>Ga0079080_1011439_pt1 | contig 24450 bp, 38 predicted proteins | sample ADurb_Gly_01_Slu_FD_74552 | JGI IMG/M metagenome (GOLD analysis project Ga0079080, IMG submission 74552) | Active sludge microbial communities from Illinois, USA, of municipal wastewater-treating anaerobic digesters - ADurb_Gly_01_SludgeMetaT... | ecosystem: Engineered > Bioreactor > Anaerobic >...
GAGGATGTACCCTTGTTTGAATTAAATAATTTTGATGCACTACAAATAGGATTAGCTTCACCAGAAAAAATTAGAGAATGGTCCAGAGGTGAAGTTAAGAAACCAGAAACTATAAATTATAGAACTTTAAAGCCTGAAAGGGATGGCTTGTTCTGTGAAAGAATATTTGGACCAATGAAAGACTGGGAATGTCATTGTGGTAAGTATAAGAGGATTAGATATAAAGGGATAGTTTGTGACAGATGTGGTGTTGAAGTTACTAAAGCTAAAGTAAGACGTGAGAGAATGGGGCATATTGAACTTGCTGCCCCTGTATCTCATATATGGTATTTTAAGGGAATACCATCACGTATGGGACTTATATTAGATATGTCTCCTAGAGCACTAGAAAAAATTCTGTATTTTGCATCTTATGTAGTTTTAGATCCTAAAGAAACTCCGCTACTAAAAAAGCAATTATTAAACGAAAAAGAATATAGAGAAGCAGTAGATAAATACGGTGAAGAAAACTTTGTTGCAGGTATGGGCGCGGAATCTATTAAAAAGCTTTTAGAAGAGCTAGACCTTGAACAATTATCTGTAGAATTAAAAGAGGATTTAAAAACCAGTACAGGACAAAAGAAAGTAAGAATAATTAGAAGATTAGAAGTTGTAGAGTCGTTTAGAAAGTCTAGTAATAGGCCAGAGTGGATGATTATAGATGTAATACCTGTAATACCTCCAGATTTAAGACCTATGGTTCAACTTGATGGAGGTAGATTTGCAACATCTGATTTAAATGATCTTTATAGAAGAGTTATTAATAGAAATAACAGATTGAAAAAGCTATTAGATTTAGGTGCACCAGACATTATAGTAAGAAATGAAAAAAGAATGCTTCAAGAAGCAGTGGATGCACTTATTGATAATGGAAGAAGAGGAAGACCAGTAACAGGTCCGGGAAATAGACCTTTAAAATCATTATCAGATATGCTAAAAGGTAAGCAAGGAAGATTCAGACAAAACTTACTTGGAAAGCGTGTTGACTACTCAGGACGTTCTGTTATAGTTGTAGGACCTGAACTTAAAATGTACCAGTGTGGTCTTCCAAAAGAAATGGCACTTGAGTTGTTTAAGCCTTTTGTTATGAAGAAGTTAGTAGAAAGTGGAGTTGCACATAATATAAAGAGTGCTAAAAGAATGGTAGAAAGAGTTCAGACACAAGTATGGGATGTACTTGAGGAAGTTATAGCTGACCATCCAGTTCTTTTAAATCGTGCTCCTACTCTTCATAGATTAGGAATTCAGGCATTCCAGCCTGTTCTTGTTGAGGGTAGAGCAATAAAGCTTCATCCATTATCATGTACAGCATATAATGCAGATTTCGATGGAGATCAGATGGCTGTTCACGTTCCTCTATCTGTTGAAGCACAGGCAGAGGCAAGGTTCTTGATGCTTGCAGCACATAACATAATGAAACCATCAGATGGTAAACCAGTTGTAGTACCTACTCAAGATATGGTACTTGGTTCTTATTATTTAACAATAAATAAAGATGGTGAAAAAGGTGAAGGAAGAATGTTTTCATCACCAGATGAAGTGATTATGGCTTATCAATTAACTGAAATAAGTATTCATGCTAAAATAAAAGTTAAGATGATTAAAATTAAGGACGGTAAAGAATTAAGTGGTATAATAGAAACTACTCCAGGAAAAATAATATTTAATGAAGCTATACCTCAAGATTTAGGATTTATAGATAGAAGTAAACCGGAAAATGAATTTAAGTTGGAAGTTGATTTTCTTGTTACTAAGAAGAATCTTGGAAAAGTTATAGATAAGTGTTATATGAAACGCGGCGCAACTGAAACATCTATTATGCTTGATAATATAAAAGCAAAAGGATATCATTATTCAAGTATAGGAGCTATTACTGTTTCAACATCTGATATGGTAGTTCCAGAAGATAAGAAAAAGCTACTTGAAGAAGCTGATGCTGCAGTTGACAAGATTGAAAAGATGTACAGAAGAGGATTCATATCTGAAGATGAGAGGTATGAAAGGGTTATAGAAAAGTGGACTAAAACTACTGAAGATGTAGCAGATGCACTTATGAGAACTCTTGATAAATTCAATCCAATATTTATGATGGCGGACTCTGGAGCTAGAGGTTCAAAAAGTCAGATTAAACAGCTTGCAGGTATGAGAGGTCTTATGGCTAATCCTTCTGGTAAGATTATAGAATTACCTATAAGAGCATCCTTCAGAGAAGGTCTTGATGTACTTGAGTATTTTATATCAACACACGGAGCTAGAAAGGGTAATGCTGATACGGCTTTAAAAACAGCAGACTCTGGATATTTAACTAGAAGACTAGTTGATGTAAGTCAAGATGTTATAGTAAGAGTAGAAGATTGTGGAACTCATGATGGTTATGAGGTATCTGAAATAAAAGAAGGAAATGAAATTATAGAAAGCCTAGCTGAAAGACTTACAGGAAGATATTCAGGTGAAGATATTCTACATCCTAAAACAGGAGAAGTAATTGTTCCAAGGGATACTTATATGGATTCAACAGTTGCTGATAGTGTAGAAAATGCTGGAGTTAAGAAAGTGAAAATTAGATCAGTATTTACTTGTAAATCAAAGCATGGTGTATGCTCAAGGTGCTATGGAATGAATATGGCAACTTCACAAAAGATAAATATAGGAGAAGCTGTTGGTATAGTAGCAGCACAAAGTATAGGAGAACCTGGTACTCAGCTTACCATGAGAACATTCCATACTGGTGGGGTTGCTGGAGCAGATATAACTCAAGGTCTTCCTAGAGTTGAAGAATTGTTTGAAGCTAGAAAACCAAAGGGACTCGCTATAGTAAGTGAAGTTTCAGGTACTGTAAAAATGGAAGAAACAAAAAAGAAAAGAATGGTTTCAGTTGTAACAGAAACTGGTGAAGAAGTTACTTATGATATACCTTTTGGTTCAAGACTTAAAGTATCAAATGGAGATGTAATAAGTGCTGGAGATGAAATTACAGAAGGATCTATTAATCCACATGATGTATTGAGAATTAAGGGTGTACTTGGAGTTAAAAATTATCTTTTATCAGAAGTTCAAAAAGTTTATAGATTACAAGGTGTTGATATAAATGATAAGCATCTTGAAGTTGTAGTAAGACAAATGACAAGAAAAGTAAAAATAGAAGAGTCAGGTGATACTGAATTATTACCAGGAACTATGATAGATATATTTGACTATGAAGAGGAAAATGAAAAAGTTGAAGCTCAAGGTGGAATACCTGCTCAAGGTAGAGTTGCTTTACTTGGTATAACAAAGGCATCATTAGCAACAGAATCATTCCTTTCAGCAGCTTCATTCCAAGAAACAACAAGAGTACTTACTGATGCAGCTATTAAAGGAAAAATAGATCCACTTTTAGGACTAAAGGAAAATGTAATTATTGGTAAGTTAATACCAGCAGGTACAGGAATGACAAGGTATAGATCAATTAGAATAAATACAGAAAAAGAAAATGACGAAAGTTTTTTAGTTGATGAAGCACAAGCTTAAGTATTTAACTTATTGACATAGTAGTTCTAAAATGATAAAATACATCTGTATGTTTTTTATGGAGACAAAGTACTTCAGCTTTGTCTCTATAGCACTGTAAGGGGGAATAGAGAGTATGGTTTACAGACTTGAGGGAAACAAAGTTATTGGCGTTAAGCAAACAGTTAAAAGTATTAAAAATAATAATGTTAAGACTGTTTATATTGCTAAAGACGCTGATGATAAGTTAGTACAGTCAGTAAAGGTATTAGTTGATGAAAATTCCCTAGAAGTATCATATATAAATACAATGAAAGAATTAGGAAGACTTTGTGGAATAGATGTAGGAGCTGCAACAGCAGCAATACTAAAAGATTAGTCTTTCTAATTTAAATAGCTTACAGATTTTATTAAACATAAATTTTAAATACTACAAATTTAAAATTAATTTAGGTTAACTACCTAATTTAATTTATATCTTCAAAGGAGGTGTAAATATGCCAACTATAAGCCAATTAGTAAGAAAAGGCAGAAAGACAGTAGGTACAAAATCAACAGCACCAGCACTAAAGGAATGCCCTCAAAAAAGAGGAGTTTGTACAGTAGTAAAAACTACAACACCTAAAAAGCCAAACTCAGCGTTAAGAAAAATAGCGAGAGTTAGACTAACAAATGGTTTTGAAGTAACTGCATACATTCCAGGTGTAGGTCACAACTTACAAGAGCACAGTGTTGTTCTTATAAGAGGAGGAAGAGTTAAAGACCTTCCAGGGGTTAGATACCACATAGTAAGAGGAGCACTTGACTCAGCTGGAGTAGCTAACAGATTACAATCAAGATCAAAATATGGTGCTAAGAGACCAAAACAAAAATAAGAATTGGTCAAATTAAGTTGAAAAGTAGTGCTGCGTCTTCAGCATTTATATATAGATTTATAGATAATTTGCAGAAGTACAAAGCACTTTGCGGTTAGAAATGTTATAAATTATATCATATTTTAACCGAGTACCGATGAACTTAAAAGTTAAAATTGTTAAGGAGGGAAGAAAAGTGCCAAGAAAAGGACATATAGCTAAAAGAGATGTATTACCAGATCCAATGTACAACAGTAAAGTTGTTACAAAGTTTATAAATAGTATAATGGAAGACGGTAAAAAAGGAGTAGCTCAAAAAGTTTGTTACGCTGCTTTTGAAATAATCCGTCAAAAAACAGATAGAGAACCATTAGAAGTTTTTGAAGATGCAATGAACAATGTAATGCCACTTCTTGAAGTAAAAGCAAGAAGAATAGGTGGTGCTACATATCAAGTTCCTATGGAGGTTAGACCTGAGAGAAGACAGACATTAGGAATTAGATGGATGCTTGCTGCAGCAAGAAAAAGAGGCGAGAAGTACATGAGAGACAGACTTGCTGGAGAATTAATGGATGCAGCTAATAATACAGGGGCAGCTGTTAAGAAAAGAGAAGATACTCATAAAATGGCTGAAGCTAATAAGGCTTTTGCACATTATAGATACTAATATCACAAAACTGTTTTGGTATATACCAAAACAGTTTTGTCAAATTTAAAATTTATACTTTAAAGGAGGAAGATTAAGTGGCAAGAGAATATCCATTAGATAAATTTCGTAATATTGGAATAATGGCACATATTGATGCTGGAAAAACTACCACAACTGAACGTATACTTTTCTATACAGGAAGGACTCACAAAATAGGTGAGGTTCATGAAGGTCAGGCAACAATGGACTGGATGGTTCAAGAGCAAGAAAGAGGAATAACAATAACATCCGCTGCAACTTTTTGTCAATGGAAAGGCTATGCAGTAAACATAATAGACACACCAGGACACGTGGATTTTACTGTGGAAGTTGAAAGATCATTAAGAGTTCTTGATGGTGCAGTTACAGTATTAGATGCTAAAAGTGGAGTAGAACCACAAACTGAAACAGTATGGAGACAGGCGGACAATTACAAAGTACCAAGAATGGTATATGTAAATAAAATGGATTCAACAGGTGCTGACTTTTACATGTGTGTAAATATGTTAAGAGATAGATTGCATTGTAATGCAGTTCCAATTCAAATTCCAGTAGGAACAGAAGATCAATTTAAAGGAATTATAGATCTTGTTAAAAATGAAGCTATAATATATGCAGATGATTTAGGAACAGTTATGGATTCAGTTGAAATTCCTGCAGAATTAAAAGATAAGGCAGCAGAATATAGAACAACTTTACTTGAAGCAGTAGCTGAACAAGATGAAGAATTAATGATGAAATATCTTGAAGGTGAAGAGTTTACTGTAGAAGAAATAATGGGAGCACTTAGAAAAGGTGTTATAGCTAATGCTATAGTACCAGTGGTATGTGGATCATCATATAAAAACAAAGGTGTACAGCCGATGATTGATGCTGTAGTTCAATACATGCCATCACCATTAGACATCCCATCTATCCAAGGAACAAACCCAGATACTGGTGCAGAAGATGAAAGACCAGCAGATGACAATGCACCAATGTCAGCATTGGCATTTAAGATTGCAACAGATCCATTTGTAGGAAGATTAGCATTTACAAGAATTTACTCTGGAATCATGAAGAGTGGTACTTATGTATACAACTCAACGAAGGGTAAAAAAGAGAGAATAGGAAGACTTGTTAAGATGCATGCAAATCACAGAGAAGAAGTTGAAGAACTTCGTGCAGGTGATTTAGGAGCTGTAGTTGGATTAAAAGAAACTACTACAGGTAATACTCTTTGCGATGAAGCAAATCCAATTGTTCTTGAAAGTATGGAATTCCCAGATCCAGTTATAGATGTTGCTATAGAGCCAAAGACTAAAGCTGGTCAGGAAAAAATGGGCATAGCTCTAGCTAAGCTTGCTGAAGAAGATCCAACATTTAAAACATTTACCAATCAAGAAACTGGCCAGACAATTATTTCTGGTATGGGTGAGCTTCATCTTGAAATAATTGTTGACAGACTTCAAAGAGAATTTAAAGTTGAATGTAATGTTGGTAAGCCACAGGTTGCATACAAAGAAACTATCAGAAAAGCTGTTAAAGCTGAAGGTAAGTTTGTTAGACAGTCTGGTGGACGTGGTCAATATGGTCATTGCTGGATAGAAATGATACCTACTGAAGAAGCATATTCATTTGAAAATGCCATTGTTGGAGGAGCTATTCCAAAAGAATATATATCACCAATCGACAATGGAATTCAAGAAGCTTCAGATACTGGTATACTTGCTGGTTATCCAGTTATTAACTTCAAAGTTAGACTTGTTGATGGATCATACCATGATGTTGACTCATCAGAAATGGCATTTAAGATTGCTGGATCTATGGCATTTAAGAATGCTATGGCTAAAGCAGACCCAGCATTACTTGAACCAATGATGAAGGTTGAAGTTATAGTACCGGAAGAGTACATGGGAGATGTAATGGGTGATATTAACTCAAGAAGAGGAAGAATAGAGGGAATGGATCCAAGAGCAGGAGCTCAAGTAATAAGAGCATTTGTACCACTTTCAGAAATGTTTGGTTATGCAACAACTCTAAGATCAAGAACTCAAGGTAGAGGAGTTTATTCAATGGTATTTGATCACTTTGAAGAAGTTCCAAAGAGTATTCAAGAACAAATTGCAGGAAAGAGAAATGCTTAATTATAAATAAATTATCTAAGTTTAAGGAGGAACAAAAAAATGTCAAAAGCAAAATTTGAAAGAAACAAACCACACGTAAACATAGGAACAATAGGACACGTAGACCATGGTAAGACAACATTAACAGCAGCAATAACAACAGTATTATCAAAAAAAGGATTTGCAGAAGCATTTGATTATGCAGCAATAGATAAAGCACCAGAAGAAAGAGAAAGAGGAATCACAATCAACACAGCGCACGTTGAATATGAAACAGAAACTAGACACTATGCGCACGTTGACTGTCCAGGACATGCTGACTATGTAAAGAACATGATAACAGGAGCAGCACAAATGGATGGAGCAATATTAGTTGTAAGTGCAGCAGATGGTCCAATGCCACAAACAAGAGAGCACATACTACTAGCATCAAGAGTTGGAGTTCAATATATAGTAGTATTCTTAAATAAAGCAGATATGGTAGATGATCCAGAATTATTAGAATTAGTTGAAATGGAAGTTAGAGAATTACTTAATGAGTATGACTTCCCAGGAGATGATACTCCAATCGTAGCTGGATCAGCATTAAAAGCATTAGAAAACCCAACAGATCCAGAATCAATAAAGCCAATATTAGACTTAATGGATGCAGTAGATAGCCACATCCCAACTCCAGAAAGAGCAACAGATAAAGCGTTCTTAATGCCTGTAGAAGATGTATTTACAATAACAGGAAGAGGAACAGTTGCAACAGGAAGAGTTGAAAGTGGAATATTAAAAGTTGGAGACGAAGTAGAAATCGTTGGATTAAAAGAAGAAAAAGGTAAGTCAGTATGTACAGGGGTAGAAATGTTCAGAAAGCTTCTTGATCAAGCGATGGCAGGAGATAACATCGGAGCATTATTAAGAGGTGTTCAAAGAGATGATATCGAAAGAGGTCAAGTATTAGCAAAACCTGGTTCAGTTCAACCACACAGCAAATTTGTAGGTCAGGTTTACGTATTAAAGAAAGAAGAAGGCGGAAGACATACTCCATTCTTCGATGGATATAGACCACAATTTTATTTCAGAACAACAGACGTTACAGGATCAATCAAATTACCAGAAGGAATGGAAATGGTTATGCCTGGAGACCACATAGATATGAAAGTTGAATTAATCACTCCAGTAGCAATGGATGAAGGACTAAGATTCGCTATAAGAGAAGGCGGAAGAACTGTTGGTTCAGGAGTTGTTAGTACAATAGATCAATAATTGAAGTTAACTAAATAGTTTTATTTGAATTTTTAAAGGCCTTTAAAATATAAAAGGAAAGAGGACGCTCTTTCCTTTTTATAAAATTATTTAATGATTTAAATTTATGCTTGTCAAAAATAAAAAGATATTGTATAATAAAGAAGTTGCAAAATGATAACAGCGATGAGGCAAGAGGTTGCCGGACTTCCGGGTAATTCTTAGCTGAGTATGCTAGGGTCTTGAACCAAGCGACGGTGGTTTTGTAATGGGTGATTTTTTTAAAAAATATGCAACACCCGGAACAGTTTACAGAACACATCCGCTGTTGTACGTAGGAAGTAAAGCGTGCATGAAAAGGAGGGAAATAGCAATGGCAAAACAAAAAATTAGAATCAGATTAAAGGCTTTTGATCATAATATACTAGATCAATCAGCTGAAAAGATTGTAGAAACTGCAAAATCAACTGGGGCGAAAGTAGCAGGTCCAGTACCGCTACCAACAGAAAAAGATATTATAACTATATTAAGAGCTCCACATAAATATAAGGATTCAAGAGAGCAGTTTGAAATAAGAACTCATAAAAGACTTATAGATATAATGAGTCCATCACCAAAAACTGTTGATGCTTTAATGAGGCTTGATTTACCAGCAGGTGTTGATATCGAAATAAAATTATAATTGTAATAGATAAACTATTACTGACTATTATGATCGATTGTTCGATCCGCTAATATGTTGAGGAGGTGCAGATAATGAAAAAAGCTATACTAGGTAAGAAGCTTGGTATGACTCAAATATTTGATGAAAATGGTAAAATAATTCCTGTAACAGTAATTGAAGCAGGTCCATGTGTAGTTATTCAAAAGAAAACTACAGAAAAAGATGGTTACAATGCTATACAGGTAGGATTTGCTGATATAAGGGAAAAGCTTGTAAATAAGCCTAAGAAAGGACATTTTGCTAAAGCTGGTGTTTCTTTAAAGAGGTTTGTAAAAGAGTTTAAACTTGAAGATATAAGTTCCTATGAAGTAGGAAATGAAATAAAGGCTGATTTATTTGCAGCTGGAGAAAGAATCGATGTATCTGGAGTATCAAAGGGTAAGGGATTTCAAGGTACAATAAAGAGATGGAATGCTCATAGAGGTCCAATGTCACACGGATCAAAGTTCCATAGATCAGTTGGTTCTATGGGAGCTTCGTCAAGTCCATCAAGAACATTTAAAAATAAAAAATTACCAGGTCACATGGGTAATGTAAATACAACAGTATTAAATTTACAAGTTGCAAAGGTTATGCCTGAGAAAAACATTATATTAATAAAAGGTGGAGTACCAGGACCTAACAAGAGCTTTGTAGTAATAAGAAATACAGTTAAAGCTTAAGCTTTAGTAGAAAGGAGGATGCAGAATGCCTACAGTAGGAATGTTTAATAAAGAAGGTCAAAAAGTTGGAGATGTTCAACTATCAGATAACGTATTTGGAGTTGAAATTAACGAGTATGCACTACATCAAGTAGTTGTTGCTTTACTTGCAAATAAAAGACAAGGAACTCAATCAGCTAAGACTAGAGCTGAAGTTTCTGGGGGTGGAATAAAGCCTTGGAGACAAAAAGGAACTGGTAGAGCAAGACAGGGTTCAACAAGATCACCACAATGGATTCATGGTGGTATGGTTTTTGCTGTAAAACCAAGAAGTTATAGAACTTCTGTTCCAAAATCAATGAGAAGAGTAGCTATGAAATCTGCTCTTACAAGCAAAGTTAAAGATAATGAAATGATAATCTTAGAAAGTCTTGAATTAGATGCTCCAAAAACAAAAGAAGTTATTAAAATGTTAAATGCATTTGATGCTAAAAAAACCCTAATAGTTACAGCTGAATCGAATGAAAATGTATATAAATCAGCAAGAAACATAGAAGGTGTAGCGGTATTACCAGCGAACAACATAAATGTATATGATTTATTAAAATACGATAAGGTTATAGTTACTAGGGATGCTGTATCAAAGATTGAGGAGGTGTATGCATAATGAAGTTAACTAATTATGATATCATAAGAAGACCTGTTATAACTGAAAAAAGTATGGCTTCTATGAATGATAAAAAATACACCCTTATAGTTGATATTCATGCTAATAAATCAATGATAAAAAGAGCAGTAGAAGAAGTTTTCGGTGTTAAAGTAGAAGATGTTAAAACTGCAAGATATTTAGGTAAAACTAAGAGAGTTGGAGTACATGTTGGAAAAAGACCGGACTATAAGAAAGCAGTAATTAAACTTACAGCTGATAGTAAAGCTATTGAATTCTTTGAGGGCATGTAATACAAATAAAGCGTTTATTGGTTAAATACCAGATAAGCTATAAAAAGGAGGGAATACCGAAATGGCAGTTAAAGGTTTTAGACCTACTACACCTTCAAGAAGAGAAATGACAATGAGTACTTTTGAAGAAATAACTACAAATGTACCTGAAAAATCTCTTCTAGTTGCAAAAAAGAGAACAGGTGGTAGAAATGCAAACGGTAAAATAACAGTTCGTCATATTGGTGGCGGTGCAAAACAAAAATACAGAATAATAGATTTTAAAAGAAATAAAGATGGAATACCAGCAAAGGTATCTACAATAGAATATGATCCAAATAGATCAGCTTATATTGCACTTGTGGTTTATGCTGATGGTGAGAAAAGATACATAATAGCTCCAGTTGGATTAAAAGTAGGAGATGTTATATTCTCAGGAACAGATTCTGACATAAAAGTTGGTAACTGTCTTCCTATAAAGAACATACCTGTTGGTACAGTAATTCACAACGTTGAATTAGCAGCAGGAAAAGGAGGTCAGCTTGTAAGAGCAGCTGGAAGCTCAGCTCAACTTATGGCTAAAGAAGGCGGATATGCTACTTTAAGACTTCCAAGTGGTGAAATGAGATATGTAAGAATAGAATGTAGAGCAACTATAGGAACTGTATCTAATTTAACACACGAAATTATAAATATCGGTAAAGCTGGAAGAAAAAGACATATGGGCGTAAGACCAACAGTTAGAGGTTCTGTAATGAATCCTAATGACCATCCACACGGTGGTGGAGAAGGTAGATCACCTATAGGACACGCAAGTCCACTCACTCCATGGGGGAAACCAGCACTTGGATATAAGACTAGAAAACATAAAAAATATTCAGATAGATTTATTATTAAGAGAAGAAATGATAAATAGTAGGAAGAGAATATTACATTCTCTTCACTAGCTATTAATCAGATTGTATGAAGGGAGGCTAATTTAGTGAGCAGATCAATTAAAAAAGGACCTTTTGTCCATGAAGGACTTTTAAAGAAAATCAACGAAATGAACAAAGCAGGGGAAAAGAAAGTTGTAAAAACTTGGTCAAGAAGTTCAACTATATTCCCACAAATGATAGGTCACACAATTGCAGTACATGATGGCAGAAAACATGTTCCTGTATACATATCAGAAGATATGGTAGGGCACAAACTAGGAGAATTCGTTCTAACTAGAACATACAAGGGACACGTTGATAAAAACGAAAAATCATCAGGCGTGAGAAGATAGGGAAAGGAGGTAACATACAATGGAAGCTAAAGCTATAGCTAAATATGTAAGAATGTCCTCAATGAAAATAGGAATTGTTCTTGACTTAGTAAGAGGTAAGAATGTAAATGAGGCTTTTGCCATATTGCAATATACTCCAAAGGATGCAGCAGAGGTAATTAATAAAGTTTTAAAATCAGCTGTTGCAAATGCAGTAAATAACTTAAATTTAGATAATAATAACTTATATATTGCGGAAGCATATGTAGGTGCAGGACCAACGTTAAAAAGATTTAGACCACATGCTCAAGGTAGAGCTTTTAGAATAAAGAAAAGAACTAGCCACATAACTCTAGTAGTTAAAGAAAGAGCTTAAAAGGAGGGAAACAGATGGGACAGAAAGTACATCCACACGGCTTAAGAGTTGGCGTAATTAAGGATTGGGATGCTAAATGGTATGCTGATAGCAAAAATTTTGCAGATAACTTAGTTGAAGACAACACAGTTAGAGAGTTTGTTAAGCAAAAAACTGCTATAGCTGGAGTTTCAAGAATTCAGATTGAAAGAGCAGCTAAGAGAATAAAATTAAACATTCACACTGCTAAGCCTGGTATGATAATAGGAAGAGGCGGTCAAGGAATAGACGCTTTAAAAGCTGAAATCAAGAAAATAGTTGGAGATAAGAACGTTCTAATTAATATAGTTGAAGTAAAATCAGCTGAATCTGATGCTCAACTTATGGCAGAAAATATAGCTCAACAACTTGAAAAAAGAATTTCATTCAGAAGAGCTATGAAACAAACAATTCAAAGAGCAATGAAAACAGGTGTAAAGGGAGTTAAGACTTCATGTTCAGGAAGACTTGGCGGTGCTGAAATAGCAAGAGCTGAATCATATCATGAAGGAACAATTCCACTACAAACACTAAGAGCTGATATAGATTATGGATTTGCAGAAGCCGATACAACTTACGGAAAAATAGGAGTAAAGGTTTGGGTATACAGAGGAGAAGTACTTCCTACTAAGAAAGTTGCTGTAAGTAAGGAAGAAGCTAACGCATAAGGAAGGAGGAATATGACATGTTAATGCCTAAAAGAGTTAAACATCGTAAGGTACAGCGTGGCAGAATGAGAGGTAAGGCTACAAGAGGTAATTTTATAGCGTATGGAGATTATGCTATACAGGCTACTGAATGTGGATGGATAACTAGTAACCAAATAGAATCTGCCAGAATAGCTATAAATAGATATATTAAAAGAGGAGGAAAACTTTGGATAAAGATTTTCCCAGATAAGCCAGTTACAGAAAAACCTGCTGAAACTCGTATGGGTTCTGGTAAAGGATCACCAGAATATTGGGTATCTGTTATCAAACCAGGTAGAGTATTGTTCGAGTTATCAGGTGTTAATGAAGAAGTAGCTAGAGAAGCCATGAGACTTGCATCTCACAAGTTACCTGTAAAGACTAAATTTGTAACTAGAAGAGATTTTGAAGAAGTGGGTGGTGAAATAAATGAAGGCTAAAGAGTTAAAAGAATTAAGAGAGAATGGCCCTCAAGATTTGCTTGCGAAACTTGATGATCTTAAAGGTGAATTATTCAATTTAAGATTTCAGTTAGCTACAGGTCAATTAGAAAACCCAATGAGAATAAGAGAAGTCAAAAAATCTATAGCCCAAATTAAAACCATCCTTAGAGAAGAAGAACTAAGGGCGTTTCAACAGTAGGCTGAAAGGAGGTTTGTTCTGTGGAAAGAGGAAATAGAAAGACAAAAATCGGAAGAGTTGTTTCTGATAAGATGGAAAAAACTATAGTAGTTGCGGTAGAAACGAAAGTTCGTCACCCTTTATATGGAAAAACAGTTAACAGAACTACTAAATTCAAAGCTCATGATGAAAATAATGAAGCTAAAATTAATGATAGAGTTTTAATAATGGAAACAAGACCATTGTCAAAGGATAAAAGATGGAGACTTGTAGAAATAGTAGAAAAGGCTAAATAGTCTACAAAGCTGAAAGGAGGGTATTTTCAATGATTCAGCAACAAACATTGTTGAAAATTGCAGATAATTCCGGTGCTAAGGAAATTATGTGTATAAGAGTATTAGGTGGTTCCAAAAGAAAATGGGGAAACATTGGAGATATAATAGTTGCTAGCGTTAAAAGTGCAACACCAGGCGGTGTTGTTAAAAAAGGAGACGTCGTTAAGGCGGTTATCGTAAGATCAGTTAAAGGATTAAGAAGAGCGGATGGTTCATACATAAGATTTGATGAGAATGCTGCTGTTATAATTAAAGATGATAAACAGCCAAGAGGAACTCGTATCTTTGGGCCAGTTGCAAGAGAGCTAAGAGATAAAGATTTTACAAAAATATTATCATTAGCACCTGAAGTTCTATAAGATAAGGAGGTGGCTACAATGGCAACAAATAAGATACATGTTAGAAAAAAAGATACAGTCATGGTTATATCTGGAAAAGATAAAGGCAAGATAGGCGAAATATTAGCTGTAATGCCTAAGAATGGTAAGATAATTGTTAAAGGTGTAAATGTAGTTACAAAACACCAAAAACCAAACAGAGAAAACATGCAAGGTGGAATAATTCAAAAAGAAGCTCCGATATACAGCTCAAAAGTAATGTTATATTGCAATAGCTGTAAGTCAGTTACTAGAATAAGCCATAAAATATTAGAAGATGGATCAAAAGTAAGAGTTTGTAAAAAGTGCGGAGAAACATTCTAATCTTTGAAAGGAGGGCTAATAATGAGCTTAAGATTACAGGAAAAGTATGAAAAAGAAGTAGTTCCGGCGTTAATGAATAAATTTACCTATAAAAACATAATGGAAGTACCAAAACTTGAAAAAATAGTTATAAATATGGGTGTTGGAGAAGCTAAAGATAATCCAAAGGTTTTGGAAGCAGCAGTAAGTGATTTAACAATCATTACTGGTCAAAAGCCAATTCTTACAAGAGCGAAAAAATCTATAGCTAACTTCAAAATAAGAGAAAATATGCCTATAGGTTGCAAAGTTACATTAAGAAAGCAAAAAATGTATGAATTTGCTGATAAGCTAATAGGTGTTGCACTACCAAGAGTTAGAGATTTTTCAGGAGTTTCAGACAAAGCATTTGATGGTAGAGGAAACTATTCATTAGGAATTAAAGAACAGTTGATATTCCCTGAAATAGAATACGATAAAATAGATAAAGTAAGAGGTATGGATATAATCTTCGTTACGACTGCTAAGACTGATGAAGAAGCAAGAGAATTATTAAGATTCCTTGGAATGCCATTTGCTCAAAAATAAGGAGGGAAAAACGTGGCACGTAAAGCTTTAATAGAAAAATGGAAGAAAGAACCTAAATATTCAACTAGAGCTTACACAAGATGCAGAATATGTGGAAGACCACATGCGGTATTAAAAAAGTTTGGAATATGCCGTATTTGTTTTAGAGAACTTGCTTATAAGGGTGAAATACCTGGATGTAGAAAAGCAAGTTGGTAACTTAGTTATTGATGAAAGGAGGCACAATAAATGGTAATGACTGATCCTATAGCAGATTTACTTACTCGTATAAGAAACGCAAATATAGTTAGACATGAAATAGTAGAAGTACCTTCTTCAACTATAAAGAAGGCTCTTTTAGATATAATGCTTCAAGAAGGATATATAAAGGACGTAGAGGAATATACTGATGGTTCCGTTAATATGATAAGACTTCAAATGAAGTATGGTCAAAATAAGGAAAGAGTTATAACTGGACTAAAGAGAATATCAAAGCCAGGACTAAGAGTTTATTGTAGAAAAGAAGAAATTCCTAAGGTTCTTAATGGACTTGGAGTTGCAGTTGTTTCAACTTCAAAGGGAATTGTTACAGATAGAGAAGCAAGAAAGCTTGGCTTAGGCGGAGAAGTTCTTTGCTACATTTGGTAATAGAGAAATACAGAAGTCATAGCAACTAGTATTTGTTGCAGACTTATGAGGAATACAGGAGGTATAATCATGTCAAGAATAGGAAAACTTCCTATAGCTATACCAAGTGGCGTAACTGTTACTCTAACACCAGACAACGTTGTTACAGTAAAAGGACCAAAAGGCCAACTTGTTAAAGCTATGAGCAAGAAGATTAATATAGCTGTTGAAAATAACGCTATAGTAGTTACAAGAGATGATGATCAAAAGGAAAAAAGAGCTCTCCACGGATTAACAAGAGCATTAATAAATAACATGGTTATCGGAGTAACTGAAGGATTTATGAAAACACTTGAATTAGTTGGTGTTGGTTATAGAGCTCAGTTACAAGGTAAAAAGTTAGTGATGAACCTTGGATATTCACATCCAGTTGAAATAGAAGCGGTTGAAGGAATAACAATTGAAACACCTGCTGCTACAAAAGTTGTTGTTAAAGGTATCGACAAAGAATTAGTGGGTGCTGTTGCAGCAGACATAAGAACTTGGAGAAAACCTGAGCCTTACAAAGGAAAAGGAATTAAGTACGATAACGAAGTTATAAGACGTAAGGAAGGTAAAACTGGTAAGAAGTAATAGAAAGGAGTGAGCTTTATGTTTAAGAAGGACGACAGAAAAAAATCAAGAGTAAAACGTCATCTAAGAGTTCGTAAAAAGATTTCTGGAACAACTGAAAGACCAAGACTTGCGGTTTATAGAAGTGAAAAGAACATATATGCACAAGTTATAGATGATATAAAGGGAATCACTTTAGTTTCTGCTTCTACTCTAGATAAAGACTTCAACGGTGTTGGAAGTAATAAAGAAGCAGCTAAAGTTGTTGGTGAAATGGTAGCTAAAAGAGCTCTTGAAAAAGGAATTACAGAAGTAGTTTTTGATAGAGGTGGATACGTATATCATGGTAGAGTACAGAATCTTGCAGAAGGTGCAAGAGAGGCTGGCTTGCAGTTCTAGAGAAGGAGGGAAATAAATGAGAATCGATCCTAGCACTTTAAATCTTAAAGAAAAAGTTGTATTTATAAACAGAGTTGCTAAGGTTGTTAAAGGTGGTAGAAACTTTAGATTCAGTGCACTTGTTGTTGTTGGTGACGAAAATGGACACGTGGGCGTAGGAACTGGAAAATCTATCGAAATACCTGAAGCAATCAGAAAAGCAATTGAAGATGCTAAAAAGAACTTAATTGAAGTTCCAATAGTTGGAACAACAGTACCACATAATATAGCAGGTGAATTTGGAACTGGTAAAGTACTTATAATGACAGCTGCAGAAGGTACAGGAGTTATAGCGGGTGGTCCTGCTAGAGCAGTACTTGAGCTTGCTGGACTTAAAGACGTTAGAGCTAAGTCATTAGGATCTAACAACCCAAGAAACATGGTTAACGCTACATTAGACGGTTTATCAAAACTAAGAACAGCTGAACATATAGCTAGACTTAGAGGTAAATCTGTTGAAGAGATTTTAGGTTAAGGAGGGAAATGACCTTGGCTAAACTTAAAATAACTCTAAAAAAGAGTTTAATAGGAAGAAAAAATGATCATATTGCTACTGTCAATGCACTTGGATTAAAAAAGATAGGCAAGACTGTAGAGCATGAGGATACTCCTCAAATCAAAGGTATGATAAACAAAGTTAGTTATCTTTTATGCGTAGAAGAGGTATAATACAGAGGAGGTGTAGATAGAATGAAACTTCATGAATTAAAACCAGCTGCTGGTTCAAGAAAGTCTCCTAAGAGAGTAGGTAGAGGTACTGGATCAGGATTAGGAAGAAATGCTGGTAAAGGTGAAAAAGGACAGAAGGCTAGAAGTGGTGGTGGAGTAAGACCTGGATTTGAAGGCGGTCAGATGCCACTATACAGAAGACTTCCAAAGAGAGGTTTCACTAATATATTTGCAAAAGAATATGCAGAGATAAATATTGAAAGATTAAATATATTTGAAGATGGCACACAAATTACACCTGAACTATTACTAGAAAAAGGAATAGTTAAAAAAGCTAAAGACGGAGTAAAAGTATTAGGAAACGGTGAATTACAGAAGAAACTAACAGTTAAAGCAGCAAAATTCACAAAAGCTGCTGCTGAGAAAATAGAAGCAGCTGGAGGAAAAGTCGAGGTGATATAGGTGCTATCAACCTTACTTAATGCCTGGAAGGTTCCTGAACTTAGAAAAAGACTATTATTTACATTATTCATGGTAGCAATTTTCAGGATGGGAAACTTTATTCCTGTTCCTGGAATTGACACAAGTAAGCTTGCAGATTTAACTAAAAGTGGGTCATTATTCGGTTTTTATGATTTGATATCTGGTGGTGCATTTAGCCGATTTAGCATATTTGCTATGGGAGTTGTTCCTTTTATCAATTCTTCCATTATAATGCAATTATTGACAATTGCAGTTCCTCGTTTAGAACAGCTTTCTAAGGAAGGGGAAGATGGAAGAAAAAAGATACAACAATATACTAGATATGCTGCAGTACCTTTAGCAATAATTCAAGCATTGAGTACATATGCCATTATTACTAGAGCTAATGCACTTCAGGATCCATCAAATAAGCTTAATATATTTTTAATAATACTTACGCTAACCACAGCTTCGACTTTTTTAATGTGGTTTGGTGATAAGATTACTGAAAAGGGAATAGGGAATGGTATTTCTCTTTTGATATTTATAAATATCATTTCAAGATTTCCTACCACTATATATCAGATTGCAGGACTTCAAAAAGCAGAAACAGTTAACTTTGTTGAAGTTATAATATTTGGTATTGCTATAATTGCATTATTTATAGCGGTTATAGTTATGAGTTTAGCTGAAAGAAGAATTCCAGTACAATATGCAGGAAAGACAGCTGGAGGCAAAGTATATAAAGGCCAATCAACTCATATTCCTATTAATGTTAATGGAGCTGCTGTTATTGGAATAATATTCGCAATATCTGTTATGCAGTTTCCAATGACTATTGGTCAGTTTTGGCCAGATTCCGCTTTTTACAAATTTATAACTATGAGCAAGTTCAGTTTATTTAGGGAGAGTAGTTGGCTATATGCTTTAACATACTTTATGCTAACAATATTCTTTACTTGGTTTTATACTCAAGTTACGTTTAAGCCAGAAGAAATGGCTGAAAATATGCACAAGTCTTCAGGATTTATACCAGGTATAAGACCAGGGGAACCAACAGCTAATTACATAGAGAAGGTTCTAGGCAGGATATCAATGCTTGGCGGAGCTTTTGCCGGAATAGTTGCTATAGCCCCTATAATAGTAGAATCTTATTCAAACTTTGAAGGAATATATTTTGGTGGTACGGGTTTACTAATTATTGTTGGTGCTGCCCTTGATACTTTAAGGCAAATAGAATCACAATTAGTAATGCGTCATTATCAGGGATTCCTAAAGTAATAAAGATGTTTGGAGATGATGTAAGTGAAAATAATTTTACTAGGTCCTCCAGGAGCTGGAAAAGGAACACAGGCTAAATTGATAAGTGAAAAATATTCTATACCTCACATATCCACAGGAGATATTTTTAGAAAGAACATTTCAGAAAAAACTCCCCTTGGTATTGAGGCAAAAGGATATATTGATAACGGACAGTTAGTGCCTGATGATGTTACTATACGAATAGTTGAAGATAGACTAGGGATGGATGATTGTAAGAAAGGCTTTTTATTAGATGGCTTTCCAAGAACAGCAAAGCAGGCTGAAGCTTTAGATTCACTTTTAAATAATAATAGACAAAATATTAATACTGCACTTCTAATTGATGTTCCAAGGGAATTTATATTAGAAAGAATGACAGGAAGAAGAGTTTGCTCTGATTGTGGAGCTAGTTATCATGTAAAGTTTAATCCTTCTAAAATAGAAGGAAAGTGTGATTTGTGTGGTAATAGCTTAATGCAAAGAAAAGATGATACTGAAGCGACAGTTATGGAAAGATTAGATGTGTATGATAAGCAAACACAACCGCTTATTAAATACTACAGTAATCAAGATAAGCTCTCTAAGGTCAATGGAACAGGAGATATTGACAAAGTTTTCGAAAACATTTGTGATATCTTGGGAGAGTTTTAAATATGATACTAATTAAAACCGATAAAGAAATTGAGTTTATGAGGCAGGCTGGAAAAATTGTTGGTAATACCCTGTTAAAACTTGAAGAGGTAATAAGACCTGGAATAACGACTGCAGAATTGGACATAATTGCAGAAGAGTATATTACAAAACAAGGAGCTAAGCCATCTTTTAAAGGTTATTATGGTTTTCCAGCTTCAATATGTGCATCTGTTAATAATGAAGTAGTTCATGGAATTCCATCTAAGAAAGTTGTTTTACAAGAAGGCGATATAATCAGTATTGATTGTGGAGCCTTGCTTAATGGTTATCATGGAGATGCAGCAAGAACTTTTCCAGTTGGAAAGATTTCTAATGAAGCTGAGCGATTAATTGAAGTAACTAAAGAAAGTTTTTTTAAGGGTATTAAAAAAGCTTTTGTAGGTAATAGGTTAACTGATATATCTGCTGAGATTCAAAAATATGCTGAGAGCTTTGGTTATTCTCTTGTTAGGGACTATGTTGGTCATGGAATAGGTAAGGATATGCATGAAGATCCTGAGGTGCCTAATTTTGGAAGACCAAATAGAGGACCAAAATTAATTAAGGGAATGGTCTTAGCTATAGAGCCTATGGTTAATATAGGTAATTATCATGTAAGAGTAGAATCTAATAACTGGACAGTTGTAACTGAAGATAAAAGTTTATCAGCTCATTATGAAAATACTGTAGCTATCTTAGATGATGGTCCTGAAATACTAACCTTAATTTAACAGAGGTGAATATATTGTTGGACAGTTATAACTATTTAGGAAGAGTAGTTTATTCAAAAGCAGGTAGAGATAAAGATAAGTTTTTTATAATACTTGACGTATTGAATGATAAATATGTATACATTAGTGATGGTATGCTTAGAAATGTAGAGAAACCCAAGAAGAAAAAAATTAGACACTTGGGAGTTACTGATTGTACGGCTGAGGAAATAAAAAACTTATTAATATCAGGTAAAAAAATTACTAATGAAGCAATAAGAAAAATTTTGCAGTCTTACGACAATAATAAGGAGGTTTGATTACCTTATGTCAAAAGATGACGTTATAGAAATGCAGGGTACTGTTCTCGAAGCATTACCTAATGCAATGTTTGAAGTGGAACTAGAAAGCGGACATAAAATATTAGCGCACATATCAGGTAAATTAAGAATGAACTTTATAAGGATTCTACCAGGTGATAAAGTTACTGTAGAACTTTCTCCATATGACTTAAGTCGTGGAAGAATAACCTGGAGAGCAAAGTAATAAGGAGGGTTAGCTATGAAAGTAAGACCATCAGTTAAGCCTATTTGTGAAAAGTGCAAAATAATTAAAAGAAAAGGAAGAGTAATGGTTATCTGTGAAAATCCTAAACATAAGCAAAAACAAGGCTAACAATTTAATTCAATTATATAATTATTTTTAGTTTAAGTTAATAATGTTTTAGGACGCGGCTGTAATAGAATAGATAGGGTTCTATTGACCTAAAACTTTATATAAATTTAAACCCAAATATTTAATTTAATACTTACCAATTAGATATTCAGGAGGTGTAAATTTAATGGCAAGAATACAAGGTATTGACCTACCAAAAGAAAAAAGAGTAGAAATAGGTCTAACTTATATATACGGTATAGGATTACCAACTTCTCATAAAATCCTGAAGGAAACTGGAGTAAGCCCAGATACTAGAGTTAGAGATTTAACTGAAGAAGAAGTTAACTTATTGAGAGAATATATCAAAAACATTAAAGTTGAGGGTGATTTAAGAAGAGAAATCGCTCTAAATATAAAAAGATTAATAGAAATTGGCTGCTATAGAGGAATAAGACACAGAAGAGGACTTCCAGTAAGAGGTCAAAAAACTAAGACTAATGCTAGAACAAGAAAAGGTCCTAAGAGAACAATAGCAGGTAAGAAGAAGAAATAATAGTATAAGGAGGGAAAAAGATGGCAGCTGGATCAAAGGCAAAGGCTAAAAAGACAAGAAGAAAAAAAGAGAGAAAAAATGTTGAGCACGGTTGTGCACATATAAAGTCTACTTTCAACAACTCAATAGTAACATTAACTGATGCTGTTGGAAACACTTTATCATGGGCTAGTGCAGGTGGATTAGGATTCAGAGGTTCAAGAAAAAGTACTCCATGCAGCACAAATGGCAGCTGAAACTGCAACAAGAGCAGCTATGGAGCACGGATTAAAGAGTGTTGAAGTTTATGTAAAAGGACCAGGAGCAGGAAGAGAAGCTGCGATTAGATCACTTCAAGCTGCTGGCTTAGAAGTTACTTTAATAAAAGATGTTACTCCAATACCACATAATGGATGCAGACCGCCAAAAAGAAGAAGAGTTTAGTAATAGGAGGTGTAATTTATATGGCAAGATATACTGGACCAGCATGCAGAATTTGCAGAAGAGAAGGTTTAAAACTATTCCTTAAGGGAGATAGATGTTATACAGATAAGTGTTCATTCTCAAGAAGAGGCTACGCACCAGGACAGCACGGACAGGGAAGAAAGAAGCTATCTAACTATGGTTTACAATTAAGAGAAAAACAAAAAGCTAAGAAAATGTATGGATTATTAGAAGGACAATTTAGAAGAACTTATGAAAGAGCTGAAAGAATGAAGGGTATCGCAGGTGAAAACCTATTAAGGCTTCTTGAATTAAGACTTGACAATGTAGTTTACAGATTAGGTTTCGGTGGTTCTAGAAGTGAATCTAGACAGCTTGTAAATCATGGACATTTCTTAGTTAATGGTAAGAAAGTAGATATTCCTTCATATCAAGTTTCAGCTAATGATGTTGTAACTGTTCGTGAAAAGAGTAGAGCATCAGAAAAGTTTAAGGTTTTCGCTGAAAATCCAAAGACTATACCAACTTGGTTAGAGGGAAGCACAACAGATTTTGGAGGAAAGATAGTTAGAGAGCCTTCAAGAGAAGATATAGATATTCCTGTTAACGAAACATTAATAGTTGAGTTATATAGTAAATAATTAATATAGAATCAGTTGCCCTCAAAATACATTAATAGACAAATAGAAGGAGGGTTATATTCATGTTAGAGATAGAAAAGCCGAAAATAGAATGTGTTGAAGTGAGTGAAGACGGTACCTATGGTAAATTTATTGTAGAGCCGTTAGAGAGAGGTTATGGTATTACTCTTGGCAATGCTTTAAGAAGAATTCTTCTTTCTTCTTTGCCAGGAGCTGCTGCAAACCATATTAGAATTGATGGAGTACTTCATGAGTTTTCAACTGTTCGTGGAGTAAAAGAGGATGTTTCTGAGTTAATTTTAAATATAAAAGGTTTGGCTTTAAAGATGAATGGTGATGGTCCTAAAACTATAGTAATAGATGCACAGGGACCAGGAGAAGTCACTGCAGGAGACATAAAAGCTGATGGAGAAGTAGAAATAATTAACAAGGACCTACATATTGCAACTCTTGATGATGATGCAAAACTATATATGGAAATCTTAGTTAATAGAGGAAGAGGATACGTTTCTCAGACAAAAAATAAATCTGAAGACATGCCTATAGGGACTATTCCTGTAGATTCAATATATACTCCTATTAAAAGAGTTAATTTTGTTGTAGAGAATACAAGAGTAGGTCAGATTACTGACTATGATAAGTTATCTCTTGAAGTATGGACTAATGGTACAATTATGCCAGATGAAGCTATAAGTTTATCTGCAAAGATTCTTATAGAGCATTTCAAGTTATTTATGACTTTAACTGACCATGCAAATAATGTTGAAATAATGGTTGAAAAGGAAGAGGATAAGAAAGAAAAAGTTCTAGAAATGACAATTGAAGAACTTGACTTATCTGTTAGAAGTTATAACTGTTTGAAAAGGGCTGGTATAAATACAGTACAGGAATTAACAGGAAGAACTATGGATGATATGATGAAGGTTAGAAACCTTGGTAAGAAATCCCTAGAGGAAGTTGAACAAAAACTTGAGGCATTAGGATTATCATTAAAGCAGAGCGAAGAATAAAATACCATATTATATTGTTATACTTAAAGAAGAGTCAAGGTAAGGAGGTATAGAGATGGCAGGATATCGTAAATTAGGTCGTCCAACTGACCAAAGAAAAGCAATGCTTAGAAATCTTGTAACTAGTTTCTTAAAGCATGGTAAAATTCAAACAACAGAAACTAGAGCAAAGGAAACAAGAAACTTAGCTGAAAAAATGATAACTCTTTCAAAAAGAGGAGATCTTCATGCTAGAAGACAAGTACTTTCTTTCGTAACAGAAGAGGAAGTAGTAAGAAATTTATTTGATAACGTAGCTCCTAAGTACGCTGAAAGAAATGGTGGATATACAAGAATGTATAAAGTAGGACCAAGAAGAGGCGACGGAGCAGAATTAGTTATACTAGAGTTAGTATAATATGCAGGGGATTAAGTAGACTAACTTAAT
>Ga0079080_1012942_pt1 | contig 16228 bp, 14 predicted proteins | sample ADurb_Gly_01_Slu_FD_74552 | JGI IMG/M metagenome (GOLD analysis project Ga0079080, IMG submission 74552) | Active sludge microbial communities from Illinois, USA, of municipal wastewater-treating anaerobic digesters - ADurb_Gly_01_SludgeMetaT... | ecosystem: Engineered > Bioreactor > Anaerobic >...
GAGGCGTCAGGTGGTTGCCTCGAATTCGGTACTATCCTTGGCGGAATCGCTCTGGTGCGAAAGAAAGGGAGGCTATGATGGAAATCAGGAAACTGGTGTTTCCCGTTGATCTTTCAGCCGTCTCGGCAATGATTGCCCCGGCCGTCATCGCTTTCGGTGAGGCGTTTGACGCGGAAATCCACCTTGTCCATGCCGCGGTGACCATGGAAGAAATCGCCGGGATTTATGGTCCGGATGTCCTGATCGGCAACTTCGAGAAAGAAGTGGTGCAGAGCGCCGAGAGAGAGTTGGAAAAATTCGAGGGGAAGTACTTCGCCGCCTACCCAAAGCGGAAGCGGGCGGTGTTGCAGGGAGATCCTGTTGAGGTAATCATCGCCTACCTCGAAGCGGAGCTGATCGACCTGGTCGTCATGGGCACTCACGGTCGCAAAGGCCTCGACAAGATCCTCTTCGGCAGCTTTGCTGATCGGATGGTAAGAAGCTCCCCCGTTCCCGTCCTGACCATCAACCCGTATCGAGGAACCTGAAATTCTTCTTTTCCTGGGCTGAGCCTGAGGTGGCTTATCGAGTGAGGCTTTTCGGCAGCGTGGCAGCGAGCGGGAGGCTTCTTCCGGGCAAACAGCCTGCCTGCAGGCGGCGCACCGCCGCCAGCAACCGGCTTCAATTGGTCTCTTGCCGCAAGAGGGGGGCGTGCTTTGTTACCGTGAGAGGGCCAGCTCAAGCCAGTCTTTCAGCACCGTTCGATAGGCGGGGTCGGTGATCCGGGTGCCCGTCCGCTGGCCAGAAAGGGTTTGCAACAGGACCTGGCCGGCGGCCAGCCAGTTGATGCACTGGGCGTAGACTTCGTATTCCAGCGCGAGGCCTCGTCGGCGCACTGTCTCCGGGTCGTCCTCCGGCCAGATGGGATACACCGCCTGGGCAATGATCGGCCCGGTGTCTTCCCCTTCGTCCGCGAAATGGACGGTGATTCCCCCCCACTTGCAGCCGTAACCGATGGTGTCGTCATAGCCGTGCTGACCGGGAAAAGCGGGTAGCAGGGCAGGGTGGATGTTGATGACCCGCCATTGCCCGGAACGGTTATAGTGGCAGAGGAAATAAGGACTGACCAGCCGCATGAAGCCGGCCAGGCAGACATAATCCGGCTGATAACGAGCCAGGGCGTGAATCAAGGCGTCTTCAGCGAGCACGAGCCTGGCAAGGCGCTGCAGGAGCTTGTCGGAATCGGGCATCGTCAGGATCTTCTGGCGGCGGGCCAAGCCTTCGAGATCCACCGGCAGGTCCAGTGCCAGCGGGCTGGGGAGCTCGCGTTGCAGATAAGCCCTGTAATCCACGACGTGAGTCGGAATGCCGGCCTGCCGGGCACGCCCCAAACCGAAGGCGTCGGCGCGGTCGCTTGCCACGACGACGACTTCTGCTGCCAACCGGCCCGCAGCCTGCCGGTCGAGAAGCGCCTGGAGATTGGTGCCGGAACCGGAGATCAGCACTGCCAGACGCAGTTTATCGGGATTTGATCGTTCGCTCATGGGACACTCGCCTGTCGGGAAATGAATCATCCACGAAGTCACACGAATGAACACGAAGAAAAAACGGAACAGGGAACCCCGAATATCTCTTCTTCGGGTGTCTTCGTGTGCCTTCGTGGATCATTGAAAATATTCCACGGCGTTCCGGAACAACTGAATCCCATGCCCTTCTTCGGAAAGGGGTCGGCCCGCACGCCGCGATTGCTCCCGCCAGAGCGCCCAGTCGGGATGATTGGTAACGTGGTTAAAAGCTTCCGGATGGGGCATGAGGCCGGCGATGCGCCCGGTCGGGTCGCAGATGCCGGCGATGTCATTGAGTGAGCCGTTGGGATTATGCGGAAACTCTCCCTGAGCAGGGGTGCCATCCGGAAGAGCGTAGCGCATGAACACCTGCTGCTCCGCTTCGAGCCGCTGGAGGATCTCGGGTTCTGCATAGAACTTCCCTTCCCCGTGGCGCACCGGCAGGTCGATGGCAACCATCCCCCGGGTGAAGACGCACGGCGAAGCCCGGTTGATGCTCAGCCCCACCCATTGGTCACGAAAAGTGCCACAGTCGTTGCCGATGAGAGCGACTTCCCGCCTCAGTTCGGACGTCTCCCACCGCGGCAGCAAACCCAGGTTTACCAGTACCTGGAAGCCGTTGCAGATCCCGAGGACCAGCCCGCCGCCCTCGACAAAGTCATGCAGGGCATTACTCAGACGATGCTTCATCCGCATGGCCATGATCACTCCCGCCCCATGATCATCACCCCAGGAGAAGCCGCCACCCACGATGAGGATCTGAAACTCGCGAAGGTCCATGGCCCCCTCGATCAGGGCATTCAGGTGGACGCGCTCGGGACTGGCCCCGGCGGTCTGCAGGGCGAACGCGGTTTCACCGTCACAGTTGAGTCCAAAACCGGTAAGAACCAGGGCTTTTGGGGGATGCATTCAGCGCTCCATCTGGTACCACCGCGTTGCGCAGCGCGGGCGGCACGTTGCAGGGAGGGGGGTGTCGCTGGAGTGGTTCCACGGACGCATGGGTCACTGCCTCCAGGATTCTTTGAGGGCGGCGACGGGTTCGGCCAACAGTCTTTTGCCGTCCAGCCCCAGAATGACGAGGTGCGGCTCGGCGGTGACCTGGCCAACCAGGGCCCAGGGCAGGTTTTCAAAAACCTTCTCAAAAGCGGATTGCCGCGATGGGGAGACGGTGACCAGCAAGCGACCGCAGGACTCGCTGAAAAGCAGCTGATCGGAGCGCAGGTCGCCTGACTGGGGAACCCTGGCCAAGTCGACGGTCAATCCAAAATTGCTGCCGAAGGCGATCAAGGCGGCATGAATGGCAAGACCTCCCCGGAAGACGCCATGGCAGGAAGCCACCAGGCCTGAGGCGATGGCCTGCTCCATGGCGCGATACAGGGGCCGGGTCGCGTCCGGGTCCAGTTTGGGCACGTTGAGGCCGGTATAGCCATACAGGTCATAATACTCCGAACCACCCAATTCGTTCTGCGTGGTTCCCAGGAGGTAGAGCAGGTCGCCGGGCATTTTGGGTTCCATGCCAGGGCAGTTCAGGATGTCGGGCACCACGGCAGTGGCGGTAAACTGCATGGTGGGCAGGCCGGAAACCTTATGCCGTTCCCCGAAAGGACCGGGAAGATGGCCATCCACGTACATGCTGTCCTTGCCCGAGAGAAGGGGAATGCCGTAGGCGAGACAGGTATCGCGCAGGGCCCAGTTGGCCCGCACCAGCTGGGCTGCTTTGAAGCGCCCGTCGGGATTCTGGATGGGGTGGAACTGGATATTGGGCCAGCAGAAGTTGTCGACTCCGCCGATTTCGTCGAACCGGCCGCCGACGGCCAGCACCCGCCGCACGGCTTCGTCGATGGTAGCAGCCACCATGTCATAGGGGTCGATGGCCGCATAGGTGGGATGGAGCGCCTGGGCGACGGCCAGCCCCCGTCGGCTCTCGAGGATGGGGCGCAGGACCGCGGCATCGTTGGGAACATCCCGCTCCCGCCCGGTCATGAACTTGACGGCACTGGTCCCCTGGACTTCATGATCGTACTGGCGCTGAATCCACTCGCGGGAGCAGACATTGGGGCGTTGCAGCAGGCGATGGAACAAGAGCGCGTAATCGTGCGGCTCGCCAAGCACCGGTTCGTGCAGCCCTCTGGCCGCGGGCGCCTGCCAGTGAGCGTCGAATTCCCACTGTGGAAAGGCTTCCTTGAAGAAGCTGAGATCAAGGCAGGCACACGTCTTCCCGGCATAGGACAGGTGCAGCCTGCCGTCCGCCCGGTAGCTCCCGATCACGGTGCTCTCCACCTCGTGCTGTTGTGACAGCCGCAGAAAGCGACTCAAATGCCGCGGGGGGACGGCAACGGTCATCCGTTCCTGCGATTCCGAGACCCAGATTTCCCAGACATCCAGACCCTCGTACTTCAGCGGCACCTTATCGAGCTCGACCAAAGCCCCGCCCGAGAACTGAGCCGACTCTCCGACCGAGGAGGAGAGTCCGCCTCCGCCGTTATCGGTGATGAAGGAAATCAGCCCTTCGTCGCGCGCTTCCAGCAGAAAATCGTGCATCTTCTTCTGGGTGTACGGGTCGCCAATCTGGACATGGCCAGCGGGCGTGCTCGCCGAATAACTCTCACTCGACGCCGTTACCCCATGAATTCCGTCCTTGCCAACCCTTCCGCCACACATGACAATCAGATCTCCGGGCTGGGGGCGCTTCTGATCGGCAGGTTCTCCGAGGACGGTGCGCGGCATGATGCCCAGCGAGGCAACGAATACCAGGCATTTGCCAAGATAGGATTCGTGAATGAACAAATTGCCGAAGGGCGTTGGCACTCCATGCTTGTTGCCTCCGTCTTTGACGCCTTCGACAATGCCGTCGAGCAGCCGGCGGGGATGAAGGTGGGGGCGCAGCGGCCCATCGTAGTTCCTCGGCCCCACGCAGTAGCCATACAGCCCGGCCAGCAGGCGTGCTCCCTTGCCGGTTCCCATGATATCCCGATAGATTCCGACAATACCGGTCAGCGCGCCTCCGTAAGCTTCCATGTTGGAGGGACTGTTGTGGGTTTCACCAGTGATGGCATAATTGAAGTCATCGTCAAAGCGGGCGACGCCGGCATTGTCCCAGAGGACCGAAACGACCCAGTCCTGCTCCTTCATGATCGCCAGCGTTGGTTCTTCGATGCAGGTCTTGAAAAGGCTGTCGACAACCGTGTGCTCGCCGGTGGCGAGATCCCGGTAGTGAAACTTCCCTCGGAAGGTGTTGTGGTTGCAGTGGTCGCTCCGCGCCTGGGAGATGGCTTCCAGTTCCACATCCGTCGGCAGGGAAAGGCCCACCCTCTGCCGAGCTTCAAGCACTTCCGAGCGAAGGAAGTAGGCCCGGATGACCGGAATATCACGGGGATTGAGCGCGAGATTGCGGGCGTCGCTGAGTTTCATGAGATCATCATCTGAAGCGATGGGAATTTCATGGACAACGGGCGTGTGGGCCAGGGCAACCCTGGGCAGGATCAGCCCAACCCCCTGGACAGTGTCCCATTCGGCACGGGCAAAAACCCGCCATTGCTGAATGATCTCGTTTGCCAGCAATTCGCGGGCGATGATTTCTACCTGGTCGCGAGTCAAGGAACTATCGCTCAGAGTGACCAGCTTCGAGGTATAGGCCGCATCCGCGGCGCTTAGAGGATGTCCCAGATGGTCCGAAATCGCTTCGAGCGCTACGCTCCCGGCGGTGTCCCGCACTCCGGGGCGAAATCCCACCCAGATCGCCCAGTCAAAATCCCTTGCCAGCGGTTCGAAGCTCGAGGTCTGGGTGACGGGGTTGGTGAAGATTTCGGTGCGGACCGCCTCCAGTTCATCACGGGTGAGACCCGTATCAAGAGTGAGCAGATGGATAATCCGGGCCGTGCCTGCCTTCCAGCCAAAATAGTCCTGGATCTTGCGGCAAAGGCTTGCCCCTTCAGGATCAAACAGGTTTCCCCGAAGGGCTAATTCCAATCTGACGGCCATAAAGTTCCTGTGTGATTTCCGATTTCGGATTTCCCATGCCGGGTGTCGGATTTTGGGTGTGGGTCTCTCCGCCAGCGGGCAACTGGATCTTGCCCGGAAAGCAGCCCCGCCCTGCCAAACCCTTCACTCTTCACAACGCTACGAGCTTAATGGCAATTGCCAGAAGAATCAAGCCACCGGCGACTTCCATGCGACGACCGAATCTCTCCGACAGGCGATTGCCCAGCTTCATGGCCGTCCACGTCATGGCACAGGCCACTATGCCAATAATCAGAGCTGCCGCAAACAGCCCCTGTTCGAGGATCCCCAGGCTGAACCCGACCCCCAGCGCATCCATACTGGTGGCGAGGGAGAGTCCCACGAGGCTGAGCCCCCGTGTGGGATCGGGACAGTCTTCAGCCTTTTTGGTCTCCTCTGATGGCCGAAAACTCTCATAAATCATCTTCCCGCCAATCAGGAAAAGCAGCCCGAAGGCCACCCACGGGGCCCAGTCACGAGCGAGGCCGACCACGTTTTGACCGATGTAGCAGCCCAGGAGCGGCATGAGGAACTGAAACAGGCCGAAGTGGAAGGAAAGCCGGAAGACCTGGCGCGGCGAACAGAACCGGGTCCCCACTCCGAGGCCGACGGCAAAGGCGTCGCACCCGAGTGCCACCGCAACGAGAAAAGTTTCGAATGCCTGCAAGGTCTGCTGCTCGACAGTGATCAGTGCCAGCGATAGCCACAGCTACGTATAGTAACAGCTGTAAATGTTCCCCAGGGACTCATAGTGCCTGGCGAGTTCCTGCAGGACATGTTCCGCAGCTTCGTCCAGGTTCACAAACTTAACCCCCATGCCTCTCGGAGAAAGGGAGTCGGCCGGGCCGTGGAGGTTGGTCCAGACAACCTCAGCGACCAGCTTGAGAGGATTCTTAAGGCCGGGGAATTTCAGCGTCAGCGTCAGTTTACTGTAGAGCTGCGCCGGCTGATGGCAGAGAACCAGCATCCCCCATTCGTTGAAGTGCAGCGACGTGCCGCTGAAGACCTGGTCTGCTACCATGAAGGTGACTTGACAAGGGCCCGGGGCTGGCTTTACCACTCCTTTGTCCCGCTGCGCTTCAGGTTCGATACGTGCCATAACCGGCCCTACGTCCTCAGCGTAGCATTAAAGCGGTCAAGGACCCGCTCAACCAGACGACTGTGCAGCACATTGACTTCCGAATCCGTCAGGCTGCGCTCCGACGACCGATAAACCAGGCGATAGCCGACACTCTTCTTGGTCCGGCCGAGCTGCTGATGACGATAGATGTCGAAGATCTCGACCTGATCGAGCATGGGTTCCTGGAGGCTTCCAATGAAGTCCACCACCGTCCGTACCGGCACGGATTCATCCACGATCAGCGCCATGTCCCGCGATACCGAAGGGAACCTGGGCAGACTTTGATACCCGGGGTGATGGCCGCGCAGCCCGAAAACCTTTTCAAAATCAAGCTCAAACAGATATCCGCTCCTCTTCAAGGCAAAGGCCTCTTCGATTCTTGGATGGAGTCTTCCCAAGGCGCCAACCGATTCCCCACTGATCATGACCACCGCTCCATGCACCGGATCCAGATAAGGGGGCAGCTGCTCGGCCGCAAAGGTGATCGGCTGGCAGTGGCAGAGCTCCAGGAGCTCTTCCACGACGCCCTTGAGATCCGCATAGTCAATCTCTCCCGGTTCGCTGTAGAGCGTTTGCGGAGAGCGCCGACCGGTCATGAATCCCACCAGCTGATGAGATTCATCCGGCAGAGGTTCCCCGGCTCTCGGGAGGAAGACCTTGCTCAGTTCGAAGATTCGCAGGTCGTCGTTGCCGTGATCGAAATTCTGGGAAGCTGTCAGAATGAGGCTCGGTACCAGCGTGGTCCGCATTACCGCCTGGTCTTCACTGAGCGGGTTGACGAGCCGCACGGGGTGGAGCCTGGGATCGTCCGGTTCGAAGCCCAGTTTGAGCAGGGATTCGTGAGCGATGAAGGAATAATTCAGCACTTCATAGAACCCGACTCCCTGGAGCAGCTCTTTCATTTCCCGGCGCAACGTGAGGTGGCGATCGGCCGGTTCCGTGATGAGTGATGCCTGCGGGTAGGTCACGGGCACTTGGTCATAGCCGATGAGTCGCGCCACCTCCTCGGTCAGGTCCACCTGCCGGGTGAGGTCGGGCCGGAAGGACGGTGCCGACACTTGAAGCTGATTGGCATCGAGGGCTTTCACCGGCAGCTCGATCCGGCGAAGGACATCGGCGATTGCGGCCGGTTCAAGGCTTAGCCCGAGAAAGCGGTTGGTCCGATCAACCTCAAGAACCAGTTGCGGTGTTTTGATCGGAACTGGATAGACATCAACGCGGCCACGGACAATCTCCCCGCCGCCCAGTTCGCACATCAATTGCGCCGCCCGATCCAGGGCGCGAATCACCCCTTCCGGATCGATGCCACGTTCAAACCGATAGCTGGATTCGGTGCGCAGATTGAGCTTCTTGCTGCTGCGACGGATCCCAGGCGGGTCGAAATAAGCGCTCTCGATGAGAACTGCCGTGGTTTCCGGCATGATTTCGGAATTCAGGCCGCCCATGATACCAGCAATGGCGACGGGCCCCTGGCCGTCGCAGATGAGCAGGGTGTCGTCGAAGAGGGTGCGTTCCACCCCGTCCAGAGTTGTAAAGCGCTCTCCGGCAGCGGCCCGGCGAACCACGATGCGGTGCTCCCGCAGGCGGTTGAGGTCGAACGCATGCAGCGGCTGTCCCAACTCCATGAGGATATAGTTGGTGATGTCCACCAGATTGTTGATGGGCCTCAGCCCGACCGCTTCCAGCCGCGAACGCAGCCACGCGGGAGAAGGGCCGACCCGGACGTTCCGGACGATTCTGGCAGCATATCGGGGACATCCCTGGGGATCGTCGATAGTCACGGAACAGATATCGTCAATGGGCGGTCCAGTCTCGGCAAGGGCAATCTGGGGATAGCGGAGCGGCTTCTGGCAGATTGCCGCCACCTCTCTCGCCACTCCGAGGATCGACAGACAGTCGCTGCGGTTGGGCGTCACGGCAATATCGAGGACCTCATCGTCAAGGCCGAGCGCTTGGCGGAGGGGAAGCCCGGGGGGCGTATCCTGAGGGAGTTCCCAGAGGCCGCCGGCATCCTCTCCCAAGCCGAGTTCGCGTTGCGAGCAGAGCATCCCGCGGGAACGCTGGCCCCGAATCTCCGTCTCCTGAATGGCCGTGCCGCTCGCCAGGGTGGCCCCGGGCAGTGCCAGCGGAACGATCATCCCCTGCCTCACGTTGGGTGCGCCACATACGACCGGGACACGGTCCCGGCCGTCGAAAATCTCGCACAGATGCAGGCGTTCGGCACCGGGATGAGGTCGCAGGGATTCGATCCTTGCCGTCACCACCCGCTCCACACAGCTGTTGGACCGGTGAACCGCTTCCACTTCAAGCCCGACCATCGTCAGACGATGGGCCAGTTCCTCGCTCGAAAGAGTGACTTCCACATAGTCCCGGAGCCACTCAAGACTCACAATCATCTCTCGTCACCTCATGCGTTTCATGGTTGCTCAGAGTTCGCCGGACATCATTCAAGGATGGTGATGCGTGAGGGGGATTGCCGTTCGGCGCCCGTTGAAGCGGCCTCAGGGAAAGGAAATTACCGCCGACATTCCTCGTGCCACGCCTCAGAACTGCCGCAGGAAACGAAGATCGTTTTCGTAGAAAAGACGCAGATCGTCGATTCCGAATTTCAGCATGGCAATGCGTTCAATTCCCATTCCGAAAGCAAATCCGGTCACCCTGTCGGGATCGTATCCGACCATCTTGAACACCTCGGGGTCAACCATACCGGAACCCAGGATCTCGAGCCAGCCGGTTTGGGAACAAACGCGGCAGCCCTGCCCACGGCACATCACACAACCGATATCCACCTCGGCGCTGGGTTCGGTGAAAGGAAAGAAGCTGGGTCTGAAGCGCAAGGCTACGTCCGAGCCAAACATCTGATGGACGAAGATCGTCAGAATGCCCTTGAGATCTCCGAAGGAAATCCCTTCCCCGACCATGAGGCCTTCCACCTGGTGGAACATGGGAGTGTGAGTGGCGTCCGAATCACAGCGGTAGGTTCGGCCGGGGGCAATGATCCGCAGGGGAGGGCGGCGCTTCTCCATGGTTCGGATCTGGAGGGGAGAGGTGTGGGTGCGCAGCACCACGTCCTCGGAAATGTAGAAGGTGTCCTGCATATCACGAGCTGGATGGTCCCTGGGGATGTTGAGTGCCTCGAAATTGTAGTAATCCAGCTCAACCTCGGGACCTTCGACGGTGTCAAAGCCCAATGTGCTGAAAATTCTAGATATTTCTAAAGATACCCGGGTGATGGGGTGGAGTCTCCCGCGCAGCGGGCGCCGGCCGGGAATCGTCACATCGAATTGTTCCCGACGTTCGAGCAGCGCTTCTTTCGTTCGTTCGACCGCTTCAGCGAGCCGCTTTTCCACCTCGATCCGGGCTTCGTTGAGGAGTCGGCCCAGTTCAGGGCGGTCCTGGTCGGAGGCTTTCCCCAGCCCTTTGAAAAGCTGGGTCAGCTCGCCCTTTCTTCCCAGGTAGCGGATCCGAACCTGGTCCAGCCCCTGCAAATCGCTCTCTGCCGCTGCTGTCTCGCTGCTCACTGCGGCCAGGAGTCGGCGCACCGCTTCTTTCATGGTCAAGCTGCTTCCTGAGCCATTTGAGCCAGCTTGGCGAAGGCTGCCGGATCGGTCATGGCCACGAACGCCAGCGCCTTGCGATCCAGAGTCACATTCGCTTTCTTCAACCCGTTCATGAACCGAGAGTAACTCAAGCCATGAAGCCGGGCCGCCGCATTGATGCGCATGATCCAGAGGCTGCGGAAGGTCCGCTTACGGACCTTACGATCGCGGTAGGCAAACTTGAGCGCCCGATCCACGGTTTCGGTAGCGCTTCTGAAAAGCTTGCCGCGGCCCCCGCGGAAGCCTTTGGCCATGCCCAGGATTTTCTTTCGACGCTGGCGTGATTTTACCGCCTTCTTTACCCTCGCCATGATTTTCTACTCCTGACTTGATCAAAAATATGGAGACGCACATCTCAGCCGGACCGGGCAAGCCCCCCCTGCCACCATCTGAGGCCGGAAAGCCGTCATCAGAAGCCCGTTCCGAGGAAGCTCGCTAGAGATAAGGAAGCATCTTCCTTACTGCCTTAACGTTGATGGCGTCCACCAGAGTGGTCTGCCGCAGGCGACGTTTGCGCTGAGCGCTTTTTTTGGTCAGAATGTGGCTCTTATTGGCTTTGGCTCGCGCAATTTTACCGCTGCCCGTCACCTTGAACCGTTTCGCCGCCGCTCGGTTGGTTTTCATCTTGGGCATCGCATTCTCCATCCCACCAGGTGGGAAAACAAACATCCAAAAGAATCAATATAGCTCCCGCCATTAAGCCTTAAGACTGAACGGGCGCCGGAACTCAGTCCTTCTGAGATCGTTGCTGCAACCGTACGTTGGCCTTGTTATGACCGGCCCTCCCTCGGCCCGACTGCAAGCATGAAATGCAGGTACATATTGTCATCAGCGCGATGTGTCAAGCTTTTTTTCTTGGAGTGTGACTACTTGGGGGCCAGGATCATGACCATGTTGCGCCCTTCCATTTTCGGCAGCTGTTCCACCACGCAGTCTTCCTTGAGCTCTTCCCTGATCCGTTCGAGGAGCTTCGTTCCCTGATCGGTATAGGCAATCTCGCGCCCGCGAAAGAGGATGGTGACCTTGGCTTTGTCCTTTTGCCCAAGAAAACGCTTGATATGGCGCATCTTAACTTGCAGATCATGTTCATCGGTTTTCGGCCGGACTTTGACTTCCTTTACCTGGATAACGGTCTGTTTCTTCTTGGCCTCTTGGCTCCGCTTATTCTGCTGGTACTTGAATTTGCCGAAATCCATGATCTTACAGACTGGAGGATCGGCATTGGGGGCCACTTCCACAAGATCCAATTCATCTTGGACAGCCAGCTCCAGGGCCTTTTTCAAGGACAGAACCCCCAGCTGCTGACCTTCCTGGCCGATCACGCGGACTTCCGACGCGCGAATTTTCTCGTTGATATTGATCTGCTTCTCCAGGACTGGTACCTCCCTTTCCAGTGTTAAAAGCCTTATCTCCAGGTCCGCTACGTAATCCCTAACCCCACTTTTCCTCTAGTCGCTTCCAGGCATTCCTTGGCTACGAACGCGGCGAACTCTCTCGGGCTCATCATCTCCAGCTGCGCCCCGTCGCGCCGTCGCGGGCTGACCTGCCCGGCCGCCACTTCGCGATCGCCAATGACCAGCATGTAAGGGATCTTTTGAACTTGCGCCTCGCGAATCTTGTAGCCGAGCTTTTCGTTGCGATCATCCAGTTCCACTCGTACCCCGAGATCCCGCAACTGGTCGAAGATGGTCCGGGCAAATTCCAGTTGCCCGTCGGATACGGTGACCACCACTGCCTGCACGGGTGCCAGCCAGGTTGGGAAGGCTCCGGCAAAATGTTCGATGAGCACCCCCAGGAAGCGTTCCATGGCGCCGAGGATCACGCGATGCACCATGACCGGGCGGTGGCGCTCACCGTCAACCCCAACGTAGGTCAAATCGAAACGTTCCGGGAGGGTGAAATCGCATTGAATGGTCGCGCACTGCCAGCGGCGGTCCAGGGCATCACGCAGTTTGACGTCGATTTTGGGGCCGTAGAAGGCTCCTTCCCCTTCCCCAATGGTATAGGGAATCCCTTTCCCTTCGATGGCGCCGATGAGAGCGCTCGTTGCCCTTTCCCAATCTTCATCACTGCCAATGGATTTCTCAGGGCGCGTGCTGATCTCCATGTCGTAGGCAAAACCGAAGATGCCCATCACTTCGATAACAAAATCGATGATGTCCTGAATCTCTTGATGCAACTGCTCCGGGGTGCAGATGATGTGAGCGTCGTCCTGGGTAAATTGCCGGACCCGCAGAAGTCCGTGCAGGACACCGGATTTCTCATGGCGATGCACGGTACCCAGTTCGAAGAGACGCAGGGGAAGGTCGCGGTAGCTCCTCAGTTTCGACTTGTAGATGATCATGTGGGCCAGGCAGTTCATGGGCTTGATCCCGTATGACTGCTCGTCGATTTCCGTGAAGTACATATTCTCGCGGTAATGGTCGAAATGGCCGGAGCGCTTCCAGAGATCGGTTTTGAGCAGCGTGGGGCCTATGACAATCTGGTACCCACGGCGCAGATGTTCACGCTTTTCAAAGGATTCGAGGATCTGCCGAAGCATGGCGCCTTTGGGGTGGTAAATCACCATACCTGCCCCAATTTCGTCAGTGAAACTGAAGAGGTCCAGTTCTTTCCCGAGACGACGGTGGTCTCGTCGTCGTGCTTCTTCCAGAAAATGGAGATACTGCTTCAGTCCTTTCGCATCGCTGAAGGCTGTTCCGTAGATGCGTTGGAGCATTCGGTTGCGTTCGTCCCCCCGCCAGTAGGCGCCGGCGACGCTGGTTAACTTGAAAGCTTTGAGATGCCCCGTATGAGGCAGATGGGGACCGCGGCAGAGATCAACAAAACCACCCTGTTCGTAGAGCGACACCGTGGGTTCCGAAAGCTCCCGGAGGAGCTCCACTTTGTAAGTTTCGCCACGCTGTTCGAAAAAGTTGATGGCTTCCTCGCGTGCCATCTCCCGGCGGTGAAAAGCCAACCTCTGGGACACGATCTTCGCAATCCCGGCCTCGATTCGTGTCAGGTCTTCCTCGGTAAACGGCCTATCGACGTCAAAATCGTAATAGAAGCCATTTTCGATGGCCGGCCCAATGGCTACCTTCGCCTCCGGAAACAGCCCCTTGACCGCCTGGGCCATGATGTGCGAGGCGCTGTGGCGCAAGATCTCGAGGCCTACGCCCGAATCCGCCGTTAGGCCCTCGATGGTGGCATCCTCTTCCAGGGTTGTCGCGAGGTCGACCAGCTTTCCATTAACCCGTGCCGCAATCCAGCCGTTGCCGGACCCGGCCGCTGACTCGAGCGCGCCGCTGACGGAGATGCCCCTGGGCAGGATACTCTGCCTGCCATCCTCGAATGTCACTTGAACTTTATCAGAACTCATGCTCTGCCCCGAAATCCACAATGATCCCAAAATGTTGTGTCATTGCAGACGATTTTCGAACAAAAAAGCATCCCGCTCCACTTGTAGGATAAGGATGCCCACTATTGAAAGACCCTCGGTTTCTTTGGAAGACTCTTTTCGCTACCGTCTATCGCGTTCAATCGAGCCACTCGGGCGCCCTATTTCAATACTCCTTCCGCTCATGCACAAACCTAAGGGAGTTAATCTGGTAGGCACGGGCGGTCTCGAACCGCCGACTTCTACCGCGTCAAGGTAGCGCTCTCCCCCTGAGCTACGTGCCTACAAAGCTGAAACCTCTATAACGATCTCCCTGGACCATGTCAAGCGAAATGCTGGGATGCCGGTCTTTCACATTCTGGGTTCCTCGGAAAGGGAGTGGGATCTCAGCAGGGCAATCCCTCTCTTCACATATTGGCTGCCGCTGGCAATCGAGCACAGGGCGGTGAGCACGGCCAAAACCTTATGCCAGGGGGCGATGCTGATAAGGGAGGAGCCCAGCGCGACCAGTACGGTCAACAGTTGGGTGAGGGTCGTGAATTTCCCAAGGGGGGTGGGTTGAATCTCCACGTTACGGCGCAGAAGGAAAAGAGCGCTGGTTCCCGTGACGATTACGAGGTCGCGCAGGACCACAATCACCACCAGCCAGAGCGGGATAAAACCCAGCCAACCCAGGATCAGAAAGGAGCTGACCAGCAGGAATTTGTCTGCCAGGGGATCCAGGATCGCCCCAAAGCGTGATTTCTGACGGAACAGACGAGCGGTCAAGCCGTCGAGGAGATCTGTCAGACCGGCCACAATGAACACCACCAGCGCGGTATTGAGGCGATGATTGACCAGACACCACAGGAGGAGGGGCGTCAGGAGAATGCGCGTAAACGTGAGGAGGTTTGGAATATTCATGGTTGGTGTCCACCAGGACTCATCGCTGGTTTCACCAGGCTGATACGCCAAATTTGACCGGCGGCATCAAGGCCCGCCACCTGAATCTTGGCGCCATTAGCCAGGGGTGTTCCGTGCAGGCTTTTCAGGCTGGCACCATCTACCCCCGTGAGCCTGACCCGGCTACCCTCGGGGCCGATTTCAAGACCTTTCAGTTCCAGCTTCGGGGCCTGTTCCCGCAGTTTTGCTTCAACGGCGAGCCAGTCTGCATAAGCTTCCCGGGACTGGATTTGCACCACCAATTCGCCCGCCTCCTCGGGCCCGGCAACCCTTTCGCCGGTAGCTACCTGCTCACGATTCGCATGGTGCTTACCGGTGCCCGTCGCTTCTTCAATGCCTGCGGGCTCCGATGCCGCTGCGGGCTCGGCTGCGCCGGCACGAAGCTGACGATCCAGCTGAGGAACGAGGAGTGCTGCAAGCTCGATGGCCACTTCGTGGCTGGTCTCCTCACCCATTGCTATCTCCCGGTGGAGTTCCCCATGGTCCTTTCCGGAAACAGGATGGAGAAGGCGCAAGCCGGCAGCGATCCGGACCTCTCCAAGGGTATTCGCTTGCGGGCCCACCCTTCCTACTATTACATAAGGCAGTCCGAGGGCAGCGGCCCGCGCCACCGCATCGCCGTTGCCGACTGTTCCATCCTCCTCCGGAGTAAGCGTTCCAGCCTCGGGGAACCGCAGCGACCAGCCGTAATCCGAAAGCTCCTGGAAAACGCTTGCTGCAAAGGGCCCGTCCGGATCCCGTGAATCCGCGGGCAGGTGCCAGTCCTGCTCCCATTTCTCGGCAACCGCCCAAAAGAGTTCCTGGATTGGGCCCGGAGCGGTGTCAGGCAGTTCAACCCCGGCCGCTGCTTCCTCGCCGACAGCAGCGTCAGGGCGGGGCTCCGGCTTGGAGGGGGGCCCCGCTTCCGTTGCGGTGGGCGCCGCAGTCAAGGCCAGGAGATCCCTCTTCAGCACGTCCATGAAAATGGTAACCTGGCCGGTTATTAGGAAGAGCCCGGCCGCGTCGGGGGTCTCGAAGAAGATTTGATAAGTCTGGATGTAGCGTTGGGGTTGAGTCAGAATACGCTCCTGGATGAGTCCATAATGCTGTCCCAGCTCAGCTGGGGAGAGGTATGCCGAGGCAGCCCGGACAATTCCCTCTTGCTGAAAACTGTGCAGGGCATCACGCCGACTCTTGGCAGGATCCTGGGGATGGGAGACGGCCTGGCCCTGGCTGAAGAAGACATTGGAAGGAGCTTGAGACTGGGCCTTGACGAATCCAGCCGCAAGCCCCGAGATGAGAACCAGAACCAGGACGGTGGCCATCCTGGTGCGTTCCTTCCCACGATCTAGCTTCATGCTGTCAACTCCTCGAGCCGCCTTCGGTGGTTGGCAGATCCCCCTGGTTCAAGGTCACCCTCCTTCAACATAAAGGATCCCCCTTTCCGTCCGGTCGACTCATCTGGTACCATAGACGCTGGTGAAACAAAAGGGGAAATCCTTGCAGAAACGTTCTAAGACGTGTGTCAAGAAGCACTTCATTATCTCGCCCTCCCACATCCACCTGCTGCGATTTATTATCGAGGCCTATGAAGGCATCGGCGTGGTCACTACCATCGATGCCGGATTGGGTTTGATTGAACTGAGCATAGCGCCGGGGTGCGAAG
>Ga0079080_1015608_pt1 | contig 15704 bp, 13 predicted proteins | sample ADurb_Gly_01_Slu_FD_74552 | JGI IMG/M metagenome (GOLD analysis project Ga0079080, IMG submission 74552) | Active sludge microbial communities from Illinois, USA, of municipal wastewater-treating anaerobic digesters - ADurb_Gly_01_SludgeMetaT... | ecosystem: Engineered > Bioreactor > Anaerobic >...
ATTGAGCCAAAGACAAAGGCTGACCAGGAAAAGATGGGAAGTGCCTTAGCAAGACTTGCTGAGGAAGATCCTACCTTCCGTATTCATACTAATCCTGAAACTGGGCAGACTATCATTTCGGGTATGGGCGAATTGCATCTCGAGATAATTATAGATCGCCTCTTACGCGAGTTTAAAGTAGACGCGAATGTAGGACGCCCACAGGTTGCTTACAAAGAAACTATAAGGGCATCCAGCAAAGCAGAAGGCAAATTCGTTCGCCAGTCTGGCGGTCGTGGCCAATATGGACATTGCTGGATAGAGATCGAACCTCTCGAAAGAGGCGGCGGATACGAATTCGTCAACAAGATCGTTGGTGGAGTTATTCCTAAAGAATATATTTCACCGATTGATAATGGCATAAGAGAAGCCATGGAAAATGGTATTTTAGCCGGCTATCCGTTGATCGATGTTAAGGCTACTGTTTATGACGGCTCTTTCCATGAGGTAGACTCATCGGAAATGGCTTTCAAGATAGCTGGTTCGATGGCATTTAGGAGTGCTGCCGAAAAGGCTAACCCCTCTATCTTAGAGCCTGTTATGAAAGTTGAGGTACAAGTACCGGAAGAATACATGGGAGAGGTCATTGGGGATATGAACTCCCGAAGAGGACGCATTGAAGGCATGGAAGCACGTTCCGGTATACAGATAGTCAGAGGCTTTGTACCTTTGTCTGAAATGTTCGGCTACGCTACTGATCTTCGTTCTCGTACTCAAGGACGCGGCACATACGTAATGCAGTTTTCGCATTATGAAGATGCACCGAAGAATATTACCGAAGAGATTATAGCCCGTCGACAAGGTAAATAGATTAAAATTTAAGTAATCCATATATTTCAAAAAATAAGTTCTATAGTAAGGAGGAAGAAAATAATGGCCAAGCAAAAATATGAGAGGACGAAACCTCACGTCAACGTAGGAACGATAGGACACGTAGACCATGGGAAGACAACCCTGACAGCAGCAATCACATTCGTACTGGCAAAGAAGGGGTTATCACAGCAAGTAGCGTTTGACCAGATTGACAAAGCACCGGAAGAGAAGGCACGTGGGATCACAATATCAACAGCACACGTAGAATACGAATCAGAGAAAAGACACTATGCACACGTGGACTGCCCGGGACACGCAGACTATGTAAAGAACATGATCACCGGAGCAGCGCAGATGGACGGAGCGATACTTGTAGTATCAGCACCGGACGGACCGATGCCGCAGACAAGGGAGCACATCATCCTGGCACGTCAGGTACAGGTGCCCTACATAGTAGTATTCTTGAATAAAGTAGACATGATGGATGACGAAGAGCTGTTAGAGCTCGTGGAGATGGAAGTACGCGAACTTTTAAGCACCTATGAATTTCCTGGGGATGACATCCCGATCATCCGCGGTTCAGCACTAAAGGCGCTGCAAGATCCGGACGGCGAATGGGCAGAGAAGATCATGGAACTGATCAAAGCAGTAGACGAATACGTGCCGACACCCGAGCGCGACACCTCGAAGCCATTTTTGATGCCGGTAGAAGACGTTTTTTCAATCACCGGACGCGGAACCGTAGCAACGGGACGTGTAGAGCGTGGAACAGTAAAAGTTGGCGAAGAGATGGAAATAGTAGGATTTACCGAAGCACCGAGAAAGACAGTAGTAACCGGGGTAGAAATGTTCCGTAAGCTGATGGATCAAGCACAGGCAGGGGACAACATCGGAGTACTGTTAAGGGGAGTAGACAAAAAAGAGATCGAGCGCGGACAAGTATTGGCAAAACCGGGAACTATCAAACCGCATACAAAATTCAAAGCCAACGTATACGTACTAGGCAAAGAAGAAGGCGGAAGACACACACCGTTCTTCAATGGATACAGGCCACAATTTTACATGAGAACGACCGACGTAACAGGAGTGGCAACCTTACCTGAGGGAGTAGAAATGTGTATGCCTGGGGACAACATCGAGATGGTTATCGAGTTGATTACCCCGGTAGCTATAGAAGAGGGTCTGCGCTTTGCTATCCGTGAAGGCGGACGCACAGTAGGCGCTGGTGTTGTTACAGGTATAATCCAGTAATATTAAGTATTATTAGTTAAGAGTCTGCAGAGCCTCTGCAGACTCTTAATATATGATGCTGTAGGTTTGTATTGACACCCAAAAAAGCATGTGATAACATTAAATACTGTCATGGATAGAATACCCGTAGATTATGGAAATGTCTGGGAGGTGTCATTATGAGGATAGCAATTACTTTAGCTTGTACGGAATGCAAAAATCGCAATTACAATACAACAAAAAACAAGAAAAATGTTCCCGATCGTATTGAGTTAAAGAAATATTGTAAGTTTTGCAAAACACATACTGCCCATAAAGAAACAAAGTAAACGGACGCTGTTTCGTTTTATTGTCTTTGTCCAAATGTTATAACGTCCTGGAAACAAGGCAAAGATATATGTAATATTAAGGATGTGTATATAATGAGTGTAGCCAAGGGAGAGAAACTCGGCTTTGTTGTAAGAGTCAAAAAGCTTTATCGTGGGGTTGTCTCCGAACTGAAAAAGGTTCACTGGCCTAATCGAAAAGAAATCGCAACTTATACTTCGATTGTGCTTCTTTCTGTTGTTATAGTTGGGATAGTAATTTGGATTTTCGATTCTGTAGTCGGCTATTTAATGAGCTTTGTGATTAAATAAATTTAAGATATTAAGGAGGTAGGGCGCTATTAACCCGAAATAGAGGCCCTTACTTATGGAAAAAAATTGGTTCGTTATACACACTTATTCAGGCTATGAGAATAAAGTCAAAGCCAATCTGGAAAAGCGCGTTGATTCAATGAATGTTGGAGACAAGATATTCCGTATTCTTGTACCGATGGAAGATGAAATTGAGATCAAAAATGGCAAGAGGAAGATTACTAAACGCAAAGTTTTTCCAGGCTATGTTCTCGTTGAAATGACTATGACAGATGAGTCCTGGTACGTTGTCCGCAATACCCCTGGTGTTACGGGCTTTGTTGGTACGGGCTCTAAGCCTATTCCGCTCCAAGAGCCAGAGGTTAAAGGTATACTTAAACATATGGGCATAGAAGAGGCCAGACCTAAAATTGCGTTTGAAATTGGTGAAAGTATTCGGGTTATCTCTGGGCCATTCCAAAACTTTATTGGTACTATTGAAGAAATTTATCCTGATAAAGGTAAAATAAAAGTACTCGTAGCAATGTTTGGGCGGGAAACGCCGGTAGAACTAGATTTTAACCAGGCACAAAAGACAGTTTGATTATATTAGACGTTAAGGAGGTGTAGATAAATGGCAAAAAAAGCAATTGGTTTCATAAAACTGCAGTGTAATGCTGGCAAAGCAACTCCGGCGCCACCGGTTGGTCCTGCACTGGGTCAGCACGGCGTGAATATCATGCAGTTTGTAAAAGAGTTCAATGAAAGAACAGCTAAGCAGGTAGGTCTAGTTATTCCTGTTGAAATAACGGTTTATGCCGACCGTTCCTTTAGCTTTATCTGCAAAACCCCGCCGGCAGCAATACTTTTAAAGAAGGCGGCTGGTATTGAAACGGCATCGGGTGAACCTAACCGTAAGAAAGTGGCAAAGGTTCCAAAGTCCAAAGTAAGAGAAATTGCAGAATTGAAGATGCCCGATTTAAATGCCGGTTCAGTCGAAGCAGCTATGGCTATGGTTGCTGGAACTGCACGCAGTATGGGTATTGAAATTATTGAAGGCTAATAAGTCTTCGAAATAGTGGGAGGAATCCTTAAAAGAGGATCCGCCATAACCACAAAGGAGGAATTGATTATGCCAAAGATGGGCAAAAGGTATGCGGAAGCTGCCAAACAAGTAGACAGAAATCGTTTATATGAATCCAAAGAAGCTCTTGATTTGGTGAAGGGGCTTGCAAAGGCGAAGTTTGATGAAACTATTGAAATAGCCTTTAAACTTGGAGTTGACCCTCGCCATGCTGATCAACAGGTGCGCGGAGCAATAGTTCTCCCACATGGCACAGGCAAGACACGTTCAGTACTGGTATTCGCCAAGGGCGAAAAAGCTAAAGAAGCTGAAGCGGCAGGCGCTGACTTTGTAGGTGCGGACGATATTGTCGCGAAAATTCAGGGAGGCTGGTTTGGTTTTGAAGTAGCTGTCGCAACACCGGATATGATGGGTACTGTTGGTAAGCTAGGTAAACTTTTAGGACCAAAAGGCCTAATGCCGAACCCCAAGGTTGGAACAGTTACATTTGATGTAGAAAAAGCAGTAAAAGAAATAAAAGCCGGTAAAGTCGAATACCGCGTTGATAAAACGGGTATTGTACATGCTCCTATTGGTAAAGTGTCTTTTGATATTGAAAAGCTCACCGACAACTATCATACCTTGGTTGAGGCGATTATTAAGGCTAAACCGCCGGGTGCCAAAGGGCAATATATCAAGTCGGTTACTCTTTCTTCAACAATGGGTCCCGGAGTAAAAATAAATCCTTTGAAGCTTTCCTGATAAAAAGCTTGACTTAAAGAGCTTTTCTGGATTATACTCTAGATTGTCAACTGAATACCCTTCTACCGTAGATAGCAGGTGCGAAAACGCTTAAACTCGATTGGAGGCCCGCCGAGGTTGATTTATAGACTGCTTGGGTAATGTATTTCCGATCGGTCAATAACCTCCGTATATCTGCGGGGGTTTTATGTTTTATATTCCAAAAGGAAAGGAGGCGGTATCGTTTGGGTAGCCTGGCGGAAAAGCAACAGTTGGTTGAACAGATTAAAGATAACTTCGTCAAAGCTCAGTCTGCGGTTGTTGTAGAATATCGCGGATTAACAGTTGCAGAAGTAACAGAATTAAGAGCAAAGTTAAGAGCAGCTCGTGTTGAGATGAGGGTGCTGAAAAATACCTTAGTTAAAAGAGCTGCCGATGAAGTAGGTCTTGTCGAATTAGATTCATATTTTCAAGGCCCTTCTGCTTGGGTGTTTAGTAAAGAAGATCCTGTATCAGGTCCAAAAGTACTCTTGGAGTTTGCAAAAACCCATGAAAAGCTGGTTGTAAAAGGTGGTATTCTGCAAAACAAAGCTATTGAGGCTAAAGGTGTCAAAGCATTAGCTGACTTGCCATCTCGTGAAGTATTATTGTCACAAGTTCTTGCTGCGCTGCAAAGTCCGATGGTTGGCATGGTTAATGTTCTCCAAGGCCCGATTCGTAAATTTGGGTATGCCTTGGAAGCCGTCAAAAACGCGAAAGAAACAGCGTAAAATGGCGCTGGAAATGTATAGTTTATTTCTGATATTTTGTTAAAAAATTAAGGAGGTTATTTATAATATGTCTAAAATTGCTGAAATTATTGAATCTGTAAAAGGGTTAACCGTACTGGAGCTTGCCGAACTGGTAAAAGCTTTTGAAGCTGAATTTGGTGTGTCTGCTGCTGCTCCCGTAGCTGTAGCTGCAGCCCCTGCAGCCGTTGCTGCTGTAGTAGAGGAAGAACAAACAGAATTCGATGTAATTCTTAAAGATGCCGGCGAGAAGAAAATCAACGTAATCAAAGTTGTTCGTGAACTCACTGGCCTTGGTCTGAAAGAAGCTAAAGATCTCGTTGATGGTGCTCCGAAAGCTGTTAAAGAGAAAGTCAGCAAAGAAGAAGCAGAAGCTGCAAAAGCTAAGCTTGCTGAAGCTGGCGCTGCTGTAGAAGTTAAGTAATTAACGAAAAAACTAAAAATTAGTGCCCTGAAAAGGGCACTAGTTTTGTTTGTATGAAATTAACTATGCCCAACATAACAGCCTAATTAATAGCCAAGTATTTCTTCAATTTAATATTGACAGCAGTACCAGAATATGCTAATATTTTAAAATGCGATTATTTGTATTCGTATCTTTAAATTTACAATTCTGTGCAAAAAGGATGAAGGCGAATAAAGCAGGTAAATACTGGTAATGCTAAATAGGCGGAATAAAATAGCAAGGTTTTTGACCTTGCTATTAGGTGTTTTTATTTAATGTTTAATTAAAACAGCCAGAGGGGTGAGGGATTTAATGCGTCATCCGGTACAGGTGGGGAAAAGAACTAGAGCAAGTTTTGCAAGTATTAAAGAAGTGCTGGAAATGCCAAATTTAATTGAGATTCAACAAAATTCCTATCAGTGGTTTCTTAACGAAGGAATCAAAGAAATGTTTAGGGATATTTCTCCTATCCAAGATTTCACCGGTAATCTCGTTCTTGAATTTATTGACTACAGCTTGGGTGAGCCAAAGTATTCTGTAGAGGAATGCAAGGAACGGGATGTTACTTTCGCGAAACCTTTAAGAGTCAAAGTGCGTTTGATCAACAAAGAGACAGGGGAAGTTAAAGAGCAGGAAGTGTTTATGGGCGACTTCCCACAGATGACAGAAAAGGGTACTTTTATCATTAACGGTGCCGAAAGGGTCATTGTCAGCCAGTTGGTAAGATCCCCTGGGGTATATTATACTGAACAACTAGACCCTAGCGGCAAGAAGATTTATGGAGCGACAATTATACCCAACCGTGGAGCTTGGTTGGAATTTGAAACGGATTTAAATGATAACATCTTTGTCCGCGTTGACAGGACTCGTAAGCTTCCGGCCACAGTTCTATTGAGAGCGTTGGGATACAGCAGCAATGGACAAATTATGGAACTGTTTCCGGATGATGAGCGCATACGGCTTACACTTGAGAGGGATCATACAGAATCCGAGGATGAAGCTTTGGTGGAGATATACAAAAGACTTCGTCCGGGAGAACCACCGACCGTTGATAGTGCTCGTTCGTTGCTGTACACTCTGTTTTTTGATGCCAAAAGGTACGATTTAGCCCATGTTGGCCGCTATAAACTCAATAAAAAATTACATGTGGATATACCGGCTCATATACGGCATGTTACCAAAGAAGATATTATTGCTACAATCAAACGTCTGATTAGATTAATGCAGGGTGAAGGAAAGCCTGATGATATAGACCACTTGGGAAATCGCCGCTTGCGTTCAGTTGGTGAGCTTCTTCAAAACCAATTCAGGATTGGCCTTTCGAGAATGGAACGTGTGGTAAGAGAACGCATGACAATTCAGGATGTCGAGGTAATTACACCTCAGGTGCTTATCAACATTCGTCCTGTGGTTGCCGCTATTAAAGAATTTTTTGGTTCCAGCCAATTGTCGCAATTTATGGATCAGACAAATCCATTGGCTGAGCTAACCCATAAGCGCAGACTTAGCGCCTTGGGTCCAGGAGGGTTATCTCGTGAAAGAGCCGGGTTCGAGGTCCGTGACGTCCATCACTCTCACTATGGCCGTATGTGTCCTATTGAGACACCTGAAGGACCAAACATTGGACTAATCGGTTCATTAAGTACATATGGCCGTATAAATGAATATGGCTTTATTGAAACCCCTTATCGTAAAGTTAATAAAGGAACAGGAAAAGTAACAGAAGAAATCTCTTATCTGACAGCGGATGAGGAAGACAATTATGTCGTAGCTCAAGCAAATGCTCCGCTTGATGATGAGGGCGGATTTATAAATGCAAGAGTTAATGCCCGCCATGGGAGCGAGACTCTGGTTATACCGGTTGATAAAGTTGATTATATGGACGTTTCCCCTAAGCAGATAGTATCTATAGCTACTGCTATGATCCCATTTTTGGAGCACGATGATGCTAACCGTGCACTTATGGGAGCAAACATGCAAAGACAGGCAGTTCCATTGCTCCGTACAGATTCGCCGCTCGTTGGAACCGGTGAAGAATATAAAGCAGCAAAGGATTCTGGTGTTGTTGAGCTGGCTAAAAATTGTGGGTTCATTGAAACGGTTTCTGCCAATGAAATAGTTATTAGAGCTGACTCGGGAGAACGTGAGAGACACAAATTAATTAAATATGCCCGCTCAAACCAAGGTACTTGTTTTAATCAAAAGCCGATTGTTAAAAAAGGTGAACGAGTTGAAGCAGGCCAAGTTATTGCTGACGGCCCATCTACTGACCAGGGTGAATTAGCCTTAGGGAGGAACGTATTGGTTGCTTTCATGACTTGGGAAGGATTTAACTATGAAGATGCTATTCTTATAAGCCGTAAGCTTGTGAAAGAGGATTACTTTACATCAATTCATATAGAAGAATATGAATGTGATGCTAGGGATACTAAGCTTGGTCCGGAGGAAATCACCAGGGATATACCCAATGTCGGAGAAGATGTGTTGAAGGATCTGGATGATCGCGGGATTATTCGAGTTGGTGCTGAGGTCAGACCTGGAGATATACTGGTTGGCAAGGTAACTCCGAAAGGAGAGACTGAACTTACTGCAGAAGAACGTCTCCTCCGTGCTATCTTTGGAGAAAAAGCGCGTGAAGTTCGAGATACCTCACTCCGCGTTCCACACGGTGAGGCTGGCAAGATAGTTGACGTTAAAGTATTTTCACGTGAAAATGGGGACGAACTGGCCCCGGGAGTTAATCAAATAGTACGTGTATATATTGCTCAAAAACGGAAAATTTCCGAAGGCGACAAGATGGCTGGACGACATGGAAACAAAGGGGTTATTTCCCGCATACTGCCTGAGGAGGATATGCCGTTTTTACCTGATGGCACACCAATAGAGATTGTACTGAATCCATTGGGTGTACCTTCGCGTATGAATATTGGTCAGGTGCTTGAAACACATCTGGGCTGGGCTGCAAAAGCATTGGGTATAAGAGTGGCCACTCCCGTTTTTGATGGCGCCAGTGAGGAAGATATTAAAGATATGATGGTAGAAGCTGGGCTGCCGGCTAATGGAAAGACAATTCTTTATGATGGCAGGACCGGAGTGCCATTTGATAATGAAATAACTGTAGGATACATGTACGTGCTTAAGCTCGCGCATTTGGTCGATGATAAGATCCACGCCCGTTCCACAGGCCCTTATTCGTTGGTTACACAGCAGCCGCTCGGGGGCAAAGCCCAATTCGGCGGTCAGCGTTTTGGAGAAATGGAGGTATGGGCTTTAGAGGCTTATGGATCTTCCTATACACTACAGGAAATTCTTACTGTAAAATCCGATGATGTAGTCGGCCGGGTTAAGACCTATGAGGCCATTGTAAAAGGTGAGAATGTACCCGAACCGGGTGTCCCGGAATCGTTCAAGGTTTTGATAAAAGAACTGCAGAGCCTTTGCTTGGACGTAAAAGTATTATCTGAAAATGATGAGGAAATAGAAATCAAGGAAATCGACGATGATATCAGCGAAGCAGCTAAGGAATTAGGTCTGGATATTCATACTCCGGAACAAAGTGATCTTGAAGGATATGAAGAGATTACGGAAGAAAGCGAAGACGATGATTTTATTGACTTCGAAAAGGAACTGGAAGAAATGGATGCAGATGATGAGGATGACGATATTTAGTCGTAAGCTCTAGTGCTTTCAAGAAAAAAACATTGAAGGGGGAGAGACCCTTGTTAGATGTAAATAACTTCGATAGGATGAGAATTGGTTTGGCTTCGCCTGAACAAATCCGAGCTTGGTCGAGCGGAGAGGTAAAGAAGCCGGAAACTATTAATTACCGCACACTTAAACCTGAACGAGAAGGCTTGTTTTGCGAAAAAATATTTGGTCCAACACGAGACTGGGAATGTCATTGTGGTAAATATAAACGGGTCAGATATAAAGGAATAATCTGTGACCGCTGCGGAGTAGAAGTTACAAAATCCAAGGTTCGCAGAGAAAGATTAGGACATATCGAGCTTGCAGCACCATGCTCACACATTTGGTACTTCAAAGGAATACCAAGTAGAATGGGGCTTATACTCGATGTTTCTCCGCGGTCACTTGAAAAGGTGTTGTATTTTGTTTCTTATATAGTAACCGAGCCGGGAACAACCCCGTTGATGAAGAAACAGCTTCTAACCGAGATGGAATACCGTGAGTATAAGGATAAGTACGGTAACAGGTTCCAGGCCGGAATGGGGGCCGAGGCTATTAAAGTACTGCTGGAAGAAATGAACTTGGACGAAATAGCAGAAGAACTTCGTACCGAACTGCGAGAAACGACGGGACAACGCAAGGTCAGGGCTATTCGCAGGCTCGAAGTTGTTGAAGCCTTCAAAAATTCGGGGAACAGACCCGAGTGGATGATCATGGATGTAATTCCTGTTATTCCGCCGGAGTTGCGTCCAATGGTACAGTTGGATGGAGGACGTTTTGCAACTTCCGACTTAAACGATTTATATAGGCGTGTGATTAATAGAAACAACAGATTAAAAAGGCTTCTGGATCTGGGAGCTCCCGATATTATTGTCCGCAATGAGAAAAGAATGCTCCAGGAAGCAGTTGATGCCTTAATTGATAATGGCCGCCGCGGACGTCCCGTTACCGGACCCGGCAATAGGCCGTTAAAGTCTTTGAGCGATATGCTTAAAGGAAAACAAGGCAGATTCCGGCAAAACCTACTGGGTAAACGAGTTGACTATTCAGGACGTTCTGTTATAGTCGTTGGCCCTGATTTACAATTGCATCAATGCGGATTACCCAGGGAAATGGCCTTAGAACTATTTAAGCCCTTTGTCATGAAAAAGCTGGTTAATGATGGCTATGCCCATAATATAAAAAGCGCCAAGCGCATGGTAGAAAGAGTGCGCAATGAAGTGTGGGATGTATTAGAAGAGGTTATTCAGGATCATCCGGTTCTTCTTAACCGTGCTCCTACCTTGCACAGACTTGGTATTCAAGCTTTTGAACCCATTTTGGTTGAAGGTAAAGCCCTGCAGATTCACCCGCTTGTATGTACTGCGTATAATGCCGACTTTGACGGTGACCAGATGGCGGTTCACGTTCCTTTATCTGCTGAAGCACAAGTCGAAGCGAGGCTGTTAATGCTTTCTTCGCATAATATACTAAACCCCAAGGACGGACGTCCGGTTGTCACTCCGACCCAGGATATGGTGCTCGGCTCCTATTATCTAACAGTAGAGAGACCGCGCGAAGACGGAATAAAACGCATTTTATCGGGTGTAGAAGAGGCAGTTTACGCTTATGAATCGGGAGAGTTAACATTACATGAACCAATTAAGGTTCGTAAAGACGGCAAAATGTTTGAGACAACAACCGGAAGGTTGATTTTCAATCAGGCAATACCGCCTGAAATAGGATACTATAATGAAGTGGTGGGAAAGAAACAGCTTGGTAAAATTGTAGCCAAGTGCTTTAGCGAATTGGGTAATGCTGCAGCTGCCAAAATGCTTGATGGCATCAAAAAATTAGGATTCACTTTCTCCACTCGTGCTGGGATAACAATCGGAGTTACCGATATTGTTGTGCCGAATGAGAAGGAAAGTATCTTACAGGATGCCGACAAGCAGGTAGAGGTCATTGAAAACCAATACAGACGCGGTCTGATTACTGATGAGGAACGCCAACAATTGGTAATAGGCGTTTGGAACAAGGCTACCGAAGATGTAACCAAGGCTTTGCTCGATACACTTGATAGGTTTAATCCTGTATATATGATGGCTAACTCCGGAGCGCGCGGTAACATTCAGCAGATTCGTCAGTTGGCTGGCATGAGAGGTTTGATGGCTGACCCATCTGGCCGTACCATAGAAGTTCCCGTTAAATCCAATTTCCGTGAAGGATTAGCAGTGTTAGAGTACTTCAACTCAACTCACGGGGCACGTAAAGGTTTGGCGGACACAGCTCTTCGTACAGCGGACTCCGGGTACCTGACCAGACGTCTTGTCGATGTAGCCCAGGATGTTATAGTACGCGAGCATGATTGCGGAACCGCAGCGGGGATAGTCGTAAATGAAATAAAAGACGGCAATGAAGCTATTGAATCATTGGTAGAAAGAATCGTAGGCCGTTATGCGATTGAAGACATTCTGCATCCTGAAACAGGGGAGCTTATCGTTTCAGCCGAAGAGGAAATCTCAGACCAACAAGCAGAACGGGTTATCGCCGCCGGCATTAAAGAAGTTGCCATTCGTTCGGTGTTAACCTGTAAAACAAGATACGGTGTATGCCGTAAATGTTACGGACGGAATTTAGCAACCGGCCATAAGGTTGAGATCGGTGAAGCAGTTGGAATAATTGCAGCTCAGTCTATAGGAGAACCTGGCACACAGCTGACTATGAGAACATTCCATACAGGTGGTGTTGCCGGAGAAGATATTACCCAGGGTCTCCCAAGGGTTGAGGAACTTTTTGAGGCCAGAAAACCGCGCGGTCAGGCAATCATTGCTGAAGCCGATGGAAACGTGAGAATTTCCGAGATCAGGGGCCGCAAGGAAATAGAAATTGAGACCAGTGCTGAAGAGAAGTTCATTTACCAGATACCGTATGGTTCAAGAATAAAAGTAAAAGAAGGCCAACAGGTTGAGGCCGGTCAAGAAATAACAGAGGGTTCGGTGAATCCTCACGATCTCTTGAAGATTCGCGGAATCAGAGGTGTGCAGGCTTACCTCCTCCGTGAAGTACAACGTGTTTACCGTCTGCAGGGTGTTGATATAAACGATAAGCATATCGAAGTTATGATTAGACAAATGCTCAGAAAAGTTAAAGTCGAAGAACCTGGTGACACCCATCTTCTGCCTGGAGGACTAATAGATATTTTTGAGTTTGAAGAAGAAAACGCAAAAATATTTGCCGCAGGGGGGGAACCCGCAACTGCTAAGCCCGTTCTCTTAGGTATAACCAAGGCTTCGCTGGCGACTGACTCCTTCTTGTCAGCAGCCTCATTCCAAGAGACGACCAGGGTACTAACGGAAGCGGCTATCAAAGGCAAGACCGATCCGTTACTGGGACTCAAAGAAAACGTTATCATCGGCAAATTGATACCGGCAGGTACCGGAATGTCAAGATACCGCAATATCAAAGTATCTACAGCAACAGAACAACCGACACTGACGGAATAAATACCAAACCAATTAATTTTACTTTGTCTTGACAGTGTAGATTGCCAGTGATAATATTATTCAGTGTGTGTTGTTCCAAAGGAGGGTCTATACAGCGTGCATCCATTGGCAAAAGCTAAAAATAAAGTCATAGGATATAAGCAGTCAATTAAGGCTATCGAAAAAGGACTGACGCAATCTGTATATCTAGCCTGTGATGCTGAAGAAAAAATTCGTCAGCCTATTTTGGAGGCATGCAAGAACAGGGGTATACCTGTAATAGAAACAGAAACGATCAATGAGCTTGGAAAAGCGAGTGGTATTCAGGTTGGTACTGCGGTTGCAGCGATCCTGGTACCGGAAATAGCCGAATAAAAGACACCCTGGGAAGGAGGTGCGTGAAATGCCAACAATCAGCCAATTAGTTAGGAAAAGCAGAGAGTTAACAAAAAAGAAATCTACGGCGCCTGCTTTAAAAGAGTGCCCGCAGAAAAGAGGCGTTTGTACAAGGGTTTACACTACTACGCCGAAAAAGCCTAATTCCGCGTTGCGCAAAGTAGCTAGGGTCAGATTGACGAATAGCGTTGAAGTAACGGCTTATATACCTGGCATTGGTCACAATCTGCAGGAACACTCAGTTGTACTTGTAAGGGGTGGCAGGGTTAAAGATTTGCCGGGTGTAAGATATCATATTGTAAGAGGAGCACTGGATACAGCCGGTGTCCAAAAACGTAACCAAAGTCGTTCGAAATATGGGACAAAAAGACCAAAGGTTGCAGCTAAGAAATAAATGCAAGTATATTATGTTATAGAAAATCATAACATAGCGCAAGGGAGGGAAAAGAATGCCAAGAAAAGGGTCGGTACCCAAAAGAGAAGTTCTGGCAGACCCGATTTATAACTCCAAGCTAATTACAAAATTCATAAACAAGGTTATGTACGGCGGCAAAAGAGGCGTAGCCGAACATGGCGTATATGGAGCATTGAAGCTTATAGAGGATAAAACAGGGAAAAATGGGCTTGAAGTGTTGGAACAAGCCATGAAAAATATAATGCCAGTATTGGAAGTAAAAGCACGTCGTGTTGGTGGTGCGAACTACCAGGTTCCTGTTGAGGTTCGTGCAGATAGACGTGAGGCTTTAGGTATTAGATGGCTTGTCTCTTTTTCGCGCAAGCGTGGAGAAAAAACCATCGAAACCAAATTAGCCGGAGAAATACTTGATGCTGCCAATAATGCAGGTGGCGCCGTAAAGAAAAGGGAAGATACTCATAAAATGGCGGAAGCGAACAAGGCGTTTGCTCATTACCGCTGGTAAAAAACAAAAATTCACACAGTGCTGCTCATAGCCAAACCAGGCTAGAACTTGTGTGATTGTATGCCGTAATTTATACGCGACTACAGTATTATAAATAACAATTGCGGCATACAACTAGCCGTTTTGGTCTATGAAAGGGGGCTTTTAAATCATGGCTAGACAATTTCCATTAGAAAAAACAAGAAATATTGGTATAATGGCCCATATTGATGCCGGTAAGACTACGACAACTGAGAGGATCCTCTTTTATACTGGTCGTCTGCATAAAATGGGTGAGGTTCATGATGGCGCTGCCACTATGGACTGGATGGTTCAGGAACAAGAAAGAGGGATTACAATCACCTCGGCTGCTACTACTTGTCATTGGAAAGATCATCGTATAAACATCATTGACACGCCTGGGCACGTTGACTTTACGGTCGAGGTAGAGCGCTCGCTTAGAGTGCTTGATGGGGCTGTTGCCGTGTTCTGTTCTGTAGGTGGGGTAGAACCGCAGTCTGAGACTGTTTGGCGGCAGGCAGATAAGTATGGCGTTCCGCGTATTGCTTATATAAATAAAATGGATAGAGTTGGAGCGGATTTCTTCAGAGGGGTAAACATGATCAAGGAAAGACTGGGAGCCAACCCTCTTCCCATTCAACTGCCCATTGGTTCTGAGGAGAATTTCCGCGGTATTATTGACCTGGTTACAATGAAGGCATATATATACGTTGATGACCTTGGAACAAGAAGTGAAGAGACGGAAATACCTCAAGATTTGCAAGAAATAGCACAAGAATACAGGGAAAAGCTAATTGAAGCCGCGGCGGACTATAATGAAGAACTTACTGTAAAATATCTCGAAGGTGAAGAGATTACGACAGAAGAAATTATTCAGGCTATCCGCAAGGCGACAATAAATGTTGATTTAATTCCGGTGGTTTGCGGTTCTTCGTTTAAGAATAAAGGTGTGCAGCTCCTTCTGGATGCCGTAGTTGATTACATGCCCGCGCCAACAGACATCGCTTCTGTAAATGGGGTGCATCCTGATACAAGCGAAGACGAAATTAGACACGCAAGTGATAAAGAACCTTTTTCGGCTCTTGCTTTTAAAATCGTCAGCGATCCCTATGTGGGTAAATTGGCATATTTCCGCGTGTATTCCGGAGTATTAAAGGCTGGCTCGTATGTCTTCAATTCCACAAAGGACAAGAAAGAGCGGATCGGACGTTTACTGCAAATGCATGCTAATCACCGTGAAGAAGTGTCTGAAGTATATGCCGGTGATATTGCGGCGGCGGTTGGCCTACGCGATACAACGACTGGAGATACCCTTTGTGATGAGAATAATCCTATAATATTAGAATCGATGCAGTTCCCAGAACCTGTTATTGATGTAGCTATTGAGCCAAAGACAAAGGCTGACCAGGAAAAGATGGGAAGTGCCTTAGCAAGACTTGCTGAGGAAGATCCTACCTTCCGTATTCATACTAATCCTGAAACTGGGCAGACTATCATTTCG
>Ga0079080_1005878_pt1 | contig 14023 bp, 19 predicted proteins | sample ADurb_Gly_01_Slu_FD_74552 | JGI IMG/M metagenome (GOLD analysis project Ga0079080, IMG submission 74552) | Active sludge microbial communities from Illinois, USA, of municipal wastewater-treating anaerobic digesters - ADurb_Gly_01_SludgeMetaT... | ecosystem: Engineered > Bioreactor > Anaerobic >...
GTGAAGACCATTTTCGAAAAAAACGGCTTTAATGAGGTTAAAGTCATAAAAGATTGGAATGGACATGACAGGATAGTTACTTGTACCGTTTAAGGCCTAGTGTTATACTAGCGTCGATAGAGCAAATATGGAAAGGTTGAGCAAATTTGAAAACAGAAATTTGGCGGTTGAGTAAGGTCGAGCCTGAACGTGAAATTATAAGAACAGCGGCAAAAATAATCAAAGAAGGTGGCTTGATAGCATTTCCAACCGAAACTGTATATGGATTGGGAGCTGATGGCCTTAATCCCGAGGCAGTTAAGAAGATTTTCCAGGCCAAGGGAAGACCTGCTGATAACCCGCTGATACTTCACATAGCAAATATGAAGGATGTCTTCTATCTGGCGTCTATTGTTCCTTTGAAGGCGCAAGTATTAATAGAACGGTTTTGGCCGGGACCGCTCACACTTGTACTGCCCAAAAGCAAATTCATACCTGATGAGATAACTGCGGGTTTGGATACGGTAGCGGTTCGGATGCCCCAGCATCCCGTAGCATTAGCCTTAATCAGAGAATCTGGTGTACCGCTTGCGGCGCCAAGTGCTAACCTTTCCGGTTATCCCAGCCCGACCGAAGCTGCTCATGTTTGGCAGGATCTGTCCGGACGTATAGATGCAATTTTAGATGCAGGGGCTACCGGATTAGGGCTTGAATCTACCGTGCTTGATATATCAGGGGAAGTTCCGGTGATATTAAGACCGGGCGGAGTTACCAAAGAAGAACTCGAAGAGGTTATCGGACCAGTACAATATGACCCTGGATTGCTTGATTCCGGCGAAACCCCGAAATCACCCGGCATGAAATACACTCATTATTCACCGCGGGCTGAGGTTTTGCTTTTGGATGGCGAGCCTGAACAAGTCATACATATGCTTACGGAATTAGCGGATGAATATAAACAAAAGGGCCGTAAAGTAGGATTGCTGCTCACCGATGAGGTTTACCAAAAAGTAAAGGATTTTGAGAACATTTACATCAAAAACCTGGGCAGTCGCAAAGAATTAGAAAGGATAGCCCATAATATTTACGCTGAATTACGAAACTGTGATATTGCGGGTGTAGATATCATATTAACAGAGACTTATCGCGAAGAAGGGCTGGGAACGGCCTTGATGAACAGACTTCTAAAATCAGCAGGATATAAGGTCATAAGATGAAATATAAACGCTTCTAGTTCCGCATAATAAATATTGATGATGCTTGTCCTTGGGGAGGAAGAAATGAATTATTTTACAGTGGTTTTAGTATCTGTTGCTTTAGGAATAGATGCATTTTCCGTAGCTATAAGTATTGGTTTGAGTGGTGTGAAAAAGAAACAGATGTTCACTATGATAGCGGTAGTTACGATGTTCCATGTCTTCATGCCGCTTTTGGGAGTGTATCTTGGCACGTATTTGGGGAACATTGCCGGACCGATGGCGAGTGCAATCGGGGCATTTGTACTTATCGCGATAGGATTAAGTGTTATTTGGAAAAGCATTAAAGAGTTAGGACTCATTAAGTTATCTGCACATAAAACTGGTGGAGATTCCCGCTTTGAACAGGGACTATTAAGCATCGACAATCTGTTTAGTCTGGTTTTGTTATGTGCAAGTGTTAGCCTTGATGCTTTAACAGTTGGCTTTGGACTTGGGACATTAAAGGTTGACCTGTTTCTTACTGTTATAACTATGGGGATTATTGCCGGCCTTATGACATTTATCGGTTTTATTTTTGGCAGAAGACTAAATAGTGCCTTCGGCGATTGGGCTGAAATAGCAGGCGGATTAATTCTTGTCGGTATTGGGATAAAAATTTTATTTGTTTAATATCCGGAGGTTGAGATGGCATCATCAAGAACGATACTTTTTGTTTGTACCGGGAATACATGCCGCAGTTATATGGCGGAAGTTATATCGAAAAACTATTTGAAGCGCATGTATGCCGATGTATCAGAAATACAAGTTCTTTCTGCCGGTACGGGTGCGGCAGCCAACGAACCTCCGACACCTGAGGCTAAAGCCGTAATGCTGGAACAGGGTATGTATATAGAAGAACATAGTTCTCGCCTTCTTACCTGCGAGCTCATCAGAAATGCCGACCTTATTTTAGTTATGACGAAAAGGCACAAGAGCCATATACTCCAGCTTGTGCCTGAGGCAAGAGAAAAGGTCCATCTGTTAATGGAATATTGTTATGACGTTGAAAAAAAAGAAAACTATGTTCCTGATAATTCGGATATTTTAGATCCTTTTGGGCAGCCTCTTGAGTATTACCGGTTCTGTGCGAATCAATTAACGGAGTGCGTTATTCGCGCTATAGAACGTTTTACAAAAAATATGAGTTAAAAAAAAGAAGGAAAATATAAATTATGAGTCGAATTACCTCGTTTGAGGTATTTTAAAACTATGGGGGGTCAGTGATTGAATATTGCAATAGGCTCAGACCATGGTGGTTATGTTTTGAAAGAAGAAATAAAGCTGTGGCTGACGGAAAAAGGCTATAAATTTGAGGATTTTGGTACTTATTCATTAGATTCTTGTGACTACCCTGAGATAGCCCATAAGGTTGCCAATGCTGTTGCCCAAGGCTATTACAGCAGGGGAATTTTAATCTGTGGTACTGGCATTGGAGTATCCATAGCAGCAAATAAGGTGCCTGGCATACGTGCTGCTCTTTGCCATGATACTTTTTCAGCCAAAGCGTCCCGTGAGCATAATGACGCCAATATATTAACGATGGGGGAAAGAGTCATTGGACGAGGCTTGGCTTTAGAGATACTTGAGGCCTGGCTGGGTGCAAGTTTTGCGGGAGGACGTCATCAGCGGAGAGTCGACCTGATTGGTTCAATGGAAAAAAGATAATATTAAAAAAAGAGGTTAATGCAAGGATGTATTATAAAAAGATCACAAGAGATGTCGAGACTGCTTTATGTGAATTACTGGAAGCGGCTCAGCTGAAACCGGGAAATATTGTGGTTATCGGCTGCAGTACGAGCGAGGTTGCCGGAAGAAAAATTGGCACATGTTCGAGTTTGGATATTGCTGCTGCAATCTGGCAGGGCATTTATCCAATCTGCCAAAGAGAGGGACTGTATCTGGCGGTCCAATGCTGTGAACATCTCAATAGAGCTTTAGTAGTCGAAAAAGAGTGTATGGAAAAATATTGTCTTGAGGAAGTTACTGTCTATCCGGTACAGGGCGCCGGAGGCAGCATGGCCTGCCAGGCTGTGCAAAACATGGCCAACCCGTTTGTTGTCGAGAAGATTCAGGCTCATGCCGGTATGGATATAGGCGATACCTTTATAGGGATGCATTTAAAACCCGTTGTAGTTCCCGTAAGAGGGACAATAAAAGAAATTGGCGAGGCACACCTGACCATGGGCAGGTGCAGACCTAAGCTCATCGGTGGCGAGCGAGCCAAGTACAAACCAATTTAGGGAGGAAGAATTAAGATGGATTATGTTGAAAAGTATGTTGCGTCTGTTGACCCTGAACTGGCGGGGTATATTGCCGGTGAGGAAAAGAGGCAGTTAGATAAGATTGAACTAATAGCTTCTGAAAATTTTGTCAGTCGTGCGGTTATGGCAGCTCAAGGCTCGGTGCTCACTAATAAATATGCCGAAGGGTATCCGGGGAAACGTTATTATGGAGGATGTGAATGGGTAGACAAGGCGGAGAACTTAGCACGGGATAGAGCCAAGGCTATTTTTGGCGCGGACCATGTTAACGTTCAGCCTCATTCCGGCGCTCAGGCCAATTTTGCCGTATATTTTGCTCTTGTTAATCCGGGGGACACAGTTTTAGGCATGAACCTTTCACATGGCGGACACCTGACACATGGAAGCCCGGTAAACATTTCCGGCAAGTATTATAATATTGTTCCTTACGGAGTCAGACAGGATACTGAGACAATAGATTATGACGAAGTACAAAAATTAGCCCGCGAATCCCGCCCTAAAATGATTATTGCCGGTGCCAGTGCCTATCCGCGTTTCATTGATTTTCCAAGATTGTCCGAAATAGCCAAAGAGGTCGGGGCATATCTCATGGTTGACATGGCTCATATTGCCGGTCTCGTGGCTGTTGGTCTACATCCAAGCCCGGTTCCCTATGCCGACGTTGTAACCACAACAACACATAAAACCTTGCGTGGACCGCGCGGAGGTATGATCCTTTGCAAAGCTGAGCTTGCCCAGGCCATTGATAAGGCGATATTCCCAGGCACACAGGGCGGCCCTCTGATGCATGTTATAGCCGCCAAGGCAATTTCCTTTAAAGAAGCAATGGAGCCGAAATTCAAGACTTATCAGGAACAAATCCTGAAAAACGCGACTGCCTTATCAAGTGAACTTACACAAAAGGGTTTCAGGATCGTCTCGGGCGGTACGGATAATCACCTGATGCTGATTGACCTCAGAAACAAAAATATAACCGGCAAACAAGCCGAGCATGCTTTGGATGAGGCGGGCATAACTGTAAATAAGAATACTATACCCTTTGATCCGCAAAGTCCTTTCGTAACAAGCGGCATCCGGGTCGGTACCCCTGCCGTAACAACGCGCGGCATGAAAGAAGCGGATATGAAGAGGATTGCAGAAATAATAGATTTAGTCATTACACACAACGATAATGCTGAAATGTTAGCCAAGGCCAAGGAAATGGTCAAAGCTTTAACCAGCGGCTTCGAGCTGTTTGCTTGGTAAATGGGGGTGAACTTATGCGGCCTTCCTGGGATGAATACTTTATGGATATTACAAAGGTCGTAGCGTCAAGGTCAACATGTTTGCGCCGTAAAGTAGGTGCGATCATCGTCAAGGACAAGCACATTATTGCGACAGGATATAACGGTGCTCCAAGTTCGCTTCCGCATTGTGCCGAAGTTGGCTGTATGCGTGAAAAACTTCAGGTGCCCTCAGGTGAAAGACATGAACTGTGTTTGGGTTTGCATGCTGAACAAAACGCTATTATTCAAGCTGCCGTTCATGGTGCCAGTGTTCAGGGAGGTACGCTCTACTCAACTACTCAGCCGTGTATCCTTTGCAGCAAGATGTTGATAAATGCCGGAATAAAAAGAATAGTCTTTGCCGGGCCGTATCCTGATACGCTGGCGCTTTCTCTGCTCAAAAGTGCCGGTGTAGAATTATCTCCCTGGCTTGAGGAGGAGAAACCGTGAAGCAAAAGATAATTGCCCTGCCGCGTTTGAATAAATTATCCCCGACAATGGAGTCTACTGCACTGAAGCTGATGGAAGAAGCCGGTGAGTTAGCTCAGGCCATTGGAAAATACAGGGGATTGAATGGTGAGCCGACTCGCCAAACTGAGGCAAAGGTCATGGAGGCGATTCTTGAGGAGCTGTTAGATGTTGCTCAGACTGCAGTTTCGATGATGTTTGTTTTAGAGGAACAATATGATATTGATATCGAAGAAGCTATTTCCAAACATATTGAGAAGCTGATTGGGAAAGGCTATTTAACAAAAACCGTTCAGGAAGAAGGACTCAAATGACACACTTTCGCAAGGTATTAACGGTTTTCGGTACAAGACCGGAGGCAATAAAGATGGCGCCTCTTGTGCTTGAATTACAGCAGGATCCGAGGATAGATTGCAGGGTGGCGGTAACGGCACAACACCGTGAGATGCTGGATCAGGTACTAAACCTGTTTAAGATTAAGACACATTACGATCTCGATATTATGCAAGCCGGACAGACTCTTTTTGATATCAGCACTAAAGCGCTTTTAGGGTTGAGAGATGTTTTCGATAAAGAAAAACCGGATATCGTACTGGTTCATGGAGATACTTCAACAACCTTTATCGGAGCACTTGCCGCGTATTATCAGCAGATCCCGGTCGGCCATGTCGAGGCGGGGCTGCGTTCAGGCAATAAATATTCGCCTTTTCCGGAGGAGATGAACAGGCATTTAACAGGGGCCCTTTGTGACTTGCATTTCGCCCCGACTTTTACGGCAAGGGATAATTTGCTGCGCGAAGGTCACGACCCGGAGAAGATCTTTATCACCGGCAATACCGTAATAGATGCGTTGTTGCAGACGGTCAGAAAAGATTATGTTTTTGAAGAACCCGTCTTGAGAGAACTGGATGCTTCGGCAGGCCGGATAATTCTTGTGACTACACATAGACGCGAGAATTTAGGTGAACCTATGCGTCAGATGTACCAAGCCATGAGGGATATCGTACAAGAATTTACAGACGTGACAATTATCTTTCCGGTACATAAGAACCCGGCTGTTCGTTCTGTTGTGCAGGAGATTCTTGGAGGCTTAGATAGGGTAGTACTGATCGAGCCGCTGGATTACGAACCCTTTGCTAATCTAATGAATAAGTCGTATTTAGTCCTTACTGATTCAGGTGGGTTGCAGGAGGAAGCGCCTGCGCTCGGCAAGCCGGTTTTGGTTTTGCGCGAGAATACCGAACGGCCCGAAGCTGTCCAAGCAGGTACGGTTGAATTGGTCGGAACCGAAAAAGATAAAATCTATTTTGCTACAAAGAAACTTTTGGCTGATGAACAGCATTATCTCAAAATGGCGAAGGCGGTTAACCCATATGGAGACGGCCAGGCTAGCCGGAGGATCATTAATTCTCTTTATTACCATTGGGGTTGGGATACCAAAAGGCCGGAAGCATTCAGGCACGGGAGATAAGTTAAGCATACTGTCTAAAATATTAGACGTTTTTCCATAAAAAAAATTAAAAATTTGTTATAAAATATTAGTAAATTTTTATTTCTTGTAGTATTATTATGAACTAGGGAGTATTTAAAATGGGATTTAAAAAATCGCCTGCCTACAAATACATAAACTTCGGTTTGAGTTTTGGATTAACGATGGCGATTACGTTATATCTGCTATATCAGGGTGGCAAATGGCTGGATGACCGCTTAGGTTCTGCGCCAGTGTTTACGTTCTTAGGAATCGTTTTGGCAATAGCGGCCGTTTTTAAAAGGCTCTTTACCGACATTAAAATGCTGGATAAAGATCTTTCGCAGAATCAAGATGATGAGGATGATGAATAATCCGTTGGCCTAGCTGATAATTGTGGGTATATTTTTTATATTTCTGTACTTTTGTTCACAAGGGTTTCTGAAAATATAGGATTTATTTTAGACTTTAGTAGCTGTGCAGACTAAAGGCGGTGATAATATTGCCGGTATGGGTGCCGTCGGCCTTAAAAGGTTTGTCCTTTGGTGTGGTTATTTCAACTTTTAATTATTTCATCCTGGTGCAGGGTCAGAAGAAGGCGGAAAGTATGCCGCCGGAAAAAGGCAAGAATGCTATCCTGATAAGGTACGGCATTCGGTATATACTTGATGTGCTGGCTTTGTTTCTTGTTTATAAGGATGCCCCGATGCTTATAGGAACAGCAATAGGGCTTACTTTCAATAAGAATTTCCTTTTCGTTAAATATCTCTTCAAAAAACCGGAAAGAAAGGGGTGAATAAGATGTTTTTTGCGACACCGGTATTCGCGGCTGAGGCAGCAGCTGAACATGGAGCAGAACACGGCGGAGGGGCGCTCTTTTCAATATTTGGCCTTGAAGTATCCAGCGTGGTCACGACCATGTGGGGTTTGATGATTGTTTTATTTTTGCTGTCTTATTTTGCTACCAGGAAAATCGAAAAAATTCCCGAGAGCCGTCTGCAAAATGCGATGGAATTTGTTTTGGAAGCTCTTCTTAGCCAGCTGTCAGGAATAATGGGCGGTGAGAAGATGGCTAAAAAGTATTTCCCGCTTTTAGGCAGTTTTTTTATCCTGATTCTTGCTTCGAACTACTCAGGTTTATTACCAGGTGCGGGTCATCTCCCGGGATTGCAGCCTCCGACAAGCACGCTTAGTGTAACTGCAGGATTTGCCATAATCGTTTTTTTATGTACTCATTATTTTGGAATCAAGAAAAAAGGGATAGGATATTTTAAGCACTTTGTTCAACCACTTCCTTTTCTCTTACCTTTGAATATCATTGAAGAATTTGTAAGACCGCTGTCGCTCTCTTTGCGTCTATATGGGAATATATTCGGAGAAGAAATGGTCGTTGCCAGCCTTTTTGCATTAATACCATTATTCCTTCCGCTTCCCATGATGCTTTTAGGGATACTATTTGGCCTTATCCAAGCATTTGTTTTCACAATGCTGGCCGCACTGTACATTGGTACAGCAGCAGCCGAGCACCATCATTAAAAGCCTGCAAGCTGTAAATTTAAACAATAAACCAGCTCAGGAAACAGAGAAAGGAGGTTATAAAACATGGTTGAAGGGATGATTGCCTTAGGAGCTGCTCTCGCAGTAGCTATTGCAACAATTGGTCCTGGTCTTGGTCAAGGAAACGCAGCGGGCAAAGCCATGGAATCCATTGCACGGCAACCAGAGGCTGCCGGCGAAATTCGTACCGCCTTAATTCTTTCTTTAGCATTTATGGAAGCCTTGACTATTTACGGTTTGCTCATTGCATTCCTGCTGTTAGGTAAATTCTAAACACATTATTTAATGATGGGGAGGACGGCCGCGGGAAATCCAGCGGCCACCCCTCAGAATTATCCCTTTGCCCAGTATAAGAAGAGGGGGCTAGTATATGAGTGTTAACGTTCATGACATGATCTGGGCTATCATCAATTTTATTATACTGGTAGCCATTCTAAATAAATTCTTGTATAAACCAATACTTGGCGTATTGGATGCCCGCAAGCAGGATATTAAAAATAAGCTTGATGAGGCAGCTGACGCCCGTAATGAGGCCGTACAAGTAAAAGAAGAATACACCCGTGAAATGCAAAATGCCCGTCAGGAGGCCCAGGATATTATCACTAAGGCAACTAAGCTTGCTGAAGAATCAAAATCCGGAATCCTTAATGAAGCCAGGGCTGAATCTGAGAAGGTAATCAAGAAGGCTCAGGAAGAAATCCGTTTGGAAAAAGAAAAAGCGAAAGCCGAACTGCGCAACGAAGTTGCCTCATTGGCAGTTTTAGCTGCCGGCAGGGTACTGGAAAGGACTATCCAGCCTGAAGACCATGAGCAAATGATTCGTCAATTTGTACAAGAGGTGGGGGATGCGTCGTGATTAACCGTACGGTACCGCGGCGCTATGCCCAAGCACTTTTAATGATAGCCTCTGAGCATAACACTCTTGAGAAGTATGAAAAGGAAATGGATACTTTTAAAGAGATATTGCTTGGTGAGCCGAATTTAAAGGAGTTCATGGACAGTCCAAAAATTCTGCCTGAACAAAAAAAGAAGGTTCTTATACCTTTAGTTGAAGGCCGCCTTGATCCGTTGATTGTAAATTTCCTCTGCTTAATAGTGGATAAAAGACGCGAAAACCTCTTCCTTGATATTATTGAGGAATATAGGAATTATGCTGATCAGGCCAGAAATATTATTGATGCAGAGGTTAGAGCAGCAGTACAAATGACAGATAAAGACATGCGCGAGCTGGAACAAAAATTATCAAAAGCCACCGGTAAGAAGGTGCGCATGAAAAGCACTATCGATACCTCTTTGCTGGGGGGAATGATAGTGAGGATAGGTGATACCGTAATAGACGGCAGTGTAGTTAAGAAACTGTCGCTTTTGAAAACCCGACTCCAGCAGTCGCAGTTTGAAAGAATTGGGGTGATCAAATAACATGAGCATCAGACCTGAAGAAATCAGCTCAATCCTGAAACAACAGATTGAGAATTACCAGACTCAGGTTGAAGTGGCCAATATAGGCACTGTTATCCAGGTAGCCGACGGTGTTGCCCGTATTCACGGTTTAAGTCAAGCCATGGCTGGTGAGATGCTGGAGTTCCCCGGTGGGATCTTTGGTATGGCCTTGAACCTGGAAGAGGACAATATCGGCTGCGTTATCCTTGGACCATTTAGACAAATCAAAGAGGGCGATCAGGTTAAGCGGACCGGAAAGATAGTACAGGTACCGGTTGGTGAGGCCATGATCGGCCGTGTAGTAAATGCATTAGGCCAGCCCATTGATGGCAAAGGCCCAATAATTACTGATAAGTATAGACCTGTTGAATCTAATGCTCCCGGTGTTGTATACCGTAAATCGGTACACGAACCAATGCAAACAGGATTGAAGTCAATTGACTCAATGATTCCTATCGGCAGAGGCCAGCGTGAGCTTATCATCGGCGACCGTCAAACTGGTAAAACAGCCTTAGCTGTTGATACTATCATTAACCAGAAGGGTCAGGATGTAATCTGTATTTACGTGGCCATCGGTCAGAAAGCATCAACCGTTGCAACTGTTGTGTCTAAACTTGAAGAAAAAGGCGCTATGGATTACACCATTGTTGTCGCAGCTACAGCCAGTGAACCGGCTCCCCTTTTGTACATTGCTCCATATGCCGGTTGTTCAATGGGTGAAGAATTCATGTATAATGGCAAACATGTTTTGGCTATCTACGATGATCTGTCTAAGCAAGCTGTGGCTTATCGCGAACTTTCGTTGCTTCTGAGACGTCCACCGGGCCGCGAAGCTTATCCCGGCGACGTATTCTATTTGCATTCACGTCTTTTGGAACGTGCCGCTAAATTGAGTGATGATTTGGGGGCAGGCTCATTAACAGCTCTGCCAATAATTGAAACACAGGCCGGAGACGTTTCTGCATATATTCCGACAAACGTTATTTCCATTACAGATGGACAGATATTCCTGGAATCAGATCTCTTCTATGCCGGTTTCCGTCCGGCTGTTAACGTTGGTATATCCGTATCGAGGGTTGGTGGTAACGCACAGATCAAGGCCATGAAGCAGGTTGCCGGACGCTTGCGTTTGGATTTAGCTCAATACCGTGAGCTTGCAGCGTTTGCACAATTTGGTTCAGACCTGGATAAAGCTACCCAGGCTCGACTGACCCGCGGTGAAAAGACGATGGAAATTCTTAAGCAGGGTCAATATCAGCCGTTGCATGTTGAAGAGCAAGTATTGGTTCTTTACTGTGCTGTAAACGGTTATGTGGATGATATTGCTCTGGATAAAGTCAAAGATTTCGAACAAGGCTTCTTGAACTATATTCACACAACCGCTCATAAAGAAATCATTACAGCTCTTACAAAAGAAAAAGCCTTAAAGCCGGAAATCGAAGAGAAGTTAAAAGCAGCTATCATTGAGTATAAAAACTCCTTTATAGCTTAATTGTGAAACTGCACAGCTTGCGCAGGGCCTTGATTAATCTCAAGGAATCTTTGAGCGTAAGGAAAAGGTGGTGAAAGAATGCCAGGTGTACGTGACATTAAACGCCGTATCCGCAGTGTAAAAAACACTCAACAAATTACCAAAGCTATGGAAATGGTAGCTGCAGCTAAGCTGCGCCGGACTCAAGGCGCAGTGGTTGCCTCGCGACCATATGCCGGAAAGCTTGAAGAAGTTTTGGGACGGATAGTTGCCTCTGCACAAGATAAAGTTCATCCGTTCATGGTAAAAAGGCCTGTCAAATCTGTTGGCATTATTATGATCACTGCTGACCGTGGCTTGGCAGGGGGCTATAATGCAAACCTGATCAGAAAAACCATGGCGGAGGCAGCTCGCTTTACTGATGTGGAAATAGGTTTCCTTCCGGTTGGACGCAGAGGGAGAGATTATTTAAGGCGCAGGGGAAGAAAAATATCAGCAGAATATATCGGAATAAAAGATGTTCCCACTGCTGCCGAAGCTCAAGAAATAGTCCGAACTGCCGTGAAGTCATATCTTGATGAAACGTATGACGAAATATATCTTGTGTATCAGGAATTTATTTCTGCTTTAACACAAAGACCTGTAATTAAACAGCTTCTGCCGATTCCTAATAATGAAGAAGCCGATGCAGGTAACAGTGATTATATTTACGAGCCGGCTCCTGCGCAGGTCTTGGAGATGTTGCTTCCCAAATATGTTTTAAACAAGGTGTTCCAAGGTTTAATGGAAGCTAAAGCTAGTGAGCATGGTGCTCGTATGTCGGCGATGGGTTCTGCTACTAAGAACGCCGATGAAATGATTGGTAAATTAGTTCTCTCCTTTAACCGGGCAAGACAGGCTGCGATTACCCGTGAAATCAACGAGATCGTCAGCGGCGCGGACGCCCTTAAAGCACAATAATAGAACCTATATTATGTGCTGTTTAGCAGCTAATTAGGAGGTGTAATAAGATTGAGTACCATCGGAAAGGTAGTTCAGGTAATCGGACCCGTTGTAGACGTGGAGTTTCCAGCCGGTCAGCTGCCGGATATATACAACGCCATAGTTATTAAGAATGAAAAAATAAATCTTACCATGGAAGCAGCACAGCATTTGGGAAACAATATCGTCCGTTGTGTAGCCATGTCATCCAGTGACGGTTTGCAGCGCGGCATGACAGCTGAAGATACGGGCTCTGCGATTACAGTCCCCGTCGGCGAAAACACCCTGGGACGGATGTTCAATGTCTTGGGTGAGCCAATCGACGAAGGTGGAGAAGTTGTAGTTAATGAAAGATGGCCAATTCATAGACCTGCCCCGCCTTTTGCAGAACAAAGTCCATCAACAGAAATCCTGGAAACAGGTATCAAAGTTGTTGACCTTTTGTGCCCATACGCTAAAGGTGGTAAAGTAGGACTCTTCGGCGGCGCCGGAGTTGGCAAAACAGTATTGATTCAGGAATTAATCCGTAACATCGCTTACGAGCATGGCGGTTATTCCGTATTTGCCGGTGTTGGAGAGCGTACCCGTGAAGGAAACGATCTCTGGCATGAGATGAAGGAATCAGGTGTTATCAACAAGACGAGCCTTGTTTTCGGACAGATGAACGAGCCGCCCGGGGCGCGTCAAAGAATCGGTTTAGCCGGACTGACAATCGCGGAATATTTCCGTGATGTGGCAGGACAGGACGTATTATTGTTCATCGATAACATATTCCGTTTTACACAAGCAGGTTCCGAAGTTTCCGCCCTTCTTGGCCGGATGCCTTCAGCCGTTGGTTACCAGCCTACACTGGCTACTGAAATGGGTAACCTCCAAGAGCGTATTACCTCTACGAAGAAAGGGTCCATCACTTCCGTTCAGGCTATTTATGTACCTGCCGACGACTTGACTGACCCAGCCCCTGCAACAACATTTGCCCACTTGGATGCCACTACGGTTCTAAACCGTGCGATAGTGGAAATCGGTATATATCCAGCTGTTGACCCATTGGATTCAACATCCCGGATTCTTGACCCGCTCATCGTTGGTCAGGAACACTACGATGTTGCCCGCGGTGTTCAGAAAATACTCCAGCGCTATAAAGAATTGCAAGATATTATTGCTATCTTGGGTATGGATGAACTCAGCGAAGACGACAAGATCACAGTTGCGCGTGCCCGCAGGATTCAGCGTTTCCTTTCTCAGCCTTTCCACGTAGCTGAGCAATTCACAAATACACCTGGAAAATACGTTCCTATAAAAGAAACCATTCGTGGCTTCAGGGAGATCCTTGAAGGCAAGCATGATGATATCCCTGAGAACTTGTTCCTTATGGCAGGAACAATTGACGAGGTGGTTGAGAACGCGCGGAAGATGGAGGGGTAAAATATGGCTAAATCCCTCAAACTTGATGTCGTCACTCCTGATAGAACAATGCTAAGTGAAGATATAACCTCGCTAGTTGTACCGGCGGTAGAAGGGTACCTGGGCGTTCTGCCTAACCATGCTCCGATGATAGTCGGGCTGGTTCCTGGTGCTGTCAAATACCGCATTGACGACAAGGTGAAGTTCCTGTCTATTAGCGGAGGATTCATGGAGATTGGGGCTAACAAGGTCACACTTCTGGCCGACTGTGCGGAAAAATCGGAAGAGATTGACAGGGAGAGGGCACTAGCCGCCAAGGGAAGAGCGGAACAGCGACTGAAAGAAAGACCGGACGGTCTTGATGTGCAGCGTGCTGAACTGGCCTTGAGAAGAGCCCTTGCCCGCCTGAAGGTATCCGATTATTCCAAGTAATATTCTGTAGAAATTACCATTAATTACGTGGCAATAAAGCAGGATAATAATAATTCATG
>Ga0079080_1018208_pt1 | contig 13671 bp, 12 predicted proteins | sample ADurb_Gly_01_Slu_FD_74552 | JGI IMG/M metagenome (GOLD analysis project Ga0079080, IMG submission 74552) | Active sludge microbial communities from Illinois, USA, of municipal wastewater-treating anaerobic digesters - ADurb_Gly_01_SludgeMetaT... | ecosystem: Engineered > Bioreactor > Anaerobic >...
AAAAAATAGGGTTTAAGGTAATATTATGGTGAAATTCTGTTTTATGACAGAGTTGATCTTGATAAGGAGGGAATTATTAATGAGTGAAAAAGTGATTTCAATTGACCAAACTACACTTCAAATGTTGGACAAGGCTAAAAAAGATGGAGTAGAAACAGCTTGGGACAGAAAAGATATTCTAAAGACAGCTTGTGGGTTCGGTACTGCTGGTGTATGTTGCAGAAATTGTACTATGGGACCTTGTAGAGTAAGTCCAATTCCAGGTAAGGGTGCTGAGAGAGGTATTTGTGGTGCTACTGCAGATGTTATCGTATCCAGAAACTTTGCTAGAATGGTCGCAGGTGGTGCAGCAGCTCACTCAGATCATGGAAGAAGTATAACTCTTGATTTATATCATGCAAGCCCAGATGGAGACATAAAAGTTAAAGACGAAAAGAAATTAATGAAAGTAGCTCAAAGATTTGGAGTTAAAACTGAAGGTAGAGATATATATGAGATAGCTCGTGATGTTGCTACAGCAGGATTACAAGATTTTGGTAGACAGATGGGAGAAGTTAATTTACCACCATCACTTCCACCAAAGAGAAAAGAAATATGGGAAAAGTTAGATATAGTTCCTAGAGGATTTGATAGAGAAGTAGTTGCAGTTATGCACTCAACTCATATAGGTTGTATGGCAGATGCAGAGGGTATGATCAAAATGTCTATGAGATGTGCCTTAGCAGATGGATGGATGGGATCATATATGGCAACAGAATTCAGTGATATAATGTTTGGAACACCAACAGCTAGACACACTGAAGCTAACTTAGGAGTTTTAGAAGATAATCAAGTTAACATAGTTTTACATGGACATGAGCCAACACTTTCAGAAATGATAGTACAAGCTGCAGAATTACCAGAAATAATAGAGTTAGCTAAATCAGTAGGAGCAGATGGAATAAATCTTTGTGGTATGTGCTGTACAGCTAATGAAGCTACAATGAGACATGGAGTTAAATTAGCAGGTAACTTCTTACAACAAGAATTAGCAGTTATAACTGGTGCAGTAGAAGCTTTAATAGTTGATGTACAATGTATATTCCCAGCACTAGCTAAATTAGCAGAAAGCTATCATACTAAATTCATAACAACTTCACCAAAGGCTATTATAACAGGAGCTACTCATATAGAGATGGATGAAGAAAATAGATTAGAAACAGCTAAACAAATATTAAAAGAAGCTATAATGAACTTTAAGAACAGAGATAGAAGCAAGGTTATGATACCTCAACTTAAATCTGAAGCTGAAGTTGGCTACAGTGTTGAACAAATATTAAATAAATTAGATGGAGTTGTAAACTCTCATATAGGACCAATGCAAAGTTCAAAACCTCTTGCAGACGTTATAGTTGCTGGGGTTATAAGAGGAGCAGCTGGTGTTGTTGGATGTAACAATCCAAAGAATATTCACGATGAAGGACATATAGAAGTAATAAAAGGCTTAATTAAGAACGACATAATAGTTGTCGTTACTGGTTGTGCAGCTCAAGCAGCAGCTAAAGCAGGCTTATTAACAAAAGAAGCAAAAGAGCTTGCTGGTCCAGGACTTAAGAAGGTATGTGAATTAGTAGATATACCACCAGTACTTCATATGGGATCATGCGTAGATATAAGCCGTATCCTAGAATTAGTTGGAACAACTGCAAATCATTTAGGCGTGGATATAAGTGATTTACCAGTAGTTGGTGTAGCGCCAGAATATATGTCAGAAAAAGCTATATCAATAGGTACTTATGTTGTATCTTCAGGTATAGATACATGGTTAGGAGTAGTTCCTCCAGTTACAGGTGGCCCAGAAGTTGTGGACATACTAACTAATAGAATAGAAGAGTGGGTAGGAGCTAAATTCTTTATAGAAACAGATCCACATAAAACTGTTGAACAAATAGTTAATAGAGTTAACGAAAAACGTAAGAAATTAGGAATATAAGATTCAGTTATTAAGTAAAAGGTTAAGTTATATTAAGTATTTTCTTAATATTCAAAATATACCACAGCAAGTATTATGCCAACATATGGAATGTTGGATAATCTTATATTGGAGTTAAATATGTTGTTACTACTCAGTCACTATATGTTAATCTTTGTAAAGTGTTATAACAATATATTGTATTATCATACCTGAGTAGTAACAATATTTCAAAATATGATATAATATGAAGCAGGAGTTGTAGCAGAAAGGAGGGTCTACATATGAAAATGAAATTAGCCATAACAGGCAAGGGTGGTGTAGGGAAAACTACATTTTCAGCCATATTAAGTAGAATATATGCAGAGGAAGGATATAAGGTTTTAGCGGTGGATGCAGATCCAGATCCTAACTTAGCATTGGCATTAGGTTTTCCTGAAAATTTAATCGAAGAAATTGTTCCAATATCAGAAATGAAAAAGTTAGTTGCAGAGAGAACAAATTCCACTCCAGGATCTTTTGGAAAAATGTTCAAAATAAATCCAAAGGTAGATGATATACCTGAAAGATACTGTAAAGAGCATAAGGGTGTAAGACTTTTAACTATGGGTACAGTGGATACTGGTGGGACAGGTTGTATATGTCCAGAGAATGTTCTTCTTAAAAAACTTACTTCTCATTTAATTCTTCAAAATAAAGATATAGTGATAATGGATATGGAAGCTGGTATAGAACATTTAGGAAGAGGAACGGCTCAAGGAGTAGACGTATTTATCGTTGTTGTAGAACCTGGTATAAGAAGTATTCAAACATATAAGCATGTAAAGAAGCTTGCAAAGGATATAGGGATAGATAAAATTTTTGTAGTTGGAAATAAAGTAAAAAATGAAGAAGATGAAGAATATATACTCCAAAATATAGATGAAGGTGCTTGCATTGGGTTCATACATTACAAAGATACTGTGGGAAGTTCAGATAGAGTCAACCAATCTCCGTACGATTCTAATAAGGATACTGTTGAGGAGATAAAAAGGATAAAACAAAAATTAGAGTTGGGGGTAATTTAAATGGGATTTAAATCTGATATTGAAATAGCACAAGAATGTAAATTACAAGACATAAGAGAAATAGCTTCAAAACTAGGATTTACTGAAGATGATATTGAACTTTATGGAAAGTACAAAGCTAAAGTAGATTACAATCTTCTAAAGAAAACTCCAGGAAAAAATGCAAAACTTATTCTTTGTACAGCAATTAATCCAACACCAGCTGGTGAAGGTAAAACTACTACTTCAATAGGTGTAGCGGATGCTTTATCTAAGCTTGGAAAAAATACAATAGTTGCATTAAGAGAGCCATCACTTGGACCAGTATTTGGTGTAAAGGGTGGAGCAGCAGGCGGTGGATATGCTCAAGTTGTTCCTATGGAAGATATAAACTTACACTTTACAGGTGATTTTCATGCAATAGGAGCAGCTAACAATTTATTAGCTGCAATGATAGACAACCATATATATCAAGGAAACGCTTTAGATATAGATCCAAGAAGAATTGTTTGGAGAAGATGCGTTGACATGAACGACAGACAGTTAAGATTTGTTGTTGATGGTATGGGTGGAAAAGCTAATGGAATGCCAAGAGAAGATGGATTTGACATTACTGTTGCTTCAGAAATAATGGCTATATTCTGTTTATCAAATAATATTGACGATTTAAAAGAAAGATTAGCTAGAATAGTTATAGGTTATACAAGAAGCGGAGCACCAGTAACAGCTGGACAAATAAATGCTCAAGGCGCTATGGCTGCATTGCTTAAAGATGCACTAAAACCAAATCTAGTACAAACACTTGAAGGAACACCAGCATTTGTACATGGTGGACCATTTGCAAATATAGCTCATGGATGTAATTCAATAATGGCTACAAAAATGGCTACTCACTTTGCTGATTATGTAGTTACAGAAGCAGGATTTGGTGCTGACCTTGGAGCTGAAAAATTCTTAGATATTAAATGTAGAATGGCTGGATTAAAACCAGATGCAGTTGTAATAGTTGCTACAGTTAGAGCATTAAAATACAACGGTGGAGTTAAAAAGGCTGATTTAAATAACGAAGACTTAGAAGCTCTTGAAAAAGGACTTCCAAATTTATTAAAGCATGTTGAAAATATAACTAAGGTATTTAATTTACCAGCAGTAGTTGCAATAAATGCATTCCCAACTGATACTAAAGCAGAATTAGACTTAGTTCAAGCAAAATGTAAAGAATTAGGAGTTAATGTTAAGCTTTCAGAAGTTTGGGCAAAAGGTGGAGAAGGTGGAGTTGAAATAGCTAAGGAGGTAGTAAGACTAATAGAAGCAGGAGAAAACAAATTCCAATTTGCTTATGATACTGAACTTCCAATCAGAGAAAAAATAAGAGCTATAGCTCAAAAAATATATGGTGCTGATGATGTTTTATTTGCAGATCAGGCTAATAAAGAAATAGATGAGTTAGAAAAGAACGGATTTGGAAAAACTCCAATATGTATGGCAAAAACTCAGTACTCTTTAACAGATGATCAAACTAAACTTGGAAGACCAACAGGATTTAATATAACTGTAAGACAAGTAACAGTTTCTGCAGGAGCAGGTTTTGTTGTTGCTTTAACTGGTTCAATAATGAAGATGCCCGGACTTCCTAAAGTTCCAGCAGCTGAAAGAATTGATGTTGATGAAAATGGAGTAATAAGTGGATTATTCTAAAGAATTTTAGGAGGAGAATTATAATGAAGTTAGCAGATAAAACTAGTACTGAATTTATAGAAGTTCTTGCTTCAAAAGCAGCAGTACCAGGTGGTGGTGGTGCAGCAGCACTTACAGGTGCTATAGGAATGGCACTTGGAAGTATGGTTTGTAACTTAACCATTGGAAAGAAAAAATATGCTGAGTATGAAGAGAAAGTTCAAGGCGTATTAAAGAAAGCAACAGAACTTCAGCAGGAGCTTCTTAAAATGATAGATGCAGATGCAGAATGTTTCCTACCTTTATCAAAGGCTTATGGATTACCTAAAGATACTGAAGAACAGAAAAAACTAAAGGAAGAAACTTTAGAAAAATGCTTGAAAGATGCATGTGAAGTTCCAGTGTCGATAGTTAAGCTATGTTATGACTCAATTAAGCTACACGAAGCTTTAGTAGATAACTGCTCAAAGCTTGCTATAAGTGATGTAGGTGTAGGGATACAATGCCTAAGAGCTGCAATTATAGGTGCTCAATTAAATGTTATAATCAACATAAATTCTATTAAGGATGAAACTTATGTTGAGAAGGTTAAAAAAGAAACAGAACATTTAATAGAAGATGGAATAAAAATTTCTGATGAAGTTTATGAGAAAGTAGTAAAGGCACTTTCATAGTAATGTGTTAAGACATTCCTTTGAAGGATTTCACTTTCAAAGGAATGTTTCATAATTATAATGAATAGTCAGTCTTTAATTTAGATGCAAAGGGGATTGTAAGTATGGGGCAAATAATCAAAGGAAAACCAGTTGCAGATTCTATAAGTGAAGTTTTAACTAAGGAAGTAGAACAATTAAAGGAAAAGGGTATTGTACCAAAGCTAACTATAGTTAGAGTTGGAGCCAATGGAAGTGACCTAGCTTATGAAAGAGGAGCTTTAAAAAGATGTGACACCATAGGAATAGCTACAGAGGTTAAAGAACTTCCAGAAGACATATCACAGGATGATTTTATATCAGAATTGAAAAAAGTTAATGAAGATAAAGCTACAAATGGAATATTAATTTTTAGACCATTCCCAAAACAACTAAATGAGAATGTAATTAAATATATAATTGCTCCTGAGAAGGATGTAGATTGTTTTAGCCCTGTAAATGTGGCTAAGATAATGGAGAGCGATGCTACAGGATATGCACCATGTACTCCATCAGCAGTTATCGAAATACTAAAACATAATAATGTTCCTATGAAAGGTAAGAAGGCTGTGGTTATAGGAAGATCTATGGTAGTAGGAAAACCTGTATCAATGCTGCTTTTAAATGAAAATGCTACAGTTACTATATGTCACTCAAGAACAGAGGACATGCCAGCAGTATGCAGAGAAGCAGATATTTTAGTAGTTGGTATTGGTAAAGCTAAAATGATAGATGCTAAGTATATTAAGGATGATGCTGTAGTTATAGATGTTGGAATAAACGTTGATGAGGAAGGAAATTTATGTGGGGATGTAGATACAAATAGCTGTCTTGAAAAATCATCAATGATAACACCAGTTCCAGCAGGAGTAGGTTCAGTTACCACTTCAATACTTGCTAAGCATGTAGTAAAAGCATGCAAATTACAAAATAATCTATAAGCATTTGTTTAATAATGGGGGAATAAGTAATGATTATTTCAGAAAAAAAGCCTTTTGAAGAAATACTTGAATATTTAAAGGATAGTAAGAAAGTATTAATTACAGGATGTTCCTTATGTGCATCAACCTGTAAGGTTGGTGGGGAAGAACAAGTTTTAGAAATGAAAGCTAAGTTGGAGGAAAGTGGTAAAGAAGTTTTAGGATATAAAATATTCGACCCTTCCTGTAATCTATTAAAGACTAAAAAAGACTTAAAAGCTTTAAAGGATGAGTTAAAAGAAGCAGATGCAATTTTATCATTAGCATGTGGTGATGGAACTCAGACCGTTGCAAAGCTTGTAACCAATCCTGTTTATCCTGGTAATAACACATTGTTCATAGGAGAAGTAGAAAGGGTTGGACAATATGCAGAAGCTTGTAAGGCTTGTGGAAATTGTCAACTTGCATGGACTGGTGGGATATGCCCAATAACAATGTGTGCTAAAGGACTTTTAAATGGGGCTTGTGGTGGTGCAAGAGATGGTAAATGTGAAGTTAATCCAGAAAACGATTGCGCATGGATATTAATATATAACAAGTTAAAAGAGCAGGATAAACTTGAAAATCTAGTAGAAATAAGAAAACCAAGAGATTATCAGATCAGTGCACATCCAAGGAAAATAGATTTAAAAGGTAAGTAATTTTAACTAAGGGGGATTATTGAAAATGAGCCTATTAAAAGAAGCTTTTGAAAAAGGGGAGTTTGCAGTTACAACAGAAATGGCTCCTCCAAAAGGTATAGATCTTTCCCATTTAGTAGAATGTGCTAAAGCTGTAAAAGGAAGAATTCATGGGGTAAATGTTACGGATTTTCAATCCGCAACATTAAAAGCAACTTCCTTAGCAACTTGTAAAGTATTGAAAGATGCAGGACTTGAACCTGTTCTTCAAATAACAGGGAGAGATAGAAATAGAATTGCAATCCAAGGAGAACTTTTATCAGCAGGAGTTTTTGACATAGAAAACGTTTTAGCGCTTACTGGTGATTTTACAATGACTGGAGACCATCCAGGTGCTAAACCAGTTTATGATCTTGATAGTGTAGGAATACTTCAGGTAGCTAATACTATATCTCAAGGTAAGGACATGGTTGGTAATGAGTTAAAAGGAAAACCTGAATTTTATTTAGGGGCATGTGTAACACCAAAATATGATCCTGTAGAATTACAAATACTAAAAATGGAAAAGAAAATAAAAGCTGGTGCTAGGTTCTTCCAAACACAAGCTGTATATGATATGGACACGTTAAAGAGTTTTAGAGAAAAGACTAAGCATTTAGATGCAAAGCTTATGGTGGGTATAATTCCATTAAAATCAGCAGGTATGGCAAATTACATGAATAAGAATGTACCAGGAATATTTGTACCTGATGAATTAATTGAAAGAATGAAAAATGCTGAAGATAAAGTTAAAGAAGGAATTAAAATAGCCGGAGAATTTATAAGACAAGCTAAAAAAGAGGGACTTTGTGATGGGGTTCATATAATGGCAATTGGTGCGGAAGAAAATGTACCATTTATATTAGATGAAGCTGGATTATAAAAAGAAGGGGCGATTTGAATGAAATTAGTTGTTATTGGTGGGGGTCCGGGTGGATATGTAGCTGCTCTAAAGGCTGCTATGCTTGGTGCTGAGGTTACTATAGTAGAAAAGAAAAATGTTGGTGGAACATGTTTAAATGTAGGATGTATTCCTACAAAAGCATTATTAGCATCTTCAGATGCATTAAATACTGTTCGAGAAGCAGAAAAGCTTGGAATAAGTATTGAAGGTGAAGTAAAGGCCGATTTTAATACCATTATGCAGAGAAAAGATAAAGTAGTTAATCAGTTAGTAAAAGGCATTGAATTCATGTTTGAAAATAGAGGGGTTAAACTTGTACGTGGATTTGGAAAACTTCTAAGCAATAAAGAAGTAGAAGTTACAAAAGAAGATGGATCAAAAGAAACCATCCAAGCAGATAAAATAATTCTTGCTACAGGTTCAGTACCAGTAGTTCCAGGCTTTTTCCATTATGATGGAAAAAGAGTAATAACTTCTGATGAAGTTTTAAATCTTAAAGAGCAGCCAAAATCAATTATAGTAGTTGGTGGAGGTCCGGTAGGAGCTGAGATAAGTCAGTTTTTACACAGACTTGGAACTGAAGTTAAAATAGTAGAAATGATGCCTCAACTTGCACCACTTGAAGATGAAGACGTAGCAAAAATATTACAAAGAAACTTTAAGCAGGAAAAGCTAAAGTTCTTTGTAGGTGATGGTATAGCAAATGTTGAAGTAGGTGAAGATAAGGTAGTTACAACATTGAACAGTGGAAAAAAATTAGAAGCTGAAGTAATGCTTGTAGCTGTTGGTAGAAGATCATATACAGAAGGACTTGGACTAGAAGAATTAGGAATGCAGATGGATAGAGGTAAAATAATTGTAAATGAAAAAATGGAGACAAGTATAGAAGGAGTTTATGCAATAGGTGACTTAGTACCTTCTATAGCACTGGCACATGTAGCTTCTAAAGAAGGTATAGTAGCAGCAGAAAATGCTATGGGAAAAGAAAAGAAAGTGAGCTACAAAGCTGTACCAGGATGTGTGTTTACAGAACCTGAAATAGCTTCTGTAGGAATGAAAGAAAAACAAGCTAAAGAAGCTGGTATAAATTATAGAGTTGGAAAATTTGATTTTAGAGGACTTGGAAAAGCTCAAGCAATGGGTAAGTTCCAAGGATTTGTAAAAGTTATTACAGATGAAAAGGATGTAATAATTGGAGCAGCAATAATTGGTGAACGTGCAACAGATATGCTTGGAGAACTTACACTTGCTGTAGAACTTGGTTTGACAGCAGAGCAGGTTGGAGATGTAATACATCCTCACCCAACATTATCTGAAGCATTAATGGAAGCACTTCATGATGTTCATAAACAATGTGTTCACTCAGTAGAGTAATTATATAAGAATTTAGATTTATGCATAATGAGTTATCTGTAAAAAATAAACTAAAATATGATTGAATTCTGTAATAATGAATGTTAGTGGCGTTAGCTATCAGATAAAGGGAGGTTGTACCATGGGATATAAAATAGCTGTAGCAGGTAAAGGTGGCACTGGTAAAACTACATTAACAGGTCTTTTAATAGATTACTTAGTTAAAAAAGGAGAAGGACCTATTCTTGCAGTTGATGCTGATGCAAATGCAAATTTAAATGAAGTATTAGGGGAAGAAATAGAAGATACTATAGGAGAAATAAGAGAAGATGTAAGTAAAAGATCTCTTGATGATAGTTTTCCAGGAGGCATGTTAAAAGCAGATTATTTAAAGTATAGACTAAGTACTGCTGTTACAGAAGGAAATGGTTATGACATGATTGTAATGGGAAGATCCCAAGGAACAGGTTGTTATTGTTATGTAAATGGGGTGCTAAAGACCCAAATAGATTCTCTTTCAGAAAACTATAAATATTTAGTTATAGATAACGAAGCTGGAATGGAGCATTTAAGCAGAAAAGTAGTTGAAGATATAGATACTTTATTCTTAATAAGTGATTGTTCCAGAAGAGGAATTCAAGCTGTTGGGAGAATAAAAAGGTTAGTTGACGAAATAAACTTAAAAGTAGGACAAGTTTTTCTAATCGTTAACAGAGCACCAGAAGGTAAGTTAAATGAAGGGACAATGGAGGAAATAAATAAACAAGAATTAAGTTTATTAGGAGTTGTTCCAATGGACTCTATGGTGTATGAATATGATACTAGTGGAAGACCTCTTGTTGATATGCCAGAGGAGTCCATTTCTAAAAAAGCATTACATGATATTTTATCAAAAGTTCAATTTAATAAGTAAATTAAGGAGGCATTAATTTATGTTCAAAAAAACAGTACAGAAGTTTTCAGGTAAAATTTGTGAAGTTGAAATAGGAACTGGAGAAAAAGCTATAAAATTAGGTGGAGAAAATATACTTCCTTTCTATACCTTTGATGGTAACGCAGGTAATACTCAAAAAGTTGGTATGGAAATTTCAGATATTTATCCAGAAGAGTGGTCAGATGCTTTAAAAGATATCTATAAAGATGTTTGCAATGATCCTGTTGCATGGGCAAAATTTGTAGAAGAAAAATATGCACCTGACTTTATATGCTTAAAATTAGACAGTGCTGATCCAAATGGATTAAATAAATCAGTAGAAGAAAGTGCTCAAGCAGCTAAAGCTGTAGTTGAAGCTATAAAAACTCCTTTAGTAGTAGCTGGAACAGGTAATCATGAAAAAGATTCTAAGTTATTTGAAAAAGTTGCTCAAGAATTAGATGGACATAATGTTCTTTTACTAGCAGCAGTAGAAGATAACTATAAAACTATAGCAGCTGCTGGTGCGATGGCTTATAATCATAAAGTTGCAGCTGAGTCATCAGTTGATATAAACCTTGCAAAGCAAATAAATATTTTAGTTAATCAATTAGGTGTTCCTAATGAAAAAATAGTTGATAACATAGGTTCTGCGGCTGCAGGATATGGTTATGAGTACGTTGTATCAACTTTAGATAGAATAAGACTAGCAGCACTTGGACAAAATGACAAAACTCTTCAAGTTCCAATAATTACACCAGTTTCTTTTGATACATGGAAAGTAAAGGAATCAGTTGAGTTAGAAGCAGATTCACCATTATGGGGATCTCAAGAAGAAAGAGGTATAGCTATGGAAATAGCAACTGCCACTGGTGTTCTTGCATCAGGTTCTAATGCAGTTATTTTACGTCATCCAAAATCAGTAGAAACTATTAAAACGTTTATTAATGAATTAGGTTAATATAAATTAAATTTTATATTGTGATTTACGTAAGGGGGATTAAAAATGGCTTTAACAGGATTAGATATATTTAAATTAACACCAAAAAAGAATTGTAAAGATTGTGGTTTTCCAACTTGTTTAGCTTTCTCAATGAAGGTTGCAGCAGGTGCAGTAGAAATAGGTAAATGCCCACATATGAGCTCAGAGGCTATAGAAAAATTATCAGAAGCAACAGCGCCATTAATGAAGACTATATCAGTGGGTAAAGGTGATACAGAATATAAACTTGGTGGAGAAACTGTATTATTCCGTCATGAAAAGACATATGTGAGCAGAAATAGATTTGCAGTATTATTATCCGACAATATGGAGGATGCTGAAATAGATGCAAAAATACAGCATATGAAAGATGTTAATTATGTAAGAATTGGCGAAGAAATGAAAGCTGAATTTGCTGCATTAAAATTTGCTGGTAATAAAGATAAATATATTGCTTTGGTTAACAAAGTGAAGACAAGCGGATTAAAAGTAGCTTACATATTAATCTGCGAAGATGTAGCAGTTATTAAGGAAGCACTAGAATTAGTAAAAGCTGAAAATCCAGTAGTTTACGGAGCTAATAAAGAAAACTTTAAAGAAATGGTTGAATTAGTTAAAGCTGATAACCTAGCTTTAGGATTAAAAGCTGAAAACTTAGAAGCATTATATGCTTTAGTTCAAGAAGTTGAGAAATTAGGATATAAGAATTTAGTTCTTGATCCAGGTTCAACTTCAGTTAAAGAAGCATTTGAAAATACAGTTCAAATAAGAAGAATAAATCTTCAAGGGGGAGACAGAACCTTTGGATATCCTTCAATCTTATTTGTAGATGAGCTTTCAAAAGGTGATAAGTTTATGGAAGTAGCTTTATCTACACTATTCACAATGAAATATGGTTCAATAATAGTGTTAAGTGATATAGATTATGCTAGAGCATTGCCGCTATATGGTCTTAGACAAAACATATTCACAGACCCACAAAAACCAATGAGAATAGAACCAGGCTTATATGGAATAAATAATCCGGATGAAAATGCTCCTGTATTATGTACAGTTGACTTTGCATTAACTTATTTCGTAGTATCTGGGGAAATTGAAAGATCTAAAGTTCCAGTATGGATGGTAATTCCAGATGCAGGTGGATATTCAGTTCTTACTTCATGGGCAGCTGGTAAATTTACTGCAAATAGTATAGCTAAGTTTATAAAAGAAAATGCAATAGAAGAAAAGGTAAAGAGCAGAAAACTTGTACTTCCAGGAAAAGTTGCAGTATTAAAAGGAGATCTAGAAGAAAATTTACCAGGATGGGAAATAATAGTTGGAACAGCAGAAGCTATGTTTATTCCTAAATTCTTAAAAGAGTTAACTGGAAAGTAATAATTTAGATAACTTAATAGTCGAGAATTAAGAATTTTCTTAATTCTCGACTATAATATAAACTAAAAATGCATTAATGGAAATTTCTAAAATAAAAATTTTAAGGGGAGGGTTATTAACTATGGATAAGTTTTTAATTATTGGAGAAAGAATTCACTGTATATCACCAGCTATTAGAAAGGCTATAGCTGAAAGAAATCCAGAACAAATTCTAAAGAGAGCAAAAGAACAATTAGATGCAGGTGCTCACTACTTAGATTTTAATATAGGACCAGCTGAAAAAGATGGAGAAGAAGTAATGGCATGGGGAGTTCAATTGCTTCAAAAAGAATTTGATAATGTTCCACTTGCATTAGATACAACAAATAAAAAGGCTATAGAAGCTGGACTTAAAGTTTATAACAGAGAAAAAGGAAAACCAATTGTAAATTCAGCTGATGCTGGAGATAGAATTGGAAATATAGATTTAGCAGCAGAATATGATGCAATGTGTATTGCATTATGTGCAAAAGAGGGAATAACTAGAGATAATGATGAAAGAATGGCTTATTGTACAGAAATGTTAGAAAGAGCAATGGGGCTTGGAATGGATCCAACTGATTTATTATTTGACCCATTATTCTTAGTAATAAAAGGAATGCAAGATAAACAAAAAGAAGTTTTAGAAGCTGTTAGAATGATAAATGAAATGGGACTTAAAACTTGTTGTGGATTAAGTAACATATCAAATGGAGCTCCAAAGGAAATTAGACCAATTATGGATGCTACTTTTGCAGCAATGGCTATGCAATCTGGACTTACTTCAGCAATAATGAATCCTTGCGATTTAAGATTAATGGAAACAATAAAAACTTGTGATGTTATAAATGGAGCTGTTTTATACGCTGATTCTTACTTAGACTTATAATACTTGACTGTATGTTTATATAATGAAATTTAAGGAGGGGCTTAAAAATGAATTTATTTCAAACTGTATTTACTGGTTCAAAGCAGGCATTAGCAGCTGCTGAAGGTATTGTAAGCAAAGCGGTAGAATCAAAAGGTAGAGAATGTAAGGTTGCATTCCCTGACACAGCATATTCATTACCAGTAATTTATGCTGCTACAGGAAATAAAATTACAAGTGTAGGAGAATTA
>Ga0079080_1024943_pt1 | contig 13320 bp, 13 predicted proteins | sample ADurb_Gly_01_Slu_FD_74552 | JGI IMG/M metagenome (GOLD analysis project Ga0079080, IMG submission 74552) | Active sludge microbial communities from Illinois, USA, of municipal wastewater-treating anaerobic digesters - ADurb_Gly_01_SludgeMetaT... | ecosystem: Engineered > Bioreactor > Anaerobic >...
AAAAAAGCAAGCCCAAGAAACTGTTAAGGAAGAAGCTATACGCTGTGGAATGTACTATATACATGAACGGTGGCTTGGTGGAACATTAACAAACTATAATACCATCCAAAAGAGAATTCAGAGGCTAAAGGATTTGGAAGCCATGAAGGAGAATGGTACTTTTGAGGTGCTTCCTAAAAAGGAAGTTGCAAAGCTTCTTGCTGAAGCAGAAAAACTTGAAAGATTCCTTGGTGGTATTAAGGATATGCCTGGTGTTCCCGGTGCAATGTTTATCATTGACCCGCGTAAAGAACACATTGCCATTGCAGAAGCAAAAAGACTTGGCATACCTATCGTTGCAATAGTAGATACTAACTGTGATCCTGATGAAGTAGATTACATTATACCTGGTAACGATGATGCTATCCGCGCTGTCAAACTTTTGACTGCCAAGATTGCTGACGCTGTTCTTGAGGCTAATCAGGGACAAGTCGGAAATGAAGCTGCCGGTGAAGTAAAGGAAGCACATCAGATTAAGGAAACGGTAGAAGAAACACAACAGGTAACACAAGAAAGTAAAGTAGCTGAGAATTAATTTGTTATAAGGCTTAATGGATTTTTTTTACAGGTCTATGGGTGTCATGCAAAAAAGTATGACTAGCAAAGCGGGGGCCTTGGGGGATAACGGTTCCCCGACCCCGCTTTTATATTTGTTGTTTTTATAAGTCATTAATCTATTTTGGAGGTGGAACGATAATGGTAACTGCTCAAATGGTCAAAGAGCTTAGGGAGCGCACAGGTGCCGGTATGATGGACTGCAAAAAAGCTCTCATGGAAAACGACGGAAATATGGATAAAGCCATTGAATACCTTCGTGAGAAGGGTCTTGCTGCAGCCGCTAAAAAGGCAAGCCGTATTGCTGCAGAAGGCATTGTTGAAGCATATATACATGGTGGTGGCCGTATAGGTGTTCTCGTTGAAGTTAACTGCGAGACTGATTTTGTGGCAAAAACACCAGAATTTCGAGAGTTAGTTAAAGAGATAGCCCTGCAAATAGCTGCAGCAAAACCGGAATATGTATCACGTGAACAGGTTTCTGCTGAAGTAATTGATAAGGAAAAAGAAATTTTCAAGGCACAAGCGTTAAATGAAGGAAAACCTGAAAAGATTATTGATAAAATGGTCGATGGTAGAATAGAAAAGTTCTACAAGGAACTTTGCTTATTGGAACAGCCATATATACGGAATCAGGATATTACTGTAAATCAACTTATCATCGAAAAAATAACAAAAATTGGTGAAAACATTCAAGTTCGTCGTTTTGTACGTTTTGAAATGGGAGAAGGACTTGAAAAGAAACAGGAAAATTTTGCGGCTGAAGTTATGGCTCAGATTAAAGGCTGAAAAAAGAGAGAACACAGTGTGTTCTCTCTTTGCAGATATACATTATTCCTTTTTTCCAGGCTGGCTGTATGATATTAAAAAAAGGATTTTCCATAATTAGTGTAGAAAAGACAGATAGGAGGAACTCTTCTTTATGTCGAGTAAATTTAAGAGAGTTGTAATTAAACTGAGCGGAGAAGCTTTAGCCGGAGAACTGGGCTACGGACTTGAACAAAAGATACTTGATTCAATCGCCATACAAATTAAAGAAATAGTAGAAATGGGTGTCGAAACAGCTGTGGTAGTTGGTGGCGGCAATATCTGGCGTGGAGTGTCAGGTAGTCAAAGGGGCATGGATAGAGCTACGGCAGATTATATGGGAATGCTGGCAACTGTTATAAATGCATTAGCTTTACAGGATGCGCTTGAGAGCAGAGGAGTTGCAACACGAGTATTATCTGCTATAGAAATGAGGCAGGTAGCTGAACCGTATATCAGACGCAGAGCCATCAGACATTTAGAAAAAGGTAGAGTAGTAATCTTCGCAGCCGGTACAGGTAATCCCTATTTTTCTACAGATACAACAGCAGCGTTGCGAGCTGCTGAGATAGAGGCAGAAGTTATACTAATGGCAAAAAAAGTTGAAGGCGTCTATGATTCGGATCCGAAGAAAAACCCAGCAGCGAAGAAATTTAAAGAGCTTTCATATATCGATGTATTGAATAAAGGACTTGGTGTAATGGATTCAACCGCTACGTCTCTTTGCATGGATAATGGGATAGCGCTTATAATATTTAGTATCTTGGTTGAGGGAAATATCAAGAAGGTTATTATGGGTGAAAAAATCGGTACTTATGTTGGGAGGGAAGTAACGAATGATGAAGGATGTAATTAAAGAGTCGGAAGATAAGATGAAAAAATCCATTGAAGTTTTACGCAAGGATTTATCTACGATGCGTGCAGGCAGAGCTAACCCGTCCATTTTAGACAAATTAATGGTAGATTATTATGGAACAGCTACGCCTGTTAACCAGGTGGCTAATATCTCTGCTCCGGAGCCTAGAGTTTTAACCATCCAACCTTGGGATAAAAGTATCATTCCTATCGTAGAAAAGGCTATCTTGAAATCTGATCTTGGCTTGAACCCAAGCAGCGACGGAAGTGTAATAAGGATTATCATTCCGCAGCTTACCCAAGAGAGAAGGCTTGAACTCGTAAAAACTATTAAGAAGAAGTCTGAAGATACCCGCGTAAGCCTGCGAAATATAAGACGTGACAGCAATGAAAAACTAAAGAGCTTAGAAAAAGGTAAATTAATAACCGAAGACGAAAATAAAAAAGGCCAGGATGAGATTCAAAAACTAACTGATAAATATATCAAAGATGTAGACCATGTTTTAGAGGCCAAGGAAAAGGAAATAATGGAAGTATAGATGAATAGCCAATTAAATGATAATCAGTTTATTTCATTGGCGGGTAAGGCTCCGCAAGAAGTAATAAGTTATCTTAGAGAAAAAGGCTATATGGTACATATAAAATATACCCGTGATGCAAAAAGTAAAGAGCAGGCAGAAGAACGAGTTATCAGAATTAAAAAAACGTCTGATGGACTAGAGGTTCTTGTTGGATTTTTTCAAACGGCCCGATACATTACAGGAAATAGCAACGGTAACCCCCTCTGAAGGGGGTTTTACTGCATAGGAGGCTTTAGATTAGGATGCGTCGATATTTTAAGAAGATATTTAATAAAGACGTACCGGTTAATGTTGATATTCTTACATTAAACGAAAACCCGTTACCAAAACATGTAGCTATAATTATGGATGGGAACGGCAGATGGGCAAAAAGCAGAGGGTTGCCACGAGCTGTAGGACATAGAGCAGGGGCAGACATGTTCAAAAGAATCGTAAAAGAGACTATCCGTATTGGTATTCCATATTTAACAGTGTACGCGTTTTCCACAGAAAACTGGAAGCGTCCGCAGGATGAAGTCAATGCCTTAATGGAGCTATTAGTGGAATATGTCAATAAAGAATTATCAAAATTAAATAATAATGGAGTGAGAATAAACCTTCTTGGCAATAAAAATAGGCTTCCGGAAGAGGCAAGGCTTCAGATAGAAAGAGCTGTCAATGAGACTCGGAAAAATGATAAATTGCAGTTGCAGATCGCTTTGAACTATGGTGGACGTGCTGAGATTATAGATGCGGTAAAAGCTGTATTATGTGATGTTAAAGAAGATAGAATTGATATTGAAGAAATTAATGAGGAGTTATTTTCAAAGTACCTTTACACCGCCAATATTCCTGATCCGGATCTTATTATCAGACCATCGGGAGAACTTCGCTTGAGCAACTTTTTACCTTGGCAATCTGCTTATAGTGAGTTATGGTTTGCAAATGTATTTTGGCCGGATTTTTCTGAAGAGTACTATCGGCGAGCTATATATGATTATCAGCTTAGAAATCGTCGCTATGGAGCCTTATAATTAAGGAGATGTGGATTGAAAAATGCTATTAAAGAGAATAATTACTGCCCTCATCGGAATACCTTTATTGGTCTTTGTTTCATATAAAAGTGGTATTTTTCTTCTTTGTGCTGTTCTTCTATTAATTGTCTTAGGTTTGGCTGAATTTAATAATATAATAACCGAGTCTGGTTATAGAAATATGGTTATGCCCATGTGGCTCGGTGGAGTAATTATACCGTACGCCGTTCAATATAATAGTAATGCAGTGATATTAACAGTTTTTATTTATGTTGCCGCTACAGTTATTTATTATCTTATTAAGCACCCATATTTTTCTCCACTGGACTTATCTTTATCTTTTATGGGTTTTATTTATGTTGTATTAGGCTTCACGCATCTTATACTGCTTCGTAATTTGTCTGAAGGCTTTTGGTTGATCATATATGTTTTTGTTATTGTCTGGAGTACAGATACTGCAGCTTTTTTTGTCGGGACATATTTCGGGAAACATCGCTTAGCCCCGGCTATCAGCCCTAAGAAAACATGGGAAGGATTATTTGGGGGATTGGTATTCAGCATTTTCACTGCTTATATATTAGTCACTGCCGCCAGCTTGAATTATGGTAAAGTCCTTGTTTTGATGGCTCCTTTGATATCGTTATCCGGACAGTTTGGAGACCTCTTTGAAAGCACTCTAAAACGCTTTGCGGGGATTAAGGATTCTGGCTATATTATTCCTGGACATGGTGGGGTGTTAGATCGCTTTGACAGTACTATTTGGGCAGCTCCATTTACGTATCATTTATTAGTATGCCTGGAAAGGTTGTATTAACATGACTTCAGATTTTGAGCGCTACAAAATATTATTAATAAAGATAATAATTATTCTGGCAACGCTTGTTACCGTATATTTTTTATTGGATTTTTTCTTCCCGTTGATCCTAAATATTTCATCATTACTTATGTGGGGGTTTATGCCCTTTATTCTTGCTATTATAATTACTATCCTTATTGATCCGATCGTTGATTACCTCAATCTAAAAAGAGGCATCAACAGAGGAGTTGCGGTTGCAGGCACCTTATTGATATTGTTTTCTATCGTAATTCTATTAGTAATATTATTTGTTTCACGAATGGTAATTGAATTAACAAATCTTTATTCAAGCATTCCTGAATATACACAACATCTGATGAATTACATAATTAATATAGTAGAGCAGATTAGAATATACATAACAAATAACCCGCTCCCGGCTGAAGCAAACGATGCTTTAAAATCAAACTTACAGATAGCAATCAGGGAAATAACCGATATACTAACATCTGTAACAAATTTCCTTCTTGCTCTCTTGAAGGGCTTACCAGTTTTATTTACGGTAATTATTGTTTCCGGCGTTGCTACATTCTTTTTCAGTCGTGATAAAGCAGTTATTGCAAAATTCATATATAAGATTATCCCCCAAAAATATGTTCGCCCCTCAAGTATGGTCATCGGTGAAATAAGCCTCGCAATCGTCGGCTTTTTTCGAGCACAGACGATCCTGATCAGTATAACAGGGCTGTTAACAGTATTGGGTCTATCTTTTCTTGGTGTAAATTATGCTTTGACTATCGGCATTATTGTCGGTATATTTGACCTGCTTCCTATCCTTGGTCCTGGAACGGTACTAGTTCCCTGGGTTATTATCGCCATGATTATTGGAAAATATGGTTTTGGTGTGGCTCTGCTTGTTTTATATGGAGTGCTTATAACTGTCAGGCAGTTGATAGAACCTAAGATATTATCTCATAATATTGGATTGCATCCATTGGCAACACTTATAGCACTTTATGTTGGTTTAAGATTTATTGGTGTATGGGGGATTATAATTGGACCATTTCTTGTTATTTTAATCAAGGCAATTTTTAAGAGCATTAATCCAGTCAACAAATAATACTGGCTATTCAGGTATTATACGGGGGTGCAGGCATTGACAAAAAAAATAGTAATTCTTGGTTCGACCGGTTCTATCGGCAGACAGGCTTTACAGGTTGTAGATGAATTTCCCGGAGAGTATAAGGTTGTTGCCTTGGCTGCCGGTTCAAACATGGATCTGCTAGCTGAACAAATTTTAAAATATAAGCCAAAATTTGTTGCGGTAAGTTCAAAAGAATCAGAGAAAAAACTGGCGCAACTTTTACCGCAAAACAGAACGTATGTTTTTGCCGGAGATGACAGTTTGGTGAATTTAACCGAGCTTGAGCGAATAGACTTATTATTAGTTGCTGTTACAGGTATTAACGGTCTGCGCCCCACGCTGGCCGCTCTTGATAAGAGAATCACGGTTGCTCTGGCAAATAAAGAAACGTTGGTTACCGCAGGAAGCTTGGTGATGCAGAAAGCGGCAGAAAAAAAAGCTAAATTAATACCGGTAGACAGCGAACATTCAGCTATATTTCAATGCTTAGAGGAAAGAAATAGTACGGCGGTTGAAAAACTATTATTGACTGCATCAGGTGGCCCCTTTTTATATTGCACAAAAGAGGAAATGGATGGTGTAACACCTGAAAAAGCTCTAAAACATCCAAAATGGCAGATGGGTGTGAAAATAACAATTGATAGTGCAGGTCTGATTAATAAAGGACTAGAAGTCATCGAAGCTCATTGGCTGTTTTCGATGCCGTATGAAAAAATCGAGGTACTTATTCATCCACAAAGTGTAGTACATTCCATGGTCGAATATATAGATGGTTCTGTGCTGGCTCAATGCGGGCTGCCGGATATGAGAGTACCGATACAATATGCGCTTACTTATCCGCGACGCTCAAAAAATAATTTCCCTAAGATTGATTTTACAAAAATAAATGAATTGAGTTTTATAAAGCCTGATTATGCCAGGTTTCCTGGCCTTAATTTAGCCTATGATGCCGGTAAAATCGGTGGCTCAATGACGACAGTTTATAACGCTGCAAATGAGCAGGCTGTTGATATGTTTTTGCACCAAAAAATTGGATTTACCAGTATACCGCTTATAATAGAAAAAGTCATGGATAAACATGAAAGCATGCAGGTATATAATATAGATGATATATTATATTTTGACCGCTGGGCGCGACAAGAAGCTGCTAAGCTTAGCTGATCAAGCCAACAGGAAGGAGTGGTAAGTTTGAAAACAGTAATACTCTCAATTGTTGTTTTTGGGATTATTGTTTTTGTACACGAATTTGGCCATTATATCCTCGCCAAACTCACCGGAATCAGAGTTGAGGAGTTTGCTTTGGGTATGGGTCCAAAATTAGTTAGCAAAAAATGGGGAGAAACAGTTTATTCTATCAGGGTGCTGCCCTTGGGTGGATTCTGTAAAATGTCGGGTGAAACAGGAAATTCACCAGAGTATGACAATCGCGAATATGAGGATATGCGGCGTTTTGATAAAAAGCCTCTATGGGCACGTGCTTCTGTTATTGCTGCGGGTCCAATAATGAATTTCTTTTTGGCTATATTACTGTTCAGTATGATTTTTGCTATACTAGGAATCCCAGGAGATATTAGCAATGAAATTGGTTCGATAATAGCCCAAAGTCCTGCTGATAAAGCCGGATTACAGCCAGGTGACCGCATAATCGGTATTGATGATACACAGGTTAATGATTGGAATTCACTTGTCTCTGTTATTCATACCAACCCAGGAAAAAGCCTGAAATTAACGGTTGAACGCGAAAATAAGAGTTTTAAAGTCGATGTCATTCCCGAATTTGATTCTGCTAATAATGTAGGTCTAATCGGGATTAGTTCTACTGAACCGGAATGGAAAGATATAGGAATAATTGAAAGCATTGTTATTGGGTACAAAAAGACCATAGAGATTACACGATTGACTGCTGTTGGCTTAATACAGATAATTACGGGGCAGGTCTCAGCTGATGGAATATCCGGCCCTGTTGGAATAATTCAGCTAATTGAAGAATCAGCCCGCTATGGAATAATCTACGTCGTAAATTTGACCGCGTTGATTTCAATTAACCTTGGCTTGTTGAATTTGCTGCCAATCCCGGCATTGGATGGAAGCAGGCTTTTTTTCCTGTTTATCGAAGGTTTAAGAGGGCGTCCGGTAAATCCGGCCAAAGAAAACCTTATTCATTTTATGGGCTTTATGCTATTAATGCTTTTAATGGTTTTTATCACATATCGCGATATAGTTAAACTCTTTATATAGGTGAAAGCGAATGCATAATGAACAGCTTAAGAGACGTAAAACAAAAAACATGAAAATAGGAAATGTTGGAATAGGACATGAGTTTCCTGTTTCGATACAATCAATGACAAACACGGATACCCGCGATATACAAGCAACGATAAATCAAATAAGAGACCTTTCATCATGCGGTTGTGAAATTGTAAGAGTTGCTGTGCCGGATAACGAGGCTGCGGATGCTTTAGGGAAAATTATTAAGACATCACCGTTGCCTGTTGTTGCGGATATACATTTTGACTATAGGCTTGCACTAAAGGCACTTGATAATGGCATAAATGGATTGCGTTTAAATCCGGGAAATATAGGATCAGCATCAAACGTAAGAGAAGTTGTTCGCAAGGCCATAGACAGCGATGTACCAATACGAATCGGTGTAAATAGTGGCTCTTTGGAAAAGGAACTGTTAGATAAATATGGCGGCCCTTGTTCAAGGGCTATGGTAGAAAGCGCTATGGGACATGTTAAGATACTTGAGGATATCGGTTTTGATAAAATCAAGATTTCTTTAAAATCATCGAATGTTCCTATGATGCTTTCAGCGTACAGAGAGATTGCCAAACTCGTACCATACCCTCTGCATATTGGTGTTACCGAGGCCGGAATTGGAGAAAACGGCAGCATAAAATCTGCGGTAGGGATAGGGGCGCTTCTTTCAGAGGGTATTGGAGATACTATCCGCGTATCCTTAACCGGTAATCCTTGCTCAGAAATCGGTGTCGCTAAACAGATACTTCGCACACTAGGGTTGAAAAAGCAAGGAGTTGAGATTATTTCTTGTCCGACATGTGGACGGTGTCAGTTGGACCTATATGCGCTGGCTAAGGCAGTAGAAGAGAAAACAGCCGGAATAAAGCTGCCTTTAACCATTGCCGTTATGGGTTGTGTCGTAAACGGACCGGGCGAGGCAAAAGAGGCAGATTTAGGCATAGCCGGCGGCAAAGGTGAAGGCTTGCTCTTCGTAAAAGGGAAAATAGTTAGCAAAGTACCTGAAGAAAAACTGCTCAGTACTTTGCTTGACGAAATAGAAAAAATAACAGAAAAAGGAGAATGAACAAATGTATATCAGTAATCTATATGCGCCAACATTACGTGAAACACCGGCAGAAGCAGAGGTTATAAGTCACAAACTGCTGGTTCGGGCCGGTTATATAAGAAAATCTTCTTCCGGGGTTTATACATATATGCCCTTGGCTCAACGTGTTTTGCAAAAAATATCTGCAATAATTCGCGAAGAAATGAATAAAGCAGGTGGACAAGAAGTAATGCTGCCAATTATCCAACCGGCTGAATTATGGCTGGAGTCTGGAAGGTGGCCTGTATACGGCAAAGAATTATTTCGTTTAAAAGACCGTCATGACCGTGATTTCTGCCTTGGCCCAACACATGAAGAAATAATTACAGATCTTGTAAGGATGGATGTCTCATCTTATCGTCAGCTGCCTTTAATGCTATACCAGATCCAAAATAAATACCGCGACGAAAGGCGTCCGCGCTTTGGTTTAATGAGAGGCAGAGAGTTTATAATGAAGGATCTTTATTCATTTGACAGAGATGAATCCGGCCTTGAGGACAGCTATAAGAAAATGTATGATGCCTATACCGCGATATTTACACGCTGTGGGCTTGAGTTCAGACCTGTAGAGGCAGATTCGGGAGCAATAGGCGGGAGCAGTTCACATGAATTTATGGTTATTGCTGACTCAGGAGAAGCAGCAATTGTGTATTGTCCTGAGTGCAGTTATGCGGCAAACATTGAAATAGCGCCTTGCTATCCTGAAAATAGCGAAAAGGAAGATCTTCTTTCAATAGAAAAGAAAGCTACACCAAATAAAACATCGATAGAAGATGTTGCAGGTTTTCTTGCCGTTTCACCCAGAAAACTAATTAAAACATTATTCTATCAAGCGGATGATGAAGTAATTGCTGTATTGGTTCGCGGTGATAGAGCCGTAAATGAAATAAAAATTCAAAGGATTCATCCTTCGGTAACTTTTGAAATGGCTTCCGCTGAAAAGATTATAGAAATAACAGGCTGTGAACCGGGTTATGTAGGACCGGCAGGATTGTTCGAAAAAGGCATCAAGATATATGCTGATGAGGAGATCAGAACTCTTATAAATGCGGTATGTGGTGCTAATGAGGTTAATTATCATTTGATTAATGTAACGGTAGGCAGAGATTTCTCCGTAACTCAATTTGCTGATCTGCGCATGATTGAAGTTGGCGAACCCTGTCCGAAATGCGGGGCAGTACTTAATATGGCTCGTGGTATTGAGGTCGGACAAGTCTTTAAACTGGGAACGAAATATAGTAAGGCTCTTCAGGCAAATTATGTTGATGAGAAAGGCCAGGAAAACAATATAGTGATGGGATGTTATGGCATAGGAGTCAGCAGAACTATGGCCTCTGCCGTTGAACAAAACCATGATGAAAACGGGATCATTTGGCCCTTGCAGATTGCTCCATATCAGGTCATAATAGTACCAGTTTCGGTAACTGACGAAAAGCAGAGGCAGGCAGCTGAACAGCTTTATCAGGAGTTAACAAAAATTGGTGTAGAGGTTGTTTTGGACGACAGAGAAGAAAGAGCAGGCGTGAAATTTAAGGACGCGGACTTGATCGGATATCCGATAAGGATTACTATAGGAAAGAAATTTATTGAAAACGGTCAAGTAGAGATTAAAAAACGTTCAGAGAAAGAAGCCAGCTTAGTTCTATATCATGATATAATTGAATCAGTAAAAAGCATTTTGTATTACAAATAGGAAATTGGGTTATCTTTATTAATAGTATCTTAAAGAATAATGGGGAGGCATCAAATGACCGTATCAGTTGTCATCCCTGCATTCAATGAAGAAAAATACATCAGTGGAGTACTTGCTCCTTTGCAGGGAATCGAAATCATCCGCGAAGTAATAGTAGTGAGTGACGGATCTACTGATAATACTGTCAATGAAGCCATAAAATGGCAGGCAACTGTAATAGAACTTAAGCATAATATGGGAAAAGGCGGAGCCATGTTAGCTGGGTTCAGAAAAGCAAAAGCAGATAATATTCTTTTTCTTGATGCGGATTTAATAGGATTAAACAGTGAACATGTCCACGATCTTACTAAGCCGGTTATTAATCAAGAGGCTGAAATGACCATGGGTATTTTTGATCAGGGAAGGATAAGTACAGATATCGCTCAAATTATTGCCCCTTCCTTAACGGGACAACGTTGTGTTAAAAAGGAATGCCTTATTGATTTTGAGGCCTGGGAAGATGCTGGGTTCGGTGTAGAGATGGCATTGACTCAGTTTGCTGTGCAAAAGGAATTGCGTATTAAGAATGTTTATCTGCCGAATATGACCCATGTAATGAAGGAAGAAAAATATGGTCTTGTACTTGGTTTTGCCTATCGTATGAAAATGTATTGGGAGATAATGAAAAAGGTAAGGACAGGAGTGTAGGCCATGTTTGAATACGAATTGAATATGGCTGTTAGGTTGATTTTGGCAGCCATATTGGGTGGGTTGATAGGCTTGGAACGAGAGAGCCTTAATAAAGCAGCCGGATTCCGAACACATACCTTGGTTTGCTTGGGCTCTTGCTTAATAATGATCACATCAATTGAAATGAGCAGTAATTATGGGATAGGCGCTGATCCGGCCAGGCTTGCCGCCCAAGTAGTCAGCGGAATTGGCTTTTTAGGAGCCGGTACTATTCTACATTCAGGTTTTGGTATTAGAGGTTTGACTACAGCTGCGTCATTATGGGTTGTGGCCGCAATAGGCCTGGCTATTGGTGCAGGGCGATATGTTACGGCAATTGTGACTACGGTAATTGTTTTCGTTGTACTTGTGTATTTTAGCGGTTTAGAGGAATACGTCAAAATAAAGCAAAAAAAATTGAAGAAGATTGAAGTTGTTATAGCTGATCGACCGGGGCAATTAGGTAAAGTATCATCCGCATTAGGTGAATTGGAAATACATATACGCAAGGTGGAAATGAGCGAAGGTTCCGATAATACCAGAATTAAAGTGAGTATAATATGCAATATCCCCTATAACATTAACATTGCACAGGTCAAAGAACGTATTGAAAGAGAAGAAGGAGTTTTTGATGTACAGATCTGCTGATAATCGATAAAAACAGTGCTTTAATCCGGGAGGTAGCATAGTGTCAGTACAAAGATATAGTACAAAAGATCAGTGGCAAAATATTATAGATTCTTCGAATGCGTCACAGGAAATGAGAGATTATCTTACGTTGTGCCGTATCAGTAATATTAAAGTTTCCCAGGTCGAAAAGGCTTGGGAAATCTCTTTTCAATGTCCCTATCTACCTGATGATAATACGAAGAAATTTATCTATGACCTTTGGAAGAATATTTTTGGTGACAGTTATAGTTTAGTCTTTCATTATAAAACCGGTAAGGAATATACGGAATTAGAAAGCTTATGCAGCGAATGTTGGGAAGAAATTGTCGGTAAAATAGCTTGTAAATATCCCAGTTGCCGCGGTTGGCTTCCAAATTCCTCTTATTTCGTAAACGGCAATACTCTTGATATCGCAATTGAACATGAAATAGGTTGGTCATATCTTTCTTCCCATAATATTGCAGCAAAACTTGAATTACTTATTAAAGAGGAATATCAATGCCTGGCAAAGGTTAATATTCTCTTAAGCGATAAATTGCAGGAAAATGAAACAGATACCCGGTGTTATCTTGATGAATTAGAAGATAATTACCGTGACCGTTTTGCCGATTCAATCGAGAAAGCAAGTAAACATAAAAGTGAAACTAAAGAAAAGAAGGACAAATCAAAAATAATCCTCGGAAAAAGAATTGTTGGAAAAGTCACACCTCTTGAAAGTATTACCGAAGAAGAAAACAATGTTATTGTAAGGGCTTATATATTTAATCTAGAGACACGTGTTTTAAAGACCGGCAGAACACTAATAAATTTTGCTATTTCAGACAGAGCGGATTCTTTATCCTGCAAAATTATTGCCGAACAAAAAGCAGCTGAAGATATATTAGATGGATTAAAGGAAAAAAACTGGTATTTATTTAGAGGACAGGTACAAACTGACAGATATACACAGGAATTAACGTTAATGCCTCAGGATATTTGCGAAACAACGATTGAACGAAGAAACGATAACTGCGAGATAAAACGCGTTGAATTACACCTGCACACAAAAATGAGTGCTTTAGATGGGCTTGCCGATGTTCATGAAGTAATTAAAAGGGCAAGCGAATGGGGC
>Ga0079080_1025719_pt1 | contig 13013 bp, 10 predicted proteins | sample ADurb_Gly_01_Slu_FD_74552 | JGI IMG/M metagenome (GOLD analysis project Ga0079080, IMG submission 74552) | Active sludge microbial communities from Illinois, USA, of municipal wastewater-treating anaerobic digesters - ADurb_Gly_01_SludgeMetaT... | ecosystem: Engineered > Bioreactor > Anaerobic >...
TCGGCATATTGCAGAAGTGTTGATCTTGGCCAATGGCATGCGGGTCAATGGCAGGGAAGAAACGGATGACATGTATTCCGCGATCGATCTGGTGGCGGATACCATCGAGGGGCAGGTTCGCAAGGGCAAGGACAAATCACGGCGCAGGAAGCCGGTCAATACCGGGAAGGACCTCACGACCCCCGTCGATGTGCCGGTTGCGGCAGCGACGGTCGAGGATAAGGAGTCGCGGGTCATCCGGGCCGAGCAGATTCATGCGAAACCCATGGATGTCGATGAGGCGGTGATGCAGTTGAATCTATCCAACGGGGAGTTTATGGTTTTCACCAACCGTGTTACCAACCAGATCAATGTGCTCTATCATCGCAAGGATGGTCATTACGGTTTGATTGAAACCATGTCCTGAGAGGCAACTGACCCGGTTGCACCGGCCGGAGAGATGAGAATCCGGGGGCGGAGCCCCCGGAAGGCCGGAGAAGGGGCCTGCAGGGTGCCCGCGAAGAGCCTTAAACGAGCATGAGGAATTGATGAAGATACTGGATATCCTGCCCAAGAGTGCGATTGTGCCGGAACTTGAAGGCAGAAATAAGAAACAGGTGCTCGAAGAACTGATTGAGGCCATTCTACGGGTGAAACCCGATCTGGATCGACAGCGTCTTATGGCCGTGCTGCTCGAACGGGAACGCTTGGGGAGCACGGGTATCGGCGATGGAATCGCGATTCCCCATGGAAAATTGAAGGATCTTGATCAGCTCCTGTTGTCCTTCGGAAAGTCCAGTGTGGGCGTGGATTTTGAGTCGATGGACGGCAAACCGGTGCATCTCCTGTTTCTCCTGGTCGCGCCGGAGAGCTGCACCGGCATTCACCTGCGAGCCCTGGCCAGAATTGCCCGCCTGCTCAAAAATGCTCCGATGCGAAAGCGGCTGCTTGGGGTCTATACCCAGGACGAGATTTACGATGTGATCCAACAAGAGGATGAGGACTTCTAGGCGACATAATGGATTCGAATGGCTGAGGAACCGAAGGCTGAGTCCCCCGCTCTTCCCGCATTCCCCCTCTTGCTGACTTTTACCGCGCATTGGCTCCTGCTTTTCCGCTTTGTTCCCTGCCAGGTTTTTCGATCGAGTAACGGTTCCCGGTGAATGACGTTTGAGCTTCAATAGGAATATGGTCCATGACGCAGCGAAATGTTCACGTGGTGGTGGTGACCGGCCTGTCGGGCTCGGGGAAGAGTACCGCCATCAAAGCCTTCGAGGATCTTCATTACTTCTGTATTGACAACCTGCCGGTGCCGCTGCTTCCGGAATTTCTGGCCCTGTGTGAAAGGGATATGCCGGATATTTCCCGGATAGCGTTGGGGATTGACATTCGCGAACGGAAGTTTCTCGATGACTACGATCGGATCTTTGGGGCGTTGGAGGAGGCCGGCTACCGGTTCGAGATCATCTTTCTCGAAGCCGCCACCGAAGTGCTCCAGCGGCGCTACAGTCAAACCCGCCGCCTGCATCCGGCGGCAGCCTCCGAGGCCCTGCTGCTCGATGCCATCCGTCATGAACGCGAGCAGCTGCAGGCGCTGCGGAATCGGGCCACCAGGATCGTCGATACCGGCACGCTCTCCGTGCATCAGCTCAAGGCACTGATCACCCGCACCTATTCGGGGGTGAGCGACAAAGAACGGTTGAACATTCAGGCGCTCTCGTTCGGCTTTAAATATGGCCTGCCCCTGGAAGCCGATCTGGTGATGGATGTGCGCTTTCTGCCCAATCCCTATTTCGTCGAGGAACTCAGGCACCTGGACGGATGTTCGCCCCAGATTGAATCCTGGGTGCTCGAGGTGCCGGTGGCGAGGGAATTCATCGAGGATTTCACCTGCCTCATGTTGCGGCTGATTCCCTGGTATATTCAGGAAGGGAAGCGCTACCTGACCGTCGCGATCGGTTGCACCGGCGGGAAGCATCGGTCGGTGGTCCTGGCCAAACAAATCGGTGACAGGCTGCGAAGCAACCACTACTCAGTCAGTGTCTTCCATCGGGATATCCATTTGGAGTAGGAAGCCGCACAATGGCGAAAGCAGATGAGAAGGGGATGATTGGCATCGTAGCGGTCTCTCATTGTGGAGTGGCGGCTGAGATGGTCTGTGCCGCAGAACTGATAACGGGGCCGCTGGAGGCCTGCCGGGCCCTTACGCTCCAGGCCGGGCAGCCGGTGGAAGAGATGGTGAAGCAACTGCGCGAGGCGATCAAGGAAGTTGACCGGGGGCACGGGGTTCTGATCCTGACCGACCTTTTCGGAGGGACGCCGGCGAATATCAGTCTCTCTTTCCTCGGGCCGAAGGTCGAGGTGGTTTGCGGGATGAACCTGCCCATGCTCATCAAGCTGGCCGGATGCCGTGCGGATTCCTCTCTGGAAAAAGTCGCCGCAATGGTGAAGGTCTATGGTCAGCGCCATATTTCGCTAGCCAGTGAGGTCCTGGCGCGTTCTTGATTGTTGCCGCAGGAGACTGCCGGGTCACTTTTGGGGGGGCGTTCGCGCCCTGCTTCGTCAAAACGGGTTACAATGAGATGCCGGTTCGCTGGAGCCAACGACAGACCAAAGTGCAGCCTCCGGCCAGGGAGTTGCGGATAACAGAACTGCTTGCCTCCGACCTCCCGGAGGTGGTGGCCATTGAGCAGCGCAGCAATCTCGAACCGTGGACTCGGGAGTCTTTCCTGGAGGAACTGCTCAAACCACACTCGTTTCTCCAGGTCGCGCGGGTTCGTGAGGGCGGACGGGAAATGGTGACAGGTTTTATCTGCTTCTGGCTGGTTGCCGATGAGCTTCAGATCCTAAATGTGGCGGTGCATGAGGCCTATCGGCGGCAAGGGATCGGGATGGCCCTCATGCGCGATTGTCTTCAGTTTGGTTTTGCGCGGACGGCGGGCCGGGCGGTGCTCGAGGTCCGCGCCGGCAACCTGGCGGCGCAACGCCTCTATCGCCGTCTTGGATTCAGGGTTGTGGGACAGCGGCCCGATTATTACGGGGGCGTGCGCGAGCCGGCCCTGCTCATGGAGTTGGAGGCTGTCGCTGCCTCTGTCGAAGTCGGGCGTACTGCGCCTGGCGATGGAGGAATTGAGGAAGGGTGGTTCACCTGTCCGGGTGCGAAACAATACAAGCATTGAGGTGATCTTTTCAATGATGGAACTGCAGACTGCTCCAATGGTGTACTCTGATGCGTTGAGCAAAAATTTGGACCTGACCAAGGTTGAGGTCAACATCCCGGAGTTCTCGGAGGTCCTCGAAGAGGCTGTCCGGGGTTATGCCGGAAAGGAACAACAGGCAAGGGAGCTTCTCAGAGAGTATCATCATCGGTACCGCAACTGGCAGTATGTTGTTCAGGAGGCCTGGCGCTATGCAAACACCAATCTGCGTCTGTACAGCCGCCACCCCCTGAATGGCAGCGTTGCTTACCTGTTGTCCCAGATCTTCTATGAGGCCCTGCGGCGCTCGGAACGCGCCGGGGTCCGCAGCCTCGCGGCCGACTATCTCATCGGGTTCTGGACCAAACTGGTCGACGAAGTGCCGGAGGAGATCGCCCGTCCCATTCCGGAGGGGGTGTCGCTGGGCGAGATGGATCAGTCCGTCAGGCTTGATAGCGCTCTTCATGAAGGGATCCTGCGTCATTTCTTCCTGCTGTTGCATGATCTGCGCGAGGTTCCCTTTTCATACCTCATGAAATGCTTTTATCCCCCCCGGCGGCTGGCGGCGAAGCTCATCGAGGTGTGGCCTGAGCCAGCCTCGTTTGGGGAACTTCGGGCGCTTATGGAGCGTCTGCAGAAGGGGACCTACGAATTCTGGCTGGTCAGGGACGACCCCTGCCAGTGGGTTGCCCAACAGGAGGGGGTGCTGCCTTCCAACCGGCCCTGGTCCTCGGTCTGCTATCCCCTCAGCCATGAACATTACCGCCTTTATCTGGAAATCATGAAGACGGAAATTCAGTCGGAAGCCGATCACCGAAAGGCGGTCCTCAGACTGGCGGAACTGCCCGATTTCAATGAAATGGTCAGGCTCTATCTGAAGTTCCCGGAAGAACTGAAGGCCTATGAAGACCCTGCCCAGCCAACTCACCTGGACACCCTCATGCGCTTCAAGATCATGGAAACCAGGGGTCTCGAAGCCATTCACGAAGAGACTTTGCGGGAGATCAATTTCGATATCAGCAAATGGATTCGGGAAGAGTCGGTCGAGGGTCTGGAGTCTTTTCTGGCAAGGATCTTTGATGTAATCGAGGGCTGCATGCAGAGCTATCCGGAAGCGGCCCTGCAGATCCTCAAGACCATCGGCCTGGAGGTGGTCCAGACGGAGAACAAGCCTCTCATCTCCTTCTTCCTCAAGCGGTTGATCCGGCTCGGATTTCAAACACCTCAACTGGGCAGCGTTACCCAGCACTGGCAGATCGAGACGAACCCGGCACACCTGCCCAATGTGCGTATCTGGCTCGAAATCATCAATAACAATCCCATGCGGACCAAGCTCCTCCTGTCCGCCCTGATCGTCAACCTGTCCCTCGGCGGAATCTATATTCGTGATACCGATCTCTTTCAGCGGGATGTCAGTCAGCTGCTCCACTCGCCCATGCGGCCTTCCTATAACCTGGTCAAGCAGCTCGCCAAACTGTTTCCCGTTTATTTCAACCAGATCGGAGCGGAAGGGCAGCTGCGGGCGGTTTCCACTGAAGTGGATGAACAGACGGGAAGAGACGACCGTTTGGTCCACTTTCTCCGCAAGCAGAGTCACGTGGAGAGCAACAATGTCATCGTCTTCTTTATCGAAGCCATTGTCGACTTCTGGCGCTATCTCGACAAGAGTCGGCTCGCCGATCTCGTGCCCGTTGAAATCTACGAGGAGATTTCTGAATCCGGCCCGCTGGTGGATGACATGCATCGCATTTTCGCCACCATCTTCAATTCCCAGGCGATTCACCATATCGAGGATTTGCTGGAGCTGTCGGAAAATGAAATCCGACGGCTCATTCAGAATGTTCCCGAGGTGTCGGAGCGCGAATGCCACCGGGCCTTTCTCATGATCCAGTTCTACCAGCTGGTGCACGAGAAGTATGCGTTGAGCTTCAAAGACATTCAAGCGCACCTGCAGCGGGCGGCAAATCTGGGACTGCCCGACCCGAGCTCGCTGATGGCCGACCTTGCCGGCCCGGACCCGTTCCGCAAGCTCGAATCCATTCTGGACTATCTGCTCGCCCTCAAAGAAGTGATCGTCACGCCCTGTGACCTCAAGGTTCTTGAAAACATCTACTATAAGCGCCATATCGCCGTCGATATTCCCTCCATGTACGGGTCCTATAACGAACGGAAATTCGACGCCCTCGGGCTGACCTTCCGCCTGGAAAACTTAGCCAATGTGTTGTTTGAGGAGCTCATCCTTTCTTTCAATCTGACCTTCATCACTCGAGCATCCTTCTTCCGCATTGCCAAGTTCCTGCCGCTCTTCATCAAAGCCCTCGACATTGACGGCATCACCTCCTATCGTCTCAACCGGCAGCATGAGCTGTTTCAACGGGCGCTGGAGGTTCCCCGCTTTTCCCATTCTCAGTACATGGATATTTTTCGCGGCTTTTCCGAAGCGATCAGGCAGATCATTCATACCAATTACCATTCCCTGCACGAGGAGAATCTCGAGGTCATTATCCGCGACTTGGCGAAGGGCAAGCTGCTTCCCCGCTATTTACGCGAAGTGGATAAGGAATCCGCGTCCGAGTGGATTCATCGGATTTCGGAGAGCTTTCTGCGGGACCTCATCGCCCGGACTTTTGGGCTGCAGTATTTTGACCATTTCATTGCCAGTATTATGACTACCCTCGCTACCCAGAAAGAGGAGCTCAGTGCCGACAAGCTGGACCTCCTGCTGAGCTATGATCCGCAGAAGACCATCTCCCTCATCCACCGGCCCGAGCCGAGGACCTATGACCTGATCCATCTCGGTAACAAGGCCTACAACCTGGCCAAGCTGCACGCTATCGGTATCCGGGTGCCTCCGGCCTTCGTCGTCACTACCGAATACTATCGCTGCCGCAGCGTGATCAAAGGATTTTCTCACGCCCGCATGGACTTTGAAGAGCGGGTCATGGATCATATCCAGAAGCTGGAAGAGGCTACCGGGAGGCGCTTTGGAAGCCCGGGAAAACCGTTGCTGCTTTCGGTGCGCAGTGGTTCGGCGGTTTCCATGCCGGGTATGATGAATACCTTCCTGAACGTAGGAATCAATGAGGCCGTGGTGGAAGGACTCATCAGGGAAACCGGAGAAGCCTGGTTCGCCTGGGACAATTATCGCCGTTTCATCCAGTCCTGGGCCATGTCGTTCGGGATGGCCCGTGATGAGTTTGACGCCTTGATGATTCGCTACAAACAGAAGTACGGAAGAAAGGTGAAGCGGCAATTTCTGCCGGGGGAGCTGAGAGAGATGGTGCGCGCCTATCGGACGGCGGCGCTGGAAGACCATGGCATCCGCGTCGCCGAAGACCCTAAAGAGCAGCTCTTCACGGCCATCGAGCAGGTGACTGATTCCTGGATTTCAAGCAAGGCGAAAACCTATCGCGAAATCATGGGCATTTCCGAAAACTGGGGTACGGCAGTAGCCATTCAGGCCATGGTCTTCGGCAATCTGGACACCCACTCGGGCGCCGGGGTGATGTTCACGCACGATCCACGGCAGCCTGAGGACCAGGTCGAGCCCGTTGGCGATTTCACGTTGGGCAACCAGGGCGAAGATATTGTGGGCGGTCTGGTGCAGAGGCTGCCGCTTTCCGAAAGACAGCGGCTGGGTGAAGGGGAGCTCAAGGAATACTCCCTTGAGAATCTCTTCCCCAAGGTTTATCGGCAACTGGTAAGGGTCGCCAAGGATCTGGTGTATGGCCATAACTGGGCCCCTCAGGAGATAGAGTTTACCTTTCAGGGCGATGGCGAAGAGGGGCTCTACGTCCTGCAGTCCCGGAACATGACGGCTCGCGTTAAACGGAATTATCCCGTATTCAAACCCTCGGAAGAACTCACCGCAGATTACCTCGGCAGCGGAATCGGGGTGAGCGGTGGCGCCCTCTCGGGGGTAGTGGCCTTTGATCTGGAAAGCATTCAGCGGTTGCGCCAGGAAAAGGTGCCACTGCCCATCATTCTGATTCGAGCGGATACCGTGCCCGATGACATTCGGGAGATTTCCATCGCCGACGGCATTCTGACCGGTAAGGGGGGAGCCACCTCCCATGCGGCCATCGTCGCTCACCGCCTCGAGAAGATCTGCGTGGTGGGGTTCAGCAAGATGAGGGTATGGGAAAAGGAACGAAAGTGTACCATCGACGGCCGCATCATTCGAACCGGCGACATCATTGGAATTGACGGTCGCAGTGGGGGAGTTTATCTTGGCCAGCACGAAACCGAAAAGGTGGATGTCGTCGTCTGAGACTTAAAAGCTGCAGGGAGAGGTTATGAGTGAGCAGGAGAAAATGGTATTGAAGAAGCTGGGCATCAATGGTTTGGGACGTATTGCCAAGCTGTCCATATGGCACCACGTGGAGCGGCAGTACTTCTCCGAGCTGTTCGTGAACATTGGCCGCAATGTGGGAACCAGTCTCAATGACATCGCTCATTTCATAGAACGGGATTCGACCTACGGCGCACTCCATCATTTTATCCATGGGTGCCGAGCCGGCCGGGTGATAGAGGAGGTGAACGAGCGCGATGGGAGCATGGTCATCAACGGCGTGAAGACGACCTTTTTGCGGCAGCATCGCAATCCCAGTGCCATTGGCTGGCGCGATCTGGGGGTGGAACTGGTGGTGGATGCCACGGGTGCGTTTTTGGATCCCACCACCCCGGCCGATGATCCGAAAGGTTCGGCGCGCGGGCATCTGCTGGCTGGTGCAAAGAAGGTCATCGTGTCTGCTCCCTTCAAGATCAAAGACAAGAGCAGGGAGATTCCTGCCGATGCCGTTACCACCGTGATGGGAATCAACGACGCCGATTATGATCCCAAGAAACATGTACTCGTCTCCAACGCGTCCTGCACGACGACGTGCCTTTCCTACATGGTAAAGCCGCTTCTGGACTATTTGGGGGCCGACCGCATACTGTCTGCGGCGATGACCACGGTACACGCCGCCACCAGCTCCCAGCAGGTTTTGGATCATTCCCCCAAGTCCGGGTCCACCGACCTCCGGAAGACGCGATCTGCTTTCAACAACATCATCCTCACGAGCACCGGCGCGGCCAAGGCGCTGAGCTTGGTGATTCCGGAGATGAAACGGATCGGATTTCACGCTGAATCGGTGCGGGTGCCCGTGGTTACGGGCTCACTGATCATCCTGACCATGATGATTCAGGATGAGAGCCTCACCAGTCCCATCGGCAGGGACAAGATCAACGGCATCTATAAGAGGGCCGTTGAACATTATCCGGAGGGTTATCTGGTCTATTCGGACGAGCAGAATGTGTCGTCGGACATCATCGGGCTGCCGCGCGCGGCCGCTGTCATTGAGGGGCATGAGAACCACACCCGTACCTCAGCCGTCCACATCAGCATGGAGGCTGCCAGGAAGGCGGGACTGCCCCTGGATTACCTTCAGGACCTGCGGACCCTCGAAATCCCCATTACTCAGGCCGTGATCTACGGCTGGTATGATAATGAGCTGGGCAGCTATACCAACATGCTGGGCGACCGCACGGTCAGCATCGCCAAACTGCTCTGAACCCTTACAGGGTAACAACAACCCGTCACCAGGGCCTGCCACTTGCATCGCCGGGCCGCGGCCCATCGCGCCCTGGTGCTTTGGTTCGGATGCCGCTTGGTGGGGCGTGCCGAGGACGAATCCCCCGTTGGCGGACCAACCCAGAAAATCCAAAGGAGGAAGTAATCATGGCAATTCGTGTCGCAATTAACGGCTTCGGTCGCATCGGCCGGACCATTTTCAAAGCGGCCATCGATCGCAAAGCACCTCTGGCCATCGTGGCAATCAACGATCTATCAGCACCTTCGGAACTCGCATATCTGCTGAGGTATGACTCCGTGCATGGGGTCTGGCCCCATGAAGTCACTGGCACCGACAATGAATTGATCGTTGATGGCAAAGCGTACCAATGCTTGAAAGTGACCAATCCGGCTGAGTCGCCTTGGCATGAACTGAAGGTGGATGTGGTGCTGGAGAGCACCGGGCGGTTTGCCGATCGAGACGGATGCCAGAAGCACCTCAGCGCGGGTGCCCGCAAGGTCATCGTTACCGCCCCCGGCAAGGGCATGGACGCGACTTTTGTGATCGGGGTCAATGATAGTCAATACGATCCCCGTAACCACCATATCGTCTCCAATGCTTCGTGCACGACCAATTGCCTTGCGCCCATCGCTTCTCTGCTGCACGACCGGTTTGGGGTCGAATACGGTCTCATGACCACGATTCACTCCTACACCATGGACCAACGCCTGCTGGATTCGCTGCACAAGGATCAGCGCCGCGCCCGCGCCGCCGCGCTGTCCATGATTCCCACCACCACCGGGGCGGCCCGGGCGGTTGCCGAGGTCATCCCCGCTCTCAAAGGCAAATTCGACGGGCTGGCAATCCGGGTCCCCACCCCCAACGTGTCCCTGGTGGACCTGGTTTGCACCCTCGGCCAGGATGTGACCAAAGACCAGGTGAACAAGATCTTTGAAGAAGCTGCCAACGGTCCCCTGAAAGGGATCCTGCAATATGTCACGGAACCGCTGGTGTCCGCCGACTTCAACCACACGGCGTTCTCATCGAGTGTCGACGCTCCCCTCACCAGTGTTATCGGTGGTCGCATGGTGAAGGTCTTCAGCTGGTACGACAATGAATATGGGTATTCCAACCGGGTTGTGGATCTCGCCATGATGATGGGGCAGACGATGGACTGAGCCACCGCGACTGAGGGGGGCACAGGCAAGCAGAAGATTTCCCCGTTGCCCCGTTTGCTTCCGGGGGGCGGGGGGCAGTATTGTTGAATCAGGCGATGTGATTCCCCCCTTGAGGGGGGAATTTGCCCTTAGCGAGTTCCTTATTCCAACAGCATTGGGCGCGGGGGGACTGGGTGAGGCAGGCGTCTGACAAACTCGAGTGGGGAGAGGAGTCCGGAGGATCATGAAAACGCTGGATGATGTTGAACTGACTGGAAAAAGAGTGTTTCTGCGGGTTGACTACAACGTCCCCCTGGACAGTCAGCGCCAGGTCCAGGACGATCTGCGAATCCGAGCCACCCTGCCGAGTATCGGGAAGATTATCCAGGCGGGTGGCAAAGTTATCCTGGCATCGCACCTGGGGAGACCTAAAGGGAAGGTTGCCGGAGAGTTTTCGTTGAAACCGGTCGCAGACTATCTGGGTGGGCTTCTTGATCGGTCGGTGACGATGGCACCGGATTGTATCGGACCGGCCGTACTCGACCGGGTCTCGGCCATGCAGGCCGGAGACTTGCTGCTGCTGGAAAATTTGCGGTTCCATCCCGAAGAAGAACAGAACGATGATGGTTTTTCCCGACAGCTGGCTGAGCTGGCGGAGGTCTACGTCAACGACGCTTTTGCCGTATCGCATCGGGCGCACGCTTCGGTACACGGCATTACCCGGCACCTGAAAATTTGTGCTGCCGGCTACCAGCTGCAAAAAGAGGTGGAGTATTTCCGCAAAGCCATGCAGGATCCCAGGCGCCCGCTTGCCATGATCATCGGTGGGGCGAAGATCTCGACCAAAATCGAGCTCCTGGAAAACCTTATCAACCAGGCTGACTGCCTCATCATCGGCGGGGCCATGGCCAATACCTTTCTGAAGGCTCAGGGTCGAGCTGTGGGCAAGTCGCTGGTGGAGGATGACCATCTCGAGACCGCCGCCCGCCTGCTTGCCAAGGCCGACCAGCGGGGCATCCGGATGCTGCTGCCGGTGGATGCCGTGGTTGCCGGGGGCCTGGAAAAAGGCAAAGAAGCGCGGGAAGTCGCCATTGACCAGGTCCCGGCGGAAGACCTGATCTTCGATGTCGGTCCCAAGAGCGTGGCAGCCTTCGAGGCCGCACTGAAGGACTGCGGGACAGTGGTTTGGAACGGTCCCCTGGGAGCCTTCGAACATCCTCCTTTCCATCGGAGTACGTTCGCCCTGGCCAACTTCCTGGCCCAGCTGGCAGCGCTGACGGTGGTGGGTGGGGGAGATTCGGCGGCCGCGGTCCGGCAGGCGGGTGTCGCCGAAAAGGTCAGCTATGTATCCACCGGCGGCGGGGCTTTCCTGGAAATGCTGGAAGGCAAAACCCTGCCGGGCATTACCGCCCTCGAGGAATGCTCGAAGTAGCAGTGAAACCAGATTTTACCAACGCGGCCCCTTCTTTGATGCGGTCATCGTGGGAGCGGGGATCCGTTGGATCATGAATTGTGAGAGGAAACCATGGAACAAAGAAAAAGCCTCATTGCCGCCAACTGGAAAATGCACAAGACCATTGCCGAGGCGGTCGCGTTTGTTGAGTCCCTGCAGCGGGAAGTGGGTGACTATAATGACCGGGAGGTGATCATTGCGCCTCCCTACACGGCCCTGAGCGCCGTCCGCAATGCCCTGTGGCGCAAAGATTTCAAGCTTGCCGCCCAGAACTTCCATTGGGAGGAGAAGGGAGCTTTCACGGGCGAAATTTCCGGCGCCATGCTCAAGGATGTCGGGTGCGATGGGGTGATCATCGGGCATTCAGAGCGCCGCCAACTGTTCGGCGAAACCAACGAGATGCTCCTGAAGAAAGTTGCCGGTGCCTTCAGGGGAGGGTTTTTGCCGATTCTTTGTGTCGGTGAAGTCCTCGAGGAACGCGAAGGGGGCAGGACTTTCACTGTCGTTGGCAGTCAGCTGGAACAGGGGCTGGCGGGGTTGCCGGCCGATCAGGCGCGGCAACTGGCACTTGCCTATGAACCGGTGTGGGCTATCGGCACCGGTCGGACCGCTACCCCGGACCAGGCTCAGGAGGTCCATGCCTTCATCAGGGAACGTTGTGTGGCCCTATGGGACAAAACGGTTGCCAACAGCATGAGAATAATGTATGGAGGATCGGTTAAACCGGACAATGTGGACAGTCTCATGGCTCAGCCGGACATCGACGGGATGCTGGTGGGCGGGGCGAGCCTGGAGGTGGCCTCGTTCAAGCGCATTGTCCAATATCAAACCTAGGAGAAACGAACTGGCCGATGTATACCTTTGTGGTTCTCTTTCACGTTCTGGCATGTTTGGCTCTCATCCTGATCGTGCTCCTGCAGACCGGGAAGGGGGCGGAAATGGGGGCAGCCTTTGGCGGTGCCTCACAAACGCTGTTCGGCGGGTCCGGGGGTACGACCTTTTTGGGGCGACTCACCACGGGGGCCGCCATCGCCTTCATGATCACCTGCCTTGGTCTGACGTATCTTTCCACCGGCCCCTCGACCAAATCCGTGATGGAAGATGTGCCGCTCACCACCACGGAAGTGCCCTTGCTGCCCGATGCCAAACCGGTGCAACCCGGTGCTGAACCGGCGGCGCCACCAACAACCGCCACGCCGGAGGCGAGCGCCGTGCCGGGCGACAAGCCGGTGGCGCAGGGACAGGAAGCAGCCCAGGCTCAGCCCTCGGCCCAGGAAGAAGCTAGGCCCGCAGCACCGGCCAAAGCTCACGAAAAACAGCCGACGAAGCCGCCCGCCGGAAGCAAATAGCAGTAGCTGAAGGGAATTTGTGGTTGCCAGACGGAGAGTTTTGACTATAATCAGCGACACGTGCCGAAGTGGTGGAACTTGGTAGACACACCATCTTGAGGGGGTGGCGGGGCGACCTGTGCCGGTTCGAGTCCGGCCTTCGGCACCACTAATTGAAATCGTTAGAAAAATCGGTCAAATCACCCTTTAGGGCACGGACAAGGGCACGGATTGACCGATTTTTTGTTTTAGCGTTTCTAAAACTCATTGATTTACCTGTCCGCGCCCCCGTGCCCTTGATGGGCACGGAAGCCAACCCTTCCGGTAATCCCAACCTAATCATT
>Ga0079080_1004917_pt1 | contig 12194 bp, 5 predicted proteins | sample ADurb_Gly_01_Slu_FD_74552 | JGI IMG/M metagenome (GOLD analysis project Ga0079080, IMG submission 74552) | Active sludge microbial communities from Illinois, USA, of municipal wastewater-treating anaerobic digesters - ADurb_Gly_01_SludgeMetaT... | ecosystem: Engineered > Bioreactor > Anaerobic >...
TATCAGGATGGGAGGTCGGCAAAATGAAAGGGACGCTAATAGATACCCTGGTGTGGCATTCGGTTCGAGGCCGGGCTGTTGTCGGAACGGTCATGCTCCTGCTGATTGTCGTCTGTTGTGCCCTTACCCTGCCAGGGCCTTTCGGGACCGGGCCTGAGGAAGCACAGAAGGCGCTGGTGCAAAACGCCTACGGTCGCCTGCCGCTCTATTTCATTCAGAATCAAGGGCAACTCGACGATACCGTAAAATATTACGAGCGGGGCCTGGGACATTCCATCCTTTTTACCAATAGTGAAATCTTGTTTAACTTTGAAGCGGGCGCCGACCATTTGAACGCGGGCACTGAAGGTGAATTCCGGCGAGTTCTGAAAGAAGGGACTGAAACCCGGCAAGGTGACGCGCCCCGCAGGTTTTCCCAAGTTCGCCTGAGTCCCGTGCACATGCACGAGGGGGCTTTCCTGGAAGGTCTGGAGCCGCAGGAGGGCAAAGTCAACTATTTCCTCGGAAATGATCCAACGAATTGGAGGACCAATATTGCAACCTACCGTTCGGTGGTCTATCGGGAGGCGTATCCTGGCATTGATCTTAAGTTCTATGGCTCCAATGAGCATCTCGAATACGATGTCATTGTCAAACCCGGTGCCGATCCCTCTCAGGTTAAGTTCGGCTATAGTGGCATTAAGACTCTCAGCATCACTGAAAGCGGAGACCTCGAGCTGCGACTTGCCGATGGGGGACAGTTGATTCATAGGAAGCCCTTGGTTTATCAGGAGATCGATGGTGAGCGTCACGCGGTGGAAGGGGCCTTCGCGATTGAGCCCGCTGTTGGCAGGGAGGCTTCAGCCGAGGAGGAGTCTTTTGTATTCGGGTTCAAACTGGCTGCCTACAATAAGGCTCATCCCCTCATCATTGATCCGGTGCTGGTCTATTCGAGCTACCTCGGTGGTCTCACCAGCGACACCGGCTATGCCATTGCGGTGGATGGCTCCGGCCATGCCTATGTGACAGGCCGCACCTACTCGACCAGTTACCCGACCGCAGGCTCGCCGTTCGATGGCTCTTTCGGAGGAGTGTCTGATGCTTTTGTCACCAAGCTGAATGTCGCCGGAACTGCTCTTGTCTATTCGACCTATCTGGGCGGCAGCGATTCAGATTGGGCCAATGGCATCGCCGTAGATGGGGCCGGGGCTGCCTACGTTACCGGGGAAACCACCTCGGCCGATTTTCCTACCAGCAACCCTTTTATGAGCGCGCTCAGCAGTGAAGGGTTTTCAGATGCCTTTGTGGTCAAATTGAATTCCAACGGAACAGCCCTCATCTATTCAACCTATCTTGGAGGAAATCTGTATGACGTCGGGCTGGGGATTACCGTGGACAGCAGCGGCCAAGCCTATGTGACCGGTGAGACTTCATCCACCGACTTTCCCATTGCCGGCGCTGCCCTCCAGTCCATCTACGGCGGCGGTTACGCTGACGCGTTCGTAACCATATTGAACGCCTCTGGTAATAATGCCGCCTTCTCGACCTACCTTGGCGGCCATGATGCTGATTCAGGCTATGGAATTGCAGTCGACACCGGCAGCATTCACGTGGTTGGAGAAACCGCTTCTGAGAACTTTCCCACCACTGGCGGTTCCCATCAGGATATCTACGCCGGAGGAAGCTTTGACGCTTTTGTGGTGAAAATTGCCCGTAGCGATTATGCGGTACTCTATGCCACCTATCTGGGTGGTAGCGGCGGTGATTACGGCCGGGGCGTTGCAGTTGGCAGCGACGGCGCTGCTTACGTGACCGGCTCCACCACCTCGCCTGACTTTCCGCTGGCCAATCCTCTGCAGGCGACTCCCGGCGGCGGTGAGGATGTTTTTGTTGCGAAGCTCAACTCGGCGGGGAACGAGCTCTCCTTCTCCACCTATCTAGGAGGAACAACCGACGATACCGGCTTCGCCATCGCCGTGGATGGTAAAAACAATGCCTGTATCACCGGCAAAACGTCGGGCAACTTCCCGACCAGCAAGGCCGTTCAGGCCGTTTATGGCGGTGGTGGCTCAGATGCTTTTGTGACCAGGATCGAATGCACCGAGGGACAGATCGCCTATTCCACCTACCTCGGGGGAGCGGGCGTCGACGTTGGCCGCGGCATCGCGGTGGGCGCCGGCGGGAATGTCTATCTCACCGGCTGGTCCTCATCTTTCAATTTCCCTACCACATCCGGCGCTTTCATGCAGGTCAACGCCGGGGCGTACGACGTCTTTGTCACGAAGCTCCAGGCTCTCCTGGCTGATTTTACCGCCACCCCCACCACCGGTTTTTATCCGCTAACTGTCGCCTTCACCGACACTTCCGAGGGCACCGCCAGTTCCTGGTTCTGGGACTTTGGCGACGGCGGTAACGCGACCACCAAGAATCCGAGCCACACTTATACCGCGGCCGGCTCTTACACGGTCAGCCTTACTGTCTCCGGGACGGGTGGAGAAGACACCAAGACGCGAACCGGGTACATCAGGGTCGGCGTGCCGGAAATCACCATTTCCGCCACTACTCCCAGCGTGCCCGAAACAGGCGGAGGCAATGGCCAGTTTACGGTCCATCGTTCCGATTACATCTCGGTGCCGTTGACGGTGAATTATACGGTCATCGGGACCGCGGTCAGCGGGACTGATTACACGGCCCTGAGCGGATCGCTCACGATTCCGAGCGGCTCGTCTTCCGCGGTAATCTCCGTTGTACCAATCTGGGACAAGGTCAACGACGGTGACAAAACCGTGGTCGTCGCGCTCACCAGCAGTACCCTCTACAGCATTGGATCGCCAGGTTCTGCAACGGTTACCATCGTGGACCACGACCCGCCCACCGTGACGGTTTCAGCCTCGGTCGCGAGTGTTACCGAGAAGAGTACTCAAACCGGCCTTTATGTGTTCTCCCGGGCCGGTCTCACCACCTCTCCTCTCACAATCTACTATGCCGTAACCGGGACTGCCGTTGCCGGGACAAACTACATCGCGCTACCCGGTTCGGTGACCATTCCTGCAGGCCAGACCTCCGCCCCCGTTCAGGTGGCACCGATATGGGACCAGGTTTATGTCGGCGACAAGACAGTGGTGGTAACTATCTCCGCCAACAGCCTCTATGCCATCGCGACTCCCAGTTCCGCAACGGTCATCATCAAGGATAGCGATCTGCCCACCGTGACCATCGAGGCAGCGATTTCAAGCATTTCAGATAATGGTACGACCCCCGGCGAGTATGTAGTGACGCACACGGGGACGACTGCCCTGCCTCTGACGGTGAGGTATTCGGTCAGTGGAACTGCGGTGAGCGGCACGAATTTCGTCACCCTCTCCGGCAGCGTTGTTATCCCGGTCGGGTCGGCTTCTGCTCCCATCATCCTCACCCCGATCAAGGATGGGCAATTCACCGGGGATCTTACCGTGGTGGTCTCCATCACTCCCAATAGTGCCTACCTGATCGGCTCCCCCAACGCCGCCACGATCACTATCGTTGAAAGCGATCTCCCCACGGTCACGGTCAGCGCCACTCAGCCCAACTCCAAGGAAGCGACGGTGACCGGCCAGTTCACGGTGTCGCGCACGGGGACTACCGTCTCGCCGCTGACCGTATCCTACACAACGGGTGGCACGGCGGTCTCTGGAGTCAACTACACCGCTCTCGCGGGGACCGTGACCATCCCTGCCAGCATCGCTTCGGTGACCATCACCGTACAACCGCTCGAAGAGGAGCTGTGGCAGGGACCAACCACCGTCGTCCTCTCCCTTGCGGCCAGCAGCCAGTACACTATCGGTTCTTCCGGCAGTGCCACTGTCACCATCGCCGATAATGACGGCCCCACCATAACCATTGTGGCCACCCGGCCCACGGTGGCGGAATCGGATACCGGCAAGGGGCAGTACACGGTCACTCGTTCCGCCCACACCGACGTTGCTTTGACGGTCAATTACGTCGTATCGGGTACTGCCACGGGAGGAGTTGATTTCGTAGCCCTGCCTGGAAGCATGACCATTCCGGCAGGCTATAGCTCCGGATCCATCCTGGTCACGCCGCTTGAAGATTTCGTAAGCGACGGTGACAAAACGGTCGTGGTAACCATTACCGACAGCGACTGGTACAAGATAGGCTCGCCCAATTCGGCAACGGTCACCATCCTTGACAGTGATCTGCCCATGGTCACCATCGCCGCAACCGTTTCGAAGGTCTATGAAAAGGGCTCGGAAAACGCGCAGTTTGCAGTCACCCGGGTCGGGCCGCTCACTGCTGCCCTGGTCGTCAATTATGTCACTGGCGGCACCGCCATAAGCGGCGTCGACTATACCGCCCCGGCTGGTGCCGTAACCATCCCAGCCGGTTCAGCTTCGGCCGCTTTCACGGTAGACCCGCTCTGGGACAAACTCTATGACGGGAACCAGACCCTGGTAGTCACGCTTGCCGGCAGTTCCCAGTACAATGTCGGTTCACCGGGAAGCGCCACAGCCGTCATCGTTGATCAGGATCGACCCACCGTGACCATCACCGCTCCGGTTCCCACGGCTCTGGAAACAGGCCCTGGCACTGGCCAGTTTCTTGTCGGTTATTCCGGCACTACCGTCGTGCCAGTTACCGTTAACTACACTATCAGCGGCACGGCAACCAGCGGCGTGGATTTCGTGGCCTTGCCGGGCACGATCACCATTCCTGCCGGTTCCTCCTCAGCGGGCATACTGGTATTGCCCATTGATGACGGCATTCCGGACGACGCCGAGAGCGTGGTGGTCACCCTGCAAAACAGTCCGCTTTATATCGTGGGGTCTCCCGGTTCCGCTACCGTCACCATCTATGAAGCCGGTTCACCAACGGTGAGGATCGAAGCAACCACCCCGATTGCCATGGAAGGCGGCAGTGCCGGTCAATTCACGGTCTATCGAACCAAGATGACGACCGAGGCGCTCACGGTCGGCTACAGCATCGACGGAACGGCTGTTGCCAACGGGCATTACACAGCCCTGCCGGGCAGCGTGACGCTCCCGGTGGGGGCCGCTTCCGCCAGCATCACGGTGCAAGCCATTGAGAATGCCGTCTACGAAGGGCCGACCTCGGTTGTCCTGACCCTTTTGCCCAGTGCCCATTACGACCTGGGCGCCGATACCACCGCTACCGTTACCGTTGCCGACAACGATGGTCCCACAATCGATATGGAAACCATCGTCAGCAAGCGGGTTGGCTCCGAAACCGGCCCGGTTGCTGCTCAAGTGAAGGTTTACCGATCGACCAGCAACACCTCTGGAGCCGTTCCCGTCGCCTACAGTCTCGGCGGTACCGCAACCAATGGGGAGGACTATGAAAGCCTCTCCGGAGAGATCATCATCCCGGACGGTGTTTCCACTGTCTTCATCGATATCATTCCGATTGACGATAATATCGACGAACCTCGCGAGACCGTGGAACTCAGTCTGCTGCAAAACGGCTGGTACACTATCGGGTGGCACAACGAGGCTACCGCTTATATCGCTGACAATGATCTGCCTGCGGTGGCCATCACTGCCCTTGACGACAATGCCTCCGAAGAGGGTACTAACAATGGGATGTTCAGAGTGACGCGGCAGGGTGTCCTCACCTCGTCCCTGCTCGTTTACTACGAAGTGGGCGGCACGGCAACCAACGGCAGCCGCTACGCCAGGCTCAATGGCAGTGTGACCATCCAGCCCGAGACCTCGTATGCCGATATAACGGTGAGCCCATTCAATGATGCCAGCTATCAGGGTGATGAAACCGTTACCTTGACCATCCTGGGCACGGACCTTTACCATGCCGGCTCTCCCAGCAGCGCCACCATCACCATTTATGACAACGACCTGCCAACCGTCACTATTGCGGCGCCGGTCGCCAGCATCAGTGAAAACGATACCGATCATGGCGTTTTCAGGGTGAGCCGCAACGGCAATCCGGCGATCGCGCCTCCGCTGGAAGTCAACTATACCGTCGGAGGCACCGCCGTCAGCGGCGTACACTACAACGCGTCATTCTCAGAATCGGTCACCATTCCGGCCGGTGCAGCCTTCGTGGACCTCGAAATCGTGCCCCTCAACAATGAAACTCAAGACGGTACCCAAACCGTGGTCGTCACCCTCGCTTCCGGGCCCGGTTACAGTATCGGCAGTGCGAGCAGTGCGCTGGTGAGTATTCTCGACGATGAGGTGCCTTCCGTCAGCATTGTCGCCACCGACGATCTTGCTTCCGAAAATGCGACCGACACCGGCATGTTCAGGATCTCCCGCACGGGGGACCTGAGCGCCGCCATGGAAGTGACCTGCCAGGTGAGCGGCACCGCAGTTCCCGGCCTCGATTACGCGGCGCTTCCTGCCAGTGTGACGATTCCGGCCGGCGAGGATGGGGTTGACCTGATCGTCTCGGCTATTGACGATCAAACCGCCCAGCTGGACCGAACGGTTATCGTCACCCTATCCAGCTCTGACAGTGGCGATTATTATGTGGGCTCTCCCGATCATGCGACGGTAACCATCGTTGATGATGATCCGCCGATCGTTTCCATAACCGCCCTGCGCAACGCCACAGAAACGGGAACCAAGGGTCAGTTTCAGTTCTCGCGAGTGGGGAATACCCAGGAACCGTTGAAAGTCAAGATCAAGGCGAGCGGAACGGCCGTGAAGAAGGTCAACTACAAAGCCTTTTCGAATCTCATCTCCATTCCTGCAGGTAAAGCCTCCAGAATCCTGAATGTCACGCCCATAGACGACGATTTATCGACCGGTGACCTCACCTTGATATTGAGCCTTGTGGAAGACTCGAACTACCTGATGGACCCCTCAAACAGTGCGACGATCTTGATTACCGATAACGATCTTCCCGAGGTGACCGTTGCCGCCACCAGCCCTTACGCCATTGAAACAGGGCTCACCAAGGGCGGATTCACCATCACCCGCACCAGGGGGACCGATACTGCCCTCACCGTAAAATACAGCATCGGCGGCACGGCCAAGGCCGGAACTGATTACAAGAAGCTTTCGGGGACGGTCAAATTTGCGGCGGGCCAAAGCTCGAAGGTGATCAAGGTAGTCCCGATCAACAACGGCAAGGTGGATGTTGCCCGGACTGTGGAACTGACCATCAAGCCCGACACTCCCTATTTTGTAGGAACGCCGAGCAAGGACGTTGTCTACATTGTCGACAGCGGCCTGCCGGAAGTCTCCATTGTTGCGGAGGATGGCATCGCTGCCCTGCCGAGCGACACCGGGAAATTCGTGATCAGCAGAATCGGTCCCAGCACCGCAGCGCTGCAGGTCCGCTACACGGTGAAAGGCACAGCCAAAAATGGTACTGATTACACGAAGCTCACCGGCAAGGCGACCATTGCCAAAGATAATTCTTCGGTTAATGTCAAGGTGACTCCTCTTGAGGACGGCGAAGTGGTGGATAACGAAAAAGTTGTCCTGACTCTCGTTGCCGATGATAATTACACGCTCAGCGCGCAGAAGAAAGCAACCGTCACCATTCTGGGGACCAGTCTGCCGGTGGTCGAGGTGGTCGCCAAGAACCCGAACGCTTCGGAAAGTGGTCCCACTGCGGGCACTTATACCATTACGCGAACGGGGAAAACCACCTCTGCGGCTACCATTCCATTCACGCTGAGCGGGACGGCAACCAACGGCAAGGATTACCAGAACATCGTCGGCACAGTGGATATCCCCATGGGGGCATCGTTTGTGGATGTTACCATCATGCCGAAGAAAGACGCGCTCAAGGAAGGGGATGAAACGGCCATCCTGACCATCAAGCCAACGCTCAGGTATATCGTCGGCCCTGCCGGTTCCGCCACGGTTACCATTGAGGATAATAACTGAGAAGGGCCTCCGCTCCTCAGTCCTTGATGGTTGCCATCAGCTCGGGAAAGACTCCGGCAACCCGGTCCTTGGAAGCCAGCTTCGCTCTCGCCCGGTCGCGGAGAGGCTGGCTTTCGGGGCTCGAAAACGCATCCAGGGCCTCGGCAACCCATTTGACCAGGTAAAGGCTCTCGTGGTCGGTCAGGCGCTCGAGAATCTTTAGACTGGCCGCGGTGCGGATATTGCCCAGCACCTTGACCATCCCGCCTTTGAGCTCGTCGAAAGCGGGATTTTCCGTAAGCACCCCATCGATCACCACCACCGCTCGTTCCCCGAATTTTTCCAGATGATCCAGGCACTTTTGAGCGAAATAGGGGAAGCGGAACATGGATAGTTCAGCCAGCAGTCTGAGGCTTTCATCACTGCCATAGCGCGCCAGCAGATCCGGCACAAACAGGCTGGCCCAGGAGAAAGTATAGGTTAGCGGCAGGAGGTAGGGGATAGCGGCGGTTCCTTCCTGTTCAAGATGACCCAGGAGGGAAGCCAAGGCCTCTTGGCGTACCTGAAAGCCGTCCTCCTGACGGGCTGGAAAGCGCTCGAGGTCATTGGCGACGGTGAGTTCCAGGGCAAGCTTGCGCAACGGCGAATCCTGTTGGACGGGAAAGGCTGCACGGTATGTTCTTGCTCGCTGTGCGATCCAGAACTTCTCGAGCCAGGTGGAAGGACTGTAGAAATTTACCAGCTGCGTCCGACCGCTACCTTCTCGGCGGTGGCGCCCATGCTCGCGAAAGTAATCTCTCTCTTCTAGTGACACCTGCCAGCGCTCACGGCACAAAGCAACGGCATCATCATAGCTGCCGTCCGCAAGGAGGGCCGTCAGACGTATGTCATGGAGGCGGTCATCGTCGGGGTAAGACTGCAGGAGATCACATGCCAGGGTTCGGGCTTTTTGAAAGTCCTGGGAAAACAGGAGATCAAACCCTTTTTTAACTTCTTGCTCCAGTCTCTCCCGAGCCCTTGTTTGCTGCTCAACGGCTTGTATCTGGTCGCGGGGGAGGGCCTTTCGGGCTTCCTCCTGAATTGACAGGCAACACTTCTTGTATTTTTTGCCGGACCCGCATGGGCAGGGATCGTTACGCCCCACTTTGGTCCCACTGAACTGTTCACCAAGGGCGGCACGGCGCCGTGAGGCCTGATAAGCCTCAATTCGCCTTTGCAGTTCCTCAGGCGTGATCCCGTAGGTCGTGCACACCGCTTCTGGAGGTACCCCCCTGAGTACCTCGAAAACCGGCTGCAAGGGGTTTTCGGACGCTGGTGACCGCAGAGTGCTCTCTTCCATGAATGACCTCAAAAGCAGTAGGTTGTTATCTCGCCCGCGCTCAGCCCGAGGATAGCGCGCCCTGGCATTTCGGTACCTGATGATTGGTGGGGTCCTTAGCAGGTTTTGGCAAACATGTCAAAACCCTGCGGAGAGGCTGACATGGCGCTTGACGCATGCCGTTGAAGCAGATAAGCTGAAAGCACCCATGTCAGGCAACCAAGAGGCACATACTATGGTCGACGCTCCACTGGAAGGTCTTTCCGCCAGTCTGGAAGACTATCTCGAGGTCATTTTTCATCTTGAGCGGTCCAACCGGGTGGCCCGCGCCAAAGACATTGCAGACCAGATGAATGTGCAGCGAGCATCCGTCACGGGAGCCCTCAAGGCTCTAGCCGCGCGCGGCTTGATCAATTATAGTCCATACAGTTTTGTCACCCTCACGGCTACCGGACGCACCGTTGCCAAAGATATCATTCACCGTCACGAAACCTTGAAGGAATTCTTCAGCGCAGCCCTGCAGTTGAGTTCAGAAGAGGCCGAAGCCAATGCCTGCCGGATTGAGCACGCCATCGACCCCATCGCGGTTGATCGGCTGGTACGCTTCCTGGAATTCATCAAAATGTGCCCGCGCACCAGTCTCGATTGGTTCACCGCCTTTGCCCGGTACTGTCAGCTGGGATCCCAGACCTCCAATTGCGAGGACTGCATTAGAATCTGCCTCGAAAGAATAAATCCGGCCGCACACGAAAAGAAGCCATAGCCTTCTCTCGAGTGGATGCAAACATCAGGGCTGGCGCTGGCCGCCACCTGCTTGACCAGGTGGCGGCCTTTCCCATTTTTGAGTGTTGGCACCCATCAACTGAATGGTAAAGTCCAGCAGTCGAGAACTCTCCTCAAAGGCTGTCGTGCAGAAATCACCAAGGTGTTCGGCACTCCTCTGAAAATCTGCCACAAACGCCTGGAAATCACCCGCGCCATACCATTCCCGATAACGCGTCAGGCCTTCTGCAAGATGATCCAGGATGGGGGCGGCGTAGGGATTCAGGTGGGTGATGGCCGCGTAGAGTTCTGCGTTCTGGGCGAAAATACGACCCAGGAGGTTCATCTCCAGGCGATAGCTGGGGCTGGTGAAGTCCATTGTTTCGGCAACATTCACCTCCATCTCGCGCAACACCCTGCCGGTCAGCATGGTCGTCACGTGAAACAGCACCTGGATTATGCTCATCAGGCGATCGTGCTTTTCGGGGGTGCATTCCTTGACGCGCATTCCCTGGTTCTCAAATAGCCGGCGTAGCGGGTTCCACTCTGCCATGGCAATACGTACCGGACAGGCCACAATCGTCTGCCCTTCAAAGGTTGCGGTCTTCCCGCCAAACATGGGATGCAGGCCCACCACCGCCGCCGAGGAGAGTAACATGGCTTCGACGGGTCTGACTTTCAGACTGCTCAGGTCCATGAGCAGCTGGTCGGGTCGGGTAAAAGGAATCAACTGCCGAATAAGGTCTATCGTCATATGCAGCGGTAAGGAAAAAACGACAATGTCCGACAGCCGGATGACTTCCTCACTGTTCTTGTCGGTACCGTAGTCAGCAGGGATGACCCGATAGCCCTGCGTCTTGAAGAACTGCCCGAAGAGTTCCCCCATCTGGCCCTTTCCGCCAATGATGCCAACGGTTTTCCCTGGTCCCCAGCGATCCGATCCAGTAGTTCCCTGCTCTCTAATAAAGTCAGGCAATACCGCTCCTTCCTCCTGCTTTGCTTCCATGAGCATTCCTTGTGATGAGTAGAGGCATTAGTCCTAGAGCGTTCGTCCAACCGCATGGGCAACACGGCGGCATTCCTCGATCACAGCCGCAAACGCTGACGGTCGCAGCGACTGCGGCCCGTCACTCATGGCCTCTTCCGGTCTCACATGAACCTCGATGAGGAGCCCGTCGGCGCCGGCAGCAATGGCCGCCCTAGAGACTGCCGGGACCAGATCCACCCGGCCCACGGCATGGCTGGGGTCGACAATGACCGGCAGATGGGTAAGCTGCTTCAACAGAGGCACCGCACTGATATCGAGCGTATTGCGCGTTTCGGTCTCAAAGGTACGGATACCCCGTTCACAGAGGATCACTCTCTCGTTGCCCTGTGCCAGGATATACTCGGCGGACATGAGGAACTCTTTGATCGTGGCACTCATCCCGCGCTTGAGGATGACAGGCTTTTCAATGTTTCCCACTTCGGTCAACAGTCGAAAATTCTGCATATTGCGGGTACCGATCTGAATGATATCGGCATAGCGGCTCACCAGGACCGCGTCTCGCGGGTCCATCAGTTCGGTCACTACCATCATGCCGGTGCGTTCGCGAACCCCATCCAGATATTTCAACGCCTTTTCGCCCCAGCCTTGAAATGCATACGGTGAGGTCCGAGGCTTGAAGGCCCCACCCCGAAGGAAATGGACCCCCGATGGCACGAGGGCGGCGGCAATCTCCTCGAGGACTTCGCGGCTCTCAACCGCACAAGGCCCGGCTATGAGCTGGATCTTGCACCCGCCTATCTCCTCCCCGTTAACCCTGATAACGGTGTCTTCGGGTTTGAATTCTCTGCTGACCAGCTTATAGGGTTTGAGAATCGGCAGTGCCGATTCTACCCCGGGCATGGATTCCAGTGGCACTTCCCGCAGAACGCGTTCATCGCCGATAGCTCCGACAATGGTGCGGTGCTCTCCCTTCGAAATGTGAGAACGCAATCCAAGATCTTCCAGCCTGCCAACGAGGCGATGAAGATCATCCTCATGGTGATCCGGTTTCAATACGATAATCATGAGCTTTTTACCTCCTTCAATGAATTCCCAGGCATGATGCTGATGCCTTGGAAAAGAAATGGCCGCCAGGAACTTACTCCCGCGGCCCAGGACTGCTTCTGCACTCAAAACAAAAGCGCCGCGGGATCACTCAGGGATACCCACGGCGTCATTTTACAGATCTATGCTAAATTGGCAGCCTACATACCCCAAGCGCTCCCTAAAAGCCGTAGTAGTAATAATAGCGATA
>Ga0079080_1020641_pt1 | contig 11937 bp, 5 predicted proteins | sample ADurb_Gly_01_Slu_FD_74552 | JGI IMG/M metagenome (GOLD analysis project Ga0079080, IMG submission 74552) | Active sludge microbial communities from Illinois, USA, of municipal wastewater-treating anaerobic digesters - ADurb_Gly_01_SludgeMetaT... | ecosystem: Engineered > Bioreactor > Anaerobic >...
CCGTAACATCAGATCTGCCTCTAGCATGAATCAGCGAAAAATACAGTGAGCCAATGCTATTCGCATACACTCCTATACATAAGATCTGTCCTATGCGAACCGATTCGATCGGCAGTTGTGGCCCGATCCATAGTGGCAGAATATAAGGAAATGAGAATGCGAGAACGGACGTTACCAGGAGCATGGCCAGAGCAATTCTACCCAACCAGCGATAGAAATCGGCTTTATAGGTTTTGGGATTCTCCTGCATCTCTTTGGTGAGACTTGGAAAGGCAACAGAAGAGACTGCGCCCACGATCAGGAGGCTCTGCACAACCACGTCGTAAGGGATAGTATATGAGGCAACGGCTGTCGCCGAGAGTAAGCCTGCGATCAAAAAACGGTCGCCCTGGGTCAACAGCGGACTTATGATACTGCTCACGGTAAACCAGCCGCCAAATGAGAATAAAGACCTCTTGATAGCTTTCTCATCAATCTGATGAAAAACAAGACGGTCCTGCCGACACTGCCTATGGACGCACCGTATGGCCAAACACTTGAACACAGAAAGAGCCATTAATCGAGACAGGAGCAAAGATGCGACCAACCATGGTAACCTTGATGTGTATTGTACGATAACATACGGCCCAAAAAAATTGGCAATACCCAGCCCCATGCGCACGAGACTGATACCTCTGAAGTTTTCAAAAGCCTCATTAACCCCTCGGTACGTCGCAGAAACTGCTTGGACTGGTATGGTAAGCGAAAGCAAAAATATGGAGATCGTTATTTCTGCTTCGAGGCCAGCAGAATGATGAATAAGGTTTTGCACACCGCAAAAGGCTGCCAGTACCAGCAACAAAAAGCCAACGGTCCCACTCTTAAGGGTCAACTCTATTGCCAGTGAAATAACAGTCGGGATGTTGCAATGATCCTTATTGCCTCTGAGGTGAGCGATCAGTTGGGTTGTCGCACGCCCAATTCCCAGATCGAAAACACCTGCATAACCGATCATTCCCCAAGCTAGCGCCAAGAGACCAAAACGCTCCAAACCAATAAGTTCGATTATGGATGGGATCGTCAGGGCTGCCACCAGCAATGGGGCGACAAGCCCGGCAAAGGTCCACGCTATGTTACTCAGTTGCATCCGACACCAGCGGTATGGGAAGGGGAGATGGCAATCCGAGCTGGGACCCTGCTAAGGCTGAGGTGTCTCCTCTGGTCGATGATCAACAGATGATACAATGGGGCACTTGGTTTTCAATTGGCAAGATCCCGTCCATGAAGCCAGCTCCCCCCTTATTGATTTATGGCAAAGACAGCTGTCTTCGGCCCTCATTTACTCAGTCGGACGCGAGAAACCTGCCCCACCGAACGGGCCGAAATAGAGCGTGAAGCTGCTAAAGACCGACTTCATGGCACTACGCTCAACAAAGATCAAGTCCCGATCATTCACCGTTATAGGCATGGTCTGGGTGTTTTCCTTTTTTAGCTGGACCACCTCTCGCTTTCCACCTTCCATATAGCGTACCAGTTTGATGTCATCCTCGTTTGCCGTCATGGTAATCCCACCGGCCGCGGCGATGGCTTCGTTAATCGACATTTCTTTCTTGATAGGATAGGATCCCGGCTTCTTGACTGCGCCGTCCACGTATACGGTTCCGGCCTCAGGCACATAGATCACATCCCCGCCCTTGATTTCCATGTTCATTTCGGTGCGACCGTTTTCTATGAGCTGATCCATGTCGACCAGGTAGGTGGTCGGGTTATTGGGATCGTCGGTTATTCGTCTCACCTGCACGGTCTTACCCGCTTTCTCGTCGAAGCCTTCAGCGAGAGCCAGGGCATCCAGGAGACGCCGGCGGGTGGGATAGTCATAGGTGCCCGGCTTCTTGACGGAACCCACAACGGTTACCTTCTGTCCCTGCTGCTCTTTGATATGAATACTAACGTGAGGGTTGTGGAGGTATTTTGACCGGTAGAAATCTTCGACCCTTTTTTCAGCCTCGGCCGGAGTCAGCCCCATGATCTGGACTGGCCCGAGCAGTGGGAGCGTGACGGCCCCTCGCGCTCCCACCCGAGCTTCCCGCTTCAGTTCCGGCGCTTCAAAAACGTCCACCTCGATGAGATCCCCTGAAGTAATGATGTAGTCTCCCGGTTGCGAGGCACTACTTAGGGAGGCGAAAAGCTTCTCGTTCATGTCTCGGGTTTCTTTCTGTTTGGAGGTCTCCCCCGTGCTGACAATCACATCCTCCAACCTCGCAGTAGCTTGTGGTCCTTTTGCCGTACAGCCGACCAAAACCTGGACCAGCAGCACTGACCAGAATACCCGCGATATCCGCCTATCCCTCATAGGATCACTCCTTTAGTCCTGTCTGAAATTCATCAACCCCAACAAGACGACAAAATATAACTGATTCGCGGGAATCTGCCAGTTGAAATCCACCAGAATGTGGCAGAGGAATGCGGCACTTCCCGACAGGGCCCCGAGCGCAAGCAGCCTCCTCTTTTCCAGTTGGACCCGATCGAAGGCCGGAACATCATTCGCACTACCGTTGCCTCGCACGCCTCTTTGAGCGGACGGCATGTCACTCGTTGCGAGAAGGTGCCGCGCACATCCCCACCAGTATCCCCAAACCAACACCACTATCAACATCGCCATCGGCACGCCAAGCTCTCCGGCCAGCTCCAGGTAATCATTGTGAGCATGGACGATGGCCAACTGATCCGTCAGGTGGGACTGATAGAGCCGAATAACGTCGGGAAAGGTACCCACCCCGCAGCCTGTCAGCCAGTGATCGTGGATCAACTGCCAGCTGTCTTCCCATATCCTGCTGCGGCCGGAAGCATCCAGGTCCAGTTCGTTGAATCTCGCGATGATCCCTCCAAAACCGATGATGCTTCCATAAGACAACATCACTACCCAACAACCCACCAGAAAGGCGACCAGCCCTTTCTTTCGCTGTCTCTTGCCTATTGCCACGAACAGCGTCAGGGAAATCAGGGCACCCAAGATCCCTCCCCGCGACATCGAGAACACCAACCCAAGCAATACCAACCCGACAAGGAGCCCAAAGAACCAGCTCTTCTGACGTTCCTTCTTTGCTTGCTCCAGGGCGGAATGGGAAGCGTCAGGTGTAGCTGCCGCCGGGCACAGTAAATAGGCGAGCAGGACAGGCCAAATCATCCCCAGAAAGGCTGCGTAGTGGTTACGGTTGACGAAAGTCCCACGGGCAACTCCCTGTCCTTCCGATTCCCAGAGAACCCCCAGTGACGGGATGAGGGTCTGCATCAGGCCGTAGAACGCCTCGATTCCAGCCACCAGGAAGAGCAGCCGGCAAAACCATACAAGATTCCTCATATCTCGCACGAATTGTCGAAAGAGCAAAGCGTAACCCACCAGGAAAAGCCACCACAGACTGGCAAAGAAGGTGACCAGGGGCGAGTAGCTGATGCTGAAGAACCGGCTGGAGGTTTGTGTGAACTGATCGGCAAGCTCTCGCCACATCAGCGATAGCGGACTCATGTATGTCAGCCACGAGGCGGGCAGTGGGAGGATCTGAAACAGGGGGTAGAGCAGGAGCAGCCCTAATCCCACCGCCCATTGCCGGGAAATGCTGCTTGTCCATCCCTGGCGATGGCCTGAACTCAGGGACCATGCCAAGTTGGCCGCAAAAACCCCTGCAATCACACTCCAAAGCCAGGGACGAGCCCCTCCCAGCAATATGGGAAGAGCCACTAGCGGCAGTCCGAACAGATGTCGTGGCAGTCCTCTGCCCCCTTTATGTGTGAGACTCTCCCTTCTCATGAATGATTGACCTTTTTGAACACCGCCAACACCCGTTCAAGGTCCTCCTTGAACTGTGGAACAGGTGCGCTCTCCCACCCGTCTTCTGCTGGGCGTGAGCCAGCCATGGCGAGCAGCCGCGGGGGCAGCGCTGAGGCCCATAGATGTAAAATGTCGGTGCTATTTATACAATTTACCAGAATCGCTCAATTTAGGATCAAGTCCAGTGGCCGGTAGGTTCCTCCTGCGGCAGCGCCAACACATCGCTAAACTCAGTACGCTGCGGTCGCCTAGATTTGACTGCCGAGCAGCGCATTCGACTGTTCTCATCTCCGCACCATTTCCTCATAGAGCCCAAGCACTCTCGCATTTATCACGTTGGACGAAAACTCCTCTTCCGCCCGGTACCGCGACGCCTTGCCCATCTGGGACCGAAGCTGTCCGTCTATCGCCAGTTTCTCCAACGCCCGAGCAAGCGACATCACGTCACGGGGCGGCACCAAAAGGCCATTGTGCTCGTGCCTGACGACCTCACGACAACCAGGCACATCCGTCGTTACGATAGCGCGACCTACCGCGGCTGCTTCCAGCAAGGAGAGCGGGGTCCCCTCCCGGTAGGACGGCAGGCACGCAATGTGACATTGCCTCAGCTGTTCGGTAATATCGCTACGCCGCCCAAGCCATTCCACAGAGCCAAACGAACTCCACGCCTGAAGCTGTTCTCTCGAAATCGATGCTGGGTTAGCTTCATCCGGATCACCAACGAGGCGCAGGAGGACTGGGGGCGATTGTGGCCTATTTCGCAACATTCGAACTGCCTCCACGAGCTCACCGATCCCCTTGTCCCAAAGCATGCGCGTGTGCGCTAGAATCACTATCGGAGTACTAGGGGGCTCTGGCGATGGCACGAACCGGCAGATGTCCACGCCAACTCCCACCGTCTTGATTATCTGGCTGTGGGCGGCCATGCCACGACTGAGGAGCAGGTCAGCGTCGTCGCAGTTCTGCACCAGCACACGGGTGCTCGAACGATGGCGAACAAATGTCTTGAATGTGGTTTCGAATACCCTGCGCATTGCCGCCCGCGCTCTGCCGCCGCCCAGATATAGGTAGCCAAGCCCCGCAACAGCGCACAACACCTTGGGCCAACCGGCAAACACGGCTGCGATGTTGCCGTACACGATGGGCTTGGCTGCAACCAAGTGCACAACACTTGGGCGGATCTCCCTCATGAGGACGGTAAGACTCGCTATCGTGCGCAACTCACCAACTGGATTCGTGCTCTTGCGCTCCAGCGCGAACATTCGATGCTCCAGTCCAGCATCCAGAATCCTTGCTGAGTGGCGCCCAGGACCCGTTGCGATCACCACACGCAACCCCTGCGCTTTCGCTGCCAACGCCAGCAGGAGTCGATGGGAAAGGAAGTACCAGTCTTCCGTAACGACCATGAGCAGGGTGGGTGTGGAACCGAAACAATTCGATCCTGGTGACGTGATGCTGCCCATAGCTCCTAATGCTCAATACCCTCTGCAGTTAATACCTTCCACAGTGTCAGTAGCACAATCTTGAAGTCTAGCAGCAACGATCGGTGTTGAGCATAGTATACGTCGTAGTCGACCTTGACCGGAATTGGGAGCTCGTCGCGACCATTGATTTGGGCCCAACCAGTGAGACCAGGGACCAATCGATGGACGAAGCGTTCAGTTCTCAGTCGAATCAGATCGTCTTGGTTGTAGAGGGCGGGTCTTGGCCCCACGAAACTCATGTCGCCAACGAGAATGCTCCAAAGCTGAGGAACCTCATCTAGGCTGATCTTCCGTAGGAATCGTCCGACTGGGGTTATAAAGGACCTTGAGTCCGTGAGAAGATGGGTTGCCAATTGAGGTGTGTCAACTCGCATTGTTCGCAGCTTTGGCATCAGGAATTCGCGATTGTCACGACCAATGCGTCGTGACCAATAAAGAATCGGTCCTGGCGACGTTACCCACACCGCAACCGCAGCAATGGCCAGGGGGAGAGCGAGAGCCAGACCCGCCAAGCTCGCAAGACCCACATCCAGGGCGCGTTTTGCAGGTTCGTAGTAGGCACTTTGCCGAATCACTGCAGGGGAGCCCTCATAAGACGGTGGCGTACTCGTGTCTGGCGTCAAGTCATCCGTCTCGTCCGTGTAGAGATCATAAGGTAGATCTCCGGGTAGCCTGCCAAGCAACTGCTCCGTCTTACGCGTGTCCCATACCGTTGAACGAACCAACTTGCTCACATTTGACGGTGCATACATCCCCACGTCTCGCCCCAACACATCGAACACTGCACGTCTTACTGACAGCGCAGCCAGACACAGTGCGATGGGCAAGGGTACAACGATGCTTGCTTGATGGTGAGTGCGCTCGAACTCCAGCACCTCGCGCGCGCTGTACGCAATTGGATCAGCGACGTTGTAAACTCCTGACACCGGACTAGGAAGCTGCAGCCACTTGAGGATCCAATGATCGATGTTGCGTAGACTACAAAGATGGATTCGGTAACTCCCCTCGCAAAGCATATAGCCTACGGACGATTTGCCAAGGTAGATCCGCTTGTTGAGGTTCAATCGGAACCGATGTGCGTAGATTGGCGCAAGACGCAGAATCGCGTATGTAACACTCTGGGCAGCCGCCAGCTGCATAAGGCTCTGCTCAGCGAGCAGCTTGCTGCGCGAATACTCTGAATCAGGCGAGCATTCCGCGTCTTCCGCAACAGGCAAATCACCGCAAGTGGGGCCATAGACCTCAATAGTGCTCGCAAAGAGCAGTCTAGACGCTCCGCAATGGATTGCGGTGCGGAACAGGTGTTCGCTCGCGAGATAATTCAAGCGAAGGTAGTCGGAGAAAGTCAACCGGGGATCACGTACGTGAACCAGAGCGGCAAAGTGCAGGATGACATCGATTGCGTGGCTGCGAAGAAAAGCCGTTACTAAATCGGGCTCTCGGATGTCCAGCCGGACATATGACAGTGCGGGATCATCTATTGCGCATGCAGGTCTCAGTCCAACACCCACCACCGAGTACTGCTTAGTCTCAAGCAAGGCGCGAGCAACGTGCTTGCCAACTGTACCATTGATCCCAGTAATTAATATGCTTAAAGGCATACTGGTTGGGATTGCTCCACATCAGAGTCCAGCTGAAGGCACCCTCGGCGAGACAACCGACGCCCCATAAGCGCCGTCATATCCAATAGGACTTTGATCCGCCTGTTCTCCTCGCACATAGCTCCGCCGACTCGGGTACAGAAATCTGCCCAATTGTCCCTAAAAGGTTGATCCCGTGGTACACAAGCTACACCCTTTACGGTGAGAAAATCCCGGCTTCCCCCTACTGCGGGCAGGGTCCAGAGACGGCATGCGGCACTTTAATCAAAGGGTGGAAAGGATGTCAAGGATTCAACTCATCCGGGTCTTGGCAGCCTCCTGAGGTGCATTGTTCAATCGTTTGTAGACTATTGTAGGGATTGGGACGTAACATCGATGAGAAACAGAAGCCACGCAATGATTGGCTGACCGCCTAAGGAACGCCATGGAACCAGCAAAAAGGCCGACAGTTCCTGTCGGCCTTTTGGTGCTATTTGGCGTCCCCAACCGGATTTGAACCGGTGTTGCCGGCGTGAAAGGCCGGTGTCCTGGACCGGGCTAGACGATGGGGACGCAAAGTGACCGACTATGTAAACGAAGCCTTGCCTGCTGTCAAGCACCTTGCTTGTATAGCACACCCATCCTCGCCGAGAAAAGTGAAAAGTGGCGATGGTTGGCAGCGGACCCGGGCTGAGGTAAAGGAAGGGAGCGTCCCGCCAGGCTATCGGAATCTTCCATCGGCCCGAGTATTTCCCGCCTCTTCGAGCTTCCCGGCAAACCAGCCGATCCTTGCCACCTGGTGAACATCGAAGGCCGGCACATACGGCTTGAGATCCAGCAAAGGGGTCCCGTCAACGATATCCACGTCTTCAATGTGGAGGCTGCAGTGAATGACCCGAATGAGCCTCACGATGGACAATCCTATGGCATTAGGGCGTTTGGGGGCTCGGGTGGCGAACACTCCGTGAGGCTGGTTGTCGAGAAACGGCTTGACCTCGAGCGAATAACCTTTGCTGAGATGAAAATGGTAGAGCAGAATCAAATGGGAAAATCCCTCCAGGTCTTTCAGCCCGGGTGCGTACTCGGGTGCAAGTTCCACCGTTCCCGCGATACCCCTTGCTGCCAACGGCTGAATGGGCATGCCCTCGATGTCGCGGAACGGGGAACGAATGATGCCAATGGGCAAGTAGGTGATCCTCTCCACAGTCTCTGTCCTCTGAAGTCTTTGAGAAAATCTGCACTCCTGCACACTTCAACCCTTTACTTGAAACTTTTCGGAACGGAAGGTAACGTAATCAAGATTTGCTGGGATCGATCCTATCTTTGTGCAACGAGGAATGCAAGTGGACCGGAAGAGTAAAATCCGCAGTCATCTCATGGCCGTCTACGCACGTCTGACACCTCTGGAAAAGGCCCTGATGCAACTCTGTTCGATCATCTACGAACCCGTGGAAGTAGGTACGGTCATCAGATGCTTTCGCCAGACCGGTCTTTCTTTTCCCGAAAGTGGTGTGAAGAGCATTATCGCACTCGAGTCCTGTCTCGATCGCCTGCAGAGCCTCAAGCTCTTGAACAAGAACTTCCAATGTCCCGAAGCGATTGTGGAACTGTGCAGCAGGGAGGCGGTGAACACCCCGGCACCACCGGCTGCATCGGCGCTCCCCAGGTCAGGGCGGGGCAAGACCGCTCGCAGGAATGCCGGAGCGATTGCCAATGCCTCTGCCGCCAACCGTTTTCAGCTCATGGCCCGAGTGGTACAGCAGGAGGCGGACCCGGTTTACTGGTTTGGTCGTGGGGTGGGGTCGAACTATTGCCACCGCCTCATGCGCAACCTGCGAATTGCCGTCTATACACAGGATCTCGAGCTGCTGCGCAGGTCCCATGACCAGCTGCGCGGGTTGTGCAAGGAGTTTTATGCCGATCCGGAGCCCCTGGTCCGGGTCGCCAACAACCCTTTCGAGGCAGCGTGGTTCAGGACCCTCTCCCTGAGTCTGCAGAGGACCATCCTGCCGCTGATTCTATTCAGTACCCTGTTTTCCCTGGAAAGCGATGCAGAAGCGCTGGCTTATGCTCTCTCTCCCCCGTTCCGACACCTCAACCCGGTGGCGAACGACCCCGGTTCGTATCTTCACGCGGCAACCCGCCTCATGGTTGGCGGTCGCCTGGAAGAGGCTGCAAAGCTGCTTATGGAAGTCAACAGCAATGTCTCTTCATTTGGCATGGAGGGTTCGCTGCAGTTCCTCCGGGGAGAATACGGGAGCGCGTCAGCCTCTTTCGCGACCGATTTGAAGGAGTTGCGACGCTTCCTAAAGCAGCGGAGTGCCTACTTCAGAGGCTTCGAAGGGGTATTCTGCCTGCTGACTCAGCTGATCTCTCCACCGGTGTCCACCGTCGGCAAGGCCAGCGACCTGGTTGAGGCAGCGCTGGCGCGCAACCGGGAGGGCACGCTCTTCTGGCCCCTTTATCAGGCCCTCAAGGCGGTCCAGCTCTCCCAGGCTGGCGAGGCGGAGCGCGCCAATGCCCTGCTGGTTGAAAGCGAGCGGCAGGGAGCCGGCATTGATGGCTATTTTCAAATTCTCGCCCGCTACTGGGTCAACGGTCGCCTTGATCAGCCGGAGATCGATTCCCTCAGCCGTCTCTTCATCCGGTCGCGGGAAATGGGACTGAGCTGGCTGGCTCTGGAATGCGCCGAACTCCTGCGCCGGGTTGAGGAAGACACCCCAGTGCGCCGCAATGCCATCGAGCGGATCAAACAGGAAACGGGACTGGCTTCGTTTGTGGCGACCATCCGGGTGGAGGAACCCTGGCGACGCAGTCTGCGGGCTCTGAGTGCCATCAGCGAGGAACGGCGGGAAAGCGGCACACCTGTTGCGGATTCGCGCCTGGCTTGGCTTCTTGATTACAGCGGGGGGGTACTTTCGGTGCAGCCGGTGGAGCAGAAACGGACGGCGTGGGGCACCTGGTCCAAGGGGAGAGCGGTGGCGCTCAGCAGGCTTTGCGGCGGCCCCAAACCGGCGGCTCTCACCCCTCAGGATCAAGCCATCTGTGCGACCATCGAACGCGAAGGACGGCACTATTACAGCACCCGGTTTCATTTTGACATGGACCGCCTGCGGTTGGCCCTGGTTGGCCATCCTCTGCTCTTTCTGGCAAAAGCGCCTACTGTTCCAGTGGAAGTGGTGAAGGGAGAGCCCGAGGTCATGGTCACGCGCGACGCCGCTGACCTGATCATCCGGTTTTCCATGGAGAGCGGGGATGCCCGGGTGGTCCTGCAGCAGGAGACTCCTACCCGCTTTAAAGTGGTCCAGCTTTCCGAACATCACCGGCGGATTGCGCGCGTTCTGGGCGAGAATGGGCTGCGCGTGCCAGCATCGGCGGCACTGGAGGTGACCGAGGCATTATCGCGCATGTCCTCGCAGATAACGGTGCATTCGGCGGTTGGGGGGCTCTCGCGGGATCTCGAGGAGGTGGCGGCCGATCCCACCCCGCGTGTCCATATCGTACCGTCGGGGCCCGGTTTCCGGTTCGAGATGTTTGTTCAGCCTTTCGGGGCCAGTGGTCCCTATCTCAAACCCGGTAAAGGCATGGAAAACATCATGGGGGAAATCGAGGGCAAGCTGCTGCACACCAGGCGCGATCTCAAGGGCGAAGAGGCGATGGCGCAGGCAGTGGAAGCCGCCAGCCCCACCCTCGCTCTGCTCGATGAAACCGAACGCCAGTGGCAGGTGGCGGATCCCGACGGCTGCCTGCAAATCCTGCTCGACCTCAAGCCCCTGCAGGATAATGGTGGAGTGCTCCTGGCCTGGCCGGAGGGAGAGAAGATCCGGGTCAGCCGGGAAGTCTCGTTCGACCACCTGCGCCTGCGCCTCCGCAGCAGAGCCAACTGGTTCGAAGTGGGCGGCGAACTCCAGGTCGACGACCAGCTCGTCGTTGACATGAAGCGCCTTCTCGAACTTCTCAGCCCGAATGGGGCCCGCTTCCTGCCTCTGGGGGACGGACAGTTTGTGGCGCTCACCCGCGAGCTTCGCAAACGGTTGGACGACTTGGCTGATTATACGGACGGGGAAGGCCGGGAACTGCGACTGCATCCGCTTGCCGCGTTGGCGCTCGAGGATTTCACGGAGCAACTCCCCCGCCTGGATGCCGACCGCGGCTGGAAGACCCGGCTGGCGAGCCTGCATGCCGCCCTGCAGCTGGAACCGGAGCTCCCGTCGACCCTCAAGGCCGAGCTCCGGGACTATCAGGTGGAAGGCTATCGCTGGCTGGCACGCCTGGCTCATCTCGGACTGGGCGGGTGCCTGGCTGACGATATGGGGCTGGGAAAGACTCTCCAGGCCTTAGCCCTGATCCTGCAGCGAGCCCCCGAAGGTCCTGCCCTGGTAGTGGCACCCACGTCCGTTTGCATGAACTGGACTGCCGAAGCCAACCGCTTTGCCCCCACCCTGAACCTGGTCACGTTCGGAGGCAACCATCGGGAACAGCTGGTCAGAAGCCTGGGGGCCATGGACGTGCTGGTCGTCAGCTACGGCCTGCTCAATCAGGAGGCCGAGCTGCTGGCTTCGGTCCAATGGCATACCATCGTTCTGGACGAGGCCCAGGCCATCAAGAATTTCGCCGCCAAACGATCCCAGGCCGCCATGAACCTCAACGGCAACATGCGCCTCATTACCACCGGCACCCCCATTGAAAACCATCTGGGGGAGCTATGGACCCTTTTCAACTTCATCAACCCCGGTCTGCTGGGTTCCCAGGGACGCTTCAACGCCCGCTTCGCCATCCCGCTCGAACACCGCGACGGGCGTGAGGCTCGCAAGCGGCTGAAAAAACTGGTGCAACCCTTCATCCTCCGGCGCACCAAGGCGCAGGTTCTGGAAGAACTGCCGCCGCGCACCGAGGTCGTACTGCAGGTGGAACTGGGACCGGAAGAGACCGCGTTCTATGAAGCCCTGCGACGGCAGGCCCTCGAACGACTTGAACTGGATGACAGCCCTGCGGGACAGAAGCACTTGAAGATCCTGGCCGAGATCATGAGGCTTCGGCGGGCCTGCTGCCATCCCCGGCTGGT
>Ga0079080_1018501_pt1 | contig 11923 bp, 10 predicted proteins | sample ADurb_Gly_01_Slu_FD_74552 | JGI IMG/M metagenome (GOLD analysis project Ga0079080, IMG submission 74552) | Active sludge microbial communities from Illinois, USA, of municipal wastewater-treating anaerobic digesters - ADurb_Gly_01_SludgeMetaT... | ecosystem: Engineered > Bioreactor > Anaerobic >...
CCATCCTCGCGATTGCGGATTTGCTGGGCCGGGGTCGAGAATTCGCGGCCGAGGGCTTCGCGGTTCTGGAAACCTACATCCTGATTGCGCTGCTCTATCTGCTGATCACCTTGATTCTTTCCAGGCTATTGAGGGTCCTGGAGGCGAGAGTATCCCGCAGTGTACGCTCCTGAAGCCATTATTCGGATAGAACGGGCAACCCGGTACTTCGGCCGGCGGCGGGCGCTGCATGAGGTGTCATTGACGGTGCAGTCCGGCGAAATGATTGTGATCATCGGGCCGAAGGAGGCCGGCAAAAGCACCCTGCTGCGAACCATCAACGGCTTGGCGGCGATCGATTCCGGACGGATTGTGGTCGGCGGGTATGACCTCGGCAACAAGCCCAACGACCTCACCCGGATCCGCAGGGAAGTGGGGATGGTTATCGAGCGCCTCAGCCTCTTTCCCCACAGAAGGGTGTTGGAGAACCTCACCCTGGCTCCCATCAAGCTGCAAGGCATCCCAACGGCGGAGGCCGAAGCGGAGGGCCTGAGGCTGCTGGCCAAGGTGGGGATGCGGGATAAGGCTCGTTCTTACCCGGCAGAGCTCACCCCAGGTCAGCAGCAGCGCGCGGCCATTGCGCGGGCACTGGCCATGCATCCCAGAATCATGCTGTTTGATGAGCCCACCGCGGCCCTGGAACCCGAGATGAGCGGGGAGGTGCTCGAGGTCATGACCGAGCTGGCGAGAGAGGGGATGACCATGCTGGTCGCGTGCCATGAGACGGGGTTTGCGCGGGCGGCGGCCGACCGGATTGTGGTTATGGATCGGGGAGAGATCATCGAGACAGGGCATCCGGCCCGTCTGCTTGAACAACCCAGCCATCCCCGAACCCGAAGATTTCTGGCGGATCTCGCAAGAGCGAGATCCTGTCCTTTTCCGATGTGCATGCTATAATCCGACCTCGGGGTGAGCCATCGTCATTGCCTGCGAAATCATGCTTCCAGCGTTCAGTACGACCGTGCGTGAAAATGGGCCATCCTGGTGGGTTAGCGGCATTCAGGGCGCCGTGGAGTTTGATCGGGAAGGCCACGAAGTCATCACGAGGCGGCCGCTCCTGGTGTGACCTGCTTGTGGGCGTTGGCTCGAGGGCCGGACAGGGAATGAGAGAATGAAGCAAAAGAGACCGCTTGGTGCTTTCGGGTGCTTCGTGGCAAAAGTTGACGCACCGGTTCCGGACTGCGACTCAGGAAGAGCATGAGGGTACCTGTCATACGCAAGTTATGGGGGTTTGGCCTTCTGTCACACGCCTTCCGGGGGCTGGCGGTGATGATGGCTGGGGTATCCCTTTGGGCCTGTAATGATGTTTCCGGGACACCGAAGATCGCCGATCCGCGGAAACAGGCGGTCGTTCCGGTAACGACTGCCGCCGCCATCGTCAAACCCATGCCGAGGGAATTACGTGCCATTGGCAATGTCCAAGCATCGGCAACGGTGTTCATCCGATCGCGGGTTGGTGGTGAGCTGCTTGCGGTTCACTTTAAAGAAGGAGATGAAGTAAAGGCGGGGGACCTGCTTTTTACCATCGATCCCCGCCCTTTCGAAACCGCGCTCAAACGAGCGGAAGCCACTTTGGCCAGGGAGCGGGCGCAACTGGCGCATGCCCGCAAGCAGGCGGAACGATATGCCTCGGTGGTGAAGAAGGGGTACGTCTCGGAGGAGCAACACGATCAGATCCTGACCAATGCTATGGCGCTCGAGGCGGCGGTGAAAGCGGATGAAGCAGCGGTTGAAAACGCCCGCCTCGATCTCAAGTACTGTTCCATTCGTTCCCCAATCGGCGGTGTCACCGGACAACTCAAGGTCGATCGGGGAAACCTTGTCAAGGCCAGCGACAGCGATAGTCCCCTGGTCGCCATAAGGCAGACCAGCCCGATCTATGTGGTCTTTTCGGTTCCTGAAGCCAATCTCCCGCAGATAAAGAAGCATCTGATCACCGGGCCACTCCCGGTTGAGGTCAGCATTGCGGGAGAGGAGGAACTACGCCGCAGAGGTGAAGTGGCCTTTCTCGATAACACCATTGATCAGGCTACGGGGACCATTCTTCTGCGGGCGACCTTTGGCAATCAGGATCGAGCGCTGTGGCCGGGACAGTTCGTGAACGTGACCCTTACTCTCTCGCTGCAGCCTGATGCGCTGGTGGTCCCGACGCCGGCGGTGCAGACCGGGCAGCAGGGCCAGTACGTATTTGTGGTGACACCGGCCGCTGTTGCTGAATATCGGCCGGTGACCGTCGCCAGAGTTGTCGGCAACGAGGCGGTGGTCGATGAGGGGCTCAGTCCCGGCGAAAAGGTGGTAACCAGCGGGCAGTTGCGCCTCACCCAGGGGGCTCAGGTGACAATCGTGGCGACCGGTCAGGCAGAGAGTCGGGAACGGTCGCAATGAGCATCCCCGGGCTCTTCATCCGAAGGCCGGTCACTACCACCCTGGTGATGGTGGGGATCATTGTTTTCGGCCTTGTCAGCTATCGACAGCTTCCGGTAAGTGAACTGCCCAATGTAGACTTTCCGACCATCCAGGTCACCTCGCGCCTGCCGGGGGGCAGCCCGGAGACGATGGCCGCCTCCATTTCCACCCCATTGGAACGGGAATTCTCGACCATCGCGGGACTGGATTCGATGACCTCCCTGAGCGGGTTGGGGGTGAGTCAGATCACGCTCCAGTTTTCCATGGAACGCAACCTCGACGGGGCGGCCCAGGATGTTCAAACCGCCATTGCCCGGGCCCAGCGGCTGCTGCCTGCGGACATGCCGACCCCTCCATCCTATCGCAAGGTCAATCCCGCCGATCAGCCGGTTCTCTATTTGGCCCTGAGTTCACCCATCCTGCCGCTGTCGGTGGTTAACGAATACGCCGACACCCTCATGGCGCAGCGCATCTCCATGGTGAACGGGGTCGCCCAGGTACAGGTCTATGGGGCGCAAAAATACGCCGTGCGGGTGCAGGTCAATCCCAAAACCCTGACTTCCATGGGAATCGGGCTCGACGACATCAGCGACGCCATCGCCCGTTCCAACGTCAACCTCCCCACCGGAACCCTTTATGGCAAGCACCAGGCCTTTACCGTTCAGGCAACCGGCCAGCTTACTGAAGCCGCCGCCTACCGTCCGCTCATTGTGGCCTATCGTAATGGTTCGCCGGTGCGTCTCGAGGATCTGGGAAAGGTCATCGACAGTGTGGAAAACGACAAAGTGGCGAGCTGGTATAATGACCAAACCGGCGGCACCCGCGCCATTGTTCTGGCTATCCAGCGTCAGCCGGGAACCAATACGGTGAAGGTGGTGGAGGCGATCCGGGAACTCCTGCCGACCTTCCTTGTCCAAATGCCGGCTTCGATCAACCTGAATGTACTCTACGACCGCTCCGAATCTATCCGCCACTCGATCGAAGACGTTCAGTTCACCCTCTATCTCAGTATCATCCTGGTCGTGCTGGTGATCTTCCTGTTCCTGCGGAACCTTTCGGCCACGATCATTCCCAGTCTCGCCCTGCCGGCATCCATCATCGGCACCTTTGCGGTCATGTATCTGCTGGGCTACAGCCTCAATAACCTGTCCCTGATGGCACTGACCCTATCTGTGGGCTTTGTGGTCGACGATGCCATCGTCATGCTCGAGAATATCGTCCGCCACATGGAGATGGGAAAGGGAGCCATGCAGGCGGCTTTCGACGGTTCGAGAGAGATCGGCTTCACGATCATCTCGATGACGCTGTCGCTGGTGGCGGTCTTTATCCCATTGCTCTTCATGGGCGGCATTCTCGGGCGGCTGCTTCATGAGTTTGCGGTGACTATCGGGGTGGCCATCCTGGTCTCGGGGCTGGTCTCACTGACACTCTCCCCCATGCTCTGCAGCCGGTTCCTGACCCCGTCCCGAGCGATTCGACGGGGGCGGGTTTATGCGGCTTCCGAGCGGTTTTACGAAGGGATGCGGCAAGCCTATGAAGACAGTCTGAAATGGGTTCTCCGACACCAACGCGCCACCCTGCTCGGCTCCTTCCTGTTCGTGATGGCCACCGCCTATCTTTTTGTCATCATTCCCAAGGATTTCATTCCAAGCCAGGATACCGGGCAGATCACAGCCACCACGGAAGCAGCTCAGGGCATCTCTTTTGAGTCCATGGTCGAGCATCAAATGGCCGTTGCTGAGGTGGTACGGCAGGAACCGGAAGTCGAGGCTTTCATGTCAGCGGCAGGAGCAACGGGGTTTACCCCGATGGGCAATACGGGGCGGTTGATGATCAGGCTGAAGCCGCGGGAGGAGCGAACGCTGGATGCGGACGAAGTGATTCAGAAACTGCGCCGAAAAGTGGCCCAAGTGCCCGGGATCCAAGTCTTTCTGCGGAATCCGCCGGCAATTCAGATTGGTGGGCGCGTGACCAAGGGCCAGTACCAATACACCCTGCAGGGTCCGGATATGAAGGAGCTCTACTACTGGGCCCCGTTGGTGGAGGAGAAACTGAAAGAGCTGCCGGGTTTGCAGGATGTCAGCAGCGATCTGCAAATCAGCAATCCAGAAGTGTGGGTGACGATCGACCGAGACAAAGCCCTGTCCGTGGGGGTTACCGCTGAGCAGATCGAGACCGCGTTGTACAATGCGTACGGCTCCCGGCAGGTGTCAACGATCTACACGCCCATCAACCAGTACCAGGTGATCCTGGAAGTGGAGCCGCAGTATCAGATGGATCCGGCGGCGCTCTCCATGCTGTACGTGCGGTCGGCCAATGGTCGCCTGATTCCCGTTGAAACAGTGGCCAAGCTCGAACAACGGGTGGGGCCCCTGACCGTCAATCACAGCGGTCAGCTGCCCTCAGTGACCGTCTCCTTCAACCTCAGGCCCGGTATCAGCCTGGGAGAGGCCGTGTCCCAGACGGAAAGGGTGGTGCAGGACCTGCGTCTTCCGGCGACCCTGTCGGGCAGTTTTCAAGGTACCGCCCAGCAGTTTCAAGCCTCCATGCAGGGCATGTGGATTCTGCTCATCATGGCTATTCTGGTCATCTATATGGTACTTGGGATCCTTTACGAGAGCTTCATTCACCCGCTGACCATCCTCTCGGGACTGCCGGCGGCAGGGGTGGGAGCCTTGCTGACGCTGCTCATCTTTCGGACGGATTTGAGCATCTACGCTTTTGTCGGCATCATCATGCTGGTCGGGATCGTGAAGAAAAACGCCATCATGATGATCGATTTCGCCTTGAATGCGCAACGGGAGGAGGGAAAAGGCCCGGCGGAAGCGATCTTTGCCGGCTGTATTCTGAGATTCCGGCCGATCATGATGACCACCATGTCGGCCCTCATGGGCACTCTGCCCATCGCGCTCGGCATTGGCGCGGGAGCGGAGGCGCGGCGACCGCTGGGGCTGGCGGTGGTTGGCGGCTTGCTGCTATCCCAGTTCCTGACACTCTATCTCACGCCGGTCGTGTATCTCTACCTGGAGTCTTTTCAGGAGCGCCTGCGATGGGCCGGATACTGGCTCCGTTCGCGCAAGGGATGGGCGAGCGCAGACCACGCCGCGACGCGGGAGGATGGGATGCGCTGAAATTGCCGGTGAGGAACGGCGCGACAACATCTGGTGTTTTCTGATCCACGAAGTCACACGAAGTTACACGAAGAAAGCGATTTTTTGGCGATTTCATGATAGAGACCAGTGAATTGTGGGCTGACCTGACCACGGTTCATGACAGCAAGAGAACAAAGCACTTCGGCTGTTTGACTCGGAAGGGCTCGAAGAACAAGAAATGAATTCTTCGTGTGACTTCGTGGCTGAGAGGAATTCTAAACGGCTTGCCGGCGGCTCTTGGAAGGACCTTGGGTGGTGGTGATTCTTAAATGAGTGGAGAGAAGCTTGATGTCTGAGCTGGATCGGGTGATGGAGCAAATCGGGAGCAAGTTTGCGGTCGAGACCATTCCTCTCAAAATCGGGGAACGTGTCCTCAAGATCGTTCAGATCAAGGATTATGAGGAATTCATCCTGGACCGGATTGAAGCCGACGATCCCAATGTGACCGAGGCTCCTTTCTGGGCCAAGCTCTGGGAAGCCAGCTTCCTCCTCGCCTATTTCCTGGGAAAACAGCCGGTCAGGCCGCACCATCATCTCCTGGAAATCGGTGCCGGGATAGGTATTGTCGGCATTTACGCCGCCCTTTGCGGGCATCGCATCACCGTTACCGATATCAACGAGGATGCCCTCCTGTTTGCCCGGGCCAATGCGTTGCTGAACGGGTTGAGCGACCTGGAGATTCGGAAGCTCGACTGGAGCGATCTGGGGGAGACCCGCCGCTACGATGCCATTGTCGGGTCGGAGGTGGTCTACGACCGGCGTTCCTATCCGCTGCTGGTGAGTTTCCTGAGTCGCTCGCTGGCTCCTGACGGCGTGATTTTCCTTGCCAAGCACGCTGATTTACCTGCTCCAAGCTTCTTTGAAGAGCTGACCAAGTGCTTTGTCTTCAAAAAGACTTCGCAATCCTTGCGTATGGATGGCGAAGCGCAGCAGATCGAGCTCTTTGCCGTTCGCCACAAAACCTCAAGCAAGGCCTAGGAATGCCGTGAACACTTCTTTTGCGGTCTCAATTCCCGGCCCTGACGGATCGGTCCCGACGGTGGTCCATTTGCCGGAACATCCGCCGGGAGCTGTTGTCGTGTGCTGCCACGGTCTGCTCAGCTACAAGGACAGCCCGAAGTTTGTGGCCATCGGCGACCAATTCAGCCGCAGGGGCTTCGCTGTGGTTCGTTTTGATTTTACCGGCTGCGGTGAGTCCCGTGTGGTGCCTTGGGAGAGTCTGCTGTTCAGCAGGCTGCGTGACTTGCGGCTGGTGCTCGACTTTGTCCAGAAACAATCCTGGGCAGACGGCCGAATCGGCCTGCTGGGGTCCAGCCTCGGCGGCTACCTCGCCCTCCTGACCGCCGCAGCCGATCCCAAAGGTATCAAGGCGGTGGTCTGCTGGTCGAGCCCCTTTGACCTGTCGCGGATCAAGCTTGGTCTGGAGGAAGTGGATGAGCTGAAGAGCCTGTTTCCCCCGGGCTTTCCCCTGGGCGAGCCCGAAAACCTGCAAGACCTGCCGCCGGTATCCGGGGTCCTGATCATCCATGGCCAGGAGGATGAGACGGTCCCATGGGCTGAGGCTGTGGCCAACTATCGCCAGGTTGGCGAACCGAAGCGGCTGCTGCTGATGAAAACCGCCGATCACCGCCTGCTCGCTCCTCATTGGCGGGAGATGGCCATGAGGGCGAGTCTGGAATGGTTTCAGACATACCTTGCAGCTGGCACGGCCAATTCCGGATAGACGAGGAGGATTTCAATCTGTGCTCACCCAAGCAGTTGCGACCTTTGCCGTGAAATGTCTGGATATGACCGGCTATTTCGGAGCCGGCGTACTCATGGCCCTGGAGAGTATGATCGCCCCGGTGCCGAGCGAAGCGGTCATGCCGTTTGTTGGGTTTCTGGTAGCCGACGGGAGCTGGAATCTCTGGTGGGCAATAGGAGCGACCAGTCTCGGTTCACTCATCGGCTCGCTCCTCTCCTACTATATGGGCTATTACGGCGGCAAAACGGTGGTTCTTAAGGTTGGCCGGTATCTGCTGCTGAACCCCCACGATCTGGTGATCACCGAGAGATTCTTCAATCGCCGGGGAGGATTGCTCACGGTTCTGATCAGCCGCTTCGTGCCGGTGGTGCGACACCTCATTTCGATTCCCGCCGGCATCGGTCGGATGCCACTTGTTCCTTTCCTGGCGGTCACCCTGGTCGGGGCCACGCTATGGAATACGTTTCTATTGATATGCGGGATGAAACTGAGAGAGCACTGGCAGGTGGTCCAGACCTACTCCCACCAGATTGATCTGGTGGTGGGAGTGCTCCTCCTGGGAGGAGTCGGATGGTTCTTCAAATCTCGCCTCACGGCTTCCCCGGGCCATGGGGAAGAGGTGGTGAGCAAGTCCTGAGGGAAGGAAAGAAGAGGGGACACGAACGCCGTGTCCCCTCCATAATGCGCCTGGTTTTTCACGAACGGTTAGTCGTGTCTCTCAGAGATCTCGACCAGCACCCCGTAAGTGGCTTTGGGATGGAGGAAGGCAATCTTGGCGCCGCCGGCACCCATGCGCGGCTTTTCGTCGATGAGAGCAACCCCTCTGGACTTCAATTCAGCCAGCGCCTCCTCAATGTTCTCCACCCGGAAAGCAAGATGCTGAACCCCGCCCCGGCCCCCATTCTTTTCAATGAATTTGGCAATGGGACCATCAGGTGCCGTTGATTCCAACAGCTCTACTTCGGTATCACCCACTGGAAAAAAGGCGGTCGTGACCTTTTGCTCCGCCACGGTCTCACTGCCGGCCATAGGCAGGCCGAGGACGTCGCTCCAGAGCTTCTTGGCGTCTTCAACTGAGTTGACGGCGATACCAATGTGGTCAAGTTTTAGAACCTTCATGATGTCCTCCTGCTATTTTGGGGAAATTGAAAGCCACTTACTCACGATTTGACGCATGATAGAGTAAGGATCCAGCTTGCGATCCAGAATCTCCTCTACGATATGGTCGAGTTGCCCGCTATTTTCGAGTTGTTCCCGCACGATTCGAAACAGCTCACTATGGATCATGCGCAGGGTTTCCCGGTAGGTGCGTTCCCGACGTTTTTCCTGGAGCTTGCCATTCTCCTCGAGATGGGCTCGGTGTTCTCTTACCGCTTCCCACAGCTGATCCACACCTTCATCGTTGACCGCTACCGTCTTGACCACCGTTGGGGTCCAATCGGTGGGTTTGATGTGAGCATCCTGTTCCACCCGATAGGTAACCTCGGCCAGCAACTGATCGGCTCCGGCCCGATCCGCCTTGTTGATGGCAAAGACATCGGCGATTTCCATGATCCCGGCCTTCATGCTCTGAATCGCATCACCCAGGCCCGGGACCAATACGAGACAGGTGGTATCGGCGATGCCGATGATGTCCACTTCATCCTGCCCCACCCCAACCGTCTCTATAATAATAACATCCTTGCCGAAGGCATCCAGAACCTTGACGACATCCCCGGTCGCTTTGGACATTCCACCCAGAAATCCCCTGGTGGCCATACTCCTGATGTAGACATCCTCATCCAGGTTGTGCTCGCTCATGCGCACGCGATCCCCCAGGATGGCTCCACCCGTGAAAGGGCTGGAAGGATCCACGGCGATAATGCCGACGGTCAGTCCCGCTTTGCGAATGTGCCGGGTCAGTTTATCGGTGAGGGTACTTTTTCCGGCCCCTGGCGACCCGGTGATCCCGATAATATAGGCTTTCCCCGTGTGGCGATAGAGTTGCACCATGCACTGGTAAGCTCGCTCATCCTCATCTTCCAGCCAGGTGATCAACCGTGCCACCGCCGTCGTTGATCCCGCTAGGATCTCCGCCGCGTAATCCTTAGGCATTGTGCTATGCACTGCTTTCCCTTTCAGTACCTACCCGCTGATTTGATTCTGGCGGCAGGGTTTCAATAAGGATGTGGTCGAAGGCCTCGTTCCAGCATCCCGCGGTGCCCACCTCAGCTGATTGCTTTCCCTTTGCAGGAAGCATGATGCCGGTTGGAAAGATCCTGCCGATTTCCTGATGCCTCTGCCTGGAGGAAGCATCAGAAGCATTTTTTTAAGGGAGATCGGGGAGTCTCACCAATGTCTCTGGCGTCTCTCCCCGATCTTGGACCAACCATAGCTTGCCACAGGAACCCCTCAAGGGCTCGGCAGCTTAGCCACGGGCTTTGACGTTGTTCTGGATGAAATCCACGATTTCCGTGGTTGAGGTTCCCGGCCCAAAAATGGCCTTCACGCCGGCTTTCTTGAGACCGTCGTAATCCTCCACCGGGATGATGCCGCCACCCACCAGCAGAACGTCGTTAAGGCCCTTTTCGCGAAGAAGCTCCGCTACTCTGGGGAAGAAGTAATTGTGTACTCCGGAAAGGCTGCTCAGTCCAACTACGTCCGCATCTTCCTGAATAGCTGCCTGGACGATCATCTCCGGGGTCTGGCGAAGGCCGGTGTAAACCACTTCCATTCCGGCTTCCGCAAATATTCTCGACAAAAGCTTGGCGCCTCGGTCGTGTCCATCCAGACCAGGTTTTGCCACTATCATCTTGATCTTCTTTGCCATGGAAAATTACCTCCGCTGTTCGAACAGTCCGTAAATCTGAAGCCTGATCTTCTAGACAAATTCTTTGGGTCGATATTCGCCGAAAACATCGCGCCACACATTGCAGATCTCGCCGACCGTGGCTTTCGCCTTGACCGCTTCGATGACTGCCGGCATGACATTTTCGTTGGTCTTGGAGACTTCGCGCAACTTGTCGAGGGCGGCCTTCCATTTGGCCTGATCTCTTGACGCGCGGAATTTCTTCAGCTCTGCGGCCTTTTCGTCTCCCACTGACATATCCACCTTCAGAAGACCGGTTGGAGGGGGTTCTTCCATGGTGTATTTGTTGATCCCGACGTAGACGCGTTCTCCCGATTCGATCTCTTTCTGGAACCGATAGGCGCTGTTCTGGATCTCTTTCTGGATGTAGCCCTGCTCGATGGCGACGAGAGTCCCACCCATGGCATCGATCTTCTTGATGTAATCGTCGATCTCGGCTTCGATCTTATCGGTCATGGCCTCGACGTAGTAGGAGCCGGCGAGCGGGTCGATGGTATCGGTGGCGCCGCTTTCTTCGGCAACGATCTGCTGGGTCCGCAAAGCCACCGTCACGGCCTGCTGGGTCGGCAGACAGAGGGCTTCATCGTAGGAGTTGGTGTGGAGTGACTGTCCTCCACCCAGAGCCGTAGCGTAGGTCTGCAGGCCCACGCGAACCACGTTGTTCAGCGGTTGCTGGGCAGTCAGGGTAACGCCGCCGGTTTGGACATGGTAACGTAGCATCATGGAGCGTGGGTCTTTTGCCTTGAAGCGGTCCCTCATCACTTTCGCCCAATAGCGACGAGCAGCGCGGAACTTGGCAACCTCTTCCAAAACGTTGGTGAAGGCGTTGAAGAAGAAGCTCAGACGCGGTCCGAAAGAGTCAACGTCCATGCCGCGATCAACGCACGCCTGGGCGTAAGCGATGCCGTCGGCAATGGTGAAGGCCATTTCCTGGGCCGCCGTGGAACCCGATTCGCGGATGTGGTAGCCACTGATGCTGATGGTGTTCCACTTGGGGACATTCTTCTGGCAGAACTCGATCAGGTCGACCGTCAGCCGCATGGTGGGCTTGGGGGGATAGATGTACTGGCCGCGGCAGATGATTTCCTTAAGAACGTCGTTCTGTATGGTGCCGCTCACCTTGTCCCAGCTCACCCCCTGCTCCTCGGCCATGGTCAGATACATGCCCAAAAGGACCGTTGCCGCGGCGTTGATGGTCATGGAGGTGGAGACCTTGTCAAGGGGGATACCATCGAACAGGACCTTCATGTCCTCGATGGAGTCGATGGCCACCCCGACCTTGCCTACTTCACCCATGGAAAGCGGGTCGTCACTGTCGTAACCGGCCTGCGTGGGCAGATGGAAGGCGACGCTCAAGCCAGTCTGGCCCTGATTCAGCAGGTAGCGGTAGCGTTCGTTGGTTTGCTTGGCGGTCCCAAACCCGGCGTACTGACGCATGGTCCAATAGCGGCCGCGGTACATGGTTGGCTGCACCCCACGGGTATAGGGAAACATTCCAGGATAGCTGAGGTCCCGGTCGTAATCCATCCCGGCCACATCCAGCGGGGTATAAAGCCGCTCTACGGGAGTGCCGGAAATGGTGGTGAAAACCGGTTTCTGTTCCTTGGCTTTCGCCAGCGTCTTCTGAACAGGCCCTTGGTCCCAATTTTGCTTGCCAGCTTTGATCTTCTCTAATACCTTTTCATCAAACATGCTTACCCTCCTCAACACAATTTCCACACGATGCCGCCCGCT
>Ga0079080_1297124_pt1 | contig 11722 bp, 11 predicted proteins | sample ADurb_Gly_01_Slu_FD_74552 | JGI IMG/M metagenome (GOLD analysis project Ga0079080, IMG submission 74552) | Active sludge microbial communities from Illinois, USA, of municipal wastewater-treating anaerobic digesters - ADurb_Gly_01_SludgeMetaT... | ecosystem: Engineered > Bioreactor > Anaerobic >...
GTTTCCTGCTGACCGATTAACTCATCCACAACAATACCTACCTGCTGTTCTCCTTTTCTGACGACAACAACGTACATGCAGCCTTCTTCTTTGTCTCCCGGGATCATTAGTATGTCCCGCAAGAAGAACAAGGGCAAAACTTTTCCTCGCAGCACAACAACCTGTTGTCCCTGTATATCCTTTATCTTTGACATCTCAAGACTTGTAGTCTCATCAATGTTTGCCAACGGTATCGCAAAAATTTCTTCTTGAACCCTTACCATTAAAGCTTGGATTATTGCAAGTGTAAGGGGCAGTTTTATAATAAATTTTGTCCCTTGACCTTTTTTTGTTTCAACATAAACCTGGCCGCTAAGAGACTGTATTTTACTCCTGACAACATCCAGACCAACACCACGTCCTGATAAATCTGTAACCTGCTTAGCAGTTGAAAAACCGGGCTCAAATATTAGATTCAAAATATTATGTTCTTCAAGAGACTCAAGCTGCATCTGATTTATTAAGTTATTCTCCAGCGCTTTACGCTTAACAGATTCAATATCTATTCCTTTTCCGTCATCTTCTGCAATGATTACAACCTGATTCCCTTCTTGTTTCGCCTGAAGCCTAAGCAACCCTTCCGGATTCTTTTTTAGAGCCAGCCTTTCTTCAGGTAATTCAAGACCATGGTCAAGGGAATTGCGAATCAAATGAACCAATGGATCGCCAATTTCATCTATAACAGTGCGGTCTAACTCGGTCTCTTTGCCTTCGAGGATCAGATTTACTTCTTTGCCTAAATCCTTCGCCAAATCTCTGACCATGCGGGGGAAACGGTTGAAAACTTGTTCTATTGCGACCATTCGGACATTTTGCACCACAGATTGCAAATCTGTTGTTATTCTATTGATTTGTTCAATTGTCTCATTTAAACCAATCAAATGATTGTTTGTATTAATCTGCTCAAGTCGAGTTTTATTGATAACAAGTTCTCCTACCAAGCTCATCAGTTTATCTAAACGAGTAATATCAACCCTTACTGTTTGATGAACTTTTTGTTTTTTCTCTGTTTGTTGGATTTGAACAGACTCATTATTATTAGCTGCTAATACCTGTTCTTCCTCTACAGCTTCCTTCTCGTAATTTACTTGGATATTTACCTCGACTTTTTTATAATCTTCCAAAACTACTTCGCTAATATTTCCAACCTTAGATTGTATCTGCTCCTTAGACATGTCAGAAACTAAATACAAAATAAAACCATCCTGAAATCTTTCGTCTTCAATATCCTGAACTGATGGAATAGATTTAACAATTTCGCCGATAGCCTCAAGATTTCTAAAAACCATAAAAGCACGTACGCTCTTCATGACACAGGTTTCATCGATCTTAATTTTTAGCTGCCAGATATCCGAACCCTTCTCTGCCGCATTTATTAATAAATTTCTTTCATATTCGTTTAACTCCCTGACCTCATCCAAAGGCATGGTCATAGTATTGCTGTTTTCGATTAAATTGACAATTACATCACTTTTTTCAGAAAATGAAATATTTTTATTATTCATGTTAAATAATTCAGTTGATACTTTTGCAATATCAATCTCAGGAGTTTTCCCGATTCTAAAACTCTCAAGCATATTTTCCAATAAATCTGCAGCTTTAAATAAATTGTTTACGATTGTTGTTGTTAATGATATTTTCCTTTCGCGCAGCTTATCCAAGAGGTTTTCCATTTCGTGGGTCAATTTAGCTATTGAATCAAACCCCATAGTGGCTGACATTCCTTTTAACGTATGAGCAGCCCTGAAAATAGTATCTAGTAGTTCTAATCTATCCGGATTATTCTCTAACGCTAGCAGATTTTGGTTTAATGCCTGAAGATGTTCAGTTGATTCCTCAAAAAACAGATCATGGTATTGACTCATATCCATGCTTATTGCCTCCCTATCGATTAGTGAGAGTTCTTTCAACAAATTCTGTTATTTTTAATAATGGTAATTCGTGGTCGATTGCTCCTAATTGTTTAGCTGATCTTGGCATACTATAGACAACACAGGTTTCTGAGCTTTCCCCAACATTTACTGCACCTGCTTCTTTTAAAGCTTTCATTCCGGCTGCACCATCATTGCCCATTCCTGTCATTATTACTCCGACTTTATGTATTGGTATTTTTGCGGCCGATTTCATCAATATATCGACGGATGGCCTATGTCCATTCACAAGTGATGTCTGATTTAAGGAAATTATGATTTTACCTGCGCAATAAACAACTTCCATATGGTAATCTCCAGGTGCAATGTAAGCCATCCCAGCTTTGACCTCCTCATTATTTTCAGCCTCCTTTACCTGATATACCGAACATATATCCAAGCGTTGCGCTAAAGATTTTGTAAATCCCGGCGGCATATGCTGTACAATAAGTGCCGCAGAATTATAATGATTTGTAAACTTGCTCATCACCTCATTCAGTGCTTTAGGACCCCCTGTGGAAGTACCAATGACAAGCAGTGAAGCAGGTCTTTCGCCTGAAAGAATATTATGTTTTTTATAATCAAAAGTTATATAATCCTTCTTTTCGTCATTGCCGTTCTTAACATTTTTTATTTTAACTTTTAGTGCTGTTTTTATTTTTCCTATTATTTCTTCACTCATTTTAGCAATTCCCGGTGATATCGAACCTCCGGGTTTTGTTACGAAGTCTACAGCACCTATTTCCAGGGCTTTCAGGGTAGCATTTGTACCATTTTGAGTATGAGCAGATAGCATTATTACTGGCAAAGGCTTAGCTTCCATGATTTTTTGTAATGTCGTCAATCCATCCATTACTGGCATCTCTACATCAAGTGTAAGAACATCCGGCTTATACTCAGTCAACTTTCTAAGCGTATCCTCGCCATCTCTTGCCTGTGCTACAACCTCAAGTTCATCATCTGAATTAATTATATCTGTAAGCAATTTCCTCATGAATGCTGAATCATCTGCAACTAATACTCTTTTTTTTATCAAATCAGAGCATCCCCTTTCGTCTTAGATCGATTTGTCTTTGATAGACGCTCTTAACTATATGTTTTCGCTCAATCTCAGAAAGTGAGATAAACTTAATACCAAGGGTATTTCTTAATATTCCGTCATAATCCATTTCCCAATCATTCCAGGCAACCTTTGCCTCTGTTGTGATAAATTTGTTTTCTATTTCAAAGTCCAGTTTTACCGTAGTCCCTTTTTCTAAAGTTATTCCTTTTGACAACACCAACATCATCCCGCCGCCACTTATATCTCGTGTTCTGCAAATTTTTTCCCGAGCCTCTCCATTACTATCGTTCCAGGTTATTTTTACGTCAATCGAATACCTGACCCGTACATACTCTCTATTTTGTACCCTCTTTAATTCATCGGGCGACTCTATTATTACTAAAGGTATCTGCGCATTGATACTGCAAACTACTTTTGAAACAAAGTTATAACTGGTGAAACAATCCCAAAAAAAGACTTTCACTTCATCACCTTTTGGGAGATATATAGCTATTCTGTCTTTTATCGGACTGGCCAGATGGAGTTCCTTCTCTGTTATGTTTTCCACGCGGCTTGGATATCGAAAGGTAAGTCCTTTCACATCAGTCAGCTCAATAGATATTAATTGCCCAATTTTTAAATATCCTTCTAAATTCATCTTTGCACCCACCTGAAATTTTCAGTTACCCTTTGGAAAAAATCCTTCAGATTATGTCTTGTATATATTTCATCTTCCTTCTGAATCATTTTTGCTGCAATTGTAATTACATCACGTGAAGCAGAAGAATATGGATGTTCAAGAACAAAAGCTCGCTGATCCTTTACTGCTTGCCCGACATTGGTATCTTCTCTGATTGATCCTAAGAATTCCAATGAACATTTCAGGAACCGATTTACTGCAATTTTCAACTTATTATAAACTGTCGCAGCCTCAGCAGCAGATTTTACTCTATTTACAACAAGTTTAATTTCTCTATCAAAATGCTGCTGGCGAATTGTTTTGATCATCCCGTACGCATCTGTCAGAGAAGTTGGTTCCGGAGTAGTTATGATTATTATCTCATCTGCGGAAAGAGCAAAGCTCAAAACCGCTTTGGAAAGACCGGCGCTGGAGTCAATAATGAAAAAATCAGCTGTACCATCAAGGTGTCCTAGTTTGGTTAAAAAGCTTTCGAGCTGCCAGTCCTGTAAATTCGCAAGCTCGTACATACCATTGCCGCCAGGTATAATTTTTAAGCCCTTAGGACCGTCATACACTACCTCGGAAATTGATTTTTCATTTGCTATGACATGGGCTAAATTATGTTGAGGTGAAATTCCCAGAATAACATCGATATTAGCTAATCCCATATCCGCGTCTAAAAGAATGACCTTTTGCTTAAGATCCGCTAGGGCAATGGCAAGGTTAACGGCGAAATTGCTCTTTCCGACGCCTCCTTTACCACTGGCAATCGTAATAATACGTGTATTCCGCTCTTTTCCTTGTATTTGTTCTTCTAAATCCTGTTTCATGCGTTGAACAAGCAATTTTAAGTTTTCAGCCTGATTCTTCATAATTTGCTACTCCTTCATCAATAAATGAACAAGCTTAACAGGATCCGCTATTTCAATATCATCCGGAATACTTTGGCCAGTGGTGAAATATGCAAGCGGATACTTTGATTTGCATACGATATTGTAAATTGAACCGTAATAAGAAGTTTCATCCAATTTGGTGAATACCAAACGTGTAATATTAAATTCTTTATATACATCAAGGATATTAAGCAAATCTTCATATTTGCTGGTACAGGACAAAGCCAGGAAAACCTCATCTGGCTTAGCAACTTCGAGATATTTTCGTAATTCCTCAATCTGCAGAGAATTCTTATGATTTCTTCCGGCAGTATCAATAAATATAATATCATTGTCGAACATCTCGTTCAGGCAGCTCTCAAGCTGATTTAATGAATAAACAACACTTACAGGAACATTCATAATATCTCCGATTGTTTTTAACTGCTCGACCGCGGCGATCCTGTATGTATCTACCGTTAGAAATGCGACTTTCTTGCCCTCCATAAGTGCATACATTGCTGCGAGTTTAGCTATGGTTGTTGTTTTGCCCACGCCGGTTGCCCCAACCATCGCATAAACCTTTGGTCTGCTATGTTTCGCTTTATTGTGCGATATAGTTTTATTTCTATTTTTGACTGGTTTGAGAAGGTTATTGAAGAAAACCTCTTTTATCTGTTCTTGTGGTACATGAGAATCCATCGCAAGCTGCTGTAGACTGCTCTTGACAACCTTCGTGGATATTTTTTCGTCTACTCCCTGCTCCTTTAAATGTTCGAACAGATGTTGACCAAGTCGATTAAATTTGATGTCATCCTCGTTTTCTTCAAGTTGTTTGCATTTTTGGGCAATCGTTTTTTTAATTTCATCACTGCTTCTTCTTCTATGTCTATCTGTTATATCGATAACACGACTTTCTTTTTGAACCTGTAATTGTATAGGGGCAATACTATTCATTTGCGGTATATTGAGGTGCGTGGCTATTTGTGGTTGTCCGGTTTCCAAAGCCGCAGTAACCTCAACATAACTCTTCTTGAACATACCCAAAATGCCGCCTTCTTTGAAATGCCTGGTATGCAAGATTATAGCATCATTTCCCATTTCTCTTTTTACTTTTGACATTGCTTCTTGGATATCATTGGCTACAAATCTTTTTACCTGCATCTATACACTCACCATCCCAACAGATTCTATATCCAGGTTAGGTGGTACCTCATTATATGAAACCACCGGTATAGCAGGAGACATCCTATCTAGGAGCTTGCGGAGATATGGCCTGATAGTCGGAGAAACTAGAACTACTACTTGTTTACCTAATAAACCGCTTTTCTCAATAAATTTAACTATCCGTCTGATTATTTCTTGTGCTGCTAATGGCTCCATCGCTAAATAACTTCCGTATTCTCCTGTTTGTATACTGTTTCTAATCTGTTCTTCTACCTTAGGTTCTAAAGTAATACAATGTATTTTCCCGTTCTCATCAGCAAATAGCTGCCCAATCTGGTGAGCTAATTTCTGCCTGACATACTCTGTTAATAAGTCAGGGTCTTTTGTCAGCGAGGCCCAATCGCCAAGAGCTTCCATTATACTGACAAGATCACGGATAGGGATACGTTCTTTTAACAAATTTGAAATGATTTTATGGACATCTGCTAGTGATAGGAGGCCAGGTATAACCTCATCAACAACTGCCGGGGATTCTTTCTTAAGATTATCAAGCAATGTCTTGATATCTTGTCTGCTTACGATTTCTGCTGCATTATTTTTTAAGAATTCCGTAATATGTGTAGCCATGACAGCTGGTGGGTCAACGACTGTAAAACCTGCTTGTTCCGCTTTTTCTCTCAATGTCTCGCTGATCCAAACCGCAGGAAGTCCAAAAGCAGGGTCTTTCGTTGTTATGCCGGATAACTGGCCTTCACCACCCATAGCCAAATAATTACCCATCATAATCTCACCTTTAGCCATCGGCACGCCTTTCATTTTTAAAACATAACTATTTGGTGATAACTGCATATTATCGCGTATTCTGATAGGTGGTATTACAATGCCAAGCTCTAATGCGCACTGTCTTCTAATCATAACAACTCGTTCAAGTATATCTCCACCCTGTTTCTCATCGACAAGAGGTATTAGCCCATATCCCAACTCCAGTTCAAGCGGATCTATATGCAATAAGGAATAAACATTATCTACCTTTTTACTTTCCTCAACTTCTGCTTGTGCGGCTTCGATAGTTTCCTTTTGTTCCACCGTCTGCCTGCTTTTTATTAATGAATATCCCAGGAAAGCCAGACCAGCTCCCAGGATAAAAAAAGGCAATTTAGGCAGTCCGGGAACCAACCCCAAAAATATAAGGATACCGGAGGTAATAAATAATAGCTTGGGTTCGGAGAAAAGCTGTTTTCTTAAATCGTCACTCAAAGTATAATCGGAAGCAGCTCTTGTAACAATAATGCCTGTTGCTGTAGAAAGCAACAGTGCCGGAATCTGCGAGACCAATCCGTCTCCAACTGTTAAAAGTGTATAGGCTTTAGCTACTTCTGCAATTCCTCCCATATCTCTTTGCAGTAATCCAACAGCCATGCCTCCAAGTATATTTATTATCGTAATAATGATACTGGCAATAGCATCTCCTTTGACAAATTTGCTTGCACCATCCATAGCGCCGTAAAAATCTGCTTCCCGTTGAATTTTAGTCCTTCTTTTTCTTGCATCTTCTTCAGAAATCAGGCCGGCATTCAGATCAGCATCTATGCTCATTTGTTTACCGGGCATAGCGTCTAAAGTAAATCTGGCAGCAACCTCTGCTACTCTTTCTGCGCCTCGCGTAATAACAATGAATTGAATTATCACCAGGATAAGAAAGATAACAAAGCCGACAAACGCATTTCCACCAATTACAAACTCACCAAACTGCTGAATAACCTGGCCGGCATGACCTTTCAATAATATTAAACGAGTCGAGGAGATGTTAAGTGCCAATCGGTATAAGGTCATTACCAAAAGCATTGACGGAAACACAGAGAACTCAAGCGGTTCCTTATTATACATAGATACGAGCATTACAACAACTGCACATGTTATATTAAAAACTATCAGTACATCCAACAATGTTGGATGCAGCGGAATAATCATTAATAGAACAATTGAGAGAATGCTTACTGTTACAAGAATATCGATATGTTTACTTATTTTGCTTGTAATTGTCGGAATCGCCATCTTTTTCTCTCCTAGATGCGTTTCTTTAATCTATATACATGGGCAATTACTTCGGCCACAGCCTGATATAAATCTACAGGTATGTTCATTCCTATCTCAACTCTCTTATACAAAAGCCAGGCTAAGGATTTGTTTTCTACAATAATTACTTGATGGGCGATAGCCGTCTCTTTAATCTTTTGCGCTATATAATCTTGTCCCTTAGCAACAACTTGCGGTGCACCTTTTTCCTCTTCATATTTAATTGCTACAGCTACGTGTGTAGGGTTGGTTATAACTACTGTAGCCTTTGGTACATCCTGCATCATCCTTTTGGTGGCTAGCTGACGCTGACGTTCACGAATCTTCGATTTGAGAAGAGGGTCCCCTTCCATTCGTTTATACTCTTCTTTTACTTCCTGTTTACTCATCATTAAATTCTGCTCATATTCGTAAACCTGATAAGCGTAATCGCCTATTGCAAGTAAAAAAAGGATTAGTATTATCCTCCATGTTGCGGTTAAGGTAATATCTCCAATATAGATAATCGAGGAATCCACCGGAGAATCCATAAGCACAGATAAACCAGGAAGCTGCTTGTTTAGAAAGCTGAATGCTACATAACCAACCAATAATGTTTTAAAGACAGACTTTATCATCTCTACCAAAGCACGTTTTGAAAGAATCCGTTGGAACCCTTTTATAGGGTTGATGCGGTTAGGATCAAATTTCAAGGGTTCCGTAGTAAATAAAAAACCTATTTGCATAACATTAGCAATATACCCTGCGGCAAGTGCTGTTAATAAAAGCGGGCCAGCCATTTTTGTTGATACAAATATAATTTCTTTAAACAATTCTATACTTTTTTCTGGTGTTAAATCAGAAGCAGTATATAAGAATACATGTTGAAAGAAAGCTTGGAAATCTCCGAATATAACAGGCACCCAAGACTTTAATACAAGTAATGTAAGAGTTAAGACAAATACTGTGTTGATTTCGTTGCTCTTTACTACCTGCCCCTTTTTACGGGCCTCTTCTCTACGTCTTGGCGTGGCTTTTTCAGTTTTCTCACCGGCAAATAGTTGTAAGTTAAGTTTAAATTCTATCATGCTTTTACCAGTAAACTGATTATTTGATAAACCTGTTTGATCATATCGGCGGTTAAAATATTAAACAAGTAAATATATAAAGGAATAATAACAAGTAAAACCCCAAAACCTATAAGAACCTTCACAGGCATACCAACCATAAAAATGTTCATCTGCGGTACTGTTCGGGACATAACACCAAGGATTATATCAGTAAAAAGAAGTGTACCCATAATCGGGAATGCCAGTTTCATGGCAATTACAAAAACATTTCCAAAAAGGCTGATTAAATAAGACATAATACCTTCATTGAGCGAAACTTGTCCGATAGGCACATATTGATAGCTGTCAAAAAGCGCCTGGAGCAAATAATGGTGTCCATTCACTTGAAGGAAAACAAGTATAGCCAATATATATTTAAAATTACCCAATAAAGGCGCCTGGGTTCCACTCAAAGGATCAAGTACATTCATTATTCCAAATCCCATCTGAGTATCAAGCACTTCGCCAGCCAGTTGTATAGCAGCGAAAAATAATTGGGCTGCCATTGCAATAACCAGTCCTGCTATAAGCTCACTGATTAAAACGACTGCATACACTCCCATACTGCTTGGTACCTGATAGAGATCACCAATACCAAATTGCCAAGCCAGCAATGAAATAAAAAGAGCAAATGATGCCTTCCACATTGCCGGAAGATTACGTGTACTATAAATAGGTGAAAATGCAATCCCTGCTAAACGAGCCAGAAGAAGCATGAATTTGTCACTTTCCTGAAGCAAAGCTTGTATAACATCCATATTTAGTACCATTCACTATCTCATTATAGTTGGTATTGTTTGCATTAAATTATTAGTAAAGGCAATTAGAAGGTTTAACATCCACGGCCCAAAAATTATCAGGACTATTAAGACAAGTGCAATTTTAGGAACAAAAGTAAGTGTTTGTTCTTGGATTTGCGTTGTAGCCTGAAATATACTAATAAGCAAACCTACCACAAGGCTTGTCCCGAGAAGCGGAGCAGAAATAAGAAGAATTAAGTATACCGTTTCGCGAGCCAGATAAATGATAAAATCTTGCGACATTATCAGCACACCCTTACTTAATTATCGAAAACTTGTTACTAATGTTTGTACTACCAAATTCCAACCATCAACCAGAATAAATAGCAGCAATTTAAATGGGAGTGAAATCATCATCGGCGGAAGCATCAGCATACCCATAGACATTAAGGTGCTGGCTACAACCATATCAATAACTATAAAAGGAATATATATTATGAATCCAATTTGAAAGGCTGTTTTCAATTCACTTATAGCGAATGCAGGTATAAGTGTCGTAGTTGGAATGTCTTCGATACCATTTGGCTGATTTGCGCCTGACATGTTCACAAAAAGAGCAAGGTCCTTTTCTCTGGTTTGTTTAAACATAAACTCACGCAACGGTTCTAATGCTTTATTAAGGGCCTCCTCCTGTTGTATCTCGCCATTTAAATAGGGTTGAACAGCGTTTTGATTCATTTGGGACCATATTGGCGCCATTATAAAAAATGTAAGAAAAAGTGCTAATCCCACTAATACTTGGTTTGGAGGCATCTGCTGGGTCGCTAATGCATTCCTTAGAAAGGATAAAACCACAATTATTCTTGTAAACGATGTCATTAAAATTAATATCGCCGGTGCTAAGCTAAGTACTGTAAGAAGGGCAATAATCTGCAGGCTTAGCGCGATATCCTCAGGATTTTCAGACGACCCGACTTCTAAGCCAATTTTCGGGAGAGCAAGTGGTGCTGCATAAAGACAAGTTGACCAAAAGAACGCTACGATGACCACAATGATAAATATGGTCTTTTTATTCACCATCGTTTCGTCCTCCTGTTGTACGCCGATATAGACGATGGGTTCTGTCCAGCTGGTCATTCACCTCTGCGTTTAAGCGTTGGCTCAATTCTTTTGTGAAATCTTCATTTGAACTATCTTTCTTATGAAATAAGCTTATATTGTTTTTTAGAAATCTGGCTAAACCTGGCGGTATTATTTCCTCCGGGTTATTTAACATTTCTTTTACGGCAAGCCATTCCTCATTATCCTGTGAAATTTCTTTTAAGATACTAATTCCATTTTCAGTAACTCCAACCACACATATACCGGAAAACATTTCTATCAGATACAATCCTCTGTTAGGTCCTAAAGCTTGATAGTCGTAGATACGAACCCAGCCTCTGCGATCATTTCTGATTTTCTGTTGCATGTCCTGCTGTCTCTTGATAACCCGTAATATCAAATAAGTCAAGAGAACTATTATCACAAGACCCATAACAACGCGTAGAAATAGTCCTGCCATACTTGGCTGAAGCTGTTGGGAAACGGTATTGCTTTCTTCTGTTACTGCTAAAACAATTGTTCTCGTAAAGTAACTCAACATTTGTTTCACCTTATGATAAGGCTTTTTGTATAGCTTCCAATACTCTGTCAGGCTGGAAAGGCTTTACAATAAAGTCCCTTGCCCCGGCCTGAATAGCATCGATAACCATCGCTTGCTGTCCCATAGCACTGCACATTACTACTCGTGCATTAACATTCATTGCTTTGATTTTTTTAACTGCCGAAATCCCATCCATCTCCGGCATAGTAATATCCATAGTAACAAGATCGGGGTTTAATTCTTTATATTTATCTACTGCAACTTGTCCGTTTTCAGCTTCGCCAACTATTTCATAACCGTTTTTCCCCAATATATCTTTTAACATCATCCTCATAAAAGCTGCATCATCAACTATTAACACGGTCGCCATGTTTTCTCCTCCTTATTTTTTGCATCTGTTTACTTCAGGCTTTTAACTCTTTCCATAGGTGAAATTATTTCTGTCACCCTTACTCCAAATTTCT
>Ga0079080_1014736_pt1 | contig 11697 bp, 11 predicted proteins | sample ADurb_Gly_01_Slu_FD_74552 | JGI IMG/M metagenome (GOLD analysis project Ga0079080, IMG submission 74552) | Active sludge microbial communities from Illinois, USA, of municipal wastewater-treating anaerobic digesters - ADurb_Gly_01_SludgeMetaT... | ecosystem: Engineered > Bioreactor > Anaerobic >...
TTCAAAATGGCAGCAACTATACGATATTCCTGAGTTTCCAAAATACATTGTTTGTAATGCCGACGAAGGGGAACCCGGTACCTTTAAAGACAAACTGCTTATGGCTCAAGACCCTCTGCGTGTAATTGAAGGTATGGCTATATCCGGTTATGTCTTCAATTCCCATGACGGTTATATCTACATTCGCGGTGAATACAGAAACATACAGAAGGTTTTTCAATCGGCCATTGATAACGCTGTAAAAGCCGGTTATCTTGGAGATAACATTCTCGGAACAGGATTCGCTTTCAGAATTCATATTATGACCGGAGCCGGAGCTTATGTCTGCGGTGAAAATTCCGCCCTGCTAAATTCTACTGAAGGAAAGGTCGGCAGACCTAGGATCAAGCCCCCTCATTTGGCAGAGGTTGGACTATTCCTGATGCCTACCCTCGTTAACAACGTAGAGTCTTTCGCCAATATTCCTACTATCGTTTCTGTCGGCGGTAATGAATATCTTGGTTACGGTACCCCCGACAGCGGTGGTACTAAGCTGGTCTCCTTATCCGGACATGCTGCCAAACGCGGAACATATGAGGTTCCCTTTGGTGTAACCTTACGAGATATTATCTTTGACAATGAATTAGGCGGCGGTATTGTAAATAATGGTAAACTTAAATTCTTCCATTTAGGCGGACAATCCGGTCCGTGCGGTTTTCCTGAGCAGCTCGACACCCCTTACTGCTATAAGCAATTGCGTAATAATGGTTTATCGGTTGGTTCCGGGGCTGTTGTTGTTCTCGATGAATCCGTCTGCATAATTGATTATTTAAAATCCGTAACCGAATTCTTCATTCATGAATCCTGCGGCAAATGTACACCCTGCCGTGAAGGAAACATGCAGTTATATTTTATCCTTGATAAATTCTCCAAAGGAACAGCTACCAAAGATGACTTCGCCCTTATGAAAAAACTTTCGACTACACTTTCCAGGGCATCATTCTGTGGTCTTGGCCAAGCTGCTACTACAGCACTCGACACCTGCCTCAAAAACCGCAAGGCTGAGTTTGAGGCTCATCTAAACAAAGAGTGCCCCGCTGGAGTATGTTTTACAAATAAAGAGGGTGGTGAATAATATGCATCATATTGATCCAAACGCTGATGTTAACATAAAAATTAATGATATCCCTGTAACCGTAAAAGGTGGTACCACTATACTTGAAGCCGCTGCCAAAGCAGGTGTAAAAATACCCGTACTTTGTCATCATCCTGATTTGCCCGTACGTGCCACATGCAGAGTCTGTATAGTTGAAATAAAAGGACAAAAGAAATTTAAGACTGCCTGCAATAACCCGGTCGAAGAAGGAAATGAGATCTACACAAATACACCGGCGATAAGAGAAGCAAGAAAAACAATCCTTGAGCTTATACTGGCAAATCATCCTATGGATTGCCTAAAATGCGTACGGAATACGAATTGTGAACTCCAGGATCTTGCAAGCGAATATAATATTAAAACTATCCCTTTTGATCACGTTGCAGAATCTTTGCCGATCGAATCCAACAATCCTTCAATTGTAAGAGATATGAGCAAATGTATAAAATGCGGCCGCTGCGTCGAAGCATGCCAGGTAATTCAGGAAGTTTATGCTATTAATACGGCCAACCGTTCACATGATTTTACAGTCACCACTGCTTATGGTAAAGACCTCAGTGAAAGCACCTGTACCTACTGCGGACAATGTGTTGCCGTATGTCCAGTCGGAGCTCTCTATGAGAAGGATGATACCGGCAGAGTCTGGGCAGCCCTTGATGATAAAGAAAAACATGTTGTAGTGCAAACAGCCCCTGCCATCCGTGTAGCTTTAGGAGATGCTTTTGGTATGGCTCCCGGCAGTGTAACGACCGGAAAAATGGTTGCAGCCCTGCGTCTGTTAGGTTTCAATAAGGTCTTTGATACTGATTTTACGGCTGACCTGACTATAATCGAAGAAGGCAATGAACTGCTCAAGCGCATTAAAACTGGCGGAACGCTTCCGATGATTACTTCTTGCAGCCCCGGCTGGATAAATTTCATAGAGAAGTTCTATCCTGAGATTCTGCCTAATGTTTCAACCTGTAAATCACCGCAGCAGATGTTCGGTGCCTTGGCAAAAACCTTCTATGCCCAAAAAGCCGGTATTGATCCTGCGAAGATATTCTCCGTTTCGATCATGCCTTGTACAGCGAAGAAGTATGAATGTACCAGACCTGAAATGAGAAGCAGCGGTTATCAGGACGTAGATGTTGTCCTTACAACCCGCGAACTAGCCAGAATGATTCAAGAGGCCGGTATTAATTTTGACGCACTGCCAGAAGAAGAATTTGATGCGCCATTAGGTTTATCTACAGGCGCGGCTGTAATCTTCGGAGCATCTGGCGGTGTTATGGAAGCCGCTTTAAGAACTGTATATGAAGTAGTTACCGGTGAAGAACTTAAAGATGTTGACTTTAAAGCTGTCAGAGGATATACAGCAATAAGGGAAGCAGAAGTTGACCTGGCCGGCACAAAAGTTAAGATAGCCGTAACAAGCAGCCTGAAAAACGCCCGTGTCTTATTGGAACAAATCAAAAAAGGTGAATCCGATTATCATTTTATCGAAATCATGGCCTGTCCGGGAGGTTGCGTCGGCGGAGGCGGTCAACCATTCCGTACAACTGCAGCTATCAAGGCTAACAGGGCAGCTGGTGTTTACCAGATCGACTGCTGCCTGCCGATACGCAAGTCCCATAAGAACCCGGCAATCACCGAGATATACGAGGAGTTCCTTAAGGAGCCGCTTGGACACAAGTCTCATGAGCTTCTGCACACTCATTACACCCCGCGGAAAAGTTAAGTTAAAAACTAAATAAGCCAAATTAGTATAATAAAAGGCAGTGTCTAAACCCGTTAAATCCGGTTTAGGCACTGCCTTTTTCTGGCTAATATATATTTTTACTCTTTTTCCTCTTCTGTTTCCATTTGGAGCTCGTCCTCATTGACATAAACAACATGATCACAGTTAGGACAAGTTACTTCTATTACATCTTCATCGGATAGAATGCTGCTTTCGAACCTCACTATGTCATGACACTGAGGGCACTCTATCTCAACATAATTTCCTTCTTCGTCTTCCCAGTCCCCAAATTCTTCTTCATTCTCGTCAGGATATTCATCTTCTCCATAAACCTCGGTTTCTAAATCACCCATATCTTCATCAATAGCTTCAATATATTCTCCTAGCTCATCCTGAACTTCAGCTAATTCCTCAACTTCTTCGATAATTTCTTCGAGGACATCGATAATAGCTGTAAACATCTTGCCTTCCTTGGTTGATTTGTCAAGGTCGAGCCCTTCCGCTAAACCCTGCAGGTAAGCTATTTTCTCTTTTAAATCGCTCATCTGGTTCCCTCCTTACTAACATTTACTATCATAGTATCCCATTTCACCATAGTACTTAAACATAATCATCCGTGAGTACAATTTATGCTCTACTAACATAGCTGCCTGTACGAGTATCGATTATTAAGACATCCCCTTCATTCACAAAGAAAGGAACTTGAACAACAACTCCCGTTTCAAGTGTAGCCGGCTTACCTCCACCTGAAGCTGTATCACCTTTAATACCTGGTTCTGTTTCGACGACCTTTAATTCAACTTGTTTAGGAAGATCAATTCCAATTACCTGACCTTGGTAAAAAAGAATTCCTGTTGTCATATTCTCTTTCAGGTATTTTGGCGCATCTTCCAAAGTGCTCTCTAATAGTGATACCTGCTCAAAGGTCTCGGTATCCATAAATGCCCAGCTTTCACCATCCTGATACAGATATTGCATCTCTTTACGCTCTATATGTGCCTTAGGAAACTTCTCACCCGGACGGAATGTTCTTTCAACAGTTGAGCCAGTCTTAACATTCCTCAGTTTACAGCGTACAAAAGCAGCCCCTTTACCTGGCTTTACGTGCTGGAATTCTTGCAATTGTACAACTTCACCATCTAGTTCAAAGGTTAATCCAGTTCGAAAATCAGTTGTTGATATCATGCAATTTCCTCCTTATTTATGAGTAATAATCATATCTTGGATGCTTTTTGGTGCTTTTGTTAAAACCTCGCAGCCCTGCGAAGTTACAACTATGATATCTTCTATCCTCACACCACCCCACCCTGGAATATATACACCAGGTTCAACCGTAACAACCATACCCGGCTCTAATATGCTGTCATCCCGTGTTGAAAAGCGGGGCCCTTCATGTATATCAAGGCCAACTCCATGACCTAATCCATGACCGAAATTTTCACCATACCCTGCATTCGAAATAATATCTCTGGCAATTTTGTCTACGTCTATCCCCCGCATTCCGGGGCGAATATTTCTGATTGCTGTTTCCTGTGCTTCTCCGACAAGTTTATATATTTGCTCCTGACGGGTATCCGGCTGACCAATAATTATGGTACGGGTAATATCTGAACAATATCCGCCGAATACCGCACCAAAATCCATTGTAACAAAATCTCCCCGGCCTACAGCCCGATTGGTAGGAGTGCCATGCGGCAACGAGGATCGTTCCCCCGAAGCAACAATAGTGTCGAAGGCATTTCTTTCAGAGCCTAAACGCCGCATAAAAAAGTCTATCTCAGTTGCTATTTCTATTTCGCTGAGGCCAGGAACAATGTACTCTCTAATATGTAAAAAGGTTTTATCAGCAATTTCTATTGCCTTTTTGATCCGATCTAATTCCTGATCCTTTTTTACCCTGCGCATTACTTCACAGGGATCACTAACAGGTACAAAAACTATCCCTGGTATCTTATCGGTATATTCCTCATAGGTGCTTAAGGTAATATACTCCTTTTCAATACCGATATTTTTCAAGCTATACGTATCCGCTAAATCTTTAATTGTGTGAGTAATATCCATGCCTTGCTGAATAATTTTAAAGCCAGGCGACTGTATACGGGCTTGTTCGACGTAGCGGAAATCAGTTATTAGTATTCTATCACCGCTTGCAGTTAGCAAAAGCTCCGCACTGCTGCCGGTAAATCCACTCATATATCTTCGGTTGCTTGGTTTGGATATAATAAGGGCATCGATTCCTTCCGGAAAAACAATGTCACCAAACTGATGAGAATAAAAACTCAACTTGTCACTGCCTCCTGTAATTAAACTACGATAAAACAGGTGAATTTACTTTTGCATTTTATCACAAACTTGAGTTCTTTCCTAGAGTTTTGTTGCTTTTATTGTGTTACTTTTCTACATTCCGCTTATGCTCATAGCTTTTACACGAATAGTCGGAGCACCTTTACCGATGAAAAAAGTCAAGTCATTACCGACCGCATCAATATCTGTCAGCATTTCTTTAAGGTTTCCGGCAATCGCGACCCCTTTGACAGGGGTAGTCAACTCACCGTTTTCTATTAACAGCCCTGCAGCACCAAGTGAAAAATCTCCTGAGACAGGATTAACGGTATGCATTCCTAAAACTTCTGTGACATATAAACCCTTTTTAATTTCTTTGAGAATCTCCTGAGGGCTTTTGTCGCCGGAGTGCATGTATAAATTAGTGCATCCAACTTCAGGTGTGCTTTTATAAGATCCGCGAATTCCGTTGCCGGTTGATTTTGTCCCACTCTTTGCGGCTGTGTACTGGTTATGCAAAAAGCCTTTCAGACAGCCCTTCTCAAGCAGAACAGTCCTTGCGGTTGGTACTCCTTCACCATCAAACGGAGCGGTTCCTAATCTTTCCGGCAAAGTACCATCATCAATGATTGTAATGAGAGGACTCGCCACAGTTTTTCCTTCTTTGCCGATCAAAAAGGATTTCCCTTTTTGCATGGCCTCCGCTGAAAAAGCTGTTTGCATAGCACCCAAGAATTTTGTTGCGATATATGGGTCAAATACAATTGGCATATTCTCAGACGGAATCATCTTGGCTCCAAGCATTCTTACAGCTTTCTCTCCAGCTTCCCTGCCAATCTTTAAAGGAGAAATGTCGGGATACTTTAAACCGTAATACATCGCAAAACCTGTTTGACTATCCTCATTTTGTCTGCCGACAACAACAGCATAAGCCCCGCAATATGAGCCTTGATAATCTCCTAATAATCCCATACTATTTTGAATTATAACCATATAGCGGGATTCTTGGTAAACCGCTTTTTCTATAATCGCAATTCTTTCATCATAACCTTGAGCGGCTTCTTCAATACTTTGCGCCAGTATGATTTTTTGTTCTACGGGTATCTGAAATGTTTTTTCGTCATAAATATTCGTAGTTATATAGGAACTTTTTTTCTGTGGCAGATCCCAACTGCTATCAGCTTGCGTTTCCTGAGAATTGTTAACAGCTTTTTCTACTACGCTCTTTAGCGCAGTTTTTGACAAATCCGATGTATAAGCAAAGCCTAAGCGACCTTCTTTGATTACGCGCAGGCCAAGTCCACATTCCTGTGCAATTTTCATGTTTTCTACTTTTTTACCCGCGACCTCGATTGTCATTTCTTCTGAATCGAGTAAAAATACTTCAGCTTTGATATTTCCTTTTTTAGCAGCTGTTTCAAGAACATACTCTGCTGTTTTTTGCAAGTTTTCCCGCATTGATAACCATTTCCTCTCAAATAATCATGTGTCTTTTACTATTAACTAACCGGTAACACAAATAGCCTGCAGCGGACAATTTGAACATTTTGGACTCTTATTCAAACACAAACGGTTCCCGAGGCAGTCAATCAAGGCATGAAATTCATTATATAGCTGGGTATCCACAGAAATATGATCCATAAAGAACTCTTGCATTTCACGATAACTGATCTTCCCACCGAAGAATCCCAAACGCTGAAATATGCGTCTCGTATATGCATCTACGACAAAGATTGGCTGCAAACTGCCGTAAAGGATAATTGAATCTGCTGTTTCTTCTCCAATGCCATATATACCTAACAGCTCTTTTCTCAATACCTGCATTGGCTGTTTAAGCAATACGCCGACGTCTCCACCATACTTATCATGAACAAAGCCAGCAAACGACTTCATACTTTTTACTTTACTTCGATAATATCTCGCAGGTCTAATTAATTCAGCCAGCTCATCATCGGCTATCATAAGAATAGCACTAATATTAATGAGCCCTTTTGCTTCAAGTATTTTTAAAACTGCTGACGTGTTTTTCCATGACACATTCTGTACCAGAATAGCACCCATGATCATTTCTAAAGCCGATTCCGCAGGCCACCAATGACGCGGGCCAAAATGACTATATAAACGTTCGTAGATGTCTATTAACTTTTTCGTGATAACTTCATTCTTCAACATGTAAACACCTAAATGCGTCTTATTTTACCATTGCTTTTACTACTACCACGCCCGCCTACAATAAGCTCCTTTACTAAAATCGTCGGTTGAGCATCGGATACAGGAACCCCTTGTCCTTCTTTGCCACATACACCAATAGTATATCCAAGATCACTTCCGACCATCTCAATCATCTGTAAGGTACTAGGCCCGTTTCCGGTTAAGGTGGCGCCTCTGACCGGCGAAGTTATTTCTCCTTCATCGATCAAATAGGCCTCGGCAACATCGAAGACATAGTCACCATTAGTTGTGTTAACCTGTCCGCCTCCCATAGCCGTAACGAGCAAGCCTTCTTTTACTTCCTGTATGATTGTGCCAGAATCTGTTTTACCCGGTGCTATATAGGTATTGCACATCCGTGGAAAAGGCCTGTTCTGATAGGATTCTCTTCTTCCGTTGCCGGTGGATTCCCGCCCCTCTTTATCCGCCGTCTGGTAATCGTACATATACTCTTCCAACACACCATCCCTGATAAGTACGGTCTTTTGTCCCGGTTTTCCTTCATCATCGTAACGAAGAGAGCCATATTTTCCAGGAATCAAGGCATTATCTACTACAGTAACTAGAGGAGAAGCCACTTGTTTTCCCATCTTATCCGCATAAACGGAAAGGCCTTTTTGAACAAGATCTGCTTCTAAGCCATGGCCGCACGCCTCATGAATCATTGTACCTCCGGCACTGCTTTGCATAACTACCGGCATTCTTCCACTTGGTGCATGCTGCGCTGAAAGCATTAATACTGCTCTCTTGGCGGCATTTTCACCTAAGATATGCGGCTGGTTTTCATCAAAAAGTTCAAAACCGGTCTGTCCTCCGGCAGAATAATAACCTGTTTGGATAGTATCGTTTTTTGCCGCAATTGCATTAACATTTATCCTCGTTCTTGTCCTCGAATCCTCAACATAAATTCCCTCGGTATTAGCAATAACCACTTCCTGCTTAATATCGCCATATCCAACACTAACTTGCCGTATAAGCGGATCCACACGTCGTGCAGCATCATTTGCTTCCATTACCCTGTCTACCTTTGTTTCCATTTTAATTTCACCAGGCGGAATCTTAATAACAAACTGTGCCTTTGCAGCAGGTGTAGTAAAGTCAAGGACTTCTGATATCCCGGCCTCTTTCCGGGCTGCTTTACCGGCCGTCTCGGCCACCTCAAGCAGACGTTTAACCGATATATCGTTAGTATAGGCATACGATGTACTGCTCCCATATATTACGCGAATGCCTATTCCCTCATCTATACCTGAATTTATTCTTTCAATACGGTTTTCCTCACAAGAAATACCGGTAGTTTCTTTATGCTCCCAAAAAAACTCGGCAAAATCAGCCCCATACTTAAGAGCCGTCTTTAATATTTCTCTGATTTCGCGTTTATTCATGATTTACCCCCAATTTTGGAGTCTACTTAAATGTTTACCAGGGTTTTTCGAATGTATTCATATGTCAAAAAAGAATTTGATACTTGCTTACTCAAGATGGTATGGATTTTGACTTACTTTTTCAACAGCTCTGGCAACTTCAGCCAATACATCAGTATGGCTTTGTATCGTCAGAACCTTTAATTTTGCATAAACCGAGCCTTTTTTGCTTACTGAATAGTTTGGTTTTAATTGATTGAGCGCCATACAGGCCATATCAAAACGGCATTTTTCACACTTACAGATATCCGTCCTTTGATCTAATAGCTCATTTAATGTTTGCCAAACAAAATACTCGGTATGATTGAATAGTTCCACCAGAACTCCTCCTTATCAATTAAAAAAGCTTCTTTTTGGTGCTTTGTAAACTAATTCGCTTCTGTTTGATTTTTTCCTTCTAATACCAGCTTCTAAAGTGTGATGGGAAAAATAACAGCAGAAGAAACCCTAAGACAAGATACGGGGCAAATGCTATGGAATCCTTTTGTTTCTTCCTGCCTATAACAAGTAGAATTAAACTAATGATACCCCCGGCTAAAGAACTGACAAAAAAAACACATAGTATTCCTGGAAAACCTACCCAAAAACCCATAGCTCCCAAAAGCTTAATATCTCCTCCTCCAATTCCTCCGCGACTGATTATTGCCATTAAAATAGGGGTAGCTAAACCTGTAAAGAGTCCAATCAACCGGCAGCCTAACGATATTTCTTGAAGAACAAAGTGATATATAATCCCGGCAATTAAAAAAAATATTACTGCCTCATTTGGAATTATATGTTTCTCCAAATCGATAGCAGTAATGATTAACATAAAAGAAAAAACAAACAGCCCGGTTAAACACCGGGTAGTTAAACCATAAATATTGTAAACAAGCAGCCAGCCCATCGCATTAATGGCAGTTATGCTCAGAAAATACCAAGGCCTTATTTCACTTAGAGAAATTTTTTCGTTTGTAAATTTAGCAATACAGATGTTTAAAACACAACCAACAAATATACTCAAAATGATAAGTAAAAATATTACCATCCTTACTCTCCTTGGCTCCCTGTCACATAGACCAATCTACTTAGCTATATAAATCATTTTTGAATCATTTCCTCGTTGACTCTGCCGGTTCTAAGCAGCTCCTCTATTGACATTTGCATCGTTTGCATACCCCACCTGCCGCTAGTCTGCATAACAGTTGGAAGTTGATGGATTTTGCCTTCGCGGATCAAACTGCGCACAGCTGTCGTAGCAATTAGTATCTCAACGGCCAGTTCCCTGCCTCCTATACCTGGATATAACTTCTGCGATACTATCCCTTGTAAGACTGCGGATAACTTTATCTTGATCTGCCCCTGTTGTTCCGGAGGAAATAGCTCTATTATCCTGTTTATACTTTGTACGACAGTGCATGTATTTAGTGCAGCAAATACCATATGCCCTGATTGTGCCGCAGTCAAAGCGGTTAAGACCGTTTCCTGGTCGGTCATATCACCTAGCATAATTACATCGGAATCATAGCGCAAGCATGACCGTAGGGCACCCGCCATAGATCGCGTATCACCGCCAATTTCTCTTTGGTCGACAATACTCATTTGATGATGATGCAAATATTCAATCGGATCTTCAATAGTAATAATATAACAATTACGCTCTTGGTTAATCTTATTTATTAATGCAGCCATGGTTGTGGATTTTCCGCTTCCCGTTTGACCGGTTACTAAAACTAATCCCTGTTTTTTCTCTGCAAAACCTGCTACTACTGAAGGAAGTCTAAGTGATTCAATTGTTGGTATTATATAGGGAACCGGTCTGATAGCAAGACTCAGGCAGCCCCGCTGACGATAGGCATTCACACGAAATCTTCCAACCCCTGGCAATGAATATGAAAATTCGAATTCGCCTAAATGTTGACAAGCTTCATATTGTTCAGAGGTCATAATGGTTCGCAATGCATTAAGTGTATCCGCTTGGTTGATTGGGCAATTACTTTCGTTATCCCAAATAAGATTGCCATTAACCCGAAATACCGGAGACGTTCCTACCGTAAGATGAATATCTGATGCTTCCATTGCCAGTGCTTTCTTTAATAAAGCAATTACCTCCACACAATACAGCCTCCTTAATAATATCTCCGGTTTGCCTGACCAATCAGGTGTTGCGAATAAAACTTATGATATCTTCAACGGCCTCATCAATACTGATTATAGAAGTATCAACGTAATAGTCCGCACAACGATATTTTTCTTCCCTCTCTTTTAAAATCTTCTTTATTTTTTCATACATATCCTCACCGGCAAGCAAGGGTCTTTTATTATCATTTCTCACCCTTTCATATATTGCTTCAGGACTTGCAGACAAGCAAATAATAATACCTCTTTCCTTAAGCTTATCTATGTTTTTATTGTCTAAAACGACTCCACCACCGGTAGAAATAACACAATTTTCGTATGCGGCAATCCGATCGATAATTTCATTTTCCTTCAGGCGAAAATATTTTTCTCCATGAGCAGCAAATACTTCACTTATTTTCATCCCCAAAAAAGCCTCTATCTCTTTATCGGTATCAATGAACATTTTCTTTAGCTTTTCTGCTAATTTTAGACCAATTGGGGTTTTGCCAACTCCCATAAAACCTACCAGAACTATATTCGATTTCATTTCTCTTCATCCTTTGCCATTCTCATAAAAAATATTTTTATCCTTCGATAATTTTAATTATGCTCATTAAATCTTTATATTTAACCTGTCCTGGCGCTGATAACTGCCTCCCCGCGGCGAAAGTTACATCCGACCCAAAGCATCCGCCCGCGATTCTGCTTATAATGCCCATAGTACCCATCGATATTGAAATGAGTGGGATATCAAGAACCTCTTTTCTCGCCGCAAACGTAGCATTTAAGATCTTAAGGACATCACCGTAATCATTTGGCATCGC
>Ga0079080_1005822_pt1 | contig 11688 bp, 22 predicted proteins | sample ADurb_Gly_01_Slu_FD_74552 | JGI IMG/M metagenome (GOLD analysis project Ga0079080, IMG submission 74552) | Active sludge microbial communities from Illinois, USA, of municipal wastewater-treating anaerobic digesters - ADurb_Gly_01_SludgeMetaT... | ecosystem: Engineered > Bioreactor > Anaerobic >...
TAAAGGTGAAGTACTTCCTGACATCAAAAACAGGAAGGAGGAGAACACTAATGCTCGTACCTAAAAGAGTCAAATTTCGCAGGCCTCATCGCGGTACAATGAAAGGAAAAGCGACAAGAGGTACTAAGGTTGCTTATGGGGAATATGGATTGCAGGCATTAGAGGCTAGTTGGATTACAAACCGCCAAATTGAGGCTGCGCGTATAGCTCTGACCCGCTATATCAAGAGGGGAGGACAGGTCTGGATAAAGATATTTCCAGATAAGCCTGTCACCGCAAAACCTGCTGAAACAAGGATGGGAAGCGGTAAAGGATCTCCAGAATATTGGGTTGCAGTAGTTAAACCAGGTCGCATCATGTTTGAAATCGCGGGTGTAACAGAAGAAATAGCTCGCGAAGCCCTGCGTCTCGCATCTCATAAGCTGCCCATAAAAACAAAGTTTGTAAAACGTGAGGAAATGGGTGGTGAAGCAAGTGAAAGCTAATAAGCTTCGTGATCTAACACAAGATGAGTTGTCAAGAAAAGTAACGGAACTTAAAGAAGAGCTTTTTAACCTCCGCTTCCAACTTGCCACCGGTCAACTTGAAAATCCGATGCGTATAAGAGAAGTCAAGAAAACTATTGCGCAAACCCAGACAGTGATCAGGGAGCGGGAAATTAAGGAGCAGCAAGGTTAAGTGATTGAGGTTAAGGCAAAGGAGGTATGCTCGCTTGGAAAGAGCAATGAGAAAGACAATGACGGGCATTGTTGTTAGTAATAAAATGGATAAGACAGTTGTCGTAGCCATCGAAGAATCTACACAGCATCCAATTTATAAAAAAACTATCAAGCGTACAAAAAAGTATAAGGCTCATGATGAAGAAAACACATGCAATAATGGGGACAAGGTGAAAATTATGGAAACACGTCCCTTGAGTAAAGACAAACGCTGGCGGGTCGTTCAGGTTATAGAAAAAGCACCGTTGGTATAATAAGGAGGTTCGGGGCATGATTCAACAAGAAACTATTCTTAGAGTTGCCGATAATACCGGTGCCAAGGAACTGTTATGTATACGCCCGTTGGGTGGTTCCTTACGGCGTTATGCCTCTTTGGGCGACGTTATAGTTGCGTCTGTCAAAGAAGCAACACCAGGAGGCGTTGTTAAAAAGGGCGAGGTCGTAAAAGCCGTTGTTGTTCGGACAAGAAATGCAGTTAGAAGACAAGATGGTTCATACATTAGATTTGATGAGAATGCTGCAGTGATTATCAAAGAAGACAAAAGCCCAAAAGGTACTCGTATCTTCGGACCGGTTGCCCGTGAATTACGGGAACGGGAATTTGTCAAAATCCTGTCTTTAGCGCCAGAAGTGCTATAAAACAGGTAAATAAGATAATCTGCCACTTGGAGGTGAGCAAAAATGAAGCCCAAGATCCATATTAAAAAGGGTGATACAGTCCAGGTAATCAGCGGTAAAGACGCAGGCAAAAAAGGTAAGGTTCTTAGCGTAGAACCGAGCAAAAGCCGTGCTATCGTTGAAGGAATAAATATCATGAAAAGGCATACCAAGCCAACACGTACAAACCCACAGGGCGGAATTATGGAAAGGGAAGCTCCGATTCATAGCTCCAACTTGATGGTTTACTGCTCAAAATGTAAAGAGCCTGTACGTATTAATAAAAAGTTTCTGTCGGATGGACAGAAAGTAAGGGTATGCAACCAGTGTGGAGAGGAATTAGATAAGTAAGCCCAACCGGAAGGGAGGTTCAAGGCGTTGGAACGACTAAAGGAAAAATACCTGCAAGAAGTTGCTCCTGCTATGATGCAAAAATTTAGTTATAAGAATGTAATGGAAGTACCGAAATTAGAAAAAGTAATTGTTAATATCGGTATGGGAGAAGCCGTGCAAAATCCCAAAGTTCTGGATGGAGCAGTCGCAGACCTCAAAGCCATTACAGGTCAAAAACCAGTAATAACACGTGCTAAGAAGTCAATTGCTGCCTTTAAACTGCGTGCCGGTGTACCTATTGGTACAAAGGTAACATTGCGCAGCAGCAAAATGTATGAGTTTGTGGATAAATTAGTTAACGTTGTCCTGCCTCGAGTTCGTGACTTTAGGGGGATATCTCCGAAGTCCTTTGACGGTAGGGGTAATTATACAATGGGACTAAAAGAACAGATTATCTTCCCCGAGATAGAATACGATAAAGTTGATGCTATCCGCGGTATGGATATTGTGTTTGTTACCACGGCGAAAACTGATGAGGAAGCAAAAGAACTGCTGGGACTTATGGGTATGCCGTTTGCCGACAGGTAACCGCTCTATTTTTAATACAAAGGAGGGAATTACGTGGCAAAGAAGTCCATGATCAACAAGCAGCAAAGAGAACCTAAGTTCAAAGTGCGCTCTTACAATAGATGTAAAATATGCGGTCGTCCCCATGCTTACATGCGGAAATTCGGCATGTGTCGTATTTGTTTCCGCGAGCTGGCTTATGAAGGACAGATCCCGGGCGTAACTAAAGCTAGCTGGTAAGTTTGGAAAGAGGAAGGGGGTCGTTAAGAATATGGTTATGACAGATCCGGTTGCTGACTTTTTAACAAGGATTCGTAATGCGAATTCCGTAAACCATGAGAAGGTAGAGATACCGGCATCAAGGATAAAGAAAACTATGGCTGGAATTCTAAAAGAAGAAGGCTTTATCAAAGATTTCGAATTCGTTGAGGACGGTAAGCAGGGAGTACTCAGACTTTATCTGAAGTATGGTCCTAATAAGCAAAAAGTCATTTCAGGGATTAAGCGTATCAGTAAACCTGGTCTTCGGGTTTATGTAAAAAAAGATGAAGTTCCGCGTGTTCTTGGTGGGCTGGGAATAGCTTTTATTTCCACCTCGCAGGGAATTATGACCGATAAGGAAGCAAGGAAACGTCAACTAGGTGGAGAAGTAATTTGCTATGTTTGGTAGGAAGCAAACATTAGGCAGCCCAGGGAGGTGTAATAATGTCAAGAATTGGTAAACTACCTATAACAATACCGGCAGGTGTGGATGTAAAAATTGAAGGGAACAACATCTCAGTTAAAGGTCCAAAAGGCCTATTAACAAGAACTCTGCATAAGGATATGAATATTGCAATCGAGGACGGAAAAGTAATTGTCACTCGTCCAAGTGATGAAAAAGAGCATAAAGCTCTGCATGGACTGACAAGGGCACTGATAGCAAATATGGTAAACGGAGTAACTACGGGATTTGAAAAAACTTTGGAACTCGTAGGTGTCGGATACCGTGCTGCGAAACAGGGCAATAAGCTAGTACTTACGGTGGGCTATTCACATCCGGTAGAGTTTGAACCTGAGAAAGAACTGGAAATAGAAGTCCCTGCACCCAATAGGATTATTGTTAAGGGAGCCGATAAAGAAAAAGTTGGCTTATTGGCAGCTAATATCCGTGCCGTAAGGGAACCGGAGCCTTATAAAGGCAAAGGTATAAAATACTCGGATGAAGTTGTTCGTCGTAAAGTCGGTAAAGCTGGCGGCAAGAAGAAATAAGGCTGGTTGTTAGCTTAACCCGATACAGAAGGGAGTGAAGCACGTGCTTACCAAAACGGATCGAAAAAAAGTACGCCGTAAAAAGCATTTGAGGATTCGCAAAAATATAATAGGAACAGCTGTCCGCCCAAGGCTGGCTGTATATAGAAGTCTTAAAAATATGTATGCGCAGTTAATCGATGACATAAACGGTTGTACAATAGTAGCAGCTTCGACCCTGGAAGCACCCCTGAAGGATGGAATTGAGTACGGGGGAAATATCGAAGCAGCAAAAAAAGTTGGGGAAATATTAGGTAAAAAAGCTATAGAAAAAGGTATACGTTCAGTTGTGTTTGACCGAGGCGGTAACCTCTACCATGGCAGAGTTAAAGCCGTAGCTGAGGGCGCTCGTGAAGCGGGATTAGAATTTTAATTGCCGGTCAAAGGAGGGAAAGGTAAAGGATGACTAAGCTTGATGTCAACAACATGGAACTGACCGAGAAAGTGGTATATATAAACCGTGTAGCCAAAGTTGTAAAAGGCGGACGCCGTTTTAGCTTCAGCGCGCTGGTCGTTGTTGGAGACGGAAATGGTCACGTTGGTGCAGGATTGGGTAAAGCTACAGAGGTGCCTGAGGCAATTCGCAAGGGCGTGGAAGATGCTAAGAAAAATATGATCAATGTACCGTTGGTAGGTACTACAATTCCTCATGAAACTGTTGGCAGATTTGGGGCTGGCAGTGTTTTGATGAAGCCGGCATCAGAAGGTACAGGAGTTATTGCGGGTGGACCAGTGCGCGCAGTACTAGAATTATCAGGGATTAGAGATATACTCACAAAATCGCTGGGTTCAAACAATGCGAATAACATGGTAAGAGCAACCTTAGAAGGATTAAGTCAGCTTAAAAAGGTTGAAGAAGTCGCCAGGTTGCGCGGTAAATCAATTGAAGAACTCTTGAGCTAGGAGGGTAACATGGCTAAGTTAAAGATAACTCTCAAAAAAAGCGTTATTGGATCAAATGATATTGTAAGAGACACTGTAAAATCTCTCGGTCTGACAAAAACGCAACGATCCGTTGTACAAGAGGATTCACCCAGCATACGAGGTAAAATTCGTAGGCTTGAGCATCTGTTGACCGTAGAGGAAGCAGCTGAGTGACAAAAAGGAGGTGTATCTATGAAACTCCATGAATTACAACCAATGCCTGGTTCACGTCCAAAAGATATCAGAAAAGGACGTGGTACTGGCACAGGTTTAGGAAAAACGGCCGGGCGTGGGCATAAAGGACAAAAAGCCCGTGCTGGTGGAGGCAAAGGCCCATATTTTGAGGGCGGCCAAACTCCGTTACAGCGTCGTATGCCTAAACGAGGTTTTACAAATATCTTTAAAACAGAATATGTAGAAATAAATTTAATACAGCTTGATGCATGTTTTGAAGCAGGAGATGTTGTAACTCCGGAAGCTATGGTAGAAATAGGACTTGTCAAAAACGTGCGTGATGGCATCAAAATTCTGGGCAATGGAGAAATTACTAAGGCTCTGACAGTTAAGGCACAAGGCTTTAGCAAATCCGCAGCAGAAAAAATTGCCGCTGCCGGCGGTCAAGTAGAGGTGATATAGGTGATTTCAACACTAGCCAGTGCTTGGAAACTCAGCGATTTGCGCCGTAAGATATTATTTACATTAGCAATGCTGCTGGTATTTAGGATAGGCGTACATGTTCCCGTACCGGGTATTAATACACAAGTAATAGCCGACCTAATATCCAAAGGGCAGCTATTGGGCTTTTTTGATATAATATCAGGTGGTGCGTTTAAAAACTTTTCTGTTTTTGCAATGAGCATAACCCCGTATATCAATGCCTCGATTATCATGAACCTTTTAACAGTCGTTGTCCCATACTTCGAACGGTTGGCTAAAGAGGGCGAAGAAGGCCGCAAGAAAATGACTGAGTATACTCGTTATGGTACAGTTATTCTTGGCTTTATCCAGGCGTTTGGTATTTCGATAGGGTTAAGATCAGCTATCATTAATCCGGGGATTGTGTCTTCACTAATTATCGCTTTGTCTTTAACTGCAGGAACAGCATTCTTGATGTGGCTAGGTGAATTGATAACTGAAAAAGGTATCGGCAATGGGATTTCATTGATAATCTTTGCAGGTATTGTTTCAAGAGTTCCTTCGGGAATAGTATCTGTCTATCAATATCTTGCTGCCGGAACAACGAATATATTTGTTGTTATTCTGTTTGCAGTATTAGCATTAATTGCTATTGCCGCGATTGTAGCCATTCAGGAAGGACAGCGCCGGATACCTGTACAGTATGCTAAGCGTGTGGTTGGCAGGAAAGTCTACGGCGGACAAAGCACACATATTCCTCTTAAAGTAAACCAGGCGGGAGTAATTCCGATCATATTTGCGATATCGATTCTGATGTTTCCAGGTACGATTGCATCTTGGTTTCCTAATAATAGTGTTGCTGTCTGGATTGCAGATTTCTTTAACTTCAGAACAATATGGTATAATATCTTGTATGCCCTGCTAATTATTTTCTTCACTTATTTTTATACAGCAATTTCCTTTAATCCGATTGATATTGCTGATAACATGAAGAAGTATGGCGGTTTCATACCTGGTTTAAGACCGGGACGTCCTACTGCAGAATATATTCAAAAGGTAATGAACCGTGTCACCTTGGCAGGAGCCTTATTCTTAGCAATTATTGCGGTATTGCCAAGTGTTGTTATGACAGCGACGAATTTGCCTTTGTATTTTGGCGGCACTAGCTTGCTCATTGTTGTCGGGGTTGCATTGGATACGATGAAGCAAATAGAAGCGAACCTACTGATGAGGCATTATCAAGGCTTCCTCAAATAATAGGGGAATCGAAACGAGGTGGAACCAAGATGAAGATTATTCTAATGGGACCGCCTGGGGCAGGTAAAGGGACACAAGCCGATTTTCTAAAAACCGAACTTAGTATTCCGCATATCTCCACAGGCGATATGTTCCGTAAAGCTGTGACCGAAGGAACTCCATTGGGACTGGAAGCCAAGCGTTACATGGATTCTGGCCAGCTTGTTCCGGATAGCGTTACAATTGGGATTGTCAAGGAAAGATTGTCAGAGGCTGACTGTGAAAACGGGTTCCTCTTAGATGGGTTTCCGCGTACAATACCTCAGGCTGACGCTCTGGGTCAAACGCTAAAAGAACTTGGAATGGCACTAGATGCAGTAATAAATGTAACAGTACGCAGGGAGATCTTAATAGGAAGATTAACAGGCCGTAGAGTGTGCAAATCGTGTGGCGCCACATATCACATGTTGTTTAACCCCTCTAAGGCAGGTGAAAAATGTGGATCATGCGGAGGAGATCTTTACCAGCGTAAGGATGATTCTTTAGAAACAGTGGGTAATAGGTTGGATGTATATGACAAACAGACCGCACCACTAATCGAATATTATAAAGGAAAAGGCCTTTTGATTGAAATTGATGGTGAACAATCCGTAGCAGAAGTTACACAGTTTATTATGGAAGCCTTGAAAAGAGGGCGGGCATGATAATACTAAAATCCGAAAGAGAACTACGGTATATGTATGATGCCGGTCAGGTTGTAGCGAAGACCCATAAGGAAGTAGAAAAGGCTGTTAAACCGGGTGTAACTACGTTGGAACTGGATCATGTTGCTGAGCAATATATACTGAAGTGTCAGGCTAAACCTGCATTTAAGGGATACAATGGATACCCAGCTTCAATATGTGCTTCTATCAATGAAGAAGTGGTGCATGGTATTCCGAATAGATTAAGGCAGGTAAAATCTGGTGATATTATTAGTATTGACATTGGTGCGATTGTCAATGATTACGTTGGTGACGCTGCGGTAACTCTTCCGGTTGGAGAAATTGACGAAGAAGTTCAAAGGTTGCTTGATGTAACTCAAGAGGCTTTAAATCAAGGAATCGAAAAGGCCGTTGTTGATAATCGGTTGTCAGATATATCTCATGCCGTTCAAACATTTGTGGAAAAAAACAGCTTTTCAGTCGTACGAGATTTTGTCGGGCATGGGATTGGCAGAAACATGCATGAAGCACCACAAATACCAAACTTTGGACCGCCTGGAAGAGGACCACGATTAAAAGCAGGCATGGCCCTCGCAATTGAGCCGATGGTAAATATGGGTACTTATGAAGTTGAGACATTAGTTGATAACTGGACAGTGGTTACTAAAGACAAAAAATGGTCTGCCCATTTCGAACACACCATTGCCATTACCGAAAAGGGTCCATGGATTATGACCAAATAACAACCTGTTTATTTATGGCTAATAATGGTAAAATTAAAACATGGCATGTCTATTCATACCATGATAATAATAAACAGATTTAAGGTGTTGACGATAGGAGGTTAGTACCAATGTCCAAGCAAGATGTCATAGAAGTTGAAGGTACTGTACTGGAACCTCTCCCAAATGCAATGTTCAGGGTAGAGTTGGCAAATGGCCATAAGGTTCTTGCTCATGTTTCGGGAAAAATAAGAATGAACTTCATCCGTATATTGCCGGGGGATCGGGTTACTGTAGAGCTTTCACCATATGATTTGACCCGTGGTCGTATAACGTATCGATTTAAGTAAACTCCCAATTACACAAAGGAGGAATTGCAGTGAAAGTCAGGCCATCAGTTAAGCCTATCTGCGAAAAGTGTAAAATTATTAAAAGAAAAGGCAGAGTAATGGTAATCTGCCAAAATCAAAAACACAAACAAAAACAAGGCTGAAAAATACGGTGACCGGTGACCGGTGATCGGTAAAAAGACCTTTATTTGAAAAAGACACATTATATTTGGTGTATCATAGGAGTAATTAGCCGGTATACTTGTTGTCGCCGGTAGCTTTAAAATATTTTAGAATGACAATATGCAGGAGGTGTGCAAATGGCAAGGATTGCAGGTGTTGACTTGCCTCGTGACAAGCGGGTTGAAATCGGATTGACCTATATTTTTGGTATCGGCAAGCCGACGTCACAGGAAATCCTGGCAAAAGCGGGGATTAATCCTGATACAAGAGTCCGGGATTTAACTGAGGATGAAGTAGGAAAGATCCGGGAAATAATTGGTAAAGAATGCAAGGTTGAAGGTGATCTCAGACGTGAAGTATCATTAAATATCAAGCGTCTGATGGAAATTGGCTGTTATCGCGGTTTAAGACACCGTCGTGGCCTCCCTGTGCGTGGGCAGAGAACCAAAACTAATGCCCGTACCCGCAAAGGCCCCAGCCGTACTGTTGGGATCAAGCGTAAGAAAGCGTAAGGGGGGAAATAAATTATGGCTAAAAGAACAGCAACAGCCCGCGTGAAGCGCCGGGAAAGGAAGAACATCGAAACAGGGGTTGCGCATATTCAATCAACCTTTAATAATACCGTTGTTACTATCACCGATGCCAGGGGCAACGCCATTTCTTGGGCAAGTGCAGGCCAGATGGGCTTCAAGGGTTCAAGAAAAAGTACCCCGTATGCTGCACAAATGGCAGCAGAACAAGCTGCTAAGGCTGCTATGGAACATGGTATGCGTGAAGTTGAATGTTACGTAAAAGGACCTGGTTCAGGACGGGAAGCTGCTATTAGGTCCCTGCAAGCTACAGGTTTAGAGGTTAGCGTAATAAAAGACGTTACTCCTATTCCGCATAATGGTTGCCGTCCACCAAAACGCAGAAGAGTCTAAGGAGGTGCTTTGTATATATGGCAAGATATGTTGGCCCTGTCTGCAGGCTATGTCGCCGCGAGGGTGTAAAGCTATATCTTAAAGGTGACCGTTGTTATACCGAGAAATGTGCTATAGATAGAAGAGCATATGCGCCTGGGCAGCATGGACAGGGGCGTAAGAAAACATCGGAATATGGTCTCCAGTTAAGAGAGAAACAAAAAATACGCCGTATTTATGGTGTGTTGGAAAGACAATTCAGCAATTACTTTGATAAAGCTGAAAGGCAATCAGGTATCACAGGGGAGAATCTGCTTAGAATCCTCGAAAGACGCCTCGATAATGTAATTTATCGTTTGGGTTTTGCTGATTCAAGACCGGAAGCCAGACAGCTTGTTAGACATAATCATTTTACTTTAAACGGACATAAGGCTAACATCCCTTCAATGTTAGTTGAAGTTGGGGATGTTATAGCAGTAAAAGAAAAGAGTTTGAAATCAGCCAAGTTCCAGGATATCAAAGATAATGTCACGCATAAAGCTCCACCTGCCTGGCTGGAAATCGATAGCGAACAGTTGACTGCAAAAGTAGTTGCTCTGCCCACAAGGGAACAAATTGATGTTCCTGCAGAGGAACACCTTATAGTTGAATTGTACTCCAGGTAAATAGTATGAATATTTATCTGGGAGAATGTTACGAACTAGTAGGAGGGTTAGCCAATGATTGAAATTGAAAAACCCAGAATCGAGTGCGTGGAAATAAAAGATGATAATACGTATGCCAGATTTGTAGTGGAGCCTTTGGAGCGTGGTTATGGCACTACCTTGGGCAATTCACTACGCAGGGTGCTGTTATCGTCACTTCCGGGCGCAGCTGTAACTTCTCTGAAGATTGATGGTGTTTTGCATGAGTTTTCGACTGTTCCAGGGGTTGGAGAAGATGTTACAGATATCATATTGAATTTGAAGTCTCTGGCTTTAAAAGTATATGATGATGAACCGCAAGTTATCAGGATTGATGCGAAAGGCCCAGGAGAGTTGCTGGCCGGTGATATCGAAAGAGGCAGTCAGGTAGAAATATTAAACCCTGAACTGCATATCGCTACACTCGAGGATAATGCCACTTTATCTATGGAAATTACGGTCGAGCGTGGGCGCGGTTATCGTTCAGCGGAGAAAAACAAGAAGGAAGACCATATAATAGGGGTAATCCCGATCGACTCTATTTTTTCACCAGTAAGAAAAGTTAATTACACTGTTACTGATACACGTGTAGGCCAGATAACCGACTATGATAAACTAACATTAGAAATATGGACTAATGGATGCATCATACCGGATGAGGCCATCAGCTTATCAGCGAAGATTCTGCATGATCACTTAAAACTGTTTATTGGTCTGACAGAAAAAATTGGTGACGTTGAAATAATGGTTGAAAAAGAAGAGGAAGAACGAGATAAGATTCTGGATATGAGTATTGAGGAACTCGACCTGTCGGTACGTTCATACAATTGTTTGAAACGCGCCGGAATTAATACGGTTGGGGAACTCATCATGAAAACTGAAGAAGACATGATGAAGGTTAGAAATTTAGGCAAAAAGTCATTAGAGGAAGTCGATGAAAAACTTGAGGCTTTAGGCTTAGGCTTAAGAAAGGCTGAGGAATAGGGGGTTAGAACATGGCCTATAGAAAACTTGGACGCAATATAGGACAACGTCGCGCAATGTTACGTAGTATTACTACAGCGCTTTTGAAAAATGGCCGTATTGAGACAACTGAACCAAAAGCTAAAGAGTTGACAAGTATTGTTGAAAAAATGATAACTCTTAGCAAAAAGGGTGATCTTAATTCACGTCGTATTGCCGCTGCGTATCTTATGGATGAAGGCGTAGTTAAAGACCTGTTTGACAAAATCAGCAAAAAATATGCCGACAGACAAGGCGGTTATACCCGGATTACGAAAATAGGCAATCGTAGGGGCGACGCGGCACTTGTGGTAGTGGTAGAAATGGTTTAACACTTGCTGGAATAACAAAATAAGTTTGAGGTCAGGAAAACCGAAACCTTAGCCCCAAGTTTGGTTAAGCTTTGGCTTTCCTGGTTTTATTTTTGGCAGGAACTTCGATTGCGTGGTGAAAAAATGATAGCTGTTAAGGAGCTAGTCCATAAATATCAAGCTTTTCAAGGTGAGATCCTGGCTTTAAAGGGTATAAGTCTGGAAATTGAAAAAGGGGATTTCGTAGCTATCATCGGGCATAATGGTTCAGGAAAATCTACCTTGGCTAAACATCTGAATGCGTTGCTGTTGCCTTCTGGCGGTAGTGTCATTGTAAATGGAATGGATACCGGTGATAAGGATAACCTGTGGAAGATCAGACAGCAAGTAGGTATGGTTTTTCAAAACCCTGATAATCAGCTTATTGCTACGACTGTAGAAGAGGATGTTGCCTTCGGCCCCGAAAATTTAGGCATCGAACCTAAAAAAA
>Ga0079080_1018973_pt1 | contig 11432 bp, 9 predicted proteins | sample ADurb_Gly_01_Slu_FD_74552 | JGI IMG/M metagenome (GOLD analysis project Ga0079080, IMG submission 74552) | Active sludge microbial communities from Illinois, USA, of municipal wastewater-treating anaerobic digesters - ADurb_Gly_01_SludgeMetaT... | ecosystem: Engineered > Bioreactor > Anaerobic >...
CTCAGATCATTTACTCATTCAAAGGGAATCTTTCAAATTCCCCGCTTCATCAAAAACAATCAATATAATTCTTCTACATATTATCACATTATGCATGATATTCTTGAACTGAGCGAGATGCTGGTTCCCGAATTGAGGGAGATTGCCAGGCAGCTCAAAATTAAGAGGGTGGAACTACTTAAGAAGCAGGACCTTATCTACAAAATTCTTGATCAGCAGGCCATTGATGCTGCTGAGACACGCAAGACCGGCAGAGCTGAAAAACAGCCTTCTGACAAAAAACAGGATCAATCCGGTCAGCAAAAGAAGCAAAGAAAACCTGACAAAACCACGAAGAGTGCTGATCAGCGCCGCCAGCAGGGTCAGAAGGAGCAGCAGCAGGGGCAGCAACAACAACAGCAGCAGCAACAACAGCAGCAGCAACAGCAGCAACAGCAGCAACAACAGCAGCAGCAACAGCAGCAGCCAGGGCAGCAAGACCAGGAACAGCCTCCCAAATCGCAGCATGAACAGCAGCAAATGAAGTCCCATGACCAGAAAGAGCAGGCTCAGAAGGAGCAGGATAAGCAACAGCAGCAGGGACAACAGCAGAACAGGCAGCAGCAGTGGCAGCAGAATCGCGACAAGCGTCCACGCACCTTCAGGAATGACCAGCAGGGCCAGCACAGGCATGACCAGAACCGCCAGCAGCAGAAGGCCCGGCATGACGAAGTGGCACAGACACCATCCCGGCAGCCACAGCAACAGAACCGTGAACAAAGCTACCAGAATGAACATGGAGTACCACCTGCCGACAAGCTTCTACTTACCCGGGAAACAGGCACTGACAACGATCATTATCTCCTGAGGCTCCCTGAATCTGAAGGTGAAAGCCGGATCATCGGGGAGGCAGCAGCGCCTGATGGCGTTGTGGTCATTCCACCGGCTACAGCCGAAGCCACTCTGTCACAGCCCGAGGTGCATGAGCCGGTCAAAGAGGAAAAGAAAGAAAAAATCTATGATTTCGAAGGAATAGTATCAAATACGGGTGTGCTGGAGATAATGCCCGACGGTTACGGGTTCCTCCGCTCGCCTGACTACAACTATCTCAGTTCACCTGATGACATATACGTATCACAGTCGCAGATAAAGCTCTTCGGCCTGAAGACCGGTGACACCATCAGGGGAACCATCCGTCCGCCACGCGAGGGCGAAAAATACTTCCCTCTCATCAAGGTTGAAGAGATCAATGGCCGTTCACCGGATTTCATCCGTGACAGGGTACCCTTTGATTTCCTTACTCCGCTCTTCCCCAATGAAAAATTTACGCTCTGCAGGCCGGGTGAAGGAAACCTGTCAGTACGCATCGTGGACATGTTCTGCCCCATAGGCAAGGGACAGCGCGGTCTTATCGTGGCGCAGCCAAAGACCGGCAAGACCATACTCCTGCAGGATATTGCCAATGCCATTGCCAAATTCCACCCGGAGGTCTATCTCATGATCCTTCTGATAGACGAGCGTCCCGAGGAGGTCACCGAGATGGCCCGCAATGTGAATGCAGAGGTTATTGCATCCACCTTCGATGAGCCGGCAGAGAGGCATGTGCGCATAGCAACCATCGTTCAGGAGAAGGCCAAGAGGCTGGTGGAGTGTGGTCATGACGTGGTCATTCTGCTTGACTCCATCACCCGTCTGGCAAGGGCATTCAACACCATCGCCCCGGCATCGGGCAAGGTGCTCTCAGGCGGTGTTGACTCCAACGCCCTCCACAAACCGAAACGCTTCTTCGGCGCAGCCCGTAACATTGAAAACGGCGGCTCACTGACCATCATCGCCACGGCACTCACTGACACAGGATCGAAGATGGACGATGTCATCTTTGAAGAGTTCAAGGGAACAGGCAACATGGAGCTCCAGCTTGACCGCAAGCTCTCCAACAGGAGGATATTCCCGTCAATTGACATACCGGCTTCAAGTACCAGACGTGAGGACCTTCTTCTTGACAAAAACATGCTTAACAAAATATGGATACTCCGCAACTACCTCACTGACATGAACTCAGTGGAAGCCATGGAGTTCCTGCGTGACCGCATCTCGCAGACACGCTCAAACGAAGAGTTCCTCATTTCAATGAACAGCGAGTAAGATTCTCGTAAAAAATGAGTACATTTGCACTTTATTTTTCGAAAGGTTAATTGATCAATTATTACTTATAATCAGAAATGGCAAAGAAAAAATTTATCACTTGTGACGGCAACCAGGCCGCATCGCACATAGCCTATATGTTCAGCGAGGTAGCCTGCATCTATCCTATTACTCCCTCCTCCACCATGGCAGAATACATTGATGAGTGGGCAGCACACGGACTGAAGAACATGTTCGGTGAAGAGGTAAAGGTTGTTGAGATGCAGAGCGAAGCCGGTGCCGCAGGAGCAGTACACGGTTCGCTTCAGTCAGGAGCACTGACATCTACCTTCACCGCATCACAGGGGCTTCTCCTCATGATTCCCAACATGTATAAAATGTCAGGCGAACTCCTTCCGGCAGTGTTTCATGTCAGCGCACGTACGGTTGCTGCACATGCACTCTCAATCTTCGGTGACCATAGTGACATCTATGCCACCCGCCAGACAGGTTTCGCAATGCTGGCTACCGGCAGCATTCAGGAGATAATGGACCTTGCAGGTGTCGCACACCTTGCAGCCATCAGGGCAAGAGTTCCCTTCCTCCATTTCTTCGACGGATTCCGTTCATCACACGAGATCCAGAAGATTGAGGAGATAAGCATTGAGGATATGAAAAAGCTTGTTGACAAGGATGCTCTCGCAGCATTCCGTCAGAGAGCCCTCAATCCCTGCAAACCGGTTATCAGGGGAACAGCTCAGAACCCTGACATCTTCTTCCAGGCTAAGGAGGCATCAAACCGCTTCTACACCAACCTTGACGATACAGTCAATGAGTACATGCAGAAGATCACCCAGATCACCGGGCGTACCTACAAGCCGTTTACCTATTACGGTGCACCTGATGCAGAAAACATTATCATTGCCATGGGGTCTGTCACGGAGACTATCAAGGAAGTCATTGATTATCTTGCAGAAACAAAGGGCGAGAAACTCGGGCTTATCAGTGTCCACCTCTACAGGCCCTTCTCAGCAAAATACCTCTTCAATGTCCTGCCGGAGAGTGTCAGGCGTATTACTGTTCTTGACCGTACGAAGGAGCCCGGAGCCAACGGTGATCCGCTCTATCTCGACGTCAAGGATGTATTCTACGGCAAGAAGAATCAGCCGGAAATCATCGGCGGACGCTACGGTCTCAGCTCGAAGGATACCACTCCTGCACAGATGATCTCGGTTTTTGAGAACATGAAGAAGGAGAAGCCCATGAACCAGTTCACTGTGGGAATCGTTGACGACGTGACCTTCAGGTCGCTGCCGCAGCTTCCCGAGATCAACGTGAGCCACAAGGGTACCTATTCGGCCAAGTTCTACGGTATTGGCTCTGACGGTACAGTGGGCGCCAACAAGAACTCTATCAAGATCATAGGTGACACAACCGATAAGTATTGCCAGGCTTACTTCGCATATGACTCAAAGAAATCGGGCGGTGTGACAACATCACATCTCCGTTTCGGTGATCATCCCATCCGTTCGCCCTATCTTGTCAACACTCCCGATTTCGTGGCGTGCCACGTACCGGTTTACCTTGACAAGTATGACATGCTCAAGGGTCTCAAGAAGGGAGGCACCTTCCTCCTGAACTCCATCTGGGATGTTGAAGAGACAAAGAGCAAGCTGCCTGATCACATGAAGAAGTATCTCGCAGAAAACAATATCAATTTCTACATCATCAATGCAACCAGAATTGCTGAAGAACTGGGCCTGGGCACAAGGACAAACACCATCATGCAGAGCGCCTTCTTCAAGGTATCGGAAGTAATTCCCTACAAACTTGCTGTTGACGAGATGAAGAATGCCGTCATTACTGCTTATGGCAGAAAGGGCGAGAACGTTGTGAAGATGAACAATGACGCCATCGATCGCGGTGGTGACGTTACCAGGGTTGAAATACCTGCAGAGTGGGCCGGCATAAAGGTGGCTGAAGTGAAGGAAGAGACCGGCAAGCCTGCATTCATACGTGATGTTGTTGATGTCATCAACGGCCAGAGGGGTGATGATCTCCCGGTCAGCGCGTTTGTCGGACGAGAAGATGGCACATTCCCCTCAGGAACAGCAGCATATGAAAAGCGCGGAATTGCTGTCAACGTGCCTGAGTGGCAGGTAGACAACTGTATACAGTGCAACCAGTGCTCCTATGTCTGTCCGCACGCTGCAATACGTCCCTTCCTCCTGACTGACGAGGAGCTTGCAGCAGCGCCTGAAGGTACGGTCGCAAAACAGGGTATTGGCAACACCAAGGGCTATAAGTTCAAAATACAGGTAAGTGTCTATGACTGTACCGGCTGCGGCAACTGTGCCGATGTATGCCCCTCAAAGGAAAAGGCACTTATCATGAAGCCTCTGGAAACACAGCTTGCAGAAGCTGACAGGTGGACCTACATGCATGAAAAGGTCGGTTATAAAGATACCGTGGTTGACAAGTACGCCAACGTCAAGAACTCTCAGTTTGCACAGCCGCTCTTCGAGTTCTCCGGAGCATGTGCCGGATGCGGTGAGACACCTTATATCAAGGCTATCACCCAGCTTTTCGGTGACCGCATGGTCATCGCCAACGCCACAGGTTGTTCATCAATTTATGGCGGTTCAGTTCCTTCAATGCCTTATACCGTGAATAAGAACGGTCACGGTCCGGCATGGGCCAATTCACTGTTCGAAGACAACGCTGAGTATGGCCTTGGCATCAGGCTGGGAGCAACGAAGATCAGAGACCGGATTGAGCGCCTGATGAAGGAGAGCCTCGGTAACGGACTTGCACCGGAGACCGTGGCAGCATTCAATGAGTGGATTGCCGAAAAGGATAACACAAAGGCCACCAGGGCTGTTTCGGAAAAGGTTATCGCAGCTTGCGAAAAGGATAAGGCTCCTGTTTGCAGGGAGATCCTGGGACTGAAAAGCTACCTGGTCAAGAAGTCGTTCTGGGTGTTCGGCGGTGACGGATGGGCTTATGACATAGGTTATGGCGGCCTTGACCACGTACTCGCCTCAGGCGAAAACATCAACGTTCTCGTGCTTGACACTGAAGTCTACTCCAATACCGGAGGCCAGGCTTCGAAGTCGACACCTGCAGGCGCTGTTGCCAAGTTTGCCGCCTCCGGCAAGAAGATTCGCAAGAAGGACCTCGGGCATATGGCCATGACCTATGGATATGTATATGTGGCACAGGTTGCAATGGGCTCGAGCCAGAGCCAGTACCTCAAGGCTATACGTGAAGCTGAGGAGTACCCCGGTCCGTCACTCATAATCGCCTACTCACCCTGTATCAACCACGGCCTCCGCAAAGGCATGGGCAAGACACAGCAGCAGGCCAGGGACGCAGTTGAAGCAGGATACTGGCACCTTTACAGGTTCGATCCGCGCCTTGAAGCTGAGGGCAAGAACCCGTTCCAGCTCGACTCAAAGGAGCCCGACTGGAGCAAATTCCAGGAGTTCCTCAAGTCAGAGGTGCGCTACACATCGCTTATCAAGGACTTCCCCGGCGAGGCAAAGGTGCTGTTCAGGCAGGCAGAGGAGAACGCAAAATGGAGATACAACAACTACAAGCGCCTCTCTCTGCTGGAGTATGGCAACACATCCGCAGAAACTGAAACCAAAACAGAATAAAGCTGTTATATAACGAAGAGAGAGCCGGCCAGCGCCGGCTCTCTCCTGTTAATAAAGGAAAACCGGTATCTTTGCACCTGGCATAATACCGGCTGAACAGAGCGGCATAAAGCCGGAACAGAATGGGTAAAATGGGCAGAGCGCTGGCAATAGACTACGGAAGGAAGAGATGCGGAGTGGCAGTCACTGATCCGGCAAGGATCATAGCCTCTCCCCTGCTGACCGTTCCGTCAGGAGAGCTGGAGGCTTTTCTGCGCGAATATATCCCGCAGGAAAATGTAACAGACGTTATTATCGGTTACCCGGTGACCATGAACAATCTGCCAAGCGAAAGCGTTAAATATATTGATCCGTTCATTGCCCGGTTCAGGAAAATCTTTCCGGAAATACCCCTGCACCTGGCTGATGAACGATTCACCTCACAGATGGCATTGCAGACAATGATTGAAGGAGGAGTAAGCAAAAGCGGAAGGCGTGACAAGGGCATGGCTGACCGTATCAGCGCTTCCATTATCCTCCAGTCATGGCTGACAGGCCGGGAAAACAAAAACAGGAACTGAAACAGAGATGACTTACCCTATCTATGTATACGGACATCCCGTCCTGAGAAAGGTGGCACAGGAAATAGAGAGAGGTTACCCTGACCTTGACAGGTTCATTGAAGATATGTTTGAAACCATGTACGAGTCTGACGGTCTTGGCCTTGCTGCCCCACAGATTGGTAAGTCAGTCAGGCTTTTCGTCATTGACGGTGAACCTCTTGCCAAAGATCACCCTGAGATGAAGGAATTCAAAAAGGCCTTCATCAACCCGCAGGTGGTTGAACGCAAAGGCGCCATAGTGCCTGTGAACGAGGGGTGCCTGAGCCTGCCGGGTCTTCATGAGGAGGTAGACCGTGAGTCAGAGATACGTATACAGTACTATGACCAGCAGTGGAACTATCATGACGAGGTCTACACCGGCTACAAGGCCAGGATCGTGCTTCATGAGTATGATCATCTTGACGGAATTCTCTTTCCTGACAGGCTGAGTCCTCTTCGGCGACGCCTGATGAAAGGCAAACTGAATGACATCAGCAGGGGAAAATTTGAAGCCACGTACCGCACTGTGCTCCCAAACAGCAGGTAAATAACCTGCCATTGATCCGTATTGACATATTTCTTAACTTACATGGGTCTTAATGCTGCTGACCCGTGTATTTCAGGGATATACCGTTCCTGAGGCTAACCATGCCGCTGTGTGCCGGAGTAATCATGGCAGAATACCTGCATGGTATTGCCCTGATTGTGGCAATCGTAGCTATTATTGCGCTCACCCTGATGACTGTAAGGCTGTTGTATGCCGGGTACCGTTCTGACATCCTCTTCGGCGTATGCCTGATCCTTTTTATGATGACCGCCGGCTACCTGCTACGCACCTGGGAATACAGCAGGCTGAGCGACCTTGGCAGTTACCGGCAGGAGGTGACAGTACGTCTGTCGGGCTATCCTGACCCGGGCAACAGCGGCTGGTCCCTGAAAGCACGCATTGTCAGCATCAGGTCAGGTGATACGGTAACCGCGCCACGGGGCTCAATTCTTCTATGGTTCATGGGTGACACCGTTCCTTCCGCCTGGAAGCCCGGTGACCTGGCAACAGTGTATGTCAGGCCGTTGCCGGTGAAGAACAACGGCAATCCATGCGAATTCAACTATCGGCGTTACCTCGAAGGACAGGGGGTCAGGTATATGGCGTTCTTCAGGGCAGATGACATCAGGGCTTTCGTTCCCGGCGCCAGCCGGACAGTCCGGGAAAGATCGCTCATCGCTGCACATGGCATGATTGATCTTTTTCGCCGGGCCGGCCTGGAGGGTGAGACACTTGGTCTTATCACTGCCCTTACAATAGGCGACAAGGAGCTCCTTGACAAGGAACGGCTGACAAGCTTCTCAAGGACAGGTGCAATGCATATAATGGCAGTGTCAGGTCTCCATGTGGGCATGATAAGCATGGCCCTCTCCTGGCTCCTCTTCTTCCTGCGCCGACGGCTGAAGAAGGTGAGAGCGCTGATCATCATCCCCGCGCTGTGGGGCTTTGCGTTCATAACGGGCCTCACCCCCTCAGTTCTCAGGGCAACCATTATGTTTACCTTCCTTCAGGCAGGCAATATTCTCAACCGGCCGGCCGCGGGGATGAACAACCTGCTGGCTTCGGCCTTTATAATCATCGCCGCCCACCCTTCAGTCATTTTCGAGGCGGGATTCCAGCTCTCCTACCTCGCCGTGATCTTCATCATTGCATTCTACGCTCCGCTTTACAGGCTGGTGAAACTCAGGAATCGTGTTGCCGATTACCTGTGGCAGATGACAGCGGTGTCACTGGTAGCCCAGGCAGGGACAATGGCACTGTCAGTCAGGCTCTTCAACATCTTCCCCCTGATGTTTCTTCTTACCAACATAGTGGTAATCCCGGTCTCGTTCGTGGTGCTGATACTGGCAATGCTCCTGCTTGTATCCTCTCCCGTTCCGGCGCTGGCATCATTCTTTGCCATGCTGCTTGACCATCTGGCTCGTTTCACCCTCAGCTTCACCGGAATGGTAAGCTCGGCTGAACATGGTGTGATAACAGGTATTGGCATGTCAGCTGCCGAGACCATCATGATGACCCTGACGTTAGCCCTTCTCCTTGCCGCACTCCTGCGCACAGCCCGGGTAACCCTCAGGCCGTTCCTGGTTGCCATGATGCTTCTGCTGACATGCAACACCATCAAGACAGCACAGGAGATGCATCGCGAAAGGCTGATCACCTACAATATAAGGGGAGAGAGGCTAAAGGTACGGCAACACGGCAGAGTGCTGCTGGTGCCGTCATCTGCCGGCGGCACTCCGTCTGAGGTGCAGAAGCATGCCTGTACCCGGGGACTAAAGATCAGGGTCATTGAACCGGGGTAACATTTCTTTTGTATAACTTTGCCCTGTTTTATTGTTCCAGATATGAGAATAGTTATCGCCGGTGCAGGAGAGGTGGGAACACACCTTGCCAAGATGCTCTCGCAGAGTGAACATGAGATCATACTCATTGATCCGGCCGTGGAGCGTCTCAAACCCGTTGACGCAGCAATTGACGTGCTGACCTATGAGGGATCAGCCACATCCATAAACATACTCAAGGAGGCAATCAAGAAGAACACCGATCTCTTTATTGCGGTTGCCCATTACGAAGACACCAACATTACTTCCGCCATCCTTGCCAAGAAGCTTGGCGCGCGTAAGGTGATAGCCCGCATAGACAATATGGAATACCTTGAGCGGAACAACAAGGAGTTCTTCCGTGAGATGGGAATTGACCACCTGATATACCCTGAGCTCATCGCCGCCAAGGAGGTTATCAGCCTTTTGAAAGAGACAGGTACCACTGAATTCATTGACTTTGCCGGTGGTCTGCTCTCACTCTATGTTCAGAAGCTGGAGAAGAACGCACCGGTGCTTAACCGCACCCTTGAGGAGGTGACCAACTCCCTGGGATCGATAAAGTACCGTGCCGTGGCAATCAAGAGAGATGAGAAGACTATCATCCCCCACGGGAGGGAGGAGTTTAAGGAGGGTGACCTGGCATTCGTGATCTCGACCCGTGACGGTATCTCTGACCTGATGAAGTTTTCCGGGAAGAAGAACATTCAGGCAAAGAGCATCATGATCCTCGGCGGCAGCCGGATAGGCAGGCATATTGCACTGAAGCTGCAGTATGACTGCCAGGTGAAGCTGATTGACATAGACATGGATAAATGCCGTGACCTCGCCGAGGCGCTCGAGGAGACCCTCGTCATCAATGGTGACGGCAGGAACGGTGACCTGTTAGCCGAAGAGGGCCTCCGGAATATGGATGCCTTCGTGGCCGTGACCGGTAATTCCGAGACAAATATCCTTGCCTGCCTGCTGGCTAAAAAAATTGGTGTAATGAAGACCATCGCCGAGGTGGAGAATATGGAATATATCAACCTGGCCGAGAACTCAGGCATTGACACCATCATCAACAAGAAGATTGCCACTGCCAGCCGTATCTTCAGGCACACCATGAACCCCAACGTCACACAGGTAAGGATGATGACAGGGACAGATGCCGAAGTGATAGAATACAATGTGCCTGAGAATGCACGAATCACCGGGGGCCCGCTCAAGCTGATCGATTTCCCCAAGGATGCCATCGTTGGCGGAGGGATACGCAACTATAAACCATATATTGCAACGGGTGATACCGTGATAGAGGCCAATGACAAGGTGGTGGTCTTTACACTGGTGTCAGCCTTCGAAAAGCTGAACAGGTTCTTCACAGGAGACCGGCACTAGAACCAGTGGCGGGTTGTTGGCAACCGGTTTGTGCCAGAAACAGCCCGGCAGTTACAATTATCCAGAAATATGCGAAGTCATTGAGGTAACCGGCTTGCGACACATTCAGCCCGACAGTTACAATTACCCGGAAACATGCGAAGTTCTTGAGGTTACCGATCCGTGCCAGAAACAGCCCGGCAGTTACAATACCTCCACTGCCGGTGATTCAGTATTCGAGTATACCCTTCCCCTGTCTCAGTATGACAGGCTCAGGACCTGTGCAATCGACTACTGTTGAGGGTTCATTGCTTCCAATGCCGCCATCAACAACCAGGTCGGCAAAGTCATCATAATTTTCGTGAATCAACTCAGGGTCAGTAATATTCTCTATTATCTCATCATCATGTATTGATGTGGTCATCAGGGGCCGTCCCAGGTCACGCACTATTGCCATGGTGATGCTGTTGTCAGGTATGCGGATGCCCAGCGTCTTCTTTTTGTGTCTGAACATTGCAGGTATCTGGTTGTTTGCCTTCACGATGAAGGTAAACGGGCCCGGCAGGTTGCGCTTGAGCAGTCTGAAAAGGTTATTGTCATGAATGACTGTGTATTCAGAGAGCTGGCTCATCGACTCAAAAATCATTGACATGTCGGGATTTCCCGGATTAAGCCCCTTGAACCTTGCAATCCTGTCAATTGCCTTTGATGCCCTGATGTCACATCCAATGGCATAAATGGTGTCGGTAGGGTAAATGACCACGCCGCCCTGTTCCAGGACGAACGTCACCCTTCGCACATAAGCAGGGTTCGGATTTTCCGGGTATATCTTTATCAGCATCGCTTTGGTAAAGTGACGGCAAATATATAAACTTCTGATGAGAGGGATAAAAAAAAGAAGGGTAAGCTGCTCATATCGCACCGCTACAACCTTCTACCCTTGCTGCCTTCCGACCCTGGGGGAGTTCAAAGGGAGCTGGTCGTATGAGACTTACCCCGCACAAAAATAGTACTTTCTGCGGCAAGCACCAAATGTTGATCCACAATCCGGTGATTTCCCATTCACGCAAATAAAGTATATTTGCTTCTGTAATCTGAAAAACGCAATAAAATGGAAAAGAAAAGGTCAGTCTGGAAAGAAACCCTAAACTACGGTATCATCTACGGTCTCATCATGGTAGTCTTCTCGGTCTTAACCTACATGTTTGATTTAACCCTGAAGACGTGGATTATCTGGCCAAGCCTGCTTCTGAGCATCATTGTCCTCTTTTTCCTTCTTCGCTCGTACCGTGACCACTACAACAGCGGCTACATCTCATATGGCAAGTCATTGGGAGCTGGAGTTGTAATCACTGTTTATGCAGCT
>Ga0079080_1016602_pt1 | contig 11149 bp, 10 predicted proteins | sample ADurb_Gly_01_Slu_FD_74552 | JGI IMG/M metagenome (GOLD analysis project Ga0079080, IMG submission 74552) | Active sludge microbial communities from Illinois, USA, of municipal wastewater-treating anaerobic digesters - ADurb_Gly_01_SludgeMetaT... | ecosystem: Engineered > Bioreactor > Anaerobic >...
CTCGAGATCTGAGGTGGCAATCCTAAAGCGCCTTGCACCGAGATTTGTGGCCTTTGAGGGCATCGACGGCTCGGGCAAGAGCACCCTCATCGAGGAATTGTCGGGCTGGCTCAAGGAAGCTTCGATTGCTTTCCTCAGGACCCGTGAGCCGGGAGGGACCCGGCTGGGGGAACAACTGCGCGAGCTACTCCTCGATCCTTCTTTTACACCCATGAATCACCAGGCGGAAGTGATGCTCTATTCGGCCAGTCGCGCCCAGCTGGTCCAGGAAATCATCCGGCCCGCCATGAATCGGGGGATGTGGGTGCTGGCCGATCGCTACACCGATGCAACCCTGGCCTACCAGGGTTATGGCCGGGGCATGGATCGGAAGGCCCTGGAGCGGATTCAGGAGTGGGCGACGGGGGGGCTGCAGCCCCACCTTACAGTCCTTCTCGACTGTGAGGTGATGATCGCTTCCCGCCGGATGAGCGGCAGAAAAGAAAAGGAGGACCGCATCGAGCAGGAAGACCGAGACTTTCACCAGCGCGTGAGAGACGGCTATCTCAAACTCGCCCGCGCGACTCCGGAACGATTCCTGGTCCTGGACGGCAGCCGGGCGCTTGACAAGGTCCGGGCAAACTTTCAGCGCCAGTTCATTGCGGCGCTGCGGCGTTCCTATGATGGGGAGCAACAAACAAGTAACGCCTCACTCGCAGTTGGTGCAAACGGAAGAACAACCGAATCATAGAAAGTACGCGAAAAGCTCGCCGAAGTTGATCGAGCCAATCGTTTCATCTTTGAACTGTGAATAGATATATGCTTTACCTTCCTCAAGATTGCGGGACCTGATGCCGTGCTTTATGGAGAGGGAAGCTTCGATAAAGGCGGCCAGTTTGTCGCAGGCTCTGATGATGCGACCGTCGACCGGAGAATGGCAATCGTGATTGAAATTCACCATCATCGCCTCGTCAGACACAACCTTTATCACCTTTCCCTCAGCTACGACCTTGTTGGCGAATTCATCCTCCAGGAAATAGACCATCTCTTCGCACATCGAGGACGGCAGGAGCGGCAGGATGGTGGCCTCAAGATGCATCTTCTCGTAGCTTTTGATGGTCTCCTCAAGTCCCTCGACGGAGCTCTTTACCGGTGAGACAATGTCCCGGGTCAAAACTTCCGGCAAATCATGCACCAACCCGGCAAAGAAATTATTACAGACCCTTTTGCCACAAGCGTCGATCTCCACTGAGCAGAGATAGGCGAGCACGGCAACCGTCAACATATGCCCCAACACCGACGTCTTGGGAAGCCTGGGACATTGCGCCCATCTTTGCTGAAACCGCAGCTGACCGCACAGGTCAATGAAACCGAAAGACTTCTTGCGAAGGGAAATCTTCTGCACGCCGATCAGATCGTAATGATCCTCGATCTGATTCTCGATCTCTTCCCTGGTTCGGTCGATTCCATAGATAAAGGGCGCTGTGTGATAGATGATCTGGAATTCCCAGTTGGTAGCAAGATAGTGAGCTGCACGCAGCAACCTTTTCTCAAATCGGGCATAGTCTTTATCGAAGAGATAGCTTTCAAATTTCTGCGGAAAGCCGCCCTTCACCGCATCAATATCATCGCGCAGCTTTTCCAGGACGACGGCGTTAATCTGGTCTCCCTTCTCACTCATCATTTTATGGAATACCGGCGGTTTGATGTCGGTCAAGATAACTCTCTGCAGAAACTCGAACATCCCCCCTTCTATCAGTTGGCGCCAGTCAACCACCACCTTTCGTTCATGTTCCTCCAGTTTTCCAAGAACATAGGCGATGATAATTTTGTGCGCCTGTTTATCGAGTTCCGTGAATTCCACGGGTCTCACGTGGTCGTTCCATCTTTGAATGCTGGCCGCATCAAACAGCCGGGTAATCAAGCCACTACTGATCATCTGGGGAACTCCATACGACGAATTTCCGGGGAATTGCGGCAGGATATCCCGGCTCCAGCCGGGTTGGTTGCCACGTGTTGCTTGTCAGGGCTGGGGATCGCCCATCCCTAAGGTCTAATGGAGACAGGAGTACCGACTGAGGCGATCTGAAACAGCTCTTCCATGTCGCTGTTGTAGAGGGCAACGCAACCCTCCGTCCAATCTTTGTGAGCGCCACCGGCGTGGATGAAGATCTGCCCCCCGAGGACGGTGTTCCAGGGCGGTGTCACCCTCTTCTCAAAAGCCAGAAGGATGTCCCGAAATTCGACTGGCGTTATGACCCCTGCAAAAAACGCTCGTTCAGCATGCTTCTTATCGGGATAGCTCAACCCGAGAGATTTGTGAAAGCGACTGTTGGGCTTTTTTACACAGATAAAAAAGCTTCCTTCAGGGGTACGTCCGTCTCCTTCCTTCTCCTTATCACCAGTTGGGTGGAACCCCAACCCTACAGGATAGTCCCGCACCAGCACGTCCGACTGCATAACATAAAGACGCCGCTTCTCTTTGTAGACAAAGATCTCCGGGTTCTGGATGGCGCGCACGGGCGTGAGGTAATCGATCTTGAGCGGAACCGGTTCTCGCGCCCTATCCTGGTCACTAATTTCTGTAACTGCCTTGGCGTTCGATGCAGGCTGAGCCGAGTCCACCTTCGACCCTGATTTCTGCATGGAACAAGCGGGCATGGCCAATATCAAGAGGCTGCAAATGAGACGTATCAGCATATCTCTATCTCAAGTTGAGTTTTCATTAGCATGCCGGGCACTAATCTCTCGAAGCCGATAAACGCCCATTTGATACATGGTCATCAACCATATTTCAAGAAAAAATTGCAGGTCTCGGCACGGCCCTTCCCTCTTCAGGACAGCGGAACGACACGGTCATGTTCCCGGGCTGGAACTCGGCAACCAACTGACCGTTTCTCGGAGGAGAGCCGTTTTCTGCAACATGGGAAAGTCTCAGCAGAAAACAAATCCCCTCACTCCGTCAGATCCGGGGACGAGCACCGGTCGGATCAACTATCTGAGGGCTGATAAAAATCAGCAGTTCGCTCTTCTGGCTCGATGCCGTTTCGGTCTTGAAGAGCCAACCCAGGAGTGGGATCTTGTTGAGTCCAGGCGTTCCGGTATTGGACTCCTCCTCTCGACCGCGCATGACGCCGCCGATAACGATCACCTGTCCATCGTCAACCAGGAGTTCCGTGGTGATCTTGCGAGTGTCGACCCCCGGTACCGAACTGTCACCCACGGTATAAGTCTTGGCGGTCGGTTCATCCTGCTTGGCGTTGATTTCCAGGCGCACTTTGTGGTCAGGGGTAATATGGGGAGTCACCTGCAGTTCAACCACGGCATCCTTGAATTGCGTGGAGGATGAACCGTAATCACTGCGAACCAGGTAGGGAATCTGTTGCCCCTGACTGATCACGGCCTTCACATTGTTAATGGTTAATACCTTGGGTGCAGCAACAATGTTGACCTGACTGGCCGTTTCCATGGCTGAAAGCTTGAAATCGATAGTGGCAAGCGTGTCTCCCCAAAGAAAGCCCGTAAAAAACCCGAAAAGGGGGTCGGCAGGACTGTTGATCTCAAACTGTCTTGGAACCGGCGTGGGGGGACCGGCCGTCGTCCCGGGAAGAGGATATTTTACGAATTTCACACCCCAATCCGTGCCTAACGCTCTCGTCGCTTCCCGGGTCGCCGTAACGATCCGCGCCTCGATCATCACCTGCGTCGTGGCCCGATCCAGACGGCTCAACAGGTTTCTCGCCGCCTCGATGCGATTGGGATAATCTGTAAAAATAACCAGGCTGCTTCGTTCGTCTACTGAGATCTTGCCCCGCTCGCTCTTGATTTCGGTTATTTTGGCCGCGATCTCAACCGGTTGAGCGTAGTTAACGGTCAAGTAGGCGGTGGTGAGGGTGCCGATGTCCTGCGATACCTCGAGCAGTTCCTGCTTTGCCTTGATCTGCTCCACCTGCTGGTTCCATTCCTGTTTCAGCTTGGCCCGGCGGGCAATGCGAATGACGCTGCCAACCTCTTCCTTCCCCAAGTCGTTCATCGCCAGCACCATGTCCAGCACCTGGTCCCAGGGCACCTTTTCCACCTTGATCGTCACCCGCCCTGCCACATCGGGCTCAAGCACCATGTTGGTGCCGGTAATATCCGAGAGCAGCCTCAGGACATTCTTGAGGTCGGCATCAAGCAGATCAAGGCTTATCGGCTTTCCGGTATACTGTCTGCGCGAAATCTCGGTCGCCATTGGCGAACCAACCACCTGGCTTCTGGGAGGGCTGAGCTGAGAGGTCATCCCGGCAGCTCTGGCTGACCGACCCTGTTCGAGGGCTCCCCCGCCAAGCCTGGGATCGGGGCTTGGTGACACGGTTCGGACCGTTCTCCCGGCAGGTTTTTCCCCGGGTGGTCCCGGGGATGGGGCCGACAGGGAGCCGCTCTCCAATGTCGGTCGACCTTCTTTCGCCGGATAGAGGGTCAGCAGGAGCTCATCCCCGGTGGCATCCAACACATAGTAGTCAAGGGGCCGGCGCAGGTTTCCGACCAGCTGTACGATTCCCGTCCCCGCTGCTCCACCGTCGGCCAGGGTCACGTTGGCGGAAGATAGGGGCAGAAGGGTCAAGCCGCCGCCGCGGTTGATCCCATTCAGCTCCAGGATGAAGCCGGTTTCCCCGGACCTGCGAAATTCATAGTCCTGGAGCGACGCGTTCCCGATGACTCGGACCAGGGTTGCTGCCTGAGTCTCTTCGATGCGCAGATCCAGAATTTGATCGGCTTTGTTTGCCAACGCTGCGGCATCATCGGGAGCACCCGGCGCAAGCCCCGGAACCGATGCTGCCGGACTGATTCTCGCCCTACTCACCAGGGAACCCTGCTCGGCACACCGGGAGCACACCAGAACAATGGATAAAATTGCCATCAACCTGACCAGTTGCGCTCCCCAATGCCCCATATCTCCCCCTCCCGCTACGCCACCCTACTTCTTCTTCTTTTTGGGATCACTCTTTACCTCAACCGGTTTGTCCAGGAAGCGATAGGTTATGATGGTGCAGGCCACCTGCAGCAGGGGACCCCCTTTCGGATGCGTGATGCTGAGGTTGTCCACCTTCAGGATGCGATTCAATTTGCTGAGGCTGTCGAAAAATGCTCCCAGCGTGTGGTAGCCTGCAACCAGGTCCAGCCGAATGGGAATCATGGCGTGAAACTCAAACACCTGTTCCGGCTGGGGTTGGAAGAGGATATTTTCGAGGCCGACCTGAGCCCCCAGCTGAGAAATAGCATCCAGTAGCGCTGGAATTTCTTTTCTATCAGGCAATAGTGCCAGCAGGCGCGAAAAATCCTCTTCGGCCTTGGCCAGCGCTTCCTGGAGGGCTGGCAATTGAGCTGCCGCCTGCTTGAGAGAAGCCAACCGCTTTTCCTGTTCGGCAAGTTTCCGTTGCAGGCCAGTGATGGTTTCTGCCTGAGGCTGGTACCGGAAAAAGTAAAAGAGCGCCCCCAGAATGAGAAAGGTACCCAGGAAGAGCAGAATTCTCTGGGTAGTTGTCAGGGAGGCGAGCTTGTCCTCGAGCGCTCCAAGGGAAAAGCGTTCCAGATTCATCCCCCCCCCTTGCTCATTAACGCTTCCACTGCTGAAAAGGGGGCATACTGATAGGTAATCTGAAATTCCCTCAGCTTCTTGGCGGCGATGACGGTCTGCTTGGAATGCGTGAGATTGACGGTCCCCTTGACAATGTATGGTGATGATTCCAGATTCCGCATGAATTCAGCAATCGACTCGTTATTCAGGGCAACTCCGTTGAGCGTCATCGAATTCGCCGACTGTACAAGCCTTTCGAGCCAGATTTTTTCCGGCGGCACTTCTGCGCTGATCAGAGCCAGCAGCCGCACCATGGTGTCACGATCCCGTTGCAGGCTCTTGATGATTTCCGTCTTCTTGTCAATAATCTGCTTCTTCTGGTTCACTTCTTTTAACAGCGCTTCATACTTCGCATACTGGCGAACCTCTTCCTCCACGCGGGCAAGACGCGCCTGCAGGTCCTGAATTTCACGCAATTGTAGAAACCATAGCAGGCCGATGATGATCAAGGCCAGTGCAATGCTTGCCAGATAGCCCAGCAGGATCTGCCTGACGGAGATCTTTCTCTTTTTACCACGCCGAGGCAGAAGGTTGATCTGGATCATCTCTCTCTAGCCTTTCGCAATGCCAGCCCAAAGGCAACCGCCATTTGCGGCCCCACCTGATCCAGATAAGCGGGGTCGAACAGCTGAGGGTCATATTCCAGCCCGGCAAGAGGATTGAAAATCCTCACCTCGGCTCCCAGGTGTTCTCCGAACACCTTATCCAACCCAGGGATTTTGCAGGAACCGCCAGTGAGGCAAATTCTCTCAACCCGGTGCTCAGGAAAGTTGGTGTGAAACAGATTGATCGCCCGATGGCACTCACTCACCCAGTTTTTGACGACACTCACAAAGATGTCTTCCAGTTCCTCCAGGCGCACTTTGGGTGGAATCTCTCCCAGCTTGAGCCGTTCTGCATCTTCCAGAGGGATAGCGAAGTGCTCTTCGATCCTCTCCGTAATCTGCCACCCGCCAATGGCAATTCCTCTGGTGAATACCGGGTTGCCTTGGCAGATGATATTCATAATGGCCTTGCTGGCACCGATATCGATGAGGGCAATACTTTTCTCCTCAAAGCCGTGAATGGCTTCAAAGGCATTGCTCAACGCGAAATAATCCACATCGATCACCACCGGCTGGAGATTGCAGAGCCGGATGAGATTTGAATGATCGTTCACCGTCTCCTTCTTGGCGGCGACGAGCAGAACTTCCATAAAACTGGGACGATCTTTGACCACATCGAGGATTTGATAGTCTACATCTACTTCATTGATGCTGTATGGGATGAACTGCCCTAACTCGAATTGCATGCGATTATCGAGCTCGTCCTCGGTCATCATCGGCAGTTCCACTTTCTTGCTGATGACCTCATGGCCCGAGACGGACGCTGCGACCTCCTTCCCTTTGAGTGCAAGGTTTTGCACCAGTGCCAGCACCACCCCGGCCACCACCTCCGGTTTAGGAGATCGGCCCTCGCTGGAGGCCCTTCCCGGCAGGGTTGCCATGCCAAGGTTGAGCAAAGATAGGGCACCGTCGCGCACTTGGAGTTGCACGACTTTGATGGAATGGGTCCCTACGTCCAGCCCGACCAAGTTCCCTTTCCTTCTGCCAAACACGGAGAAGAGCCACCCCTCTGAAGGTTTTCATTGACAACTCATCACAATTCTACTTTACCATCCGAGGTTGCCAATAAGCAAGAAACCCTTTTGGGGATCGGCACGCGTTTCGATCCCCCTGAACAGGAGAATGCCGTGCCAGCTACAACTGAGAATAGCATGAAGAAGACCCGCTCCAAAAGCATTCTACGCGACTACGCCGAGGCCATCATCATCGCCCTGGTGCTCGCTCTGGTGATCCGTGCTTTCGTGATCCAGGCATTCAAGATTCCTTCAGGGTCCATGAAACCAACCCTGCTGGTTGGCGACCACATCCTGGTCAATAAGTTCATTTACGGAATCCGGCTTCCCTACTGGAACACCGAGATCATCCCCATCGATAGCCCCAAACGCCATGATATAGTGGTTTTCCGCTATCCGGTCGACCCTTCCAAGGACTTCATCAAGCGCGTGATCGGCCTGCCTGGCGATACGGTGAGAATCCAGGGCAAGCAGGTGTTCGTGAATGACCAACCCCTCGTCGAGCCCTACGCGGTGCACAGTGACAGCAGGATTCTACCCGCCAGCGCAAGCCCCCGTGACAACCTGGACCCCCTGGTGGTTCCCCCGCATTCCCTGTTCGTTCTGGGTGACAACCGGGATGAAAGCTATGACAGCCGTTTCTGGAAGTTTGTCGACATGTCTGAGCTCAGGGGGAAAGCCTTCATCATCTACTGGTCCTGGAACAGCGATGGTGAACTCACGCTCTCTCCCTCACAAAGCTACGTTCGGTGGAATCGGATCGGCCGCCTGCTTCACTGATAGAGTCGGTAGGGCATGGAACCTTGCCGGTACGCTGCCAGTTCCGAGGCCCAGCCTGCTTCGAGAGTATCGAGGGCATCCCCCTTTTCGAGCTTATTCCGGATGGCGCCGTCACCCAGGAGAATATCGATGGGCAGCTTGTGCCATTCGTACTCATAAGGGGGAGGCAACCATTGGAACTGGTTCCTGTGAGTTTGAATAAGAATCTGAAGCAGGGTCAAGCCCATCCGATAGGGGCGGAAGGCGTCACGGTCGGTGACATGAATCTGGAATCCGTAGCAGGTCTGTCCCGCCCATTTGTCAAAGAGAGGTTCAAAACAGAGCGGGCGGAAGCGCACCCCTTCCAGATCGGCCCTGCCAAGCCGGCCCTCCAGCCGATCGAGGTCGAGAAACGGCGCTCCGAATAACTGGAACGGTAGCGTCGTGCCTCGACCTTCGCTGATGTTGGTGCCTTCCAGGAGCACCATGCCGGGGTAGAGGAGTGCGGTTTCCCAGGTGGGCATATTGGGCGAAGGAAAGATCCAGGGACGACCGGTATCGGGATGGTAGGTCCGGCGGTGCCATCCCTTCATCGGGATCACTTCCAGATCACATTCGATGTTACACTCGGCAACCAGATAGCGTGCCAGTTCGCCAAGGGTCAATCCGTGCCGCATGGGCAGCGGGTAACGCCCAACAAACGAACGGAAGCCCGCCTGCAGGATATTGCCTTCGATCGCCTCGCCGCTGATGGGATTGGGCCGGTCGAGCACCACGACCCTGACTCCGTGGCGGGCAGCGGCTTCCATACATAGTCCCAATGTCGTACTGTAGGTATAGACCCTGGTGCCCACATCCTGGAGATCGACCAGCAGGACATCGATCTGTTCCAGCATTTCGCCGGACGGCTCCCGCACGGCCCCATACAGGCTGTAGATGGGAAGGCGCAGGGCAGGATCCCGACTGTCTTCGGATTCCCGCATGTTTGCCTGCTTTTCCGCATAGAATCCGTGCTGGGGCGAAAACAAACAGGCGAGATTGCCTCCCTGGCGGGTTATCAGGCGACTCACAGGGGTAAAGGCGCGATCTACCGACGCCTGGTTTGCCAGCAGCCCCAGCCGTTGCGAGGCAAACCAGGCGGGGGGGGCCTCGCAGAGCACCTCGCATCCCGCCATGACACCCTCAGGTCCCATCCTGAGTTCCCCGGTTGTCTCTCATGTGCCGCAAACTCCCAACCAACCACCCCCCTCTCGTCACGCCAAGAGACCGGCTTCAGTCTTCCTGGTCCCTTGCGTCAGAAGCCGTCGGCAAATGCACCACAAATGTGGCACCCGCACCGGCGTCGCTGATCATATCAATGCTACCACCGTACTGTTGGATGAGTTCTTTGGAGTGGTAGAGGCCAATGCCCATGCCCATGCTCCCCAGCATGCCAGCCCCGCCGCCCTTCGTGGTGAAGAACGACTCGAAAACCCTGTGCTGCAAATGCCGGGGAATACCGGGACCACTGTCCTGGATGCTGACGTGAATACCGGCAGCATCGTACCAGGTCTTGATGGTGAGTTGCTTAACCGGCTGCCCGACCATCGCCTCGGCGGCGTTGCGAATGATATTTCCAAAAACTTGATTCAGCTCAGCAGGGATACCCCTTACCAAGGGCAGATTATCTTGAAGTTGCCACTCTTTTTCAATCTCGAACTTGAAGAAAGGCTGACAGTCGAGGAAAAAGACCTCCTCTTCCAAGAGCTTGTTGACCTGAATCCACTCCATTTTGCGGCTTTGGGACGATTTGAGCCTCTGCATGATGGCCGAGACCATCTTCCCCATGCGGCGGGCCTGGTCCTGAATCAATACCAGGTTCTCGATCTCGGGATGAATCATCTGCAGAAATTCGGTCTGCCCCATGATGTGCATGAGCGGATTATTCAGGTCATGTAAGATGCCAGCCAGAAGCCGACCGGTCTGAATCAAGGGCTCCACCTCGGAAAACTTCACCAACTGTTCCTGCAGCCTGATTTGAAAGGAAGCCAACTGCTCCCTCAATACCTCCATCTCATCCTGCACCTTGCGCGCAGCCTCAACATTTCTTCGGGCCCGGTCGAGTGTCTTCTTCAGAACTTCCATCTCCACAGGCTTTTCAAGAAAGTCAAATACCCGCAGATGAATGGCATGTTTTGCCGTATCGAACGCACCGTAGCCGGTGAAGACAATAATGGGGATGTTTTCTTTGAGTTTGCGGATTTCGCTGATGAGCTCGATTCCTGACATGCCGGGCATGCGCAGATCCGTCATGACCAGCTCGGGCTTCACCGAGCGAAACACCTCGAGCCCTACATTGCCATTCTGGGCCTTGTAGACTTTGTACCCTTCGTCCTCGAGGAACTCCCCCAATCCCTCCAAGACTGACTCCTCATCATCAACAATCAAAATGGGTGTATCGTGCATCGGAAAAAGCCTTTCTTGAGAGGTTGGCTCACTCCCTCAGCAAGGTGGCTGCCGCCTGCGGGAGACGGAATCCGCCGGGCTGTCTCGGTCAGATCCGGGTGCACCCAGCCTGAACTCTCCCCCTGCAATATTACGAGCCTGAAGCAACCAGCCCTAATGAAGCGCCCTACGCGTAACATCTTCAACTTCGTCCAAATCAAGCGGCTTTCGAAGATACCGGTACACTCCGAATTTTCGTGCCATTTGTTCGTAATCGTCTTGGGGCAGGGCCGTTACGATGACCACTTTGGTGGCCATCGCTCGATCATGCATCCATTTGAGGAGATCCATGCCGTTCATCCCCGGCATCTTGATGTCGAGAAAGAGCAGCTGCGGGCTGTGTTCGCGCAACAGCTCAACGGCCTGATTGCCGCTGCTGACCATGGTGACGGGGTAGTCATCCCCCAGCATGGCATCAAACGAATCAAGAATCCCCTGGTCATCATCCACCACCAAAATCGCGCCTTCGAACGATCTGTTCATTCACAGCTCCTCCTGCAAGTCTGTTGCAGTCTATCCCAACTCTCCGAGGGACCTCTGCGGTTCCATTTTGTTCCTCGCATGCATCCGCTGCAACCCTGTGCCGAGTGAAAGCAACCTCGAGGGCACCGCGATGATGAGAAAGAAACAAAAAGGATGCCAAGACCCTCACGGTCATTGCTGGGACACCATAGTTCCGGTATTGGAAC
>Ga0079080_1001937_pt1 | contig 10625 bp, 8 predicted proteins | sample ADurb_Gly_01_Slu_FD_74552 | JGI IMG/M metagenome (GOLD analysis project Ga0079080, IMG submission 74552) | Active sludge microbial communities from Illinois, USA, of municipal wastewater-treating anaerobic digesters - ADurb_Gly_01_SludgeMetaT... | ecosystem: Engineered > Bioreactor > Anaerobic >...
TATATTTAGCAAAATACCTATGCCAATCATTGAGAGCAGCAAAGATGAACCACCATAGCTGATAAAGGGCAGGCTTATTCCTGTTACAGGTAATAACCCAGTCACGACGCCCATGTTTATGAAGGCCTGAAATACTACCATTGTAGTAATGCCAACTGCTAATAAGCTTCCGAAAGCATCAGGGCATGTAAGTGCTACCTTATATCCCCGCCAAGCCAACAAAAAGAAAAGCAGAATGACAAAAGCTGCCCCGATAAAACCTAATTCTTCTCCAAGAATAGCAAAGATGAAATCAGTATGCTGTTCAGGTAAAAAATCCAGTTTCTGGCGACTGTTTCCCAAACCCATCCCGAACAGTCCCCCTGATCCAAGGGCGTACAAAGAGTTGATAGTCTGATAGCCTTCCTTCGAAGCATGGGCCCAAGGGTCAAGATAGCCAACGATACGATTCCAACGGTATGGCTCCTGTATAATCAGTAAAGCTACAGCTGCAATTCCGCTAATCCCCAGGACTATGATATGACTCCAGCGTATCCCTGCTGTAAACAATAGCATCATCGCAGTTAGCAGGATTGCAAGTGTAGTACCTAAATCAGGTTCCATCATAATTAAAGCACCAATTAAACCAAACAACAGCAAGTATGGGCCTAAATCCGTAAAGAAATGGTCTATCCGCGTATTTCTCTTGCTTAAATTTTTGGCAAGAAAAAAAGTCAGAGCTAGTTTCATTAGTTCAGAAGGCTGCAAATTTGTAAAACCCAAATCGATCCATCGTCTTGAACCTTTAATCTCTGTACCTATACCCGGTATAAGGACTAAAACAAGCAAAACAATTGTACCCAAAAAAGCAATATTAACATAAGGCTTAAGCCGGAAATAATCGATTTTCATCATCACAAGCAACGCAGATATACTGATCAGACCCCAAGTCAGCTGTTTCCTGACATACAAATATGGGTCGTTTTCAATTGTATCATAATAACTTGCACTAAAAACCATAATTATTCCAACTGATAACAACAGTATAGTCGTAAAAAAAATGATAATGTCAGGGTTTCCTTTTTTCAAACCCATCGTCTACCTCCATCTACCGAATATCAGCTTTTATGGTTTTATCAGCAGCTTGTTTTACCAGTTCCTTAAAAAGATCTCCGCGTTCCTCATAGTTGTTAAACATATCCCAACTGGCACATGCCGGCGATAACAATACCACATCCCCATCAGCAGCTAACGAGATCGCTTTTTCTACAGCTTCCGGATAAGTTCCGACGTGATAAATATTATCATAACCATACACTTTCACTGCAGCTTCTATCTCACCTGCTGCCTGGCCAAGCAATATGAGCGCTTTTACTTTTTCCTTAATTTTTTCGGCAAAAGGCAAAAAATCACTGCCCTTATTCTTGCCGCCTGCAATTAGTATAATTGGATTGTCATAGGCTTCCAATGCTTTAATCGAAGCATCAGGATTTGTTCCCTTCGAATCATTGACGTATTCAATGCCATTATGTACAAGTATCTTTTCCAAACGATGCGCTACTCCGGGGAAAGTCGAGAGGGTCTTTTTTAATTCCTCAGTGCCGATACCCATAACCCAGCCTGCAGCTGCCCCTGCTAAAGCATTTTCAAGGTTATGGCCACCTTTAATATATATTTCTTCCGCCTTGATTATAGGAACAGTTTTGTCCCCAATCTTAGCCACAATATAACCATCTTCTACACAAAAGCCCTCTTTTAAATTATGCTTTCTGCTAAAAAATATGACTTTTGAAGGGGCCTTTTGTGCCAGCTTTCTAGTTTCTTCATCATCCCAGTTTAATATTAGCCAATCATCACTATCTTGATTTGCGAATATTTTCTCCTTCGCCGCAATGTATTGTTCATAAGAACCATGCCTGTCAATATGGTCAGGAGTAAGATTCAAGATAAGGGCTACTTTTGGTTTGAACGTATGTGTTGTTTCAAGCTGAAAGCTAGAAGCTTCCAGTACTGCCACGTCATGTGTTGAAAGCTCTTTGGCAGAGCCTATAAACGGAACACCGATGTTGCCGCCAACAAAGACACCTCGTCCAACATCTGAAAATATTTGCCCGATCAGAGCCGTGGTTGTAGTTTTGCCATTTGTACCGGTAACAACAACCATTGGGGCTTTGGTATAACATGAAGCCAGTTCCATTTCACTTAAGATAGGAATATTCTTCGTTTTGGCTGATTCGACCGGAGGTATTGACAAAGGAACACCCGGGCTTAACACTATTAATTCAATTTCTAAGGCTTCAATGTCAGGATGCTGTCCAAAAATGAGCTTAACCCCTTTTTTCTCAAGCCTCGCTAATTCTGCCTGGTCAAAACTTTCCCGGCTTTTTATATCATTTAGATATACTATCGCCTTTTGTTCTATAAGAAACTCTGCTGCCGCAAGGCCACTTCTGGCAGCACCTATTACCAGAACCTTTTTATGTTGAATCCTCATAGCCCGTACCCCTTTTTAAAATATATTTAATAAATAGTTATTATCACGGCTGCAATCGCAAAGACTGCAGCAGCAAACCAGAATACAAAAACTACTTTTTGCTCAGACCAGCCCGACAACTCAAAATGATGGTGGAGCGGACTCATACGGAAAAACCTCTTACCGCCTGTAAGTCTAAAGTAAATCACTTGTATAACAACAGATAATGTCTCGAGAACATAAACCCCTCCGAGTAAAAGTAACAACAGTTCCGTCTTCGTAATAACTGCCAGGGAACACAAAGCGCCCCCTAGAATAAACGCTCCGGTATCACCCATAAATACTTTGGCCGGGTACATATTAAAAAAAAGAAAACCCAGGCAGCTGCCAAGCAAAGAAGCGCTGAAAATACTTATATTTGTTAACCCCCAGGCATTGGTTATAAGAAGATAACCAAGCGAAGCAAACAAGGTCACACCCGCTGCCAGACCATCCAGCCCGTCCGTTAGATTTACAGCATTAGCGCTGGTCATCACCAAAACAGCAAAAGGTAGATACAGCCAACCCGGATCAACCGAATAATTTAAACCTGGAATTATTATTTCTGTCCCGCGCCCACCATAAACTACAATAACATAGGCGAAAGCAGCGGATAATAAAACTTGCCCTAAAATCTTTTCACGAGCCTTCAACCCTAGTGGTCTTTTCATCACAACCTTAATAAAATCATCAAAAAAACCAATCAGCCCAAAACCAAAAGTAACTAACAAAGCAGCGATCAGGTTAAAATCAAGTTCTTTTGTAAGTACTACCCCCAATGGCAAGCTAAAAAAGAAAATTATTCCTCCCATAGTTGGCGTTCCGGCTTTTACCAAGTGTCTCTTTGGGCCGTCCGAGCGCACTTGCTGTCCAAATTTCAGCCGCCGCAAGAAGGGAATCAAAAATGGAGCACTCAATAAACAAATGCCTGTTGCTATGGCAATTGCCAATAATATTTTCTGCAAGAATAAAACCTCCCTAATCTAGTACGAAAGAAGGCCATTAGCTATTACTTCCATCTTTACGCCTCTCGAGCCTTTTATCAATATCACATCTTCCGGTTGAATAATCGTTTTTAGAAAGTCAAGTGCTTCAAGATTATTCGTACATACACGGATTTTTTCTTTGCTTAAACCCGCTTGTAGCGCACCTTCGGCAATAAGCCTGGCTTTACTGCCGACAGTAATAAGATATGCTGGTTTAATCTCCTTTGCTTTTTTACCAACTAATTTATGTCCTTCTTCCTCATAATCCCCTAGTTCATACATATCACCCAACACGGCAATGGACCGGCGTCCGGCGGAAGTCCTGGAACTAAGCACTTCGAGCGCTGCTGTCATTGAGCTTGGATTAGCATTATACGCATCATTGATCAGTAAGATATTGCGTTCGGCAATATTTTGCAGTTCGAGCCGCATCGATGTAAGCTTTAGTTTTTGCAGACCCTTTGATACTGCTTCCCATCCTAAGCCCAACTGTATGGATATACCGACTGCCAATAAGGCATTTGAAACATTATGTCTGCCTGCGACTGGCAGATTAACTGAACATTCCTTGCCTGAACGTGTATAAACTGAGAAGAATATGCTTGGCTGACCGTCCTGGCTCCATATTTCTCTAATATCCCGCGCGCAGATATCAGCATTAGTTTCCTGACTTATCCAGTATACCTTGCTCCGAATATTTGACAGCCATGGTTTAAGAAGCTTTCTGTCTTCTTTATTCAGAAAAACGGCACCTGAATTGGGTATATGTGATAATAACTCAGCTTTAGCTTGTGCTATATGCTCCCGGGAACCTAATAGTTCCATATGAGTATGACCAACATTAGTAATAATACCATAATTAGGCTCACTCAAACAGGCTAAAAAATCTATTTCTCCCAGTCCGCGCATACCCATTTCGAGCACTATGGCCCAGTGCTTTCTCTCTAGTGCCAGCAGTGTCAGGGGCAAGCCCAGTTCATTGTTGTAATTTCCAATATTCCGCAATACCGGTCCTTTTTCGCTCAGGATTGACCATATCATATCCTTGGTTGATGTCTTGCCTGTGCTCCCAGTTACCGCGATAACAGGGCCGCCGAATATACGGCGCATAGCCAAAGCTGTTTGTTGTATGGCTTTCTTAACATCCTGTACAATAATTACAGGAAAACCATCAATATTTAAATTATCCGGCAGATAAGATACAACCGCTCCTATTGCTCCTTTTTCACGGGCTTGCTGCAGGTAGTCATGTCCGTCAGTCTTTTCACCCTTAAAAGCAAAAAAAAGCTCTCCAGCCTTTAGTGTCCTCGTGTCTATACTGGCACCACAAGGTTGCATCGTCCCAGCTTCTTGGGAGCTTTTCAATTCGCCCTGGACATTTTCAGCAATCCTACCTAAAGTGAGCTCATACATTATTCATATCCTCCCGGCTTATTCCTTTTTAATTTTCCTGTTAATCGCCTCTTGTGCTACTATGCGGTCATCAAAAGGAAGTACTTTATCCCCAATGATCTGATATGTTTCATGTCCCTTACCCGCAATAATCACAATATCATGGGCTTGAGCCATTTTTACCGCATGCAAAATAGCTTCTCTTCTATCTGTTATCTTTACATAGTTATTCGAATTCTTAGTTTTTGCAAGGCCTGGAAGAATCTCCTCGATTATAGAATCAGGTTCTTCGGTACGGGGATTATCCGATGTAATAATAACAAAATCAGATAACCGGCCCGCCACCTCACCCATTAAAGGTCTTTTTTTTCTGTCACGGTCGCCGCCGCAGCCGAAGACTGTAATTATTTTTTGTTCGGCAAATTCCCTGGCCGTCCTGAGACAATTTTCCAAACCGTCTGGTGTATGTGAATAGTCAACGATTACAGTAAAATTCTGACCCTCATCGACCTTTTCAAAGCGTCCTGGTATCCCTGCGACATTCTCCAAAGAATCAATAATATTTTCAATAGATACTCCTTCTACCAATCCTACCGCAGTTGCCGCCAAAGCATTGTATACGTTAAATATCCCTGTCATTTTCAAGTTGACCGGGAAAGCCTGATTTGTATATCTAAGTATAAAACTGGCCCCTTTATCAGTTACCTTCACATCCTCCGCCCTTACATCAGCATCCTTTTGTATTCCATATGTAATTACAGGGACAGCTGTCATCTCTATTAACTCATTCGCATATTGGTCATCAATATTAATAATAGCAAATTTGCGCCGCTTTTTGCTGCTTTTGACACCTAACCCGCAAAACAGCCTTCCTTTTGCGGCAAAGTAATGCTCCATATCTCTATGAAAATCCAAATGGTCTTGTGTTAAATTAGTGAATACAGCGACATCAAATTCAGTTCCATTCACGCGGTAAAGATCCAAAGCATGTGAACTGACTTCCATTATTACATAATCCGCACCTTTATCCAAAAATTTTACGAAGAGCTTTTGCAAATCAGGGGCTTCAGGAGTTGTATGGTTAACAGGCAATATTTCATTGCCAATCCTATTATGGACTGTTCCTATTAAGCCGGGACAATGACCTGCGCGCTCTAAAACTATGGTGATTAGATTTGTTGTGGTTGTTTTCCCGTTTGTTCCTGTTACTCCAATTATATTCAACTTGCCGCTCGGAAAGTTATACACCACAGCGCTGAGGTCTGCTAAGGCTTTTCTGCTGTTGGGAACCATTACCCAAGTATAATCAGCTGACTGAAAAAGGGCATCTTCAATAACAACTGCCGCCGCGCCTTTTTCTATAGCATCCTTTATAAATAGATGTCCATCTGTCTTAAAGCCAGAAACAGCAACAAATAAGGTGCCAGGTTTTACTTGGCGCGAATCATAGGTTACCTCTATAATCTCCGCAGTTACATCGCCTGCACAGTCTGTTATTTCGGTATAATCAAACAGCTCGCTAAGCCTCATTTCTCCTCACCCCTTGCATGATACTTTTTTTAAATCTAGTATTACCGCTATATCCGGCTGATAGTCCCAACTTATGGTCCGAATTGCTCCATCGCTGTTTGTGATTCCGGTTCCATTATTACAATTATCTTATCCCCTGCCGGAACCTGAGTGCCCGGTACAGGTTCCTGCCGTACGACTTTACCGCTTCCTTGAACCTCAAAATTCAGGTTCAGCATTTTTGTCAATTCAATTACCTCACCGATAGTTCTGCCGGTAAGATCGGGTACAGCTACGGTTTCCGGTTTATCTCCTGCTGCCGGGATACTGGTATATAAAACAACTTTGCTTCCCTGTTGATATGAGCTGCCGGCTACGGGGAGCTGAGCTTTAACCTTTGTTCCGTCTCCGATTATATCTACTTTGAATTCCAAACTCTTCAGAAGGCCGACCGCCTCAGTAATATTCAAATCTATTGTATCAGGCAGTGTCTTTTTTACAACTCCACTGCCACCGATTTTGTCTTCTTCCACTTGGGCCGGAACCTGCATATAACGCAGTGAATCCCTGATGATATTCTTAAAAGCCGGAGCTGCAACCTGACCTCCAAAATAGACACCCTGAGGAGAATCTACAACAACAAGGCACACTAACTTAGGATCATTTACAGGAGCAACCCCCATGAACGAAGCAATATATTCCGATGATGAATACCCGCCTCCCGGGATTATCTTCTGCGCTGTTCCCGTCTTACCTCCGACTCTATAGCCTTCAATATAGGCATTTTTCCCTGTCCCCTGGCTAACCACTGTTTCCAAAATACCAAGAAATACCTCTGATGTTTCCTTTGAGATAACTTGACGTAAAACTTCAGGCTCAATAGTTTTAACCAGATTGCCATCCTTATCCCGTATTTCCTTAACCAACTGAGGCTTCATCAGATAGCCTCCATTTGAAATTGCCGCAAAGGCAGTAATCAGCTGAATTGGTGTAACAGCGTTTGCTTGCCCGATAGACATGGTGGCAAGGTCAATATCCTTGCATCTTTCTTCGTTTACTAAAATCCCCAATGCCTCACCAGGTAGCTCGATGCCGGTCTTCTTGCCAAAGCCGAAGCCGTTTAGATAACGATAGAAAATTTCTTTACCTTCACGCAGGGCAATTGTTACAAATACCGGGTTGCAGGAGTTTTGTACTCCCTCGGTAAAACTTTGGCTGCCGTGCGGGCGTCCATAACGCCAGCACCTTAATGTTTCCTTGCCTACCTTGATATATCCCGGATCATAAAAACGATCCTCCGGCTTTACGATCCCCTCATCCAATGCACCTGCTGCAGTAACCGTTTTAAAGGTTGAACCTGGTTCGTAGACATCCGATATCAGGAAATTACGCCATAACGACGGTTCATATTCCGTATACTTATTAGGGTCAAAAGCAGGAGCTGCCGCAAGTGCCAGGATCCGTCCCGTGCTTGGCTCCATAACGATGGCTCCGGCACGCTTAGGTTTATTATTTTTTATAATAGTATCAAGCTCGCGTTCGACAATATACTGAATTGTCTCATCGATACTTAAAATAATACTGTTTCCATCCTGGGGAGCTATATATTTTTGCAGCGCATCAGGTATTTCTTGACCTTTGGCATCATATTCAACCATAATTGTTCCGGGTATTCCTTTTAACACCTTATCATAGGTAACTTCTATGCCATTTAAGCCTTGATTGTCGACCCCGCAAAAGCCTAAAACCTGAGCCATCAGTGTCCCTTTAGGGTAGAAGCGTTCAGGTTCCTCAACATATTTAATTCCTCCAAGTTCCAAAGCTTTCAGTTCTTTTGCTTTTTCATCCGGGACATGTCTTTTCAGCCAAACAAAGGCTTGTTGTTTTGTAATTAATTCCAATACCTTCGCCTGATCCATCTCCAGTATACGAGCTATCTGGGCAGCTTTTTCTTCAGCTCCACCCTCTTTTTTTACCTGGGCAGGAATGGCATAAAAAGAATCCGTACTAACACTAATAGCTAAGGGTCTTCCCTTAGCATCGTATATTGCGCCTCTTTTTGCCTTGACCTCTACGTTGCGGAACCTTGCCAAAAAAGCCTTTTCTCTTAAATCCTCGCCTATAACAAATTGGACCCAGATCAGACGTGCCGATAAAGCCAGCAACATTATTGTTGCCATGAAGAAAACAAACCCTATTCTTTTCCTGGTTTTAATTGATGATATTGACAATTCCCCCACTCCAAATGCCGTCTATCCTTTATCAACCGGAGTCCTTTCTTTAATCGCGGCCACTATCCCCTGAATAATTTTCCGCCCGGTAGAAACATTTTCTCCCACATCCTGAGTATCCTGCATCGCCATGAATTCATCAGCGTTTTGACCGACTTTTGTAGTTTCGTCTTGCAGGGCAAGATATTGGACTTCAGGGTTCTTGATCATCCCCATATTTATTGCAGCTATTTCCTCAATTCTATCTAAGGACTTTAACTTCGCTATTTCTAATTTGTATTTTTCATTCTGCATTATAATATCTTGGTTTGATTGTTGCAACTGAGCCATCTCAAAATGCGTTTTTGCTTTGATTGCTTGAATGTATGTATAAGACAGTCCCATTGAGAAAAGAACAGTAATTAGCATCACACCGCAAATCACACCAAGCATTGGAGATGTTTTCTTGCTTATTCTTACTCGGACTACATTTTTTTGCTTTGGCTGCTGCATTGGTATTTGGTACATATATTCAGAACCGACGGCTTTTTTTGCTGCTACTACCAAGAATATTCACCTCTTTTTTCTTTAGAACTCATGTGTTTTTTCGATAACTCTCAATTTTGCACTGCGTGACCGAGGATTTTGCAACAGTTCGTCTTCAGCAGGCAGAATAGGTTTAGGGGTTATAATTTTTACTGCTGCCTTTTTTCCGCAAACACAAACAGGAAAGTCTTGTGGGCATGTACAGCCTTTAGCTAAGTTTTGAAACATTTTTTTTACTATACGGTCTTCTAAAGAGTGAAATGTTATTATTGCCATCCTACCGCCAGGTTTAAGAATTTCTACGCCTTGTTCAATCACTGTTTCCAGTACTTCAAGTTCTTTATTGATTGCAATCCTGATAGCCTGGAAGGTTCTTTTTGCCGGGTGCGGCCCCTCGCGGCGCGCTCCTTTAGGCACAGCCTTCTTGATTATATCTACAAACTCACCGGTAGTAACGATCTCACCTTTTTTTCTTTCTGCGACGATAAATTCAGCTATTCTCTTGCCCCATCGTTCTTCTCCATATTCCCAAATAATCCTGGCCAACTCTTCTTCAGAGGCGTGATTCAACAAATCAGCAGCAGTATAATCAGTAGTTTGATCCATTCTCATATCTAAAGGAGCATCATGTTGGTAGCTGAAACCCCTTTCTTTTTCATCCAGCTGGTGTGAGGAAACACCAAGGTCCAACAGGATTCCATCTGCATTTTCAGAGCAAACGCTCTGTAAAGCCTTCTTTAGATTACTGAAATTAGTTTGGATTACAGAAAAGTTTTCAGGGCCAAGCGGTTCCAGTGTCTTAGTGGCAGCCTTGACAGCTGCTGCATCTTGATCCAAGGCAATGAGTCTTCCTCCGGGCAGCAGGCGTTCAAGTATAGCCTTGCTGTGTCCTCCGCCACCGGCAGTACAGTCTATCATCAACTGTCCCGGCTGTGGTTTGAGATATTTTATTACTTCCTTCAACAGAACCGGAATGTGCTTAAACGATTCTTCTTGCATTGATTCCACCTCAGAATCCCAAGTCTAACTCCATCATTTTCTCCGCCAATTCTTCATAGCTCTTTTCTGTTTCAGTACTATATCCTTCCCAAGTTTCCTTAGCCCATATTTCAATGCGTGTCCCTACTCCGATAATTACTACATCCTTTTGAATTCCGGCATATTCTCTCAGGTTGCCGTTTATTAAAATACGCCCCTGCTTATCCATCTCGCAATCAACTGCGCCTGAAAAGAAGAAACGGGCAAAGGCACGAGCATCTTTATTTGTAAAAGGAAGGTTTTTCAGCTTGTTTTCTAGTGTGTTCCATTCTGTCTGCGGATAAACAAAAAGACAATTGTCCAAACCTTTGGTCATCATAAACATCTCGCCAAGCACTTCACGGAACTTGGCCGGTACGATCATGCGTCCTTTTTCATCTACTCCATGTTGATATTCACCAGTAAACAAACCGTTTCACCTCCTTTGGAGACTTTCACACCACTTCTCCCCAC
>Ga0079080_1024355_pt1 | contig 10489 bp, 6 predicted proteins | sample ADurb_Gly_01_Slu_FD_74552 | JGI IMG/M metagenome (GOLD analysis project Ga0079080, IMG submission 74552) | Active sludge microbial communities from Illinois, USA, of municipal wastewater-treating anaerobic digesters - ADurb_Gly_01_SludgeMetaT... | ecosystem: Engineered > Bioreactor > Anaerobic >...
AAAAACCAGGAGCGTTGCCACAAAGGCCGTGACAGTAAAGATTGCCGCCGAAGCTAAACCTGCTGCCCCGGAGGCAGCCGCTAAGAAGAGTACCACAAAGGCCGGGAAAGCAGCCAGGAAGGCGACCACGACGAAGAGTGCCCCGAAGGCCGTTGAAGTTGTCCCGGAGACAGCCGTAAAAAAGAGCGCCACGCAAGCCGGGGAAGCTGCCCCCCAAGCCGGTGAAGCTATAAGAAAGGCAGCCGCTAAGAAGAGTACCACAAAGGCCGGGAAAGCAGCTCCGAAGAGCGTAAAAACTGCCCCGGAGGCAGCCGCGAAAAAGAGTTCCAAGAAGAGTGCCGCGGCAAAACCCGTTGCTGCCAGGAAGAGATCCGGCAGTAAATAATAACCGGGGTATAATTCATATGTGCAATATATCTGCGCCTCATGCGTATTAATTGAGTATTAACTATATGGAAATGAAAGCTGATTTTTTATTCGAAACTAGTTGGGAAGTATGCAACAAGGTAGGAGGAATTTATACAGTCATTTCAACCAAGGCGCTAAACGTAACCTATGAATTTGAAGATAACTATATACTGATCGGTCCTGATGTATGGAGGGACGACAAGTCCAATCCGGAGTTTACCCCTGATGACACGATGTTCCAGTCATGGAAGACCGTAGCCGCGCAGGAGGGTCTGATAGTAAAAACCGGTCGCTGGAACATCAGGGGCAATCCGCGCGTGATGCTGGTAGATTTCACGCCCTATTTCGGGCAGCAGAATGAAATCTTTGCCCGTTTCTGGGAGACCTACAAGCTTGACAGCATTTCAGGCCAGTGGGATTACATTGAGCCTGCATTATTCGGCTACGCAGCGGGAAAAATCATCGAGAGCTTCACCAACTTCTACCGTGAATATCCTCGGGTGATTGCCCATTTTCATGAATGGATGACCGGCACGGGTGTTCTCTACCTTGAGAAGCATGCCCCCTGGGTTGCCACCGCTTTCACCACTCACGCCACTGTTCTCGGTCGCAGCATAGCAGGCAACAACAGGCAACTCTACAGTCGTCTCAATGAATATAATCCGGTACAGACAGCTCACGAATTCAATGTCACCTCCAAACAGTCACTTGAAAAAATCACTGCACAGGAAGCAGATGTCTTTACCTCGGTAAGTGAGATTACCGGGCGTGAGTGTGAGGCGTTTCTTGGAAAGAAGCCTGACGTGATCACTCCCAACGGCTTTGAGGACACCTTTGTTCCCGAACCTGAAAATTTTGATGCGGCACGCAATGCAGCACGTGACAGGCTACTCTCAGTGGCAAAGGCTCTGATTGGCTGTGACCTGCCGGATGATACCCTCCTGGTCTCCACCAGCGGGAGGTATGAGTACAGGAATAAGGGCATTGACCTCTTCCTCTCGGCACTGGGCCAGGTGAACAGGAAGAGTAATTCCGGCCGACAGTGTGTTGCATTTATTCTCGTACCTGCATACCACAAGGGCCCCAGGCAGGATCTTGCCACTGCCCTTGCCAATGGCACAATGGTTACCGAAGGTGACAAATACCTGACGCACGGACTCCATTATGTGAATGATGACCCGGTGATGAACCAGCTGATACGCGAAGGCATACACAACATAGCCTCTGAAAAGGTAAAGGTCATATTCGTTCCGTCATACCTGAACGGCAATGACGGGATCTTCAATATGAAATACTATGATCTGCTTATCGGGTTCGATCTCACACTCTATCCCTCTTATTATGAACCATGGGGCTACACACCTCTTGAGAGCCTGATGTTCCATGTTCCAACCGTGACAACAAACCTTGCAGGATTCGGTATGTGGGTCGATACCTATTTCAAGGAACCCGGCAACGGATGTCTTGTACTGAACCGTACTGACGACAATGACAATGAGGTCATTGTCAGTATGGAAGAATTCATCCGCAAGTTTATGCAGATGAATCCTGAAGAGGCTGCCGCTGCACGCGGGAAGGCCTGGGAGATATCACGGATAGCTAACTGGAATACTCTTTTCAGCTATTATATCAATGCATACCGTTATGCACTTGAGAAAAGCGAAAAGAGAAGAGACCAGCCCAGGGATTACACCCGCATACTTGAAGCTACCGAGGTACAGGTAAGGAAACCCTTCCAGGCTCCTGTCTGGAAAGATATTTACGTGCAATCTGAGTTACCCGTACGTATCGCTTATCTCAAGGAACTCTCCTCAAACCTCTGGTGGTCATGGAACAGCGATGCTGAGTTTCTTTTCCGCCGGATGGACCCCACGCTGTGGGAGGAGGTTGGACACAATCCCAAGAGATTGCTGGAAGCCATCGACTACAAGAGGCTTGTAGTGCTTTCAGACGATGAGGTGTTTCTGCATGATGCTGACAGGATTTACAAGGAGTTTACAGAATATCTTGGCAGGCCTGATAACGAGGAGTTGCCCTCCGTAGCTTATTTCAGCATGGAGTTTGGCATACATCCAAACCTGAAGATCTATTCAGGCGGCCTGGGTGTTCTTGCCGGTGACTATCTGAAGGAGGCAAGTGACTCCAACGTTAATATCACGGGTATAGGTCTGTTATACAGGTATGGTTATTTCAGGCAGAAGCTGGGCCCGAGGGGTGAGCAGCAGGCTATTTATGAGGCTGAGGATTTCTCTCAGATTCCGGTTGAACCCGTGAAGGAGAGCAACGGCAATCACCTTACCATACAGCTTACCTGGCCAGGACGTATTGTGAAAGCCCGCGTGTGGCTGGCTCCGGTAGGCAAGGTTAAACTTTATCTTCTCGACACCGATTTTGAGGATAACACGCCTGAGGACAGGGCAATCACCCACTATCTCTATGGCGGCGACTCCGAGAACCGCCTGAAGCAGGAGCTGATCCTCGGCATAGGGGGAATGCGGGCTCTGCTTGCCATCGGAATAAAACCTGATGTCTACCACAGCAACGAAGGGCATTCAGCATTCATAGGCTTTGAGAGGATGCGTCACCTCATAGAGGATGAGCATCTGACCTTTGCGGAGTCAATGGAAATAATCAGGGCATCTACCCTGTTTACAACCCATACTCCTGTGCCGGCAGGCCATGATGCCTTTGAAGAAGACCTGCTGAGAAAATATATTTCACATTATCACACCAGGCTGAATATCACGTGGGATCAGCTGATGGCCTTAGGCCGCTGCCAGGATGATCATGAGCGCAAGTTCAACATGAGCTTCCTCGCAACCCGCTTCTCCCAGGAGATGAACGGAGTGAGTCAGCTGCACGGGCATGTCTCACGCGGGCTCTTCTCAAAGCTGTGGCCCGGTTACCTTCGTGACGAGCTTTACATAGGCCATGTCACCAACGGTGTTCACTATTCAACATGGGTGGCGCCCGAGTGGGAACAGGTCTACGAGAAGCTCACCGGCACACGTCATTTTGATCTGAGTGACCGTAAGCAATGGGCAAAGATACACAAGCTGGAAGACGAGAAGGTTTACGAGGTCAAGATGAAGCTCAAGAAGCGCTTGTTTGACAATATCCGCAAGCGTCTCCAGTCAGACATGCTTGAGAGGCATGTCAGCCCGCGCACTCTGATGAACATCAGCTCTCACCTGAATGAGAAGGCCCTTACAATAGCATTTGCCAGAAGATTCGCAACATACAAGCGTGCCAACCTCCTGTTCCGTGACCTCGACCGTCTCGCGAGAATCGTCAATAACCCCGAGAGACCCGTGCAGTTCATTTATGCCGGCAAGGCTCATCCCCATGACGGCGGCGGACAGGAACTCATCAGGAAAATCAATGAAATATCACAGATGCCTCAGTTTGCCGGGAAGATTATTTTCCTGGAGAACTATGATATGGATATGGCACGTTACCTTGTACGTGGCGCTGATATATGGCTGAATACTCCGACAAGGCCCCTGGAAGCATCAGGCACCAGCGGTGAAAAAGCCGTAATGAACGGAACCATTCACTTCAGTGTCCTTGACGGATGGTGGGTGGAAGGCTATCGTGCCTTCGCCGGATGGGCACTGCCAAAGAAACGGACTTTTGCCAGCCAGGAATTGCAGAATGATATTGACGCAGAAACCATCTACAACATGCTTGAGTATGAGATCGTTCCGGCCTACTACTCGAAGGATGAAAGCGGCATACCGCGTGAATGGGTCAGCTACATCAAGAACACCATGGTCAAGGTGGCTCCCGAGTTCACCATGCGCCGCATGCTCAACGATTATCTGGAGAAGTACTATAAGAAGCTGTGGGAGAGAAGCCGCAGGATGGCTGCTGATAACTATGCACTGGCACGCGAACTGGCCGGATGGAAGAGCTATATCTCAAAGGTATGGGATGAGATAGAGGTAGTTAAATTTGACATTAAGGATTTGGATAAGAATGTCTTCCGCTCGGGATACAAATACTCTACCGAGATCATTCTGGATATAAAGGATATTCCGGTGGAGAATGTCGGGGTTGAACTGGTTGTGACACGCCAGCTCAAGAACGGAGAGCATGCCTTCTTCTCGTCCCACGAGTTCGAATATGTCAACAGGAAGAAGGGACGGGTCATATACAGCGTTGAGTTCCAGCCTGAGATAGCCGGCACTTTCTTCTACGGAATCCGTATCTACGCCAGGCACAGTGAATTGCCTCACAGGCAGGATTTCTGCCTGCTGAGATGGGTTGACTGATTTCAGAGATCCATGATTGTCTTTACCCTCTCCTGCAGGAGTACCACAGCTGTTCTTGCGGGGAGGTAAAGCCTGAGGTGGTGCATAGCCGTCACCCCGTAACGTCCCTTGTCAGGTTGTGCGAAGTAGGTCTGGTTTGTGTCTATCCTGCCCTGCCCGCCGAACATGGGATCGTCGGTGTCAAGGATGATCCTGAATTTTCCCCTGACGGGAATCCCGTATCCGGTAAAGGAGATTGTCGGATTGAAGTTCATCACCGTCACAAGGTCACCGCGCCTGAATGCGATGATTTTGTCAGCATTGTTGACTAAGAGTGACTCTGTCAGCTGCAGCCGTGGCAACCCGTGCCTTTTACCGGTCTCAATCATTGCCCTGTCGAATTCATTCAGAAACCTGTACTTCAGCAGTTCATCATCTGCCAGACTCCACTGCCTGCGCGCGTATTTATAGCTCCACCCGTTTCCCTCTCTGGGGAAATCAATCCATTCCGGGTGGCCGAATTCATTACCCATGAAGGTGAGGTAGCCACCGCCTGCTGTCATGAAGGTGAAGAGCCTGATCATCTTGTGGAGAGCCATGGCCCGGTCAACTATCAGGCTGGGGGTGAAGATGCTCATTGAGGTGTACATCTCCTTGTCTGCCAGCCTGAAAATCAGGGTCTTGTCGCCTACCAATGCCTGGTCATGTGATTCACAGTATGATATCACCTTCTCCTCGGTCCGGTGCTGTGTCAGTTCATGGAGCAGGTACCCGAGGTCCCATTCCTCATCAGGGATATCCTTGACCATCTTTATCCAGATATCGGGCACTCCCATTGCAAGCCTGTAGTCAAAACCCATCCCGCCGGAGGCAACGGAGGCGGCAAGTCCGGGCATGCCACTCATATCCTCGGCCACGGTGGTGGCATCCTGGTTGAATTCATGTATCAGCTTGTTGGCAAGAGTGATGTAGACGATGGCATCCTTGTCCTGGTTGCCGTCAAAATACTGTTTGTAGGAGACGAAGTCGGATTCCAGGCCGTGATCATAGTACAGCATGCTGGTTATGCCGTCAAACCGGAATCCGTCGAAGTGGAACTCCTCAAGCCAGTACTTGCAGTTTGACAGCAGGAAATGGTTGACTTCCGGCTTGCCGTAGTCATAGCAGAGCGAATCCCATGCCACATGCTTCCTGCGTGAACCGGTATGAAAGTAGAGCCCGGGATCACCGTCAAGCAGGCCGAGCCCTTCAAGGATATTTGCCACTGCGTGCGAGTGAACCAGGTCCATTGTTACCCTCAGGCCCATGCTGTGGGCGGTATCAATCAGCTCCCTGAGATCATCGGGTGTGCCGAAGCGTGATGAGGGGGCAAAAAGACTGGAGACATGGTAGCCGAATGAGCCGTAATAGGGATGCTCCTGGATGGCCATAAGCTGAACGGTGTTGTAGCCAAGGCTTTTCACCCTGGGAAGCACATGTCTGGTAAACTCCCGGTATGTGCCGGTCCGTTCTTCTTCGGTGGCCATCCCGACATGTGCCTCGTAAACGAGAAGTGAGGGTGGTGGCGGAGGCGCCTTGTGTTGCATCACGTATTCGTTTTCAGGGTTCCACACCTGCGCCGAGAAGATCTTTGTCACTTCATCCTGAACAGCGCGGGTGGCATAGGCCGGAATCCTTTCTCCCTGACCGCCCTTCCATTTGACAATCATCTTGTACAGGTCGCCGTGCGAAAGCATTCCTGCATCGAACTCACCCACCCAGTCTCCTTCTGCCGTACGGCTGAGGGCATATCGCCCATCTTCCTTCCACTCTGAAAATGTTCCGGTGAGAATGATCGACGTTGCGTTCGGGGCATGCTCCCTGAAGACCCATCCTTCAGGGGTACGTTGCAGGCCGTACCAGTGATGTCCGTTGGCATAGTCGGTCATGGAGCGGCCACCGGTAAACAGTTTCTCACGGTAACTGATGTAGGCAAGCCGCGCCTCTATGATCTCCCTGAAGGGATCAAGCCACGGATCAGCCTTGTAAAATCTTTCTGTCATACTCTTTGCCCTGATGTTACAGACAAGATAAAGATAGGATTTTATTATTTTTGATGTCTCAATCGGGTCATGAAAGTCTATCACGGTTATACAGGCATCTCATTTAACAATCCGGTTATTACCATCGGTGTCTTTGACGGCGTTCACCTTGGGCACAGGATGCTTCTCCGGCGTGTCAAAGGGGAGGCTGCAAAAGATGGCGCTGATGCAGTGGCAGTCACCTTTGATCCTCATCCCCGCATGATCCTTTCCAGCGATCCGGGCCATCTGAGCTTCCTGACAGACCTTGAAGAGCGGACGGAGCTCATGCGGGAGACAGGCATAGACTATCTTGTGGTCATCCCCTTCACGGCTGAGCTCAGCAGGATGACCGCCCCTGAATTTATCAGTTCCATTCTTTGCCGTCATCTGGGTGTCTGCCACCTGATCATCGGGTATGACCACCATTTCGGCAGGCGCCGGGAGGGTGACGAAAACACAATCATAGAGTGTGCCAGAAGGATGGCTTTCAGGGTGACACGCGAGGAGGCATACATGGTTGAAGGGGAGGCTGTAAGCTCATCGCTCATCAGGAAGGCGCTCGGGGAGGGGAACATTGAAAAGGCAGCATCAATGCTTGGCTATGATTATTTCATCAGGGGCCGGGTGGTTTCCGGAAGGAAGATCGGCCGTGGCATGGGTTTCCCGACTGCCAACATCGCCACTCTCTCTGCATACAAACTGATACCCCGCTCCGGGGTCTATGCCGTGGAGGTTATCGTAGAGGGTGTCCCCGACAGGCACATGGCCATGCTCAATATCGGACACAGGCCTACCATCACTGGTGGTGACGGGTTATGTACCATCGAGGCTCATCTTATTGATTTCGATGGTGATCTGTACGGGAATGAAGTAACTGTAACATTCCGTCACCGGCTGCGTGATGAGATGAAGTTCGGGAGTGTGGATGAACTGTCAGCCCGTCTGACCCTCGACCGTGAGATGACCATCGCCCTGCTGGGCCGCTGAACAATTATCCCTTTTTTTGGTTAACTTTGCACACCTAAAAAATTATCATTATGTCATTCATAGACAACGATCTTAAGTACAGGGTAAAGGATATATCACTTGCCGGATTCGGCCGTAAGGAGATAGAGATTGCGGAGAAGGAGATGCCGGGGCTGCTCGCGGTCAGGCGCAAATATTCGGGTTCCAAACCTCTCAGGGGTGCAAGGATAACAGGCTCGCTCCATATGACCATTCAGACAGCCGTTCTCATCGAGACACTCAGGGAGCTTGGCGCAGATGTCAGATGGGCAAGTTGTAACATTTTTTCCACGCAGGATCACGCCGCTGCTGCCATTGCCGCTGCCGGCATCCCGGTATTCGCATGGAAGGGTGAGACGGCAGAGGAGTACTGGTGGTGTACCGCACAGGCCCTGACCTTCCCCGGAGGGAAAGGCCCGAACCTCATTGTTGATGACGGAGGCGACGCATCACTGCTCGTCCATCTGGGATACAAGGCCGAAAAGGAGAGCTCAGTTCTTGATGCAGAGCCGGCAAGCCGGGAAGAGGCAATAGTGTTTGACACACTAAGGAGGATACTGGAGGAGGATCCGCAGAAATGGCACAGGACGGTCAGTGAGATGAAGGGTATATCCGAAGAGACAACCACAGGCGTGCATCGTCTTTACCAGATGCTGGAGGCGGGAGAACTCCTGGTGCCTGCAATCAATGTCAATGATTCGGTAACAAAAAGCAAATTTGACAACCTTTATGGTTGCCGTGAGTCACTTGCCGACGGTATCAAGAGGGCAACGGATGTGATGATAGCAGGCAAGGTTGTTGTCGTATGCGGATACGGTGACGTCGGCAAGGGATCTGCAAGGTCAATGAGGTCGTATGGCGCCAGGGTCATTGTGACCGAGATCGATCCTATCTGTGCACTGCAGGCTGCAATGGAAGGCTTTGAGGTAAGGACGGTTGAGGAGAGCCTTGCTGAAGGCAACATATTCGTTACTGCAACAGGCAACCGTGATGTCATCACCATTGAACACATGGAGAAGATGAAGGATCAGGCCATCGTCTGCAACATAGGACACTTTGACAACGAAATACAGGTTGATTTGCTGAATGCATACAAGGGTATCAGGAAGATCAATATCAAGCCACAGGTTGACAAGTATCTGTTCCCTGACGGCCATGCAATTTTCCTTCTTGCCGAGGGCAGGCTGGTAAATCTTGGCTGCGCCACGGGCCATCCGTCGTTCGTGATGAGCAACTCATTCAGCAACCAGACGCTGGCACAGATTGAACTGTGGACCAAAGAGCACGCTATCGGTGTTTACAGGCTTCCCAAGCAACTCGATGAGGAGGTAGCACGTCTCCATCTTGCACAGCTTGGCGTGGGCCTGACCAAAATGACCAGGGCCCAGTCAGACTACATAGGCGTTCCCGAAGGGGGCCCCTACAAGCCTGACCATTACAGGTACTAGGAGGGTCTATCTCCTGTTCCAGACCCTTATACTGTAGCCGGAGAAGGATGTGCGGTAATTCTTGAGATAATAGTGACCGGGTCCGCTCTGCGGCAGGCCTGACCCTCCGAGTGCATAATTCGTAGAACATTCCGGGCAAATGGCGTACACGCCGTCAACAGTCACAGCCACACTCACTTCATTGTTGGCGTAACAATGCGGACATGTGCGGTCAAAGGCAGGGAATTCAAAACCATGCAGCCCGGTACTGTAGACTATTATGCCGTTGCCGTCAAAACCGGCTGTACCGAGACCAAGGTGCCTGTGGGCTGAAGATATCAGAGCGCTGGTGCCGGGAGCATTGAAGAGATCAAAAAATTCAGGATCGGAAGAAGTGATGGTGAAGTCAACCGTGATGTCAGGGATCACATCGTTCTTATCCCTGTCACAGGAGATTATAAGCAGTGTGAACAGAGAAAAGAGTAAAAAAATCCTTAAATTTGAAACTGACATGGGCTTGCTTCCGTTTCTGTAAATGTAGTTATTTTAAGTCTGACACGGCTAACGGAAAAACGAAATGAAGAGAGGGTTAGTATTATTAAGGTTTGTAGCAGCGGTAATCGTTCTGCTTTTCGTGGTGGAGGCAACTGAGTGCAATGCCCAGAAGAATGCCACCAAGCGGTTTGAGAGGGAGACCTTCGGCAAATCGCGTCGCAGCAAGCCTGTAAAGGAGAGCGGTGAGAGCAGAGCGGCTGCAAAAGCGATGAAGGAACAGGCCAGGAAGGAGGCCAGGCGGGAAAAGGAGGATGAGAAAGCCCTTAAGGAGAAGAGGGAGAGGCATTATCAGATCCAGAGCGAGGAGACGAAGATGCGGATGGAGAACAACAGCAGAAACACTGCTGACAGGTACAAGGTTAAAAGGCAGAAAGAGCGCAGGGAACAGACGAAGCCGGAACTGAAGAAGCCACAACAGCCGGCGCCTGACCGTACCGGACCGAAGCCGAAGACCAAGGATCCCTCGAAGCAGCCGGTGCTGAAGCAGCAAAAGAAGAAGGCAAAGACGATTAATCCGAAAAAACAGCCTAAAATCAAGCAACACAAGGTAAAAAAATACTGAAGCAGATGGAAGATGTTGGCAACCTGATTTTTTATATACTACTGGGGATCATTGCCCTGGTAGGTTCATTCCAGGGTAAGGGCAAAAAGAAGAGTGGCAAACCGGGACCCGTGCAACGTCAACCGGGCACACTTACCACAAGGCCTCCGGTGAAAACCACGGCACAAACCGCCAGACCGGCGCCTTCAACTATAAGGCAGGAGAGACAGACGCCTT
>Ga0079080_1294822_pt1 | contig 10404 bp, 11 predicted proteins | sample ADurb_Gly_01_Slu_FD_74552 | JGI IMG/M metagenome (GOLD analysis project Ga0079080, IMG submission 74552) | Active sludge microbial communities from Illinois, USA, of municipal wastewater-treating anaerobic digesters - ADurb_Gly_01_SludgeMetaT... | ecosystem: Engineered > Bioreactor > Anaerobic >...
GCCTGAATCCCAAAACAGGCAAGCATTCTAAAATAGCACGACAAAAAAAGGCAAACCGCTCAGCGTCATCATCGCAACCGTAAAGCTTGTCCCGCTTAAAATAATATTCGTTATCAACAAAGTAGTGCCTGATACCGTCATAGACAAGTGTTTTCAAACCGCAATATTGCCTTCTCCATGCAACAGGGACTGTAATTGTTCCCAGGTCAGTCAAGTCCTGCCCGTACCGAAGTGATATATTGCTGTAAAGCGGCATGATCACACGAATATCTGTGTTTTTGTTTTTAAGGGCTTTAGGTAATGAACCTATTACATCACCAAGTCCTCCGGTCTTAGCAAATGGTGCTGCTTCCGCTGCGGCAAAGAGTACTTTCATGAGTCTCTCCCTCAATAATAACTGTATTTGGGTTAAATTAAATTATGTTTTTCTTGCCGATAATAATCGGCTTACTGTCTTTTCCTTTTAAAACTGTGCCTTTTCTAATTATAACCTCTTTATCAAGAATTACATTTTGCAGTATGACATCATCTTCTACCGTACTTTTTTGCATAATTATACAATCTTTGACCGATGCTCCACTGCCTATCGAGACACCTCTAAATAGAATACTGCTGTCAACAGAGCCTTCAATACTACACCCGGTGGCGACTAAACAATTATTGACATTTGAACTGCCTGAGTACCTTGCCGGAGGCCCATCCTTAATTTTTGTATAGATTGGGCCATTTGCGAAGAATAATTCGCTGGAAATCTCAGAATTTAACAGCTCCATATTATGCCTGTAATAGCTTTCAATAGAATTTATTTTCCCCAGGTAACCATTGAAATGATAAGCATAAACTTTAATTTCACTGATATTTTCCGCAATGATGTCCATGAGGTCCCATTTCCCTGAGACAAGCGCGACCCTGATTAAATCCTTTAATAACTCTCTTTCGATAATCAGCATATCCAAGGAAACATTACTGTTTCCAACCTTGTTCGGAGTTTTCTTTAGGTAACTTATCCTATTATCGTCTTCAAGCTCTAGAAATATATTATCTTGATGATCAGTATTAGTATAGTTTTCTTCTTTATAGACAACTGTTACATGTGCTGTATTTTGCTGATGAAAAGCCAAAACCTCTTTAAAATTTATATTGCAGACCATATTGTTACCGGAGAGAACTACATACTTTTGCTTGCTTTTTTCCAAATAATCAAAATTTGCATATAGATCCTTTAAATCGAAGCAAAGAGCGCGTCTGAAAACACTCGGGCTTGCCGACGGAAGGATTATCAGCCCTTCCGATTTACGGTCCAGTCCCCACTCTTTTCCTGATCCTAAATGATCCATTAAAGCCCGATAATTATGTGACGTAATCACTGCCACATTTTTAATTCCTGAATTGACCAGATTAGATAGAACAAAATCAATCAGCCGATAACGGCCTCCAAATGGTACAGCTGCCATACAGCGGTGCTGGGTTATCTCCTCAAGCGGCTCCTCACTTTTTGTGCCAGTGATAATACCCATCATTGATTGCATAGAATTTGCTCCTCATCAACTAATTTTAGTCTTATTTACATGCCAGGATGCCATTTGTGAATTTCTATTTATTTTCATTCCTCGGGGTAAGATTAAATTGTCCCCGATAACAGTTATATCCGAAATATTGATTACGTTACTGTTGTCCAGGCCGATGCGGCAATTGCTTTCGATTGATGTATTCTCGCCAATTATCGCTTTCTTGATTATGCATTCATCCCCTATCTTTACCTGAGGCATAATAATACTGTCCTGCACCCTCGTACCTTTACCTATATATACCCCTGGAAACAGCACAGAGTTTTCAACCTCACCCATTATCACGCAGCCATCGGGTACCAAAGTCCTTTTTACCTTAGCTTCCGGCCCAACGTAATGCGGGGGTAAGAACGGTGCTTTTGAGTATATTTTCAAGTTATCATCAAAGATATTAAATTTCGGATTTTCATCTAACAAATCCATGTTTGCCTTATAGTAACTATCAATTGTACCAACGTCCTTCCAATAACCCTCAAATGGATAGGCGTACATTTTGCGTTGTTCTTTAAGCATTGCCGGAATAACATTTTTACCAAAATCATGTTCTGATTGGGAATCCTTTTCGTCCTCATTCAGTTGCTCCTTTAAGACAGACCAGTTAAAAATATAAATCCCCATTGACGCCAGATTACTTTTGGTTTCTTTAGGTTTTTCTTTAAAATTAATTATCCTGTTATTTTCATCGTTTTCCATTATCCCAAAGCGTCCTGTTTCTTCTTTTGCCACCTGTATTACAGCTATTGTAACCTCAGCCTTCTTTTTTTTATGATACTCCAGCATCAGCGAATAATCCATTTTGTAAATATGATCTCCCGAGATCACTAACACATATTTAGGATCATGGTAGTCAATAAAATCCATATTTTGATAGACCGCATTGGCTGTGCCTTTGTACCACTCTCCCCCATTCTCGCCAACAAACGGAGGAAGTATATAGACCCCGCCATTACCGACATCAAGATCCCAATCACTGCCAATACCGATATATGAATTCAAGAGTGTCGGCTTATACTGGGTCAGCACTCCAATAGTATTGATGCCCGAATTATTGCAATTACTTAAACTAAAATCTATTATACGGTATTTACCGCCAAAAGGGACTGCCGGTTTAGCTATTCTTTTGGTTAGGCTCTCTAATCTGCTGCCTTGTCCTCCCGCCAGGAGCATCGCAATACATTCTCTTTTCATTGTGAATCCTCCTTCCCGCTTTTAGATATTCACTATTCACGCTGTAGCTTTACTTCTTTGACCCGCCAGATATCACGGGCATATTCGGCAATAGCCCTATCACTGCTGAATTTTCCAGAGTGCGCAATGTTATTAATGCTCATTTTCAGCCATTTGTCCCTGTTTTTGTATAATTCATTTACTTTATCCTGCGCCTTAACATAACCTGTAAAATCCTTTAATACGAAATATTCATCATTATCGGATAATAAATGATCATAGACCGAACGAAATTCCTCTTTTGCGGCAGGTAAAAAACCGTTGATCAGCTGATCCAATACCATTTTTATACGTATATTATGATTATATTCGTCCCAGGCAAGATACCCGCCATGCTGATAGTAGGCTAAGACTTCATCCACACTAAGCCCAAAAGAAATAAGATTCTCTTCTCCCACCTCATCTTTTATTTCTATATTTGCTCCATCCATTGTTCCGATTAATACGGCTCCGTTCATCATAAGCTTCATATTGCCTGTTCCCGATGCTTCTTTGCCTGCTGTTGAAATCTGCTCACTGACATCAGCAGCCGGAATCACCAGCTCCGATAAAGAAACATTGTAGTTATCCAGGAAGATAACCTTTAATCTGCTGCTGACTGTCTTGTCACTATTGACCTTGTCTGAAACAGAGTTTATAAGCTTAATAAATTTCTTTGCCAGAAGATAACCCGGTGCAGCCTTGCCGGCGAAAATAAATGTCCTCGGTAAAACAGGCAGGGATGGGTCCTCTTGTAAGCGGTTATAAAGATCCATAATATGCAAAATATTGAGGAGCTGCCTCTTATAGGCATGTATTCTTTTCATCTGCACATCAAAGATGGACTCAGGATCAATGTATATTCCATGTTTTTTTCGAATGCTTTCAGACAAGAGCTCCTTTCTTCGACTTCTTACAGCCTGAAATTTTTCTTGGAAAGACGGATCATCAGCATAGTTTTTGAGTTTTAATAATTCCTGTGGTTTTTTGATCCATTCCGTTCCAATCGTATTACTGATTAAATCAGCTAAAAGGGGATTGGCTTGCATTAGAAACCTGCGGTGTGATACACCATTTGTTTTATTATTGAATTTTTGCGGCATAACCTCATAAAACTTTTTCAAAGTCTGCTTCATTAAAAGATCAGTATGTATCTGCGAGACACCATTGACCCGGGAGCTTCCTATGACTGCCAGATGCGCCATATGAACCAGCCCATTACTTATTATGGACAAATCATCTGACGGGCAATATCTTCGGTTAATTTCCTCAATAATCATATAGATTCGCGGAAGTAAATTTTTAAGCATATCTAACGGCCATTTTTCGAGAGCTTCCGGTAATATAGTATGATTTGTATATGATATAACACTCGTCGTTATCTGCCAGGAATCTTCCCAGCTCAACCCTTCATTATCAATGAATATACGCATCATTTCAGGTATACAAAGAACCGGATGCGTGTCATTCAAGTGAATTGCTACATAATCCGTAAAAACATCTAATATTCTGTGTTTTTCTTTGTAATAGTTGATGATACTCTGTATCCCTGCCGAAGCGAGGAAGTATTGCTGCTTCAATCTTAAAATTTTACCTAAATCATTGCTGTCATCCGGGTAAAGTATCTTCGAGATTGCTTCAACATTTTGTTTATATTCCAAAGCCTTAAGATACTCATCCCGTGTAAATGCAGACATATCTAAATCCATTCCGGCTGTTTCTGCCTGCCAAAGGCGCAGGGTATTCACTATCCCATTATTATATCCAACGATCGGCATATCGTAAGGTACCGCATTTATCACCTCATAGTTTTCATGTATAAAAACCAACCTGTCGTTTTGTATCTCGGTCCTGACTGCACCGCCAAATTTTACTTCTACTTTGCTGTCTTGCTTTATAACCTCCCAGACATTACCGTTTACTAACCAATTCTCTGGTAACTCTACCTGAAAACCATCAATAATTTTTTGTCTGAATAAACCGTATTTATATCGTAGACAGCAACCATGACCTGCGATCCCGAGTGAAGCCATTGAATCCAGAAAACATGATCCCAGCCTTCCCAAACCACCGTTACCCAACGCGGCATCGTATTCCATTGCTTCCAGATAGCGAAGCTCTATACCTAATTGAGCCAAGCCTTCTTCTACAACTTTATGCATTCCTCTGTAGTAAATATAGTTTCTTAACAATTTACCCGGGAGGAATTCCATCGCGAAATAATAAACCTGCTTCTGTTCATGATAGAGGTTGTTGGTATCAACCCAATCTTCAAATATACGTTCCTTTAAGAGTCCTGCCAACGCTGTATATTTGTCGAGTAAACTGCCTTCTTCCAAATCTCTCCCATACATCATTTCGAATTTTTCTCTGTAAAGCTTTATGAATTTTTCCGTCTTTATAATCATCATTTCACCCTATCTTTTTTTTCTAAAAATACTATGCTTAATGGGGGTAGCTTTATAACCAAAGAATAAGGTTGTTTTTGCCATGTTTTTTTTGTTGCTTTTAATAAAGCATCATTTTTTTTATCTGAACCCCCATATTTTTCAAGATCGCTGTTAAATACTTCCTCAAACCATCCCTGACAAGGAACACCCACACGGTAGTTTTCATAAGTTGCGGCTGTATAGTTACAGACGACAAGCAAAAAATCCGAGATATCTTTAGCTGTTCTTTGAAACACAATTACACTCTGTTGATGATTATCAGCATCTATCCATTTAAAACCAGACCAATTGTCGTCCCTTTCCCATAACGCTTTTTTCGTCAAATAAAAATGATTTAATTCTTTAACATATTGCTGAAAGGATCGGTGCATTGGGAAATCAAGTATCTTCCAATCCAATTCTTCGTAATACCGCCATTCAAGAAACTGGGCCAGCTCGCCACCCATAAAAAGCAGCTTCTTGCCCGGATGAGCTATCATATACCCAAAGAGCACCCTTAAATTAGCAAATTTCTGCCAATAATCACCCGGCATTTTATCTATTAAGGCTTTTTTCCATGTACAACTTCATCATGAGAAAGCGGAAGTATATAGTTTTCCGAGAAGGCATACAACAACGAAAAAGTTAAATCATTATGACTCCTTTTTCTTTCACTAGCTTCCTTGCTCATATATCTCAAAATATCATTCATCCAACCCATATTCCATTTATAATTAAAACCCAATCCGCCGTCATAGGTCGGCTTTGTTACTAAAGGCCACGTCGTGGACTCTTCCGCAATCATTAACGGATAAGACACATGTTTAAAAACCGCCTCATGGAGCTTCTTAAGGAAGGCCACTGCCTCAAGATTTTCTTTTTCACCATATTTATTCGGCTGCCATTCGCCCCTTTTCTTACCATAGTCAAGATAAAGCATACTGGCTACCGCATCTATCCTTAAGCCATCGACATGAAACACCTTAAACCAGTAAATAGCATTAGAAATAAGGAAACTTTGGATTTCAGGTTTAGCAAAATCAAAGTGATACGTACCCCACTCGGCACTCTCTCCAGCTTCGTACAACATAGTCCCATCGAAGTTTGCCAGTGCGTGTCCATCTCGGCAAAAATGCGAAGGTACCCAATCAAGAATAATGCCAAGGCCTTTTTGATGACAGTGATCAATCAAATACTTCAGGTCATGGGGCGTACCATACCGGCTGGTTACAGCATAATATCCGGTAACCTGATATCCCCAGGAACCATCAAAAGGGTGTTCCATTAAAGGTAGTAATTCCAAGTGAGTGTAACCCATCTCTAGTGCATAGTCAGCAAGTGTATGAGCAATTTCACGATAATTCATAAAACCGCCGTCTTGTTTTCTTTTCCAAGATCCCAAATGCACCTCATAGATATTCATTGGTTTGTCATAAGGTTCTGTCTTGTTCTTCAGCCAATTCTCATCTCCCCACCGATACTCTTCGGCTGAGGCTATGATAGAGGCTGTTTGGGGACGCAGTTCACTATAAAATGCAAATGGGTCCGCTTTCAGAGCTCTGCCACATGATGTGTAAATTTCATATTTATATAGCTGCCCTGGCTTTAATCCTGGTATAAAGCCTGTCCATACACCTGTTTCAGTTATCTTTTTCAAAGAATGTTTTTCACCATTCCAACCGTTAAAGTCGCCCACTACACCTACTTTATCGGCTCCGGGAGCCCACAACGTAAATCGTACTCCATCGCTGTCGTCTTCAGCTGTAAAATGTGCCCCAAACTTTTCATACGCAAAATATAGGGTTCCTTCATGGAATAAAAATATCTCATCCTGATTAATTTTTTTAACTCCTTGCATAAATAAAATTCCTCCAATAATACATATGCTCATATATCTATTCAATTAAATAAAAATTAATACAATAAAAGAGAAAAAAAAAGACGCTTAATGATTGTGTCAAAAAGCGTTTTCATTGCTCGGTCGCAGACTGCGTTAAAAGTCATATCTGCTACTTCATTGTAACTATATGTTAACATTTTACACTAACTCTTGCAAGTCTTGTTTGTTTTTAACGAACTATACCCTCATTTTATTTCCGGTGTTATTTCAGGATTGAAAGGGTTCGTTCTTACGGCAAAAGAGTATAGGTAGGGATAATCATTCTTAAGATGGTTCATATAAGTTATCCATTCAAGTGTTAATAATCTGTAGACTCTTTGAAGATCTATAACAAGATGCTGATAATCATTCTCCAGCTCTTTAGTGATATCTTCCCTGGCCCCAAGCTCGTCAGTTATGTGAAAGACAGCCCATAATATTTCCGTAAAAGAATCATGTTCCAAAAGATTTGGATTCTCTAACAATCGAAGCATGAAATTTCTTTTTACGAGCAGGAATTTTTTGATGTTTTCAATTTGTTCTGCCTCTATTTCTAAAACGAAGTCATACTTTTTCATAACGTTAGCAGCATTTTTGAAATCATTATTCTGCCAATCATATCCGATTACCAGTTTATCCCTACAGCTGCTTATTTCAAAATCGGCATTTGCCAGTTCCTTTAATAAATGTACGCCCACCTCACTAAAGAAAGCACCAATAACCATATTCAGCTTTTTCAACATATTCATTTTTTCTCTTTGGGCTATTACCCGATGTAGGATCAAGGACACAATCAGTACCTCTAAAGGTAAAAAGTCTACATCACTTAAGATATATAGCACGACTTGAGATACATCATGATTAATTAAGTACTGTAGTGAATAAAGAATTATTGTTAAGATAATGAGGAAAATACCAAATTCAATCTGCCAATTTCTCTTTTTCAACTTTTTCACCCCTGATATTGCTGAATATAATCCTTATTTCAAGATATAACACGTTTTATTATATTTCTTTCATAATCAAGTATCAATAGTTTACAAGGGACATTCTGGCTGCTTGTCACATATAATATTGTGCTATCTATACTTGTGAGGTGAAAATTATAATGACAAAGGCAACACCAAAAATGATTGTTATTGCGGAAATAAAAGGGGGCCCCTTAGCTCCCGAACTTTCAGGGAGTGTTCTGTTTAAAAGTGTACCCGGAGGGACTGAAGTAATTGCTGAAATCAAGGGTCTCCCTCATTACCAACCTGCACATGGCAACAATGCCCCGATTGGCCCGCATGGGTTTCATATTCATGACAATGCCAGCTGTGCGGTAGGAGATCCTGAGAATCCGTTTTTAGCCGCCGGGGCACATTGGAATCCCGACAACCAGCCCCATGGCAATCACGCCGGAGACTTTCCGGTATTGTTTTCAAATAACGGTTATTCACTTATAGCCTTTTTTACTAATAGATTTAAGCCCGAAGATATTGTAGGAAAATCTATTATTATCCACCTTAATCCTGATGACTATCGCACTCAGCCTGCAGGAAACTCCGGTAAACGGCTGGCCTGCGGCATTATCAGATGGAGTCAAGAATAGCCACGGCTCTTACCGGTGAACCGTCACCATCTTTAATTTTCAGAGGCAATCCGCTAAATAGAAACTCTTTATTCACTGGCAAAAGCTCCAAATTTGTAAGATTTGTATAAGTAACTATTTTGTTTTCCAAGAGTTTTCTTTCTAATTTTTGACTAATTAATCCTCCTACAAATGGGGGTTTGGCACTCAGGATTGCATTCAAAGCCTCTATGCCAATATCCTTTATAAATATTAAACCGGTCAGCACCGGCAGCACATCTATTCGTTCGACTGCGACAGCCCTGCCAAAAAAATGTTCTAAGGATATTTGGTCCAATGTGCCACCTTGAGGATCCATATGAGAAAACGCATCAACATGCGTTCCGGTATGGCTGCCAAAGCTTAGGTTTCTCAACTGCCAGGTATGTTCTTGATAGTTATGGACAACATTGATACAAACCTCAGGATCACCTGGAAAAGTCTGCATCCCATTATATATGGTTAATGAAAGGTCTATGATCTTCATTGTTGTCCTCCTTTATATTTATCTATCAGCCAAATTGATGAATTCTACCTGGACATCTTTATCATCAATTCTTAACAAGGACATACTAATCGGTAAATCGAACCTGCGTGGGCCTGCACTTCCTGGGTTCAGATAAACAACACTGCCGTTTCTTTCATAAAATGGGTGGTGTGAATGTCCATAAATTACTATGCTTACTCCGGCTGATTCCGGAACCAGATCAATTTTGGCAAGTTCATGTATGATATAAATCAGTTCTTTTCCCGAAGCAAAAGTGTTTGAAAGCGGCAGCTCTTTTGTCCATTCTCCTCTGTCACAGTTGCCGCGAACCGCAATCAAAGGAGCAATTGCCTGCAAATCCTTCAATACTGCCTCATTTCCAATATCACCGGCATGGATTATTGTATCCACACCCTTAAGAACCTGCCTTGCTTCTTCTCTAAGCAGACAATGTGTATCTGAAATTACACCTATTAACACGATAATAGTCCTTTCTAAGCGTGTCTAAGTTGGCCTTGTTGCTTTTTCCAATAACTCCAGGTATGACATCGCTTCTTCATAATTCCTACCGCACATTTCCTCCGAAGGTTTTAGACCCACACATACAGCAGGCCTCTTTGCCGTACCAAAGAGCAGGCATTTGTTCTCATTGCTTAGTTGTATACAGCGAACGCCTGCCGGTTTACCCGCCGGCATACCCGGTATTTCCGAAGATATAGAAATTGCTATACAGCAAGCGCCGCAGCCAACTCTGCACTCCATTGCAAATACCCCTTTTTCAATAGTATTAAAAATTTTTCGAGAGGATATTAATGTCTTTCCTTTTCTCCCAACCAATATTTTCCCAAAATTTTATCCCTTCTTGATTATTAACCAGGACAAAGACATGACATTTTTTGATGCCTGCATTTTTTAATTGCAGCAAACAGTTTTTTACTAGCTCTTGTCCCAAACCCTTTTTCCTGTGGTTCTCATCAACCGCTAAATGATGCAGATATCCTCTGCGTGTATCGTGCCCGCAAAGGACTGCACCAACTATTTCATCTTGAAATTCCATGACAAAACTCATACCTGGATTATGCCGAAGATAATGAGCAATGTTTTCCTTTGTATCTGATTCACCGAGGCAGATCCCTTCTGCTCTTTTCCATATTTCAATGACCTTTTCATAGTCATTTATAGTCAAATCTCTGATCATATAGCTATTCTTCACATCTTATCAC
>Ga0079080_1017808_pt1 | contig 10181 bp, 6 predicted proteins | sample ADurb_Gly_01_Slu_FD_74552 | JGI IMG/M metagenome (GOLD analysis project Ga0079080, IMG submission 74552) | Active sludge microbial communities from Illinois, USA, of municipal wastewater-treating anaerobic digesters - ADurb_Gly_01_SludgeMetaT... | ecosystem: Engineered > Bioreactor > Anaerobic >...
GAAACAATAAAAAGATAAAAAATTATTTTTAATGATATTTTTTAGAAAGGAGTATGATAGAAAAATGAAAAATTTCAAACTAAAATATGTCTCATTTTTTATTGTTTTTTTATTCAGTACATTATTTATTAATGTGAGTGTTTATGCAGTAGGGTCTGGTACTCCTGGTTCAAGTGGAGTTAAACCACTAAGTTATGTTTCTTGTACACTTGAAGATGGAAGTAAAATAGACGGAGGAGAAATATCAACGTTAAAACCAAAATTCACACTGCAGTTCGACAAGAATATTGTTTATATGCTTGTTTGGGAACAAAACAGAAAATCCGTTAGCATGTCTACAGATGATAATACAAATGTTCCAATTGATGTGACAAAAAAAGACGATACTGTTGATTTTGATCATAGACAGCAAATTTTTGTACAACCTCTAAATTCATTAGAACCAGAGAAAACTTATCATATCAAAGTGGGGCCTAATTTAATAGCTAAGAATCTTCAATCTACTCTTAGTGGTACTACTGAGGGAAAAGGTATAGATATTTCTTTTAAGACAAAAAAAACAAGAAGTAGCCCAAGGTAAAAATACATCATCAATTTCTAATCAAAATACATCCCAAAAAGATAATAAAGATACTGCTGCAGCAAGCACAGCTAATACAAACGCAACTGTAGCTAATGACCAAAATGTTACTGAAAAAAATAGTGAGGTTAAGACTCCAGAACAAACTAAGGCTTCAGAGCAATCCAAAACACAAGGGTTAATGGGAAGCATTATATTTACTTATTGGTTAGATTTTGTTATAGGGTTACTCGTAATTGCATGGATAGCATTTGAAGTTATTAAGATAAGAAAAAAAGGAAGGAGTAATAAACCGCAGGTTTAGAGTAAGAGCATTATGAAGAATGATAAAAGTATAGTTATTGGTATATTGTTGCTTGTTTTTCTTACAGCTGGTTCATACTTATTGGAAAATGTGGTTAAGAAACAAGGGACAAACTCCGCTAAGATTATTAAGATAACAGAAAATAGTAAAGTAGTTGCCTTCATCAGTGCAGATGTATTGAAACAATTGATGAAACAGAATATTCAGCAGGGGGAAGATATTACAGATAAAGGACCATCATTACAATTAGCATTGAATGCTGCTGGTGCTGATAATTTTAATCAAATTATCGTAAAAGGTAAAGTAGACAATAAATCCATTGCTCTTAATAAAAATGATGTAAATGATAAACTAGAGTTGTATTTGGAAAGTAACGGAACTGTAAACTTATATGAAAAAGGCAATAATTCAAATTTTATAGTTAAAGAAATAACAGAAATAAGCGTAAAAAAATAAATGAAAGGGTGATGATATTGAGGAGTGAAATAAACGCAGAAGTTATTAATAATTCATCTGGTGGAAAATACATGTTTAATATGAATCTTACAGATATGCTAAGATCCACAATGCTTGGAGCTCTTGATGCAGTAGCTAACGATATATTACATATGCCTCTTCATATGCCAGGACATACAAGTATTTGGTGGATGGGCATTCTTATAGTAGGAAAGGGTATAATTCCTAAATTTGGATCAGGAATAATAATGGGAATAGTATCAGGCATACTTGCTGTTATTTTTGGCTTAGGAAAGGAAGGGATATTTGTTTTTTTAAAGTATTTTATACCGGGTTTACTGCTTGATGTTCTTGCACCTTTATATAAGCACAGGCTTGAATCGGTAGTTGTGGCAGGTATATGTGGAGCTCTAATAAGTTTGTCAAAATTGGCTGCTAGTATAGCTGTAGGAATTCTTATAGATATACCATTGTTGTTCCTTACTTTAGGTTTAGGTTATGTAGCCATTTCTCATGTAATATATGGTGCGATTGGAGGTGTTTTAGCTGCAATTATTATTAAGCGTCTAAAACCAAGACTAAGTAATTGGAATTAAATATTTGTAAATAAGGAGGGGCTTTTGTGAGACACAGAGCGAAGATAAAACATAACTATTTGGCAGTATTTATGAGTATCATTGTGATATTCTCCTCTCTGCTGATAAATGTACAGCCGATTAAGGCAGAGACAGCAGCACCAACCATTGTTAGTGCAGTAACAGATCACATAGGTAAAAAGATAACTTTGACCTTTGACAAACCTATGAAAGATCCGTCAGGGACCCAAGATCAGTTTATAGTAATGGCGAGACCGTTAGTGGTGGAAATTGGGGGCAAAAGTAATGGTTATGCACCTACGCCTATAGCTGTACCTGTTACAAGCGTAGCTTTAGGCAGTGATTCAACACAAATAATGCTGAGTATGCCAAAGACTATTATTGGACCTATTACTCTCAGTTATACAAAGGGCAGCCTTGAAGCAGAGGATGGAATAATGCTAGAAAGCTTTACGGATCAGTCAGTAACAGATAACAATATTAGTTCTGGTACAATGATTGATTTTGATTTCGATGCTACTGAAATCACTACAAATGATACATTGGATACAACAAATCCTATATTGAAATTTAAATATGATAAGCCAATAGATTATGATAATGTGCAATTAGCATGGTATTTATTTAACGGATATTTTAGAAACATGGAAGAGGACGTAAAAACATATGTAAAATTCTATGAAAAAGATACAAATACTCCAGTGGTACTTCCAGATATTGTTACACAACCGTATGGTACAGCATCCTATATAGATGGAACTAGCCTAGGTTATATGGAAGTAACAGATTGGTATTTTTGGCAAATACAGCATTATGCGCCTTTAGGGCTAAACTTGGTAAGTCAGGCTCTAAAGCCTTCTACTACTTATGTGATTGAGATACTCAAAGATTTTGCAACACATCAAGGACCGATAAATAAAACTTACATCTTTGAATTTACCACTACAGCAGACTCCTCAACTAAACCTTATTGGGAAGATGGTAGTAGTGTTGTAGCTTCTAATGTAACTGAGAACAGTCTGACCCTAGGATGGTCAGCGGCACAGGACAACCACGGTGTAACAGGCTATAACATATACAGGAATGATGTACTTTTGACTACAGTGGATGGAAGTACCACATCATATGATGTTTCTGATCTTTCATCTGGAACAAAATACAAATTCAGGGTGGAAGCAGTAGACTTTGCTAACAATAGTAATCATCTTGATGATGTAACTCAAGTAACACTAGGGACACCAGGAGCACCGAATGTAACAGCAGATGATGAAAACAACACAATTACTGATATTGATACAACAATGGAATTCAAAGTGGATAACGCTGCACAGTACACTCAATATGATGGATCAAACTTACCAAATTTAAGTGGGGATCATACAGTTTTAGTAAGAATAGCAGCATCGGGAAATAACCCAGCAGGATTAGATACAACATTGACATTTACAGCTAATACTCCAGCAGCACCAACTATTGTTAGCGCAGTGACAGATCATATAGGTAAAAAGATAACTTTGACCTTTGACAAACCTATGAAAGATCCAGTAGGAACAGAAGGTCAGTTTACAGTTAAGGGGTCATCAATAACGGAATTGTCTCCAATTGGGGGAAGGCCTAAAAATGATTATAGAATAGGGTCTGTACCTATTACAAGTGTAGCTTTAGGCAGTGATTCAAAACAAATAATACTAAGCATGTCAAAGTTGGTTTCTGGTACAATTACTGTTAGTTATACAAAGGGCAGAGTAGAAGCGGAAGATGGGATTCCGCTAGAAAGTTTCACGGATCAGGGAGTAACAGATAACAATGTTAGCACTATGCAAATAGTTGCTTTTGACTCTGAAGCTGAAGAAATTGGATATGATACAGATACATCAGATCCATTAAACCCTACATTAAAATTTAAATACGATAATCCAGTAGATTATGATAATGTGCAATTAGCATGGTATTTTTATAATGGATTTCCTAGCACTCTAATGGACAGTAACGTCAAGAATTATGTAGAATTTTATGAAAAAGACAGTAGAAAAGCGGTAGAACTTCCAAATGACCTTACCTATGATGGTTCGGCAACCTATAAAGATGGAACCCAACAACCTCAAAGAATATTAACAGACTGGTATTTTTGGCAAATACAACATTATGTACCTTTAGGACTGAACTTGGTAAGCCAGGCTCTAAAGCCTTCTACCACTTATGTGATTAAAATAAAGAAAGGTTTTCAATTCAATAATGGAGGAGCGATAACTAACACTTATTCCTTTGAATTTACCACTACAGCAGACTCATCAACCAAGCCATATTGGGAAGATGGTAGTAGTGTTGCAGCTTCTAATGTAACTGAGAACAGTCTGACCCTAGGATGGTCAGCGGCACAGGATAACCACGGGGTAACAGGCTATAACATATACAAGAATGATGTACTTTTGACTACAGTGGATGGAAGCACTACATCATATGATGTTTCTGATCTTTCATCTGGAACAGAATACAAATTCAAGGTGGAAGTAGTGGATTTTGCTAATAACCATAGTAGTGAATGTATTGAAGTAACACAAGTAACAGCGGCAGCATCATCAACAGTAAATGTAACAGGAATAACTTTAGATCAAAGTAACAAGACATTAATTGAAGGAGAGACATTACAGTTAACAGGAACAGTAGAACCAGACAATGCAACAAATAAGAATGTAGCATGGAGTTCAAGCGATAACGCAGTAGCAACAGTAGATAATACAGGAAAGATAACAGCAGTAGCAGCAGGAACAGCAACAATAACAGCAACTACAGAAGATGGAAGCAAAACAGCACAGTGTGCAGTAACTGTAAACAATGCAGCAACTTCAAATACTAGTGTAACCGGATTAAGTTTAGATAAGACAAATGCTTCGGTGCAATTAGGTGAAAATATTACTTTAACTGCGATAGTGTTACCAAGCAATGCAACAAACAAGAAGGTAACATGGAGTTCAAGTAATCCCGCTGTAGCAACAGTAGACCAGACAGGAAAGGTTACAGGTGTTAAAGAAGGAACAGTAACGATAACAGCAACTACACAGGATGGAAATATAGCAAAACAGTGCGAGGTAAAAGTAATTATAGATGAATGCTTTATAGCAACAGCAGCATATGGTTCTAAATTTCAACCATCAGTTAAATTGTTAAGACATTTTAGAGATGACTACTTACTAACTAATACTATAGGATCATCCTTTGTTAAGTTCTATTATAAAAATTCACCACCTATAGCTGATTTTATAGCTCATAATGAAGTATTAAAAACTACTGTTAGAGCATTATTAATTCCTTTCGTAGCAGTTGTTTATGGATTATATCATCCTATAATTGTTTGTACAGCTTTAGTGCTAATGTGTATATTAATTTTAGTGAAAAGAAAGCATAAATTTCAACGTAGACTATAGGATGATATTTTAAATTATAGAGTTTAAAATTATAGATATATCACTGACTTTTATGAAGTGGAAACTTGAATCAGATGGGGTTCGCCTATGACCCGGGGCTTTGCCCGTTAAATGCCATTTAGGCATTTAACCCCGATCTGATTTTTAGTTGAACGAATCCAGGGGTGTAGCCGCTCTTTACTGCCTATTTAAAGAATAGGGAGTATTAGAGCGGGTAGCCATCGGATAAAATAAAAATTCTAAAATGATCTCTAGGCACGAAAATTCACAATGTAAATTTTCATACCTAAATAAAATTTTTAAGTCAGAGACTTAAATGAATGGGTGATTTTATATGAAATATAAAATAAAGAATGAAAAAGTAAAAAAACAGCAGTCCTTTTTAGCATTGTTCTTAACTATGATTATGATGTTCTCATCTCTGCTGGTAAATATAAAGCCAGTAAGAGCAGAGGCTGCTGCACCAACGGTTGTAAGTGTAAGTACGGATCATATAGGTAAAAAAATAACCTTGACCTTTGATAAACCTATGAAAGATCCTTCAGGAACACAGGATCAGTTTGCAGTGTCTTTAATTGCTGGAACTACCACATCTATGCCTGTTACAAGCGTAGCTCTAGGTAGTGATGACAAGCAAATACAACTGAATCTGTTTAAGTCAATACCATACTACTATTCATTAAGCATTGCCCTTAGCTATACAAAGGGAAGTGTTGAAGCAGAGGATGGAACCTTAGTAGAAAGCTTTACGGATCAGATAGTTAGCAACAATATAGTATCACAATCAAATCTTATTGACTTTGATTCTACTGCTACTGAAATTGCATATGATACATCAGATCCAACAAATCCTATATTAAAATATCAATATGATAATTTAGTGGATTATAATAATGTAAATTTAGCCTGGTATTTTACAAATGGATTTTTTAGAACTTTTGAAAGTAATCTGAAAGATTATGTAAAATTCTATGAGAAGAATACTGGTACAGTAGTTAATCTTCCTAATAAAGTTACTGTTGGTATAGACCCAATGACAGGTTCACTTACTAATGGATATATGGAAATTACCGACTGGTATTTTAAACAAATTCAGGCACGTGCTCCTTTAGGATTAACTCTAAAAAGTACAGTGCTTAAACCTTCAACCACTTATGTAGTTGAAATAGATAAAGGTTTTACTTTCAATAATGAGACTAGCACTAAAATGACTTATTATTTTGAGTTTACTACTAAAGCAGATCCATCCAATACTGCAGCCAATATAAATATTACTAGTCCAAATGATAATCTTGAAGTTGCAGCTACACCAGTAGAAGAACAGTTTACTTCAATAGTCTATGATAAGTATGGAGCTGAAATGATAGGGCAGAATATTAATTGGACTATAGTTGATAATCCTATAGGTGTAAGTATAAGTAATACAGGAGTTGTGACTGTTCAGCCCTTTGCATCTTTAGGTACTATCACCGTTAAGGCTGAAGTAAATGGAACAAATGTTTCGAGTGCAAAACAACTTGAAATAAAAGAGCCTGTTTCTGAAGTTAGTATTACGGAGCAGGTTGTAGAAGATGTTATTACGGCTGCAGCTGATTCCAGCACTGTGGTATTGCCTGTTACTTCTAGTAGTGTTATAGCTATTGATAATCAATCGCTTCAGGATATTAATAATGCTGGAAAAGCTATGGTTTTAACTAATAGTAATAATGTTAAATTCCAGTTAAAGCTAGTGGATCTTATATTAGGGACAAGTACTCTTAATGATGTAACACAACTTCAAATTGGAAATGCTTCAGTAGATCAAAACACCAGCACACAGTTAACTACAGACAGCACATTAAGTAATCTTTTAGGGGGAACTTTCAGTTCTGCTACTGTTCCGTTTAAGTTAAGTGCTGTAGCTATTTTGAATAGTGGTGATCAGCAGCAAATAACAAGCTTTAATAATCCTGTTACAATATCTGTTCCTATGCCTTCAGGCTTAAGTCTTTCAGATAACCAGACTCTAAGAGCTTGTCGTTTTAATACCACCACAGGCAAATGGGAAGATAAGGCTTCTGCTGTCATTAGTAATGGATTTATAAATTTTGACACTTCAGATTTTAGTTATTGGACTGTGGTAGTTAAAACTGTAAGCAGCAGTGGAGGAAGCTCTGGTGGAAGTACTGGTGGTAATACTTACGATCCTGACGTTGGGCATGGAGACGGAACTGGTTTGGCGTCAGGAGCTCCACCTAAGCCGTTAAAGTATATTGGATCATACCTTACTACAATTACTAATAATGTTTCATCAACTGGAACCTGTATAGATGATAGTACTAGTGTACCTCTTCTACCAACTATAAAAATGGTGTTTGATAAGAATTTGGTTAACTCAGTTGTATGGGAACAGAATAAAGCTTGTTTTACTTTAAAGGATAGTTCTGGAAAGACAGTACCCTTAGATGTTTTTTGTATATCTGATGGTATGGAGCCTGATGGGACGATTACTGATGAGGGAAATTTTGATGAAAGACGTAATATATTTATTAAGCCAAAAAGTTCTTTAACCCCTGGGGAAACTTATAAAATTACAGTCAGTCCTAATCTTTTAGCTAGAAATTTAGGTTCAGTTCTTAGCGATACTACAAATGGTAAAGGAGTTGTTGTTACCTTTACTACAGTAAAGGATGGAGCAGTAGGGGGAGGTGCAAACATCCCATCAGTAGCTATTCCAGTAGTAACTAAAGCAGACAATAACTCAAATGTGATAGCTACATTGGATTCATCAAAAATTAAGGATAACGTAGTTAATGAAATTCAAATTAAGGAGCCAAAGCCTGAAAGTAGGATTCAGGTACAGATACCTGCAGATGCTGTGAAGAAGGGGTTAGCAGGCTTTGGAATTGATACTAACTCAGTTAAATTGAACATACCAGCAGGTGTAATAGATGCAAGCAGCTTAAATAACGGCACAATACTGCAGATTTCTAAGAACCTAATGCCTACAGTTGACGCTGCTGCATTATTAGCAAATGTACCTCAGGGAACTAAGAATATTGGTAAGGTATTTAGTTTTAGTATGGATGTTTGTGACAGTAACAATAATGTAATAAAAGATATTCATAATTTTGCAGGCGATAAAAGTGTGACAGTAACAATCAATCTTAGCAGTGATGATATTAAAGGAATGGATACATCAAAAATTTCTGCATTTTATTTTGATGTTGATTCCAAGAGTTGGGTTGATATTGGCGGCAGCTTTGACGAAAAATCAATGACATATACCTTTAATACTACTCACTTTACGGAATTTACTATTATGGAAAAGTCTTCAGCCTTACTAGATAATATAAAAAGGTTAGCGGGAGTTGATAGAATAGAGACTTCCATAGCAATTGCTAAAGAACAATTTAAAGATAAAGCACCGGATGCAGTTGTATTGACTACAGCAAATAGTTTCCCAGATGCACTATCAGGTGAAGGATTAGCTTATAAGTATAATGCACCAATGCTTTTAATAAATAAATCTGTTAATGAAAGTAAAAATGTGCTTGATTACATTACCAGTACTTTAAGTAAAGATAAAAATATCTATATATTAGGCGGTGCAGGAGTAGTGGGTGATGATATTTCAGATTGTTTAATCTCTCAGGGATATAAGGTAGTCAGAATTGCCGGTAATGACCGTTATGAAACAAACCAGAAAATTTTTGGTACTCTGAATGTAACTACAGGGACTTCTATCGTTTTAGCAAATGGAAATGGCTTTGCAGATGCACTTAGTGTATCAAGTATTGCAGCATTAAAGGGCTATCCAGTGTTATTAAGTGAAAAGGATAATCTATCAACTAATGTTATAAATTATATAGCTAATATACAGCCAACAAATCTGTACATTATAGGAGGAATAGGATCACTTAGTGCTGATATTGAAGCTCAGCTTAGAAATATAAATAGTAACATAAATATAGTAAGGTTAGGTGGAAATGACAGATATGAAACTTCAATGAAGGTAGCTGAGCATTTCACCCTAGATACTGATACTATAACTATAGCTAGCGGAAGTAATTTTCCAGATGCTTTAAGTGGAGCTGTGCTAGCTGCAAGGAGAAATTCAGGTATACTGCTTATAGATAATACAGATACAACTAGGCAAAAAGATTTATTAAATAAACGTGATGTAAAGAATGTAATTGTATTTGGGGGAGAAGGAGTAATAAGTAGTGATATAGCAAATTCATTAATGCAGAAGTAAGCTTTACAATATAAAAAAGCCCTAGGTACTAAACTCATTATAGGAGTTTAGTACCTAGATGAAGTGGAAACTTGAATCAGATGGGGTGTCAACCCCACCTGATTCCTAGTTGAACGAATCCGGGGACGTAACCGCTCGCAACGTACACTTTGGAGAAAAGCAGAGAGCCCAAATCTCCGATTTGGTGCGAATCGTTTTCACAGAGTGCGATGGGAGTATTGGAGCGTGTAGTCAACGGATAAAATTTAAGTTTCAGACTTTAAAGAATGGGGTGGTTATTATAAAATGCAAAATAAATAGTGAAATAACAAAAAAACAGCAGTCCTTTTTAGCCTTATTATTAACTGTAATAATGTTGTTCTCATCTCTACTATTAAATACTCAGCCTGTAAGAGCAAATACCAATGCACCTACTATTATAAGTGTAAGTACAGATCACATAGGTAAAAAAATAACCTTGGCCTTTGATAGAGCTATGGCAGATCCTTCAGGAACTGAAGATCAGTTTACAGTGTCAGTAAATGCAGGTAAAATTACTTATACTTATCCTGTTATAGGCGTTGCTATGAGTAGTGACAAAAAA
>Ga0079080_1017739_pt1 | contig 9308 bp, 4 predicted proteins | sample ADurb_Gly_01_Slu_FD_74552 | JGI IMG/M metagenome (GOLD analysis project Ga0079080, IMG submission 74552) | Active sludge microbial communities from Illinois, USA, of municipal wastewater-treating anaerobic digesters - ADurb_Gly_01_SludgeMetaT... | ecosystem: Engineered > Bioreactor > Anaerobic >...
AACTTGAACATGTAATGTCCGCTTATCTGAAGTGATGAACTATTGTTCAGTACTCTCTCATAGGTCGCATTGAAGTCGCCAAATGCGAGGGCAAGAGGATTGGTTTTGATTACATTGCTCTGTGCATTCAAACCAAATGCAAGAACGACGAAGGCCAATGAAAGGATAACTTTTTTCATGTTGTTAGTTTTTTTGTCCTGCTTTAAAATAAAACGACAAGTTAATACAAAAATTGTTGATAAATCAAGAACCTTAACATCAAATCAGGCCGCTTTGTTCATTGATAGGACCTGAACCGAGTAATTCATCCCCGTCATACCATGCCGCAAACTGCCCGGGAGTTATTCCACGCTGTGATTTCTCAAAGATGATGTAATAACCCTCTTGCCGGGCATAGAGACGTGCCTGCTGCAGCGGCTGCCTGTAGCGGATGCGAACCTGGTAATCACGGCTCTCACCTCTCTTCATCGTCAGATCATTCCTTATCCAGTGTACTTCCGCTGACCTGATGAAGAGTCCCTTCCGGTAAAGGCCGCCGTGCATCTGCCCTTCACCTGCATAGATAATATTGTTTGCTGTGTCAATGCCTATCACAAAAAGCGGTTCCCGGTATCCTCCGAGGTTAAGACCCTTGCGCTGTCCCACGGTAAAGAAATGGGCGCCGTTGTGCACACCTGCCGTAACACCATCACCGGGATTCAGCGTGTGGGGCCTTGCCATCTCCGCCAGTTCCTCCTCGGTGGCATCATGACCGGGCAGCCCCTCAGGCCAGCTCCTGAACCCTTCGCCGTCAGGCATATAGATAATCCTGCCTTTCTTCGTCCCAAGCTGCTGCCGGAGGAACACCGGCAGGTCAACCTTACCGACAAAGCATATCCCCTGTGAATCCTTCCTTACAGCCGTTGCCAGACCCAGATCGGCTGCTATCTTACGCACTTCAGGCTTTGTCAGTGACCCGACCGGGAAAAGTACATTGTCAAGCTGATGCTGACTCACCTGGCAGAGAAAATAACTTTGGTCCTTGTTGCGGTCAATTCCTGCCAGAAGGCGGTTTACCCGTCCTGCAGGGGTTTCAGCCAGCTCATTGCGGCAAAAGTGGCCGGTGGCAATGAAATCAGCCCCGTGCTTCAGCGCCTCACGGGCAAATGAGTCAAACTTGATCTCCCGGTTGCAGAGCACATCCGGATTGGGTGTGCGGCCGGCAGCATACTCGCTGAACATATAGTCGGCAACCCTCTCCCTGTACTCTTCACTGAGGTCGGTCGTTCTCAGTTTAATCTTCAGCTTCCTGGCAACCATTTCGGCAAAGGTGATATCCTCGTCAAAGGGACAGTCGCCTTTAAGCAACCCCCGGCTATCATGCCAGTTGATCATGAAGATCCCTTCCACCTCATAGCCCTGTTCCTTGAGCAGCCATGCGGCGACACTGGAGTCAACACCCCCCGAAAGCCCGACGATAACCTTTTTTTTCACGACGCAAAGGTAGTTCTTTCACTCAATATGTTGATAACTACATTGAAGCTGCTCCGTTTGAACAGTTTTTTTTACTACTTTTCAGAAGATGGAACAGACAGGCAAGTTATTGAAATACAGTGCATCGGCAGGGTCAGGAAAGACTCATGCACTCACTGCATTCTACCTTTCATGCGTCCTGCATGATCCGGGAGCATACCGGCGCATACTTGCTGTCACCTTTACAAACTCTGCAGCGGCAGAGATGAAGGAACGAATACTCCGGAGGCTCCATCACCTGGGCCTGGAGAATGAAAAGGGTGAAAAGGAACGAAGGGAATTTGCAGAATACCTCTTCAACTTCTTCCCTGACCTGTGGCCTGACAGGGAGACCGCTGCAGTAACCATCCGGAAAAATGCACCCCTGGCTCTGAATAATATTCTTCAGGATTACTCACGTTTTACGGTCGGAACGATTGACTCATTCTTCCAGAGGGTGATCAGGGCTTTCGCGAGGGAAATGGACATTCCCGCCGGCTACGAGATTGAACTGGAACATGAGGCTGTCCTCTCTGATGCTGTCGACAGCCTCCTTGCCGGAGTGGCTACTGACAAAAAACTGCTTGAATGGATATCATCTTATGTAGCCTCACGGCTTGATGACAGCAAGGGGTGGGATATCCGCAAGGAAATCATGGAAGTGGCAGGGCAGGTCTTCAGGGAGGACTTCAGGCAGCTTGGTGCCGATGACCGGAAAAGAATCGGTGACTACGGGGTGATGGCAGAGTATGCATCAAAGGTCTTTTCAATCAGGAGAAAATTTGAGTCTGACCTGAAAAATCTGGCTTCCAGGGGGGTCAGAATATACAGTGACTGTGGCCTTACTCCAGACGATTTTCTGTATAAAAGCAGGGGCGGTGTTGGCGAGAGCCTGAGACGCTACGCGCAGGGCGACACCCGCCGGCCAAACAGTAACTGGACAAAAGCTGCTGTGGATGGGAAATATTATGCGGGAGGAGCAAAGCCTGATGTTGTAAACGCCTTCGCCAACGCAACAGAAATGGGACTTGATGAGGTGGTCAGAAAAATATCAGAGTTGTTTGAAAGGCGTTACAGTTTATATCTCTCTGCCCTGGCACAGGTACGGACAATACATGTTATAGGTATACTGGGGGCAATCAGTGAGAGGGTGAGGGAACAGACTCATGACCAGAACCTGTTCCTGCTCTCCGATTCGGGTGAGCTGATAAACAAGCTGATAGCTGATGATGACACACCCTTCATCTATGAAAAGATCGGTGCAGCTTATGACCACTATATAATAGATGAGTTCCAGGATACATCACGCATACAGTGGAACAACTTCCGGCCGCTGATAGCCGAGACGCTCGCACGCGGGAAAGACAACCTGGTTGTGGGCGACATCAAACAGTCGATCTACCGCTGGCGGAACAGTGACTGGCGGATAATCCACTCCGAGGCTGCACAGGCCTTCGGAGACGAGACGGTGCGGACTGTGCACCTCAGCACCAACTACCGCAGCCGTGAGAATATAATACTATTCAACAATGCACTTTTCAGCCCCTCTTCAATCCCCGCTTTATGTGATGAGAGACTGGCTTTTGACGGGCTGAAGATCAGCGAGATATATGAAGGCTCCAAACAGGAGGGTACGGAAAGAAGGCCGGGAGGCTTAGTGAGTGTGACACTTTACCGGAAGAGCGACGATGAGGGCTGGAAGGAGAGGGTGCTGCACGACCTGCCATCGGTTGTTGAGCGGTTGCAGGATCACGGGTACCGCGCTGATGACATCCTCCTGCTCTGCCGGACAAATGAGGAGGGCAAGAGTATTATCAGCCGTATCCTTGAGTACAGCTCCTCCTGTACACCTGAACAGAGGGAACGCTACAACTATGAGATAACATCAGGTGAGTCGCTTCTCCTTGAGCGTAACCCTGCAGTGACCCTGATGATGGCATGCCTCAGGTACCTGACCGATCCCGGTAGCCGCATCAACAGGAGCCGGATAGTCCGGTCATATATTCTGGCCACCGGAAGGAATGAAGATCTTATCTACAGCGGTGATGGCCCGGTGGAGTCAGACAGGATACCCCTTGCCGGCCGGCAACCCCTCCCCGGCAGGCCGCCCCTTGCCAACCAGGCCCCCTTTGCCAACCAGGCACCCCTTGCCGGCGAAACTGGTGAGGGAGACCAGCCACCCTTTGCCGATCGACCGGTGGAGCAAGGCCGGCAACCCCTCCCCGGCCGGCAACCCCTCCCCGGCAGACCGTTGGGGTGCGACCAGACACACCTTGAGGACCAGACAAGTGAGCCCGGCCAGCCCCCCCTTCCCGACGGGCCACCCCTTGATAACCATACTGGTGAGCGAGACCAGCTACCTCTTGATAATCAGCCGATGGAGCGGGACGAGAGACCCTTTGACGACATGACTGGCGGGGGAAACCAGTCCCCCCTTCCCGAAGGGTGGGAGGAGAAGCTGGAATCATTCAGGAACTCTTCACTCTATAGCGCCACTGAAGGGATGATCCGCTTCTTCGGTCTGGGCGAAAACAGTGCAAATATTGCATATATCAGCTCCTTCCAGGACGTTGTGCTCACATGGTCAGGCCGGCATAGCTCGGATATCTCGGCATTTGTTGAATGGTGGGACGGGGAGGGATGCAAAAGCACCCTCAGCCAGTCGAACCGCCAGGAGGCGATGAGGGTGATGACGGTTCACAGGGCCAAGGGATTGCAAAGCAGGGTGGTGATTGTGCCATTTGCTTCATGGGAGTTTACGAAACCCGGTTTCAGCAGACCTCTTCTCTGGGTTACTGAGGTACCCGCCCCCTTTGATATGATGCCTGTAGTACTTCCGGAGATAAACAGCCGCCTGGAGGAATCGCTGTTCGCTGAAGAAGCCATGATGGAGAAGGCATCAGACTGGCTTGACGGGGTCAACCTGCTTTATGTGGCGTTCACCAGGGCGGTTGACGCTCTCTATGTTATGGCACCGGAGACAGCATTGAAAGCTTCCGGCAGCGCAGGGGCAGGTAGCCTCCTTAATCAGGCTCTCGAGAATCTTCCGGCCGGCTTCATTACGCGCGACGATGAGGCTGTCAGGGTTGTCGAATGTGGTGAACTGCCACCTGTGGAGAGAGATGAGCGTCAGCCAGGGCTGGAGATGTCACGGTTTACCCTGAGCGAGCCGCGGGGCAGACTCAGACTGAGGACGGGCGGCGCCCTCCCCGCCGATGAGGTCAAACTCGCTGAACCCGGTGGGAGGGCATACGGCATAATGATGCACGAGATTCTCAGCCGCATCACCACCACCCATGACATTGAGGCAGCCGTGGACCATGCCTGCACCGCCGGGCTGATGCCGGTGACCGGCCGTGATGCAGCTGTAACCCGCCTCCGCACCATGCTCTCGGCAGAGAAGGTGCACTCATGGTTCGACGGCAGCGCCTCGGTAATGACCGAGGCCACAATCATACTCCCCACGGGCGCCGCCCGCCGACCTGACAGGGTGATGATAAGCGGTGACACAGTGACGGTAATCGACTATAAGTTCGGAGAGCCGTTGCCACGACACAAACAGCAGGCTGCCGACTACCGCCAGCTACTTCTGCAGATGGGATACAGTGATGTGAGGTCGTGGCTGTGGTATGTTGAAAAGGACATAATAGAGGAGGCAGATGATTAGCTTCCGGGGATGAAGGGCAGATGGAAAAAGGGATAGGATGCAATAGAGGAGGAATGAACAGAGAAACAATATATGGTTGGGGAACGGCCAGAAGATTCAACTCCTTTGCTGACTGGTTTACCGGACTTGTCGGAGGACGGGTGCAGAAGCTGAGCATAAACGCAGGATTCACATGCCCCAACCGTGACGGAACCCTTGGTTACGGTGGATGCACCTATTGCAATAACGAGGCCTTCATACCTGGTTACTGCACCCCTGATAAAAGTGTGTCGGAACAGATAGAGCAGGGGATAGCCTTTCACCGCCTGAGATACCGTCGTGCAAAACACTATATTGCATATTTCCAGGCATATACAAATACATACGCAGGTATTGAGAGACTGACTGCCCTTTATAATGAGGCGCTGAACCACCCCTTGGTGGCTGGCATTGTCATAGGTACCCGTCCTGACTGCATCAGCGGTGAGCTGCTTGACTGGCTGGCGCTTATGGCCCGTGATTATTTCGTCATGATTGAATATGGGATTGAATCGGTTAATAATGATGTGCTCAGGAGGATTAACCGGGGGCATGATTTCGCCACGGCAGTGCAAGCCCTGGAGGAGACTTCGCTGAGGGGACTTTACGCGGGGGCGCATCTCATCTTCGGACTGCCGGGCGAGAGCCGCCGCGCCATTGCTGACAGTGCGGAGGTCATCTCATCATTGCCGCTTGCATCGCTCAAGATAAGGCAGCTGCAGTTGGTGAAGGGAACAGCGATGGCCCGTGAATATGAGCAGAATCCCGGCGCGTTTGACCTTTATTCACTTGACGATTATCTTGACCTGGTGATCTCCTTCACGGAGCGGCTCTCGCCCGGCATAATGATTGACCGCATCAGCGGAGAAGCGCCCCCGCGTATGCTCGCTGACCCGCGCGACTGGCACATGAGAAGCAATGAAATATTCGGGCTGTTCGAAAAACGGCTTGAAGAACGGAATACATGGCAGGGGAGGCTCTGCAAAAAGAGGTGAGAATGGATTTCCTGGAGAAAGTGGCACAGAGGCTCCATGCACAGCACGGCAGCGAGATGGAGAGGCAGACGGTGGTACTCCCCAGCCGGAGGGCAGGACTATGGCTGGCACGTGCCCTGGCAAAGCTGAATGACAAACCGTCGTGGGCCCCGTCAATGATGACTGTCAGTGACCTGTTCCGGTCATTCACTGACCTCGTGCCTGCAGATACGGAAACCCTGATATTTGAACTTTACAACGTCTTCAGGAAACAGTTCGGAGGGGAGATGAGCTTCGACGACTTCTGGCCGTGGGGAGAAGTGATTATAACCGACTTCAATGATATCGATCTTTATATGGCTGATGCTGAAAAGCTCTACAGAAACATCTCCGATCTGAAGGAGATAGATGAGAAGTTCGGCGGCCTTACAGATGAACAAATTGAAATTATACGCGGTTTCTGGAAATCTTTCAATCCTGCCTCTTCCGGCAGCGAAGCCCGCTCAAAATTCAGGTCTGTCTGGCAGAAACTCGGTCCGCTTTATAACGGGTACAGAGAGGCATTGAAGGCTCGCAGCATGGCCGGTGACGGAATGCTTTGCCGCGAGGTGGCTGAGAAGGCAATCGCAGGAAAACTGAATGTGCCGGAGGGCAGGAGATGGCACATAGTAGGTCTCAACGCCCTGAATACCTGCGAAAAAAACCTGTTCCTTCATCTGAAACGTCTGGGTGTTGCAGATTTCTATTGGGATGATGACCACTTTTTCATGGATGACCCTGAGCACAAGGCATCTCTTTTCATCAGGGAGAACAGGCGTATCTTCGGCAGCGCCCTGGAGGAGAGCCCTTCGTGCAGACATGAACCACCCGCCGGTGAATGGCATATCATTGATACACCCTCTGATACGGCACAGGCTGGCATGGTGGCACAGCTGCTTGAAAATGAAGGCATAACCGGCAGCGACGACCTGACATCCACCGCCGTGATCCTTGCTGACGAGAAACTGCTGATGCCTGTTCTTGGTTCCCTGCCGGAGTCGGTGGAAGAGGTGAACGTGACTATGGGTCATCCGTTCCGGTTTACACCGCTTTACTCGTTCCTGAAGCAACTGATGTCACTCATCCGTTCAGCCAGGAGAGGCAGCGGCGGACTTTCCTTTCGCAGTGACGAGGTGCTGGCACTGCTGAGACACCAGTACTTCAGGCTGCTTGCCGGCAGCGACGGGGATACGGTTGTCAGGGAGATAATAAAAGGAAATATGATAAGGGTAAGCGCCTCCCTGTTGACTGAAAGGTTCCGTTCAGGTTTCCTGTTTGAAGTGCCGGAGAGTGGCGCACAGATGCCTGAGTATCTGGTCTTTGTGATGGGACGGCTTGAGGAGGCCTCCTTCGCAGCGGAAGAGGACGAAATGAAGCTCAGCACTGACCGCGAGTATCTGAGGATGGCTATGAGCAGCACAATGCGGCTTGCCAACCTCATCAGCAAGTACAGCCTTGACCTGAAGCCTGACACAGCATTCAGGCTGCTTGACCGCATCTTCCGCAAGATGATTGTCCCATTCTCCGGTGAACCGCTGCGCGGGATACAGATAATGGGTGTCCTTGAGACAAGAGCCCTGGAATTCAAAAATATAATCCTCCTTTCACTTAATGAAGGAATCTTTCCGGGAACTTCCTACAACAACACTTACATTCCATATAATATCAGGCGCGCATTCGGACTGCCCACTGTAAACGAGCATGAATCAATATGGTCATACTATTTCTTCAGGCTGCTGCGCAAACCACAGAAGGGATGGTTTCTTTACAACTCTTCTGCACAGGGATTGAACAGCGGTGAGATGAGCCGCTACCTCGTGAGGATGAGCTACAGTCCGCTCTTTGCACCCTCGCATCGCACGGTTAATATCAGCGTCGGCCGAAGCGGGATGATATCTGAGACACTCACCAGGACCGATGCCCATAAGATGGTTCTTCTTGAAACTTACCGCGAGGGAAACAGTGAGGGCAAGTATCTGTCACCCAGTGCTATCAATACATGGTTAAACTGCCGTATGCGCTTTTATTACAGATATGTGTGCGATATGCCCGAGGAGGAAGTACTTGAAAAGGAGATTGACCAGCGCCGGTTCGGCAACATAATGCATGAGGCGTTGCACCGGTTATACGGGCCACTGAAAGGAGAAAGCAATGCCGGTCATAAGATTGCCGCACTGTCCCGGTCACGTGAGAATATAAGAGAGACAATCATTTCCGCTGCCATGGATGAGATGAGGTGGGACAGGGAGACTCTGATGTCAGGCAGGGGAGTGATAATAATCGACGTGCTTGAGCGATATGCCAGGGAACTGCTTGAATATGATGGCGTTAATCCGGATATGACTCTTCTTCACCTTGAGGAAGATTTTTCGGGAGTGCATAATGTTGTCTGTGGTGGAGAAGAAGTGAGAATAATTCTGGGAGGCAGGGTAGACAGGATAGATCTCACCGGAGGGGCTGTAAGGGTTGTCGATTACAAGACCGGTGCGCCAAAGCGCGAAGTGTTTACGGCAGAGGGACTGTTCGATGAGGAAAAGGAAAAACGTAATGATGCCTTTTTGCAGGCGCTGCTTTACTGTACACTGATTGAGAAAAGCCACCCGGGAAAGATGGTGCTTCCGGCAATTTACTGGATTCAGCAGCTGTCATCTGATGAGTTTTCACCATACGCACCGGTTACAGGACTGAAAGGGCCGGAGAGTGCCATCTCTGAATGGGGCAGCTTTATGAATGAATACAGGGAACATCTGAACCTGGCACTGAATAATATCTTCTCGGCCGATGAGGATTACCGGATGACAGCATTCCGCCGGCGCTGCACCTTTTGCCCGTACAGGACGCTCTGCAGGAGATAGCGGCATCCTGACCTCTGCCCCGGAGCCTGCTCTGCAGGAGATAGCGGCATCCTGACCTCTGCCTTGGAGCCTGCTCTGCAGGAGATAGATACAATGAATAGCCATCCTGACCTCTGCTCCTGATTTGCACTGAATGAGGCGGGTGCATAATTAATCCTATAGCTGATCAGGTGTACCGTGATTAGCGGTACCGGCAGATTAAGGGGCAGTAAACAGCAGGTTAATCCTCCATCTGCCGCTGTAGTGCAGCCATCCTGATGGCTG
>Ga0079080_1013032_pt1 | contig 9297 bp, 12 predicted proteins | sample ADurb_Gly_01_Slu_FD_74552 | JGI IMG/M metagenome (GOLD analysis project Ga0079080, IMG submission 74552) | Active sludge microbial communities from Illinois, USA, of municipal wastewater-treating anaerobic digesters - ADurb_Gly_01_SludgeMetaT... | ecosystem: Engineered > Bioreactor > Anaerobic >...
CGCAAGACTATTTCGAAAAATCGACAAAAATCCCGTCATTATTTGCCGATTTCTGTTGATATGCATTTTTTGCTTTCTTCTCTTTTTGAACACTGCTAAGATTATCTGCCGTTTCCTTGATCCTGGTTCGCAGCATTTCTTCGTTTGTTTTATCCAGATCTTTAATTTTTACAAGCAAGGCAGTGAACTTTTCCAAAGTGCCAGTTAACTGAGAAACAGCTGAATCACTGCAATGCTGAACTAAACTGCTGATGGTAAATTCGGTAATCCCCAATAAAGATACGACTTCTTCTTTAAAATTTCCAATTTCCGCTTGTCTGACCTCAAGATTGTTTATTAATTCCTGTCGTTGGTTTATCAAAGCAAATAACCGCTCGGTATCGACATCGACATCCTGTACGCATTTTTCCTGCTCAAGTGCCAGATTATACATTTTCTCATAAGAAGGCATCTGTTCCTGGTAACTTTGGGACATGCACCGGAGCAATATACTAATATTGTTTTCCCTCAAAATTCACACCGTTCCTTCGCGGGCTTTAACTGCAGCCTCAGCCCATGTTTCACGGAGCTCGGTAAGAAAAGGCATAACCTCATCTATTATCGCGGAATCTTTTTTCATATTAGCCTCGACCAAGCGCCTATAAAGATAATCATACAAAGAAAACAAGCTATGTGCAATCTCATATTCAAAATTAAGCGAACTCATTAATTCTTCGATGATATTCTGGGCTTTAAGCAGATTGATATGGGCTATATCCTCCTGCTTATCCTGTAGTGCTTTGACCGCTAAACGACAAAAGCGAATGGCCCCATCAAATAGCATTAATAAAAGTTTTTCCTGCGGAGCGGTGTTAACCTGCTGCTGCTTATACTGCTGATATGGATTGGGTACCGCCATTCTCTTCACCCTTTCTTCTTATACATATTTGTCCAGCATAATACCAACCATCTCCTGGATTTTTGCCGAAAGCTCCAGCATTTCTTCCGGAGGTATTTGCTTAATTACTTCTTGTGTATTTTCATCAATTATTTGTACGTATAACCTATTCGTATCTTCATAGACGTCGAAACGAAGCTGTCGATTATAGAGTTCCGAAACTTTATTCATAATATCGGCAATTGACTTAGCATCCTCTCTGGTAACATTTCCCTCAAACTGTTTGTTTACCTGAGCCTGCTGATTCTTTATTTCCACAGAGCCCTTTCCAGTTACAGCACGTTCATTTAGTGCTATTTTCGATACAGTATTTACTGGTGTTATAGCTTTAACTTCCATTCTCTAACACCTCCTTATTATGACGAACTTTGCGAACCAGCAAGCATTCCGCTCAACCAACTGCTCTGCTGGTTCATGCTTGAAATTGCGGTTTCCATCGATGTAAACTGCCGCCAATAACGGGATTCTATTTGTTCTAACCTATCTTCCAAGGCAATGATATCTTTATTGATATTACGGATTGATTTACTGAGAAAGGATTGGTCATACAGGGCAGCGGCCGAACCCGCTTGTGATGTCACATTTCTAATGGTCTTATCCAGAGTATCATAGAGTCTGCGCACCAGTCCCTGCTCTGAGACTGTTTCACTGCCATTGTTAAAAATATTTTCAATACTTTGAGGATCATTGGCAATAGCATCTTTAAGTTTTTGTTCATTAATTCTTAATTTTCCATTTGTATCCTCCCAATAGGTACCAGTGGTGATTCCGATATCGGATAGTGATTTAATGTCGCCGATTCCGCTTACTGTCTGCGACATGGTTAGCCTGATATCGCTAACTGCTCTGTTTAGGATGGTATCGCTTCTAAGCAAGCCACTCCGGGCTTTTTCCTCCCACTTCTTGATATCAGACTCACTCATTGCTTCTCTTTCTTCCTCGGTAAGAGGCTGATAATCACGGAATCTTTCTTCCTTGAGTTCACTGTTAATTAGATCAATAACCTCATTATATTTATCAACAAAACTTTTGACGTTATTGTATATTGCATCAACATCAGTCTCAATATTTACACTTGTAGCAGTACCGGCCAGGCCTCCGGGGGTCAGGCCTTTAATACTAAAGTTGATCCCATTGACCGCAAAATAATTGGAGGTACGCTCGGTTTGCAAACCGTTGAGTTCGATAATGGCGTTCTTGCCGGCTACCTTATTGGCGTTGTCCAAACCTAAAACCGTATTGAAGAGATCTCCGGAAACGTCCAAAATGGCATCTGCGCCTGTGGACTTTGAGGTAGCTACCAGCTTGTCCTGTACTGTACCCTGGTCATAAAACAAAGTTATTTCTGCATCTTGATCATTATTAATGGTATTAATCACCGTATCCAGGCTGTCGCTGTATTTAAAGGTGAAGTCCTTGGTTTCTTCTGTGGTATAGCGGACAGTAACTGTGAAGGTGTCCTCCTCTGTCTTGCCATCAAAAAAGGTTCCGGGTGTAGTAAATTTAGCAGCCTGGGACAGGAGCGAAGCACTGCTGTCAATCTTAGCCCCAGGGTCCGCAGAAATCGAACCAATACTTATATTAGTAGCTGACTCGGCCAATTGGCCAACCTTCAGGTTATAGGTACCATTAGCGGCAGCGGAGGAAGCGGTTGCAGTGACAATCTCTTGATTAGCCGAGGTAACCTTCTTGGCATTGTATACACCTGAGAGCTTCATATCAAAGGCTTTATTCTTAAGGGTCAGCAAGTTTAGGTTCATACTGCGATAGTCTTCCTGCTTCCATTGTAAAGTCTGCTTAGTCCGAACTTTCTTGTCCAGTGGCATCCGAGCGATTTTCATCAGATCCCGTACCATTGACTCCGTGTCCATACCGGTAGCTAACCCGCTTAGTCTAAGATTGCTACTCACCATACTAATCACCTCATTATAGACAAGCATTATCACATACTAATCACTTTTGGAAAAATGGGCCGGCCTTCCGGCCGACCCCCAGTTTTGCAAAGAGATTATTGCAGTAATTGAAGAACAGATTGCGGACGCTGATTGGCTTGCGCCAACATAGCCGTACCGGCTTGTGCCAGTATGTTCTTTTTAGTAAATTCCATCATTTCGGCAGCCATATCCACGTCACGAATCCTGGACTCGGCAGCTGTCAGATTCTCAGAAGAGGTTCCCAGGTTAGCAATGGTGTGCTCTAAGCGGTTCTGATATGCACCCAGCTTGGAACGTTCACTGGAAACTGTATCCAGGGCAGTGCTTATAGTGGTAATAGCCAAGTTAGCACCCGTCTTGGATGAGATATCAACTCCGCTAATACCTAATGCGGTGGAACTCATATTATTGATAGCCAGGGAAGTAGTCTGCGATGCATTCGCCCCTATCTGGAACTGTACGGCTTTATCAGTTACATTCAGGACTGCGTTATTGCCATTAGCGCCGTGTCCTGATCTGACTGCAAACTGGAACCCGCCTATATTCAGGGTTTCGCCTGCATAAGCCGCGATAGTGGCACCATCTACGGTCTTGGCTCCGGACAGGTCAATATTAAGGTTATTACAGGTGAAGTCAAACTGAATTGTTCCGTTCCCGGTAATCCCATGTGTGTCAAAATTAAACGTAATTCCACCTAAAGTTAAGTCAACGCCAATTGCTGCCCCACTTGAGGTGTAAACCGAACCATCAGGACCGGTCATTTCTACGTCAGCATTAGCACCATCATAATTCGTAACGTTAACAGTATAGGAACCATACCTGGTATTATCGGCGGCAGCGAGATCGCCAAACACAAAAGCTGCTGCAGCTGTCCTGGTGTTAACTGTAAAAGTATCGGTTCCCGCACCAGTTTCAGTTAAAGTATAAGCACCTGTAGTAATGTCAGAACCGGTTACCTGCATATTATAGTATTCTAATCCAGTATTGCTGGCTTCAACATATGTCTTGCCCATATCGCCATTTAAGAGCTTCTTGGTGTTAAACTCAGTAGTAGTGGAGATCCTGGTAATCTCTGTAACCAGCTGATCAACTTCCTTTTGAAGTTCTGCACGATCACTATTACTGTTAGTGTCACTAGCGGACTGAACAGCCAGTTCCCGCATCCTCTGGAGTATACTGTGGGTTTCGTTCAAAGCACCCTCAGCGGTCTGGATTAAGGAGATACCGTCCTGGGCGTTCTTGGAAGCCATGTTCAAACCTTTGATCTGGGCGCGCATTTTTTCCGAGATGGCAAGACCGGCGGCATCATCACCGGCACGGTTGATGCGTGAACCGGAACTCAATTTCTCCAGGGATTTGCTCAGGGCACCATCTGTAGATGTCAGACCTCTCCAAGCATTTAAGGCAGCGATGTTGTTATTAATTCTCATTTTTCTTCCTCCTTGATTTTCGTTCGCACATCCATGTGCTTTTTTAGAATTATCCTTTCATTAACCTACGGCCGCTGGTCAATGAACAGGTTATCCTACCTTTACTATCGTATAAGTTGAACTAAGTCTTTAACGCTATTTTTATTAATATTTTCTCATTTTCATCCTTTTTACTGTTTATTTCATGTATTTTCTCTTGTTTTCATCTGTTTGCATTATTTTACCTTATCCTGGGACAGTTTCAATATTTCCATCAGATCTACTGTCTCGGGGATAACAGCAGCCTGGCGGTTCTCTTCAAGTATCTGCTCATAAACTTCCTTCCTATGTACCGGCACCTCTTTAGGAGCCTGAATTGCAATCTTGACCTGATCACCACGAATTTCGACGATTGTTATCTCGATATTCTCACCTATTATTAGGCTTTGACCTATTTTTCTCGTTAAAGCAAGCATTTTCGGTCACTTCCCCCCATTAGCTGACGCAGCGGTTTGCGGCTCAGCCGGAGTATTTAATAAGAACTGGGCGTTATATGGACTATTAACCAAAATAACCTGGCGTCCTATCCTTTTATTAGTGTTAATAACAAGCGGAGCAGCTAAATTTGCGCTTATTTTCTTCCCTTGGTCACGAATAGTAAGAATTACATAGACAGTTAATTCTTCCGGAGAGGTTATTTCAAGAGCGTCAAGGTCATTTTCCGGAATATCTATGCTATATCCCTGTCCTAAAAAATAGAAAGGATCGGCAATTATAAAGGTCAGTTCCGGTGTATCGAGCGACTGCAAAAAGCATAGTAGTCCTTTTTCCTGATACTCAATCGGAATATATGTCTTTTCCTTAGGGAATCCGGGAAGCCCCATCGGAAAAGTTATAATCTGCCGTTCTTCAATCTCAATTTCGCCAAATCTCATTGTTTTAATGCGCATTTTTAGTACCCCCTGTCCGCCAATAAAATCAAATCCGTTTGATGCTATGCTAATCTCACTTAATTAAGAAAATCCATTAGAGTCGGCATGATTATATGTGCTCCTACCGAAAGAGAGGATTGATAGACACTCTCTTGATTCTTTAATTGCAAGAGTGTTTTAGCAATATCAATATCTTCGACTGAAGATTGCAATTTTGTGAAGTTTACCTCTTGTTCGAGAAGGCGCTCATTCGTCATCTCTAGGCGGTTAACTCTCGCACCGACTTGAGCCAGGCAGGAAAGCACCTGATCAATATTAGTCTGGAGCTTCCCGAGATCAGTACTGCTTAAACTTAACGTATCTCCTGACTGCATATGGTTATATATCTCTTGGAGAGTGCCAATCATATCATTGTCGATAAAAACATCCTGTGCCGTAATATTTATCGGAATCGTTACTCCTACGCTTATTTCATATTTAATACTGTCGGTATTCGCATTTGTCCAGGCTCCACTTTCATAAGGCTTGTTGAGGGTATTACTCCCCCCGAAAATATATCTGCCACCATGAGTTGAATTGGCTATAGAGCCAACTTCTTCAATCAGCTGACCGATTTCATCCGAAAGGGCTTTGCGTTCCTGATCTTCAAACGTACCATTGGCGGAATATATTGTGAGCTCATAGACACGGTTTAGCACATCGGTTAAGCTTCCGAGCGCATCATTCGTGCTTTCCAGCCAGCTTTGGGCATCACTTGTATTTGATTGAAACTGCTTATTCTCGTTTAATTTGTTCCGCAGACGCAAAGAATCAACAATACCTACCGGATCATCAGAAGGCTTGTTAATTAACTTCCCAGTGGAAAGCTGATTCTGATACAAATCCAGACTGCGCAGGTTATTGCCGAGGTTACGTTTTAGGTTGTTGATCAAAACATTATTCGTTACCCGCACTGACTCTCACTCCTATCTACCTACTAGACCAAGTCTATTAACAATCAAATCCAGCATCTCATCCATCGTATTAATAACCCGGGCTGCGGCGGTATAGGAATGCTGGTATTTGATCATATTCGCCATTTCTTCATCGAGAGACACTCCGGAAACCGACTCGCGTCTATTTAAAAGCTGATCTACTAAAAGGGTCTGATTGTCATACATCCGTTCTGCTTCACGAGCGTCAATACCGAGCTGAGCAACGATTGAGTTGTAGTAATCATCAAAGGTAGCCCTATTATCGCCTGTCAGAGTAGGGTTCATTGTCAGTTTGTTCTTCAACTGTGCAATAGCTAAGGCATTGCTGCTATCCCCCTCTATTACAGGAGAAGCAGTACTTGCGGCAATACAGTTAAGGTCATCAATAATCGTCTGATTGACAGTAATATTATCCGCGCCAAAGGGCTTGGTGACATCTTTTTTCACAAAGAAATCCAGTCCCGGCTCTATACCGGTAGTATTGTTTAAGCCCGAACCGGCACTGTGCAGCGCATTTACTTCCTCGGCTATTTTTGCTGCCAGTGTAGAAAGTTCATCCTTTATTCCGGCTATCTCTTCATCCCGCATATCCAAATAGCCCTTTAATTTACCGCCGGTTATGTTAACAGGTCCTATCGTGTTTCCTGTATATTTGTTAATCCACTCAAGTCTTGCTTGGGTCGGATCAGATCCATCGTCGGTAAAAATCATACTACCTACATAACTGCTTGATACTAATGTGGCTCCTCCGGCAGTGATAGTAATAGCGCCATATTGATCCTCAACGGCATCCAACGGTATTAATTCAGAAAGCTGCTCTACAAGTAAGTCACGCTTGTCCCGCAAATCATTGGCCTTGGCACCGTCCATCTCAGCCTTAACAATTTGTTCATTCAAATCAGCTATCTGCTTACTTATGGAATTTATTTCCGCAACAGTGCTGTTTATTCCGGAATTTATATCAGCCTGTAATTCACTTAACATCCTGTCTATTTGTGCAAACGTATCTGCCATATTTACACCGCTTTGCACAACAACTCCCCTTGCTGCAGCGCTTTCAGGGTTTTTACTGAGCTGCTGCCAGGATTCCCAGTATTGATCCATAATAGAACTCAAACTGTTATCCGAAGGTTCATTGATTATCATCTCAACCTTTGAAAGTAAATCTGATTTGGTTTCCCACTCTCCCAACACCTTATTCTCCGTTCTAATCTGTGTATCAACAAATTGGTCACGGATACGACGAATTTCTTTAACATCCACTCCGGTTCCTATGTATCCTTCACGTGTCTTAATAGGCACAGTAGTTTCCATAATAACATCTTGACGTGAATATCCCTGGGTATTGGCATTGGCAATATTATGGCTAGTCACGTCTAAGGCCCTTTGTTGAGCTTGTAATGCTTTTATACCAATATTTAAACCAAAAAATGTTGAGCTCATATCCTCACTCCGGTCTAAACTTTCTTGTCCAGAAGTTTAGTTAAGTTTTCAACTTTCATAGCCCTATCAGCAGTGTAAGTGGTTTGTGTTTGTTGTGTTAAAGTCTCAAGCGAAAAATGTATAAAGCGTAGTGATTGTTTTATCAAATCCATATTCTCATTATTTATTTTTTCTAACTGTTTGAGCAAGTCAGTCATCGACTTTTGCAGCTTTTCCAATATTTCCTTTATATCTGTCGGGGCTGCCTCAATAAGATCGCGCAATGCCACTTCTTTATCCAGGCCGTATGTATCGATCAGGTCGTTGGTACATTTAAAACGTTCTTCTTCAAGGCGTCCGACCCTTAAAACAAGTATTTCCTCTTGCTTATTTAAGTTATCCAATATTTCTATCGACCCCTTAACAAGCTCAGTCTGTTTTAATTTGGCAAGGCTTAACAACTCCTCGTAGATCTCCTTTTGTCCTTCCAACAAGGTTGCCAGATTATTGAAAACCTTCTCCATCACAGTACTCCTTTATTCTCTAAAATAACCCCTCGTCAAAAATCTTCTCAGCGATATCCTCATTGCTGACATTATAGGAGTCTTCTTTTATCCGGGCTTTTATTTCTTCGAGTTTCTTTTGGTCTGTATCGGGCAAGGCCTGAGCCGCCTTCAAGGCAGAACTAAATATACGTGCCTCAGAAGAAATACTAACTCCATCTTCCCTGGCCTTTACTTTGCAGTTCTCACTTTTAGCGTTTTGTTCTTTTTTATTGTAAAGTTTTTGGATTCCGGTTATAAACTGATTGCCAATCCTCATTTTTAATCACCCCAATTATTTCTTAATAAACTTTTCGTTAAGGGCATTATGCTCCTATTAATTAATCGTGTGTTCATAAATATTTATTTAAGACTATCTTAGAGCAAAAAAAAGGTGTATTTCTTTAAAATACGCCCTCTTGCTTTTATTTAAGCTATAATTCAACTAATTCTTATTCAAATGATCCATCGTATACATCCGATGGCCCCGTTTAACCTTATTATCATACTGATCTTTAATTTTTTGGTCGTCTTCTTGTTGTTTGACATTCTCTTGCATGATGCTTCTTCTAAGTCCGGAAGACAGCTTTTCACTGCATGCTTCACATAATCGTCCGCTTGCTATCCTCTTCCCGCAAACCTCGCACTGGACGATAATCCCTTCATTATCACTACCGATTTTAATACGGCCTTCGCGAATATAGCGCATGATCTTCTTCTCGCTGACATCTGTTTCTTCGCTAATCTTTAAAATACTCGCATTCGAATTACGTATGATAAAAGAACGAACTTTTCTGAAATCCTCCTCGTCTTTTTTTTGACAAGCAGGACAGAGATTTGTCCGAACAAAAGTGAATACGCTGCCACATTCCGGACAATTTCGCAGCTCCATAAACACTCCCCCTTAAAAAGCCTTCTAATTAATAAAATCTATCTCTACTCCTAAATTCAGCATATGTTTGTCAATTCCTGCCGCCCAAGTCAGTCCAATTATATATTCCGCTCCTGCAGAATGTAAAACTGCAGCCGCCTCAAGCATAGTAGCTCCAGTTGTAAGAATATCATCGATCAGGAGAATATTTTTTCCGCGTATTTTACCTTCAGCTGTAACCGCAAAGGCGTTTTGCATATTTATTCTTCGTTCCCC
>Ga0079080_1016843_pt1 | contig 9166 bp, 8 predicted proteins | sample ADurb_Gly_01_Slu_FD_74552 | JGI IMG/M metagenome (GOLD analysis project Ga0079080, IMG submission 74552) | Active sludge microbial communities from Illinois, USA, of municipal wastewater-treating anaerobic digesters - ADurb_Gly_01_SludgeMetaT... | ecosystem: Engineered > Bioreactor > Anaerobic >...
GGTAATCTGGTATTGGATTGGCCGCCATGAAGAATACGAACGGTTGTTGAAGTAAGGTCTTGTAGGAGAGAGACACGGCTAACATCGGGTGAAGCCGACGCTGCCCTCAGCGGGGCCAAAAAAGTTGCGCTTGCAGTCGTGCTTTTCGGCACAGGTGCTTGGGTCAGCGAAGGACGGACGGCGCGGCTTACCCAGTCCGTTAGGCGGCAAATGATCTGTAGAGGTGTCACGCCCTGAAAGGAGTACGATCCATGAAGCGCAAATGGGGTTCTCAAGCAAGGTTATTGGTGCTTCTGCTTGGCGTCTTGGCCCTAACTCGCGTTCCGTATGCCAAAGCAACCGTCCCTGGTCCCACTTTTGACTATTCCCACGATGGACAAACACTCGACTACACTGGCGCATATCTATTCAGAGTGTCTCCTGTGGCGGATGCCGAGGGATATTTGTGGGGCTTCTTTCAAAACGGTGTCCTGATTTGGGAGAACTCACGCGATGAAGGCCACTTGTCATCCAATGAATATGGGATTTGGCCTGACTCTACTGCCCATGACAAGTTCTCTGTTGGCGATGTAAAAGTTTGGGTTCGTGCGTGGGTAAACGATGAGTGGACTGATGCGACAATAATAACCATCCACCTCCGGTACTTGGTGCCGGTTCTGATCCTCGCTTACTATCCTCCAGATCCGAGTAACCCAACCTATTTAGACCCGGTCGAAACTGGATGGTCTAGTATCTTGATTACCGATATGCAGACCGCAACTCAAGGAATGATTGAGGCAGGTCAGGCACTTATCAACGACGCTACGCGCTACCATGGGTACAAAGACCCCCGTGCCCCTCAGTACCTTGAATACTACACATACGAAAAGATTGAATACTTCTATCCAATGCCGCGAGGTTACCATCTCGGAGGCACACAATATAGACCTCATTACAACCAAATCTTGAACAATATCGATATTTGTGACTATGTAGACAATCATAATGTCAAGGAAGTTTGGATATACGGTTACCATGCTTCTATCATCGTCCCCGACGAATCCAAAATGTCGAGCAGATATGGCGATGTTAGTAACGCACATCCGAAGGATGAATACATTCCAGAAGAATATCGCTTACCTCGGTGTACAAATTCCTACGTCATGTACAACTTTACCTATCAGCCTGGAGGTGCGCTAGCGATAGGTAACAATATCCATAACCGAATGCATCAGATTGAGAATGTGATCTTTTTCGCTGAAGACCTCGGATATCCGCCAGACGACAGCAACGTTATAGGCAGCCTGTTTTGGGACGATTTTTCTGTGTATGTAAATCGTGCATCTTTGCCAGGCTACCGAGCATCATGTGGTAACACACATTCGCCCCCGAACACAACTGAAGAGTATGACTATGACTCAACCCAATACCGTGAAAATAACTGCGAGACATGGCATCCTGATGATAGTCTGACCACCTATGTTACTGCGAACTGTACCCAATGGGGGTGTACTGATGTCGGGTTCTACAAATGGTTCATGCAAAACTTGCCTGGGTATAACAACGGCATTGTCCACGATGGCAGGCAAATGCGGAACTGGTGGGAGGCGATGTATGATTTTAACGGATTCATTGATGGTGGGCGTAGTCTATTTGTAACGCATTTTGTTTATCTTCCATTAGTGGTGAGGTGAGGATCTTTAGGCGCATAGTTTGCCGCCCAACCTTGCGTGGAGCCGACCGTGCCTTCGGCGCTCGAAAGCAGCGGTGTCTTGGTTATGTTGGCGGTCTCGTTGCGAAGGCGTCTCTGCAAATCCGGCGCGGCGGCTCACGCTTTCCGTTAGGCGGCGACGGCGCCAAAGAAAGGTGATGGCCCTGGCGAGGGGAAACGCCGGCGGAGGCGGGTAAGCCTGGCCAGGAGTCAACGCCGGCGGAGGGGCATAACTTCAGTGAGGGGGCTCAGGCGCCGGCAGGCTGGGGCGCCGCCCAACATCCGTTGCGCCTTATGCACTCGAGCGGGGCGCGGGAAGGGATCCACCCGCAGGGAGGTTGTCTGTCAGGGAGGAGGTCCCGCCGCAGCCGCGCGCAGGTGAACTCCTCCGTTGGGCGCAGTGCTTGTCACATGGCACAGTCTTTTCACTGAGGTATGCGACGCGCATGAAAACCTATGCGTGGAATGAGGAGAAAAATCAACAGCTCAAAGCAGAGCGCGGTATATCTTTCGAGGAAGTGCTTGTACATATTGCCGCTGGCGATTTACTCGATATCGTCGAGCATCCGCACTACGAAAAGTACAAGGGGCAACGCATCTTTATCGTCAAAATGCGTGACTATGCGTGGCTTGTCCCATTTGTGGAGTCAGAGGAGGAGATATTTCTGAAAACAATCATTCCGAGTCGAAAGGCGACAAGACGGTATTTGGGAGGCAAGTAAGGTGACCAATAAATTGAAGTTGGATACGGAGGAACGCGAACTACTGGATTCTTACGAACGCGGTGAGTGGCACTCCATCGGCGCACTGCAAGAGAAACTTCAGCAATATCAGACATACGCGACAGCGGCCCTCGAGGCAGCGGGATTGATTAGCATCATCCTGCCGAAGGAAGATCTCAAAGCCATTCGGCGCAAGGCGGCAGAAGCGGGCGTGTCCTACCAAACACTCATCGCGGACATCGTGCATCAATTCGTTGTGGGGCATCTTGTTGAAAAGCGACGCGCCTAACAAGCGGTTGCAGCGGACGGGGCTACCTACGCGGCTTTTCACGGTGACTCGCCAGCGGAGGTGCTGGTCATTGGAACGTGCCCTGCCAGAACCGCCCCGCCGCTGAACCGCGCGCAGGTGAACTCCTCCGTTAGGCGGCTGCGGCGCCAAAGAAAGGTGATGGCCCTGGCGAGGGGAAACGCCGGCGGAGACGGTCAAGCCTGGCCAGGAAGTCCACGCCGGCGGAGGGGCATAACTTCAGTGAGGGAGGCTCAGGCGCCGGCATGCCAGGACGCCGCCCAACCCCCATTCCACCCGCAGGGAGGTTGTCTGTCAGGGAGGAGGTCCCGCCGCAGCCGCGCGCAGGTGAACTCCGCCGTTGGGCACATAAGCGCATCATTAACGCTAAGGAGGCAAAGAAATGAGTGGGTGGCTTGATTTGATTGGTATTGGAATTGATGTTGCACAGTCACATCAGATTTACAAAGCCCGTGAAGAATTAGGGCAACTTCAGGCTGGCGCACAAGCGGAAGCAGCCCGCAAGTTAATCTTGGAGATGATGCGGAATTTTGTCTTTGAAATTGTACAAGATATCAAAGTATTAGAAGACCATATACAAACAGCCCCTCAACAAGTCTATGTAGTGGCGCGTGCTTTGGAATGGCGACTTCAAGATAGTGGCATATCACCCGATATTTTCCCTGATTTTACTGATAAGGAATATGTACAACAGGCATTCACAAGAATTAAGTCTGCCGTACAACAATCGCGTGGGAGATTGTCTGAAGGACAACTTACGCAAGCCGAAACAGCAATCAATTACATTACTGAGGCTGGATTGTTGACAAACGCCATTGAAGCCAAATCCGCAGCAGAGAAACTACAAGCAACTGAAGCGGAGTGGAATGATTTGTCAAAACAAGCAGGGCGTGCCTCTGGACACAAGACATTGGGGTGTCTAGGTTTGATTGCTACATTCCTCTTCGTTCCACAGATTCTTGTAATTGCTGTGACTGTGCTTTGGCAAGTACACGAAATTTTAGGGGCTTTAGCAGGCTTAGTGGCTGTTGGGATATGGCTGACGCTTCTAGTTGGAAGTATAACCCTGAGAGGAAAGAAGCCGCCAGTACATTATGAAACAATGAAAGCAGAACGGGAGGAATTGCAACAAAAACTGCTCCCAAGAGACGTGTGGGATAAAGTGGTTCACCTGTGGGGAGATTTATCAAGTCAAGGGTATCGAGAGATTCAAACCACAAGAGCAAACTTTTTACGAGGAGTTTTTGGGCAAGTTGAAGGTTTCGATAAGTTCTTACCTTCAGGAAATTAAATCAACTGCGCCTAACATTGCATCAAGACCGACCGCGCCTGTGGCGCGTGCTGGCAGCGGGGAAACGCGCTTTGGAGCGTGCCTGCTGGCAAAGGGGTTTTCCACGCAGTCGGCGCGGCGGCTTATGCTTACCGTTAGGCGGCGACGGCGCCAGAGAGAGGTGATGGCCCCTGCGAGGGGAAACGCCGGCGGAGACGGTCAAGCCTGGCCAGGAGTCAACGCCAGCGGAGGGGCATAACTCCAGTGAGGGAGGCTCAGGCGCCGGCATGCCGGGACGCCGCCCAACCCGCATTCCACCCGCAGGGAAGGCGGCGCGTCAGGGAGGGAGGTCCCGCTCCTGATAAGAACGCATTCAATTCCTGGCAGGAACTTTTCACATTCCTACTGGGAACCTGAACGATTCCTGCTACAAATCCGGGGCGGTTCCTCCGCAGCGACGACGCCGAAGTGAATGAGTTTTTTTCATGGCTCCTCCCCCAGCACATTCCCCACCCCCGCCAGCAGTTCGCTGGCGCGCGCCACGGGGCGCCCGGCATCGAAGAGCAGATAGCGGCACGAGGTCAGCGGCTCGGCGTGGACGCCGCTGGCGAGGCGCAGCTGCCGGTCGTGGGCCAGCACCTGATAGCCATTGCGGCAGGTGAGATGGCCTGTGACCATCACCCGCTGCGGCGTGTAGCCCTCGGACAGCTGCGCCAGCAGCGCGGTGAGCAACGCTTCGTACTCCGCTGCGCCGTACTGACGTTCGTTGCGGGTAAAGAAGGCCGACCAGAGCAGCTCAAATCGCGGATCGGCAGCGACAAGTTGACCGATGAGGAAATCGTCGTAGCGGGGATCACCGGCGTCGGTCACGGCAAAGCAGGTCTGCGCCAGCAGCGGATAGGGCACGCCCAGCAGGCGCCCGACTTCCTCACGCAGCGCCGGGCGGAGGTCGAGGGGCAGGCGCGCGGCGGTCTCCATCAGCAAGGCGCGATGGGACCAGTGGAGCAACTGCGGCATGACCCCCGCGGTGGCGACCTCGGCGAAGGCCCCGGCGTGACAGAGCGACACGCCGGCGCGCGTCCGTGCGTAGAAGGGCAACCCCTCAAGCCAGGCCATCACCCGCGCGCGGTGCGCTCCCAAGGCTGCCTCGAAGCGTGGCGTGAAGAGATAATCGCCCTTGGAGAGCGGCACGTGGTAGAGATGGGGCAGCTCGTGATTGCCCAGCAGCACAAAGATAGTCTCCGGCAGCAGTTCCTGAAGCCCCATCAAGTCCAGGACGATCTCCAGAGAACGATCGTCTTCTTCGGGGCCGGTGTGGTGGAGCAGATCGCCGGTGAAAAGGAGCCGCTCGACGGCTCCGCGCGCGTACAAGGCGAGGAACAGCTCCCGATACCGTTTGTAGAGCGGCCAGTTGCCGTGGAGGTCGGTCACCACCAGGGTGACGCCGCTATCGAAAGTGAGGGCGCGTGGAAAATCGGGCATAGGTCACTGCGCCGGGGACGGCGGCCCTCTTACCTCTCCCTCACCCCAAACAGCTCCTGCAGAAAGCGCGCGACCCCGGCGGCGTGATTCGGAGGGGCCAGGCGCCAGGCGCGGGCTTTGATTTCGGGACGGGCGTTTTCGACCGCTACCACGTGGGGCACCTTCTCGAACACCGGCAGATCGTTGAGGCTGTCGCCAAAGTAAAGGATCTCCTCCGGCGTGAAGCCCAACCGCGCGGCGAGCGCCAGCAGTGCGACGTCTTTCCGCGCCTCCCGATGATTCACCTCAACCCAGCTGCGTCGCAGCCCTGGTTGGTGGACGATGTAGGCCCGCTCGCCGAGAACTGCTTGCAGGCGTTCGGCGACCCGCGCCGCGGCTTCAGCGCTGCCCGTCATCGAGACGAGCGCCGCCGGCGTTGCCAGGAGCTCCGCGACATCGGCGACTTGCACAAAGGGTTGATAGGGCCGCGAGGCGACCAAAGCCTCGACCGTCGCCATCCCTGCCGGCACCGGCACGTAGCGGGTCACGCCATCCGCGCCAAAGACCAGGGGCACATGCCCTTCCTCTAACAGCAAAGGGATCGTGTCACGGATCACCTCCGGCGGGGTGAAGCGCCCCTCGTGGAGCGCCTCGCCTTCAAGCAGGAAGATGCCGTTGAGGGCGATGGCGCGCAGCTCAGGGAAGGAGTCCTCGCCGCTGATGTGCGCCAGATAGCGCCGCACGGCCCAGGGATTCAGCCCGGTGACGAGCACGACGGACATGCCGCGCCGTAAGAGCGCCCGCAGGGTGACGATCGTCTCCGGCGCGAGCTCGCCCTGATCGTCGGCAAGCGTGCCGTCAATATCGCTGGCGATGAGACGCAGGTCAGGCATAAGAGGGCTTTCCCGGTGTGGGCCCGTTCACCGCCAGGAGCGCCGGTTGCGTGGCACTCCTGGCGGCGAGGTGACCTCTGGCCGGCGAGCGCTAGCGTTTGTAGCGCTCCAGGAGCTCCGCGGGCGGGATGTTGGGAACACCCTGCTGCAGCTCCGCCATCTGCTGAGAGTATCCCGGCCGAATGACGCGCCGGAAAATGCCCAGATACAGCGGCGATTCACTCTGCGCCAGCTGCATGGCCGCCATCATGTCCGTGGGATCGTGGTTATCCGGCAACGGAGCGGTGTTCTCGCGGTAGAGGTCATAGGTGTTGAAGAAGGAAACACACGGAGAGAGCACCTGGACGAAGGCAAAGCCGGGATGTTGCAGCGCCTGCTTGAAGATTTCGACCATCTCCTTCAGCGCGCCGGAGAAAGCGCGGGCGACGAAGGTGGTGTTATACGCCAGGGCCAGCAAGAGCGGATTAAGGGGATCTTCCACCGTCCCGTAAGGCGAGGCGGCCTGCTTCATGCCCCGCGGCGAGGTGGGCGAGGCCTGCCCCTTTGTCATGCCGTAGATGCTGTTGTCCATCATGATGTAGGCGATCTCGATGTTGCGGCGCGCCGCGTGCGGCACGTGTCCGCCACCGATGCTGAAGCCGTCGCCATCCCCGCCGACGGCGATCACGGTCTTATCGGGCTGGCTGAGTTTGATGCCCGTCGCCAGCGGCAGGACGCGCCCGTGAATCCCATGGAAGCCGTAGGTCGCAAAGAAGCCCGGCATACGGCTGGAACAGCCAATGCCGGAGGCGACGATGATGTTTTCCGGCGCCAGGTCGAGATCGGCGAAAGCGCGCATCAACGCGGCATGGACGGCATAATCGCCACAGCCGGGACACCAGATGGGCTTGACAGGGTTCTTGTAGTCATTGGGTTTGCGGGCCATCAGTCACCTCCTTCGGCCTGGATCATCTGACGCGCCGCTTTGTAGATTTCCTGGATTTTGAAGGGCACGCCCTCCTCTTTCGCCAACATGTGGACGTGCGTGTTTTGCGCATCGAGCTGCCGGTAATAACGGTGGGCAATCATGCGGGCGAATTGGGAACTGAAGTTCAGCTCCGGCACCAGGATGGCCTTCTTCCCGCGCAAGAATTTCTGGATGGCCTCGTCGGGCATGGGGAGCAGCGTGTGCGGATAGAGCGCCTCGATGGCGATGCCTTCCGCGGCGAGCTGTTCCATCACTTCACGGACGGCGCCGCGGGTGCTGCCCCAGCCCATGATGCCAAATTGAGCGTCTTCCACGCCCCAACGCCGCGCCACGGAGTCCCACTTCACCAGATGCTTGCGCGCCGTCTCGACGACCCGGGCGCGCTTCTGCATCATCTGCCTGTGATTTTCGGGCGAGTCGTTGGGATGGCCGTACTCATTGTGCTCCAGGCTTTCCGCCAGGTACATGCCGCCGGGCGTCCCCGGCGTGGCCATAGACGACAGCCCGTTTTCGGTGAGGCGATAGCGGCGGTAATCGTGCGCCAGCTCTTCCGGCGTGGGCAGAATCCGCTCGAGGCATTCGCTCCACACGCCGCAAATCTCCTCGGGGTAGGGGATGGTTTCCATGCGCGAGGCCATCGCCTGATCCGAAAGCACGATGACGGGCGTCTGAAAGTGCTCCGCCAGGCTGAAGGCGTTGATCATCTGATAATAGGAATCCTTGACCGAATCGGGCGCGAGGACGAAGCGCGGCCCATCGCCGTGCCCGCCGTAAAGTGAGAGGAAGAGGTCGCCCTGGGAGGTCTTGGTGGGCATACCGGTGGAAGGCCCGGCGCGTTGCACGTCAACGACGACGAGGGGGATTTCCGCCATGCTGGCCATGCTCAAGCCCTCCACCATCAAGGAGAGGCCCGGCCCGGAGGTCGCGGTCATGGCGCGCAGGCCACCGTAGGAAGCGCCAATCGCCATGTTGATAGAGGCGATCTCGTCCTCCGCCTGTACCAGCGTGCCGTTAAAAGCGGGCAAATAGCGCGCCATGGTCTCCATGAGCGTGGTCGCCGGGGTGATGGGGTAGCCGGCAAAGAAACGGCAATTCGCATTCAGCGCGCCGATCGCCATCGCCTCGGCGCCGGAAAGGAGCAGCCCTTCCGCCGGCTTTTCGGGCAGGGGCAGCTGATACGGGAAGAGATCAGGGAAGTGTTCCCGCGCGTAATGATAGCCCTCTTCGAGCGCGTGCAGGTTCTGGTCCAGGACGTCGGCGTGGCGGCCCATACTTTTGCGGACTGCTGTCTGCGCGCTCTCCAGCTTGAGGCGGAAGAACCATGCGAGCGCGCCGACCATGACGAGGTTTTTGCCGCGCGCGAAGTTGAAGCTCTTGGAGATCCGGGTCACAGGCACCGGATAGGAGCGTCGTCCCTGGGTTTCGGGATGGGGGACGGCGTCGGGGTCATAGACGAGGACGCCCTCGGGGTGGAAATCGTTGAGGTTTTCCTCCCAACCCTGCTGGTTCATCGCCACCAGCACATCGGCCGCGTCTCCCTCACAGAGCACCCGCTCGATGCCCAAACGGGTCTGGAAGAGCACCTGCCCGCCCTTGATTTCGGCGGGGTAAGTGCGGAAGGTGTAGACTTCCAGCCCATCCCGCGCCGCCACGCGGGTGAACATCTCCCCCAACGTGACGGTGCCTTCGCCAGCCTCACCGCCGACACGCACAACCACGGTTTTCACATTGATAGCCATTCTCCCTCCGTTGAATAATAGTCGGGCCGTGTTGAATGAAACATTCAAGATTCAGCGGCTTCCTCGTGGACGACCGCTGTGACGGCGCCTTCGCCCCAGGTTTCGACCTGTCCCTGC
>Ga0079080_1014278_pt1 | contig 9091 bp, 8 predicted proteins | sample ADurb_Gly_01_Slu_FD_74552 | JGI IMG/M metagenome (GOLD analysis project Ga0079080, IMG submission 74552) | Active sludge microbial communities from Illinois, USA, of municipal wastewater-treating anaerobic digesters - ADurb_Gly_01_SludgeMetaT... | ecosystem: Engineered > Bioreactor > Anaerobic >...
AGCACCGGGCACCAGCATAGCCGAGTGGGACTGAGGCGTCAAATGTTCCGCCGCCGAGGTCTTCCCTATCGAACCATGGCAGGTGCCGGCGACGGCATCACCGCGGCGCGCCGCAGAAGGGTGTGCCGAAGCAGAACCACTTCTCCATTTTTTGTCTTCTCAAAGTGTGGTAAGAGAAGACTTCCGATCGCTTAAAGATTTGTCAGGGCACCGTTTCAGGAAAGATGAGAATGGCTGGCACCACTTCCCCCTCCTATCAGGAGGCGCTCGACTACCTCTACGGTCTTCAGCAGCACGGCATCAAGTTTGGGTTGAACAGCACCGAAAAGTTGCTTGGCCGTTTGGGTAACCCGCACCAACGGCTCCGCTGCATCCATATTGCCGGAACCAACGGCAAAGGCTCGACCGCGGCGACCCTTTCGAGCGTTTTGAAGCAACACGGCCTGCGCGTCAGCCTCTACACGTCTCCTCATCTGATCCGATTCACTGAACGGTTCCGGATTGATGAACAGGAACCACCGGAATCTCGCATCCTGGAGGTGTACCGGCGGGTGCGCCGGGTGGTCGACGAGCTTGAGCCGCCGACCTTTTTCGAGATCGTAACGGCCATGGCGTTTCAGTTATTTGCGGAAGAAGAAGTGGACTGGGCGATCATCGAAGTGGGGATGGGCGGGTGCCTGGATGCCACCAACGTGATTCGCCCGCAGGTGAGTGTGATCACCAACATTGCCTTCGACCACGAGGAATATCTGGGAACCACCCTGAGGGCGATCACCCGCGAGAAGGCGGGCATTATCAAACCCCGGGTACCGGTTGTGATCAGCGCTCGCCAGCCGCAGGTGCAGGCCATCCTCAAGGCTGTCTGTCTCCAGCGGGATGCTCCGCTCTATCGGTTGGGCAAGGATTTTCGCGTGAAGCGCAACCGTGATGATACTTTACGCTATGAGGGACTGAAGCGGCGCTTTTCCTCCCTGCCTCTCAACCTCGCCGGCTGGCATCAGTTCCATAACGCGGCGCTCGCCCTGGCAACGCTCGAAGTCCTGGAAAAGGAAGGCGCTCTATTCCTGGATTCGGAAGCGGTCCGGGAGGGTTTTCAGCAGGTTTACTGGCCCGCGCGGTTTGAAATCCTGGAAGAGGAGCCGCTGGTCATCCTTGATGGCGCTCACAACCCGGACGGCGCAGAATGCCTGCGAAACGCTCTCAGGCGGGCCTACCCCGATCGACGCCTGCACCTGGTACTGGGGATCATGGCGGACAAGAACCTGCGCGGCATCCTCAACCGGCTGCTGCCGGGAGCGGAAACGGTCATCTTCACTCAGCCGAGGTATGCGCGGGCTGCTGATCCTGAAACTCTGAGGCGGCTGGCTAGACCCTACCTTCAGCGCCAGTACGTGATTGCCGAACCGGCCGTCGCTATCCAGCAGGCGAAGTCCTTTGCGGCACCCGGAGATGTGGTCTGCGTTGCCGGCTCCCTTTATTTTGCTGGTGAGGTCAAAGAGCTGTTCGACGGCCCCCTTGCCCCGTCAGCCGCCACGCAGCGAGGATGACGTCTTGTCCCGGGGCTCAGCTCTCAAGACGCCGCCTGCTCCTCTCCTTGTGGCCTGCCGGGTCGTCGCTGGCCTCCTGGCGCTATGGTGCATTGCGGGCAGGTCCCTGCCGGCGGCGGCTCAGAGCCTGATCCAGGGGAGTCTTACACCGAGAGCCATGGTCGCCACCTCGCACGAGCCCTGGACCGTCGAGGCCGACAAGATCAGCTATGACCAGGAAAAGAAACTCTACGAAGCGGAAGGGAACGTGCGGGTGCGTTCCGGGGATCGTTCGATCCAGGCCGACCGGGCCAAGTTGGATGCTCGGAAACAGGAGGTTGAACTCGAGGGTAAAGCGCTGCTCCGGTTTGGCAGAAACTGGCTGGAAGGGGAGCATATCTTTTGGAACCTGGACTCGGAGACCGGTTGGGTGGACGGTGGGCTGGTCTACTTTGCCGATACCCGCTTCTATGTCGAGGGCCGGTCCATCGCAAAGACCGGAGCCAACACCTATGAACTGCACGAAGGCTTCCTTACCAGCTGCAATCCGGCGGACGCTGACTGGAAGATCAAATATGACAAGCTGAAAGTGGAGGTCGGCGGATATGCGTGGGCCACCAAGACTTCGTTTTGGGCCCGTCGCCTCCCACTCTTGTACACCCCCGCCATGGTGCTCCCCGTCAAGCAGGAACGCCAGTCCGGGGTGCTCCTCCCCTGGCTTGGAACCTCCACCCTCAACGGCATCGAGGGCGAAATACCGTTCTTCTGGGCGATTCGGGAGGACATGGATATGACGTTCTACGGGCGCATGATGCAGAAGCGCGGGTGGATGAGCGGCCTCGAGTATCGCCTCAACCATGAGCGGTTCGGGGAGGGGGTCCTGCTCTTCAACTACCTCAACGACAGCGCCGAGGCCGACTTTCAACAGGAGCGCGGCTACCCGCTGGAGACGAGAAACCGCTACTGGCTCAGATCGCGCTACAATTTCGATCTCCCCCACCTGATCCACGGTAAGCTCGATCTCGACATGTTGAGTGATTCAAATTACTTGAAGGAATTTGTGAACGGCTCCACCTCGGTGGGGGCGTCCGAGCGGATCTTTCAGAATCGTTTCGGGCGCGGTGTCTTGAACGATAAGACGGTGTCCTACCGGGAGTCGACCCTCTACCTGGAGCGGCCCTTTGAATCGGCGGTGCTCAGTCTGGACACCCGCTACTGGGACCAGACCAACCGCAATCTCCAGAACCTGAGCCTGCAGCGGTTGCCTTCCCTTTCGTTCACGGCGATTCCCACCCGGATTGACCGGCTGCCGCTTTACTACACCATGCAAAGTTCCTGGACCGACTACTGGCGCAGCGAAGGGACTACGGGCAACCGGCTGGATCTCTTCCCGCGGCTGGCTTACCCGTTCCATTGGAAGTCCTATTTGGATGTGGAAAGCTCGGCAGGGCTGCGCTCTACCTCCTACTGGGTGGACTGGCGGGAGGAGTCGCGCGACCCCAGTCCCTGGCAGGGGCGGCTCCTGTCCGATGTCAGGGTGGATCTCAGCAGCCGCCTGAACCGCGTGTACCCTTTTGAGATGGGGCCTTACCAGGCCGTTCAGCATGCGTTGCGGCCCGAGGTCATCTATGAGTATGTGCCGGAGGTGAGCCAGACCAACCTCCCATCCTTCGATAAACTGGATCGTGACCAGGCCCGTCACGACCTGCTCTTCGGCTTTTCGACCTTTCTGACCACCAAGGAAGTACGGATGGACGCCGAGAACCAGCCGGTGACCAGTTACCGTGAAATAACCCGGCTCCGTATCCTGCAGCAATACAATATTGAACAGCCGCCCCTGGACGAACAATTCAATCCCTATCCCAAGTCCGGCTTCGCGGATCTCCTGTTTCGCCTGGATGTGATGCCGAAGCGCTATCTGGGCCTGACCTACAACGCGATTCTGCTTCCTGACGAAGGGCAGGCCAAACAGCACGATTTCTTCATGAGCCTGGACAGTGGTCAAGGCCACTTGCTCCGGCTGGGCTACCAATACCGGAACGATTTCCCCATCGACGAGGTGATCGCGGAACTGGGGCTGAAGGTATTGCCCGGTATCACCCTCAGTACTTATCACGATTATTCCCTCAGGAATCAGGAACTCTACAGCCAGGGCTATGGCCTCCGCTACGTCCGCGGGTGTTGGGGGATCGGCCTGGTTTATGAACGGGAAGCGGGCGATAATCGGTTCCTCGTTTCCATCAACCTGCTGGGCCTGGGGAGCATCGGCGCCGGCCAGACCATGGGCTCCCTGGGTGGCGCGGGGCGGACGTGGTGAGGGTGAGGGGGCAGGGCAGGGCGCAAGCTGTTGAATTGGGTGAAGCGATTCTCCCTCGAGAAAAGGATAACGGGTTGCCGGCGCATGAAGACGACCGAGGTTAACCGGCAGCCTGTTGCTCACCACCCGCAACCCGCAACTCGGAACTCGCAACAAGGTGCTTGACAAGAGCGGTTCGATCTTTTATAGATCACTGCTTCGGACGTCATATTTGCTTCGATGGTGGAGAATATATAATGAAAACAATGAGTGCCAAGTTTGAACCCGATCAGCGTAAATGGGTTTTGGTCGATGCGGAGAACCAGGTGCTGGGAAGGCTGGCAACCCAGGTGGCCATGCGCCTTCGCGGGAAGCATCTGCCGCATTTCACCCCGCACGTCGATACGGGTGATTTTGTGGTAGTGATCAATGCCGAGAAGATCCAACTGACCGGCAGAAAATGGGACCAGAAGACCTATTACCGGCATACCGGCTACATGGGGGGCCTGAGGGCCACCACCGCGAAGAAACTCAACCAGGACAAACCTGACCGCCTGATCCGGCTGGCGGTGTGGGGGATGCTGCCGAAAAACCGATTGGGGCGAAAGCTGATCAAGAAGCTCAAGATCTATGCCGGTGCTGAGCATCCCCACGAAGCGCAGCAGCCCGCGAAGGTGTCGCTTTAGGAAGACCACATGAATGGAGTGAAGTGAGTGATAGCGGAACAACGATTTTACGCGACAGGGAAGCGGAAGACGGCGGTTGCCAGGGTTTGGCTTCAGGCCGGGGCCGGCCGGGTCGTCATCAACCGGCAGCCACTCGATCAATACATCGACCGCGAGACCGCCAAGATGGTGATTTTTCAGCCGCTGGTGCTGACGGGTACCTTTGGCAAGATGGACCTCTCGGTCAACGTGCACGGCGGCGGTAATTCAGGCCAGGCGGGTGCCATCCGACACGGTATTTCCAAAGCGCTGCTGGAATACAACCCGGAATTTCGGGAAGTCCTGAAGCGAGCCGGCTTTCTGACTCGTGATCCCCGCGTGAAAGAGCGGAAAAAGTATGGTCTGCGCAGTGCCAGAGCCCGCTTCCAGTATTCGAAACGCTAAGCTTTATCAGGATAGCAGGTCCAAACGGTGGAGTTCGAGCGGCCGGTCCCGGCCGTTCGAGGAGACTATCAGGGGTACCAGGCGCGGTCTGGTGCCCCTCTGTTTATTCGGTGAGGTGATCGTATGTTACGCGTGGCCATTGCGGGGGCATCCGGCTATACGGGTTTTGAACTGATCCGCATCCTGAGCCATCATCCGCAGGTCGAACTGACCACCATCACATCCCGCCAGCAGGCGGGCCAGTGCCTGGAGGCCGTCTATCCTGCGCTCAGGGGCCATTGTCGGCTCGTCTTTGCGCCGACCGATCCGCAGATTCTGGCAGCCAATGCCGACCTGGTCTTCACCGCCCTGCCGCACCAGGCTGCCATGGAGATTGTCCCCGAGCTGCTCGACCGTGGGGTCAAAGTGGTCGATCTCAGCGCCGACTACCGCCTCCGGGATGCTCAGGTCTACGGCGCCTGGTATCAGCCGCACCGGAACCCCGAACTCCTCGCCGAAGCCGTCTACGGGCTGCCCGAACTCTATCGCGCCCAGATCCGGCAGGCCCGCCTGGTAGCCAACCCGGGGTGTTACCCGACGAGCATCATTCTGGCTGCCGCCCCCCTTGTTCAGCAGGGTCTCGTCGATCACCGCACCCTCATCGCCGATTCCAAATCAGGGGTTACGGGAGCCGGCCGGGGAGCCTCTCTGGGGGTCCACTTTTGCGAGGTGAGCGACAGCTTCAAGGCCTACAAGGTCGCCGAGCATCGGCACACCCCTGAAATCGAGCAGGAACTGAGCGAGCTCGCCGGAGAGGCGGTTTGCCTTACCTTTGCGCCGCACCTGGTGCCCATGAGCCGGGGGATCCTCAGCACCGTGTACGCCACGGTGCGGGATGAGGTCACTGCCGTTGCCATCGATGAGGCCTATGCCGCGTTTTACCAGGATGCTCCCTTCGTGCGCCTCAGCGGTCGGGGCGAGCTGCCCACCACGCTTCAGGTGCGCGGCAGTAATTACTGCGACCTGGGCTGGCGGCTGGACGAACGCACCGGCCGGGTGATTGTGGTTTCGGTCATTGACAATCTCACGCGAGGGGCCTCGGGCCAGGCCGTCTGCAACATGAACCTCATGGTTGGCATGCCGGAGGGGCTCGGGATCGACACTGCACCATGGCAACCCTAGGTGAAACGCAATTTTAAACTGACGCTGGAATACGATGGTTCGGAATACCACGGCTGGCAGCGGCAGCAAGGAGTGCTGACCGTTCAGGAAGTGTTGGAATCACGGCTGGCGGTCATCTTCGGGGAGCCTATCGGCGCCCGGGCTTCGGGCCGAACGGATGCCGGGGTCCACGCCCGGGCTCAGGTGGTCAATTTTTACGCGCGCTCCTCGTTGCAGCCCGGAGAAATTCTCCGGGGCCTCAACAGCCTCCTGCCTCCCGATATTGTGGTACTGGCAGCCGAAGAGGTGGCGGACGCCTTTCATGCCCGCTTTTCGGCGGTCAGCAAGACCTATGAATACCGGATTTTGAATCGGCCGGAGCCTTCCGCCCTCGAACGCCACTTTGCCTGGCATATTCGACGGCCCCTCGATCGCCCCGCCATGGCTGAATGCCTTGCCGACATAACCGGGCGCCATGACTTTGCGGCCTTCATGGCCACCGGGTCATCGGTTACCTCTACCGAGCGTGAGATTTACCAGGCGGCTCTCGAAGTTCCCGATGCGGATCATCTCGTGTTTCGGTTGGAAGCCAGCGGCTTCTTGCGGCATATGGTGAGGAACCTGGTGGGAACGCTGGTTGAGGTGGGAAAGGGCAGATTCAATCGGGCTGATTTTCTGGATATCCTGGTCGCCGGGGACCGGCGTCGAGCAGGGATGACGGCACCGGCCCGAGGACTGTATCTTGTTTCGGTCCGATATGAATGATTTCCCGGGCCATAACCACAGAGAAGGAAACGGCCATGAAGCTGGCACAACGGGTAGCAAGCATCAAGCCATCGGCAACCCTGTCGATCAATGCCAAGGCGAATGCCTTGAAGAGGCAGGGGGTGCATATTGTTAATTTTGGGGTGGGTGAGCCGGATTTCGATACCCCTCGGCATATTCAGGACGCTGCCATCAAGGCCTTGCACAACGGCCACACCCGCTACACCGCGGTCAGCGGCATTGATGAGCTGAAAGACGCCGTGCTGCAGATGGTGAAGACCGACTACGGCCTCTCCTACGAGCGCAAGAACGTTCTCGTCTCATGCGGGGCCAAGCATTCGCTCTACAACCTGTTCCAGGCCGTGCTGGACCCGGGGGATGAAGTGATCATTCCGGCGCCCTACTGGGTTTCCTATCCGGAGATGGTCGAGTTGGCGGGCGGCCGGCCGGTTTTGGTGCCCTGTCTGAAGGACGCGGGGTTCCGGCTTCAGGCCGAACCACTGGAACAGGCGATTACGCCCCGCACCCGCCTTCTCATTCTGAACAGCCCTTCGAACCCGACCGGGGTATATCTGGGGCGCGCTGACCTGGCGGCCCTGGCCAAAGTCCTCCTGCGCCATCCACAGGTGACCGTCGTTTCCGACGACATCTACAACCGCATCCTCTTTGCCGGTCAGGAATGGGTCAACCTGGCGATGGTCAGCCCTCCGCTGCGGGATCGTATCATCATTATCAATGGTGTGAGCAAGACCTACTGCATGACGGGCTGGCGGATCGGCTTTCTCATCGGCGACGCGCAGGTGGTGAAGGCGGCGACGGATATTCAGAGCCAGTCTACGAGCAACCCGACGGCCATGGCCCAGTATGCCAGTATTGCCGCGCTGACGGGGGATCAGGAAGTGGTTCGCACCATGGTCAAGATTTTTGACGACCGTTGCCGGTACGTGATGGATCGCCTGGCCCAAATTCCGGGTGTCACCTGTCCCCATCCCGACGGCGCCTTCTACGTTTTCCCCGATTGCAGCAGCTATTACGGCAGGAAGGGCCCCGGGGGCGTCATCCAGTCCTCGCTGGAACTCACCGATTATCTGATGGAAGAGGCCCATCTGGCGGTTGTTCCCGGCAGTGCCTTCGGAGAAGACCGCTGTATCCGGCTCTCCTACGCCCTGGCTCAGACCGACCTCGAACAGGGCTTCGACCGCTTGGCGAAAGCCCTTCAGGCCCTGGCGGGATGAGGCCGGTCAAATAGCCGCAGGGGGGCATGCTCGATCATCTGAGCGAGGGCGCCACCATCCAGGCCGCAGATGCGGTTGAGGATGCCGATCTGGGTTGTGTAGAAGATGTGCCAGATGTTGGCGACCGCGACTATCAGCAGAGTGGTCGAAGTGAAATAAGTCGCCTGGACGATGCCGCGTCCGGGCAGTCTGCCGTTGGCGCAGACCGCCATGAGCAATGCCAGGCAAACGCTGACCAAGGCATATAGGAAGTTGTTGGTCAGCACCCGCCGGAAAGCGGAATCAAGCATCATGGCCGCGTTGTTTTCCAGACCTACGAACCGGCTCAGCTGGCCCTGCCGTGGGGTGGAAAACAGGCTCGCCGCGATATTGCCGACAATCGGGTAATGGGTAGTTGAAAAGATTGGACTTTTCTTCTACCACTCATTCACCATCGTCGAGCAACTCTAAACACTTATCCGGCACTACAACAATGCCGCACTGTTCGTTTCAGCTTGGGAAGTCAACCTTCCGTAAACTTTATTCAGCATCCATTTCCTAACGACCTCACCAAACTCTTTGTCGTCAAGAATCTTCTCGAATATCCCCTGGTTATCCTCCATGCGCTCGATCAGCTTTGAGAGAAAGGCCTCATCGAACCCATACTTGAAATTGTCTTTAGTGTTGTTCCTGGCCTGCATTTGAAGTTTTTCGTCACTGATAAGCTCTTCTTCGATTTGATCAAAGAATAGTCTGTCGGCATTGTTGAAATCCGTTCCAAAGCGCTCATTGAGAAGGTCAATGATTTCGGAAAGGGCTGCTTTTTCTTCTTTTTCCCTCTGGATACCGGCTTCGGTAAGGTTCGAAACGCCGACTTCACCTAGAGTCTCAAGGGTTATGGCTCCTTCCGATACCTTTTGTAGGCGGTAATACTCCAAGGCAACTTCATCGGTCAGTTTCAAACGCTCCGCCAGATCCGTTTTCGGGAGCTTCGTGAGCAGCAGCCTGCCATAGGCGTAGAACTTCTCCAGCTCCACATCC
>Ga0079080_1003670_pt1 | contig 8954 bp, 5 predicted proteins | sample ADurb_Gly_01_Slu_FD_74552 | JGI IMG/M metagenome (GOLD analysis project Ga0079080, IMG submission 74552) | Active sludge microbial communities from Illinois, USA, of municipal wastewater-treating anaerobic digesters - ADurb_Gly_01_SludgeMetaT... | ecosystem: Engineered > Bioreactor > Anaerobic >...
CCAGCTTTTTTACATGTTTAATCTTGAATTTATTCTATTTAGGCTTCACGACTGCGCCGGTACTGGCTGAAGTAACCAGACATGAATAACGCTGCAGATAGGAATAGAGTTTTTCCTTTCTTTCCGGCACTTTGAAATTTTTCAGACGCTTTTGGATCTCTTCATCGGATAATTTTACATTCAGCTTACGTCCGGGCATATCTATCTGGATGATATCACCCTCTTGGATTATTCCGATAGGTCCGCCTTCAGCTGCCTCAGGGGAAATGTGACCGATAGCTGCTCCTCTGGTACCGCCGGAAAACCTTCCGTCAGTAATAAGGGCTACTTTGCTGTCTAATCCCATCCCACTGATAGCTGCTGTAGGGCTTAACATTTCTCGCATGCCGGGTCCCCCCTTAGGCCCTTCATACCTGATAACAACAACATCCCCGGCAACGATCTTATTGGCCATAATAGCCTCAAAAGCTTCCTCTTCAGAATTAAAAACACGGGCCGGTCCTTCATGAACCCTCATTTCCGGTACAACGGCAGACTGTTTGACGACGGCTCCTTCCGGTGCGAGATTTCCTCTCAATATAGCAATGCCGCCCTGTTGATTGTACGCCTTATCCATCGGGTGTATAACATTTGTATCCAATACCTTGGCATCGGCAATATTTTCGGCCAATGTCTTTCCGGTAACGGTGATTGTATTCCCGTTAATCAGCCCATTGTCATAGAGCTGTTTTAATACTGCATATATACCCCCCGCATGGTAGAGCTGCTCAGAGACGTAATGTTCACTGGCAGGGCTCAATTTTACCAAATGCGGAACCTTGGAGCTTATCCTGTCAAATTCCTCTAAATCAATCGGCAGCTCAGCCTCATAGGCAATGGCTAACAAGTGAAGTACCGTATTTGAAGAACCGCCGATGGCCATATCGAGGGCAATCGCATTTTGAAATGCCTCGAGAGTTAAGATGTCCCGCGGTTTAATATCTCTTCTCAGCATCTCCATAATTTGTTCTCCGGCCTTTTTGGCTAACGCTTTTCTAGCCCCGTACACACCAGGTATGGTTCCGTTGCCCGGCAGCGCAATCCCCAATGCTTCAGCCAGACAATTCATCGAATTCGCTGTAAATAATCCGGCACAACTTCCGCAGCTTGGGCAGGCTACTTTCTCATATTCAAGGAGTGTTTCTTCACTAATTTTTCCTAACGAACAAGCTCCTACCTTTTCAAATGTTCCACTTATCAGGTCGGTAGGTTGCCCATGAAAACTACCCGGCAGCATCGGCCCTCCTGAAACATAGACCGTGGGTACATTCAGACGGACTGCCGCCATCAGCATACCAGGCACGATTTTATCACAGTTGCCTATACAGACCATAGCATCAAACTTATGGCCGATCATCATGGCTTCGATTGAATCGGCAATCAATTCGCGGCTGGCCAGAGGATACTTCATACCACTATGGTTCATCGCAATGCCATCACATATCCCAATAGCCGGAAACTCCATCGGTGTTCCACCGGCAGCAGAAATACCAAGTTTAACAGCCTGCGCCAGCTCATCCAAATGAACATGCCCCGGAATGATTTCATTTTGCGCATTTACAACTGCGATCAACGGCTTTTGCAGGTCTTCAGTCGAATAACCCGACGCTCTAAAAAGGGAACGATGAGGCGCCCGGGCAATACCTTTAGTTACTTCATGACTTCTCAAAACAAATTCCTCCTAACTGACATATCAATAATACACCCATTTCGACAATAGTCAAGTAAAGTCCTTCCCAAATTCTATTTTAGTATCGGCCGGAAATCTTCAAGCTTATCAAATATATGCCATACGCATTCTGATGTGCCATTTGTACGATGGGAATGGAGTTCAGCCAGTTCCGGGTCATTCAGGTAATCTTTGAATACTAGCATCGACTCCCATTCCACAACGAGAAAAACCTGACGCGGTTCTATATCTCCAGCCAGTGACTCTCTGAATTTGCCAAGCGCAACGACCTTACCCTGGTATTTCGTGACTTCCTTTGCCGATCTTTTAACATACGTAAGATACTCTTGCTTGTCCTTGACATTAAAAAGGAATAGAACATAAACAGGGCTATTGTTCATGAGATGTCCTCCTTTGAGAATATTAAATTATTATAATCAAATATACCATATCTCGTGTACCGATGATATTTTTAAAAGTGGACAATATTATTTGCTGTATTATTTTACGAATAATAATGGTATAATAATATCATCAAAGAACAAAGAGGTGTTATTTATGCCAAATATCAAACCCATCTCCGATTTAAGGAACTACAATGAAGTCCTGCGTGATATTGCTATAGGTGAGCCAGTGTTTTTAACCAAAAATGGCAGAGGAAAATTCGCCATTATCGATATAAACGAATATGAAAAATTAAAAGCTTCACTGAATTTGATGTCACGGCTTGCCCATGGAGAACAGGTTGGAAAAGAAAAAGGATGGATGACTATTGAGGAAGTGGAAGCGGAACTAGGGGTTAAAAATGTCTAAACTTAAAATTTCGCCTAAAGCAAAAGATGATTTGGCAGAAATTAAAGAATATATTTCTCAGGAACTTGGTAATCCACAGGCCGCTGTGAATCTGCTATCTAAAATTACAAAAAAGATACGCGGGCTTACTGAGTATCCTGAAATGGGTACGCCCTTATCTTCTTTAGTGGATATTCAAACAGACTACCGTTTTGTTGTCTGTGCTAATTACTTAGTTTTTTACAGGTACGAAGATAGAAGTATACTTGTGTCGAGAATATTATACGGCAGAAGGGATTATATGCGGGTCTTGTTCGGTGATTTATCGAATGAATTTGCATAATTCATATGAAAATGCCGAAAATCTAATTAAGTTATACTAAAATCCACAAGTATTGCGCTAAAAAGGTGAGCCAGAATCCCCATTTGTACAAATCAGGAATTCTGGCTTTTTTCAGTTCTATGTCAATTGTTGTGGCAAGACTCTAAAAAAGAGATAAAAAGCTAAGAGATAGAATGCCTCCGAGTTGAATTGGCGGTATTCTTCATATTCATAGTTGTTACTGGCCATTTTTGTCCTCCTTTTGTATGCGTACAACTTTAACATTGTGACTCAACAAAAGTCGAACTGTTCCACTTTCTCCCTCTACTTCTCCTCAAACAGCAGCGTAAAATAACTGGTCGTTTCTATCGTATCATTTTTCAGGATAATACCTGAATTCGTATTATCGAGCACCTGAAATTCCTTGATTCCCTTGTCTTCGGCGTGTCGAAAAACGAGCGCTAGTGAAGCTGGCGAATCCAGGTAATCGCTGCTCATACTATATAGAGCCTTATAATCGTAAGCCTGCATTGCCTTAAGAGTCACCTTATCTTTTTCTTCGGCTTCCTGCCTGGTCAGATAATGTGAAAAATCCACCGACCCTATTATAACAGCGTTTTCACCCAGGCTTTCTGTAATCGTCTCAAGGATCAAGTCCACTTCCTCAACCGAGACATCATGATGGAAGATCAGCGGAACAATCAGCGTTTCAGGCATAAAATGCTTAACAAACAGTACTACCGCTCCGATCGAATGCTCGGTGGACATTACCTTCTCATCAAGAACGGCTAACCTGCTATCGACAAGTTTTTGTATTGTATCCTGATCTGTTTTGGTAATCCCCTCAGGCGTCTGCCAATCATATAATCCGGTGATTACTTTTGCCCCTGCGTTATTATGATTAGGCCCCACTAGAACAATGACCTTTGGATTGCTTTGCGCTATACATTCGATTAACCTTGCTGTCAGATGCCCCGCCACGAGATGGTGGGGTACTATTCCACCGATGATTCGCTCACCTTTTGCTATGTCTTCTTTATCATTTTCCATTTTTGCTAAACATTTATAGAGCTCATTCTTTGTAACAAAAACAGACGGATGTACCGGATTAGCTGGGTTAACCGAATCAGATAGATTCGGTGATTGATTTTCTTGCTGACCGCATCCGCTCAAAACCATACAGGCAAATACAACACATATGATGAATATCACAAGATATTTCCTCATTTTATTACTATCCTGCCCTTAGCGCTCAACACGCTGATCACATTACTTCTCACATGACTTAAGAGCACCGGTTCTGCGGTGTATTCTCCCGGGGATGTGACCCTCGCATAATAAACTATTTTCTTATCGCCCTTATGCACCGCAAAGGTAAGTTTCTGTCCTTTTACCTCGGTAGGATATGCCAGATAGGTAGTATTTTTTCTGTTGTTTTCATATGGCCGTGATACATAACGGAGTCCGGCCGGTAGTATATCCACTATTTCGTAACTTCCCGCAGGCGCTTTATCTCCTATATTAAAGCTTATTGTTACCTCCACCAAGTCCATGCGCCCTATTGTTGCGACTTCCTTATTGCCTACACTATAGGTGCGTTTGACACTCAGGCTTTCTTGTGCCGGCAGATCTTCGGCTTTATAAACGGAAGAATACGTCGTCACAACTCCTACCTTGCCGCTGATATTGCTGAATTTCAAGCTGCCAATGTCATCAGGTAAAACGATTAGTTTAAAGAATTCCCTGTCTTTTAAGGTCTTGCTTTCTTTCTCCCCCTTAAGCTCATAGGTAAAGCTAACCGGCTCAGGGTTCATATATTTTAGATTATAGTTGAGAATAATCGCTTGTTCGACCAGATTCAATATCTCTTTGCCGTGGTTTTCCAAGAGATATTGATAGAGCTTATTCTTACTCGGATCATCCAATTTTGCCGCAAGAAGCGCCATCTGTGTTGTGGCTTGAATGATTTCATCTTGATCTGCACCGACATTTATTCTTATCGCCGAACCAAGATCCTCACTGTATTTGGCGAGCAATTCCTCGAATATTCCTTTAGCCGCCGACCCATTGCCTATATCGACCATCGCCAAGGCTAGTTTTATCTTCTCCTCAGGTGTAAGGCCTTCTTGCCCAAGCATGTCATTGACTTGCAATAAGACAGGTTCTTTTAATGCACTTAATCCCCATAATGCTGTGCTCCTATCAACTTCTTCATCTTCCTCTAGGCGCCTATAGAAGTAAGCCGCCATTGCCCTGTTATCCAGGTCTTTTGCAGAACACGAGGCAGCAAGCGCTGTGAGATTTAAGTCACTGTCAGCATAGGGCAGGATAGCGATGCCTCCGTCGTCGCGTTGATAGCGGAGCAGCGTATCAGTTCCATCTATCGGATAATTCATATCTTTATCAAGGAAATACTCTTTCAATAGTTCCCTGGCTTTCCGAGAAGCCAGCTGCTGTTCGAAGCGGCTGCCGCCCTGCCAGGCCAGCTGATAAATACCTCTTAAATACTGACTCTTTTCATAATCACCAAAAAGCAGGGTTACCGGCTCTTTTATACCGGAAAGACTATTTATGTTAAACGTATCCGCTAAGAGAGCATGTTCTGTGATCGTTCTTTCCAGGAATGACTCATAAACATTAATTTCCTTGCTGATCTTATCCTTGTTCTTGCCGTTTGTTCCTTCAAGGGTCAGAATATATTTCCCTTCCTGCAGGGCAGGGAGCTGCCAATCCAAAGCCGCAAATGCTCCGCCCTTATTGCTTGAGGTAACTTCCTGACCATCCGGCGCAGTCAGCTTCATTGTGTAAGTTACAGTATCCTGCAAACCAAGTTGTTCACCAAATGAGCGCATTGTTACTATCGGTGCATCCCCGGTCAGGTACGTACTATTCATGACCATATCGACGAAAAACGGCAGTCTGACAGGTATCTGTGATGTTCCGCTTCCTGCCTGCATGGAGTCGGTCAAAGCATGATAGGTCACACGCCAGGATGTGAGGTTATCGGGCAGTTTGAACTCGGTATTGGCCTTGCCCTCTTCATTAGTCTCGAGAGTTGTAAAAAGGACCGTATCACGAAAATCCTTGCGCTCTCCATCACCTTCGCCGCCTTTTTCGGCTCCGCCGCCATAGATAGGATGGTAATGTGACTTTCTGATGTTAAGGTGCATGTAAATAAGGTCGGAATAAAGGCTCCCTAATAGGTCGACATGCTGTTCTGCCATGTTGTAGATAGCCTCATCAACTAGATTAAGATTCACCTCGGCTTTGACCGGCTTATTATCCCGATCGGTCACCTGTACGATTAACGCGACAGTCTCTCCAGGGCGGTATTCTGTCTTATCTGTTTGTACTTGCACCTGCAAGCCTTTGCTCTCCTTAGCAAATGTCACCGTATAGCCTTGTGTCTCCTGGTAAGCTATCCCGTCAAAATATACCCCGTAAGCATTGACATTCGGAACATTATTCTCATTGTAAGTAAAGCTATATTCAGGAGAGTCCGAAAGCTCATAAGTCTCTATCTGTTTTTGACCACGGAAATAAAGGAATGCTCTTTCTCGCTCATCAACTGCCTTATCATTTGCCATCATCGTTAAGCTGACCTCTTCGCCCGGCAAATATGATTTAGCTTGTTCACCGTCAGAGAAATAGTAGTATTTGTAGTCAAATTCATCCGGCCGCACTGAGCCCGGTACGGTCAGCCTTCTTTCACTCCTGCGGCCTTCATTATCCTCAGCTGACAGTATAATATAATAGGATTTATTTTGCTCCAATGCTCCGGTATAAGAAGCCTGACCCTTTTCATCGGTAATCATGCTAAAATCAGAGATGTGTTCGGACGAGTAATTATAGTAGTAGCCCTTTACTACTTTCTTGCTGATAAAGTCATAGCGTTCTCCTGCCTCTACCTTTTCCCAGACATCCTGGTAAATGCTGCCCTTAACTAAAGTGTTTCCGGCAGGTCCGGCAAGAAAATTATTCTCATCCGGGTATTCACCCTCATTTATCTTATCAAGTTTAACCTGAGATAGGTCTACCGTCGCAGTATAATTATCACCCTGTCTGGTAACCTCTCCTTTTATATACAGCTTGCTGCCAAAAACTATAATGTTATCTGACGCGCTGATATCTCCGGCTTCAGGCAGGGTAGCGCTAACGCTCATGTAACGGAAATAGTAGGGGTTATAATATCCTTCTGAGACCTGGCCGATATAAGGGATCTTTGCTGTTCCCTTTTCTCCGGTCGTAGCATTCCCTCTTTTGCCCTCTATATAGTAATTTAAACCAAGCCCCGGCACAGGTGTCCCCTCAAAAAATGAAGCTTTAGCCTCAAAATTTATTCCTTCTCCGGCAAAAACAGCTTTCTTTTCCGCTGTCAACGAAAGCTGATAGGACGGTTTTTCATAGGTCTCGACTGAAAAACCGCGTGACATTAAAATGGTATCGCCATGCTTCACCTGGAGGTAATAATAATCAGGGGTTAGTATCGGAAGCTCAATCATACCCTCATAAGTCTTATTAGTCACCGCAACTGTTTGGCTTAATATCGGGGCATCCTCTCCGCCGCCATAATATGGGCCTCTCGTGCCTTTCAATTCCACAAGCACCTCTTTGATTTCCTGGACTTGTTTGCCTCGCGGCGCCACAATACCCCAGAAATGCAGTTCATCTCCTGGTTTAAACAAGCTGCGCTCAAGGTACATGTATTTCCAATAATCCCGTAAACCAAGATTGTCACTAAAGCCATAGTAAGGCGGACTGAAATCAAACGGTACAACCGCTTCTTTTTCCGTAGTACTTAACTTCGCATATTTTATCGTTCTCTCATTTTGATCTACGCTGAGTTCATATTCAAAAGCAGCTACTCCGTCCTTGTCTGTTGCCGCTGAAATCTTTTCTCCAACAACCTCTATTTTCGCATCTTCAACCGGCTTTTTACTTTTGAGATCGTTGACCCAGATGATTCCCTTTTTCTCACCTAAGGCTAAATAAGTAGCAAGGTCGCTCACTTGCAGCCAGACCTGGCGAATACAGTCTCCAGCCTTTATTTCGGCTGCATAGTAGCCAACGGACAAAGGTTCGGGGAAGACGATGTAATGACTGTAATCATCAACGCTTAAAAACTCCATGTTATATTGAGCGGCCTTCTTTAAACTGCTTAAGTCAGCCTTATAGTTCCTGGCCTGATAGCTCCATTCAGGAAATCTGTCCTTTTTTGCCAAAGCCTCGATAAAGGCCTCATTATTGTCATAACTGTATACTGTTACCTCTACACCTGATACTCCGCTTGTTTTGCCAGCCTTTTTATTCAGGTAATATTGATAATTAAAATACGCCGTTAAAACTGGATTCTCACCAACAGCAAACTCACTTAATCTGGTATCGATATCGAAAACGAACTTATCTTGTTCTTCTTTGGGCTGGCTGGTTTCAAACGTAAAGCTGTATCCTTTTTCGAGCGCCTGATCACTATCCGATACAGGAAAGCCTTCTTTTACCGTCACCGTATATAAAGTGCCGAAATCCAGTTTCTTCGGGATAAATACTAGCGTTTTTTTATGTTGTTCAAAGCGTCCCTCCACCTGCGGAGTTATCTCAAAAAAGTCTTTAGCCCGGGAAAAATCATAATTCTCATGCGAAAAGTTGATCTCAATTCCAGTATCAACCGGCACATCTGTAGATCTTAACATCGGCAGAGAGCTAATTACACGAAAACTGCCTTTGGTTTGAAAAGCCCAGCTCAGCTTCTCCTGCCCCTTCCCGCTTGTATCAAAGGACAAATTATAAATCGTATTGGCCGCAAGTTTTTCACGTGGAATTATCCTATACTCATTTTTGTTATCCCCTTTTTTTAAATCGTATATAAACCCCGGCACAACCTGCAGCGTTTGTCTTACTTCTTTTTCGCTTAATGGTTGTTCCGTTGATAAAACGAACTCTGTCTCAGTATCTATCCCCATTTTATCCTGCTTTTCTGCAATTATCTTTACCTCTGCAGCTTCAACCGGATTGCGTAAAAATAGACCTAGCCGATCCAGTATATAAAAGATTACGGCAAACATACAAACAACTAAAACCAAACTTATGATTAATTTAACTTTACGGTTACGGGTAAACATCTCCATGTTTCTC
>Ga0079080_1014093_pt1 | contig 8840 bp, 5 predicted proteins | sample ADurb_Gly_01_Slu_FD_74552 | JGI IMG/M metagenome (GOLD analysis project Ga0079080, IMG submission 74552) | Active sludge microbial communities from Illinois, USA, of municipal wastewater-treating anaerobic digesters - ADurb_Gly_01_SludgeMetaT... | ecosystem: Engineered > Bioreactor > Anaerobic >...
GCCGGATGCCGCTCTTTTATTCTTATATGTCGGGTATGATGATGAAAGCTTTCCTTCTGACAGTGATTCTGGCAGCACTTGCTGCTGCGGGTGTCTCGCAGCCCCTGCCGCAGTTCAAACTCACCGGGAGCTTCGGCGAACAGCAAATGGTAATTGAAAATGCCGTTGCAGGTACCAGGGTGCTCATCAACGCCCCCGTGACAGGATTCGGCAAGGAAGACCGGGTGCTGCTGGTACTCTATGCTCTTCCAAACGGCAACACCATTGAACAGACTTTTGGGAAGAAGCTGAAAGAGGGTGATGACTGGCACTATGACATCCAGCATATAGGCGCACAGACCAGGTTCCTGAGAAGGATGATAACTGACAGAACCGTGGTGGTAGCCTGTCTTGAGAATGAAGTGAAGAGCTGGCCGGCATGGAGTGCCAATACCCCTGACTATAAGGAGATTGTTAAAAAGATGGTTGATGAAATCACCTCCCTGTTCGCACCCTGGAATCCTGAGCTGGTTCTGAACGGACACAGCGGCGGCGGGCGGTTTATTTTCAACTATCTTGATGCCCATGAACAGATACCGGGAAGTGTTGTACGGATTGCATTCCTCGACAGCAATTACGGGTGGGAGGATGACCGTTACGGGCCGAAGATTGTCAGCTGGCTCCGGTCAGGCAGGAACAGGTATCTCTGCACACTGGCCTATAACGACAGCGTGGTTGTTTACAACGGCAAACTGCTGGTGTCACCTGAAGGAGGCACATGGTACCGGAGCAGGAAGATGAATGATTACCTCTCCGCATCGTTCCGTCTGAAGAGGTATGAACGTGACTCACTGATCTGGTATTCGTCACGTGACAGGAGGATTGTATTCATCTTCAAGCCAAACCCGGAAGGGAAGATACTTCATACTCAGCAGGTGGAGTATAACGGATTCGTTCATAGTATGCTGAGTGGCACCAGACTGGAACAGCGGGGATACAGGTATTTTGGGATGCGGGCTTACCAGGATCTGATATCAGACACCGTCACTCTCCCCATCCGGAGACTGAATATTCCGCCCCGTGATCACTCATCCGTTACCGGTTCAGAGTTCATGAAGCGAATCAATGATCTTTCCCGGGAGGAACGGGAGAAAGAAATATACCGGGAAGTTGCCAGTGGGAATATTCCTGGTTTCCTGCGTGAAACCGTTACCCTCAGGGCAGTGTTCCATGATCTGAACGATATTCCTCATATGCTGGAATATGAGGTAATGCCTGATTACCTGGCCATAGGGAGTGATGATGATTACTGCCGGATTCCCATGAGTCCGGGAACAGCCCGGCGGCTGGCTGACCTGTTTGGTGCTTCATTGCTGACAGCAAAATTGAGTGATCATATATGGTCTGTAGCTGAAGTGAAGCCTGAGCCGTTCTTTTACAGACCTGTCGGTAATGAAAATGAAAAGGCGGCGAAGTTTTTTGAACACAATGAACAAATTGAGAGGCAACTGGCTGATGCCGGCTGGAGGCCCGGTCAGCTTGTGGCAGGTATAAAGAAGGATGTTATTATTTCATCACATATTGCAGACCGGCCTGACAGGGTGGTGATATACGGCTGGCACCGACATGACGGAAGCCCCATCCAGCCTGTATACAGCGGCCATATCTGGTGGTATGTTGATTACAGCCATGGAATAAGGTTTATGAACGCTCAGGTACTGGTTGACGGCAGTCCGGTTAAAGTTTCTGATCTCCTGAAAGATCCGGTGCTTTTCAGGATTGTCACTGATGAGGAAAATCCTCTCAGGCTCTCTTTTTATCCTGAGAATATGATATTGTAGATTCTATTCAATAAATTTCCGGGCCTTTAAAGTTGAATCCTAAAACTGATTGAGATGGAAATAGTGATTTCACTTCTTATCGGAGCCGTAGCAGGCTGGCTGGGCAGTGTAATTTACAAGGGCAGCGGTCTGGGTCTGCCGGGTAACATCATCGTGGGTCTGATAGGGGGCCCGGTGGGTTACTGGATTCTTGGCAAGCTTGGCATTGCCCTTGGCGGCGGCTGGCTCGGTGCAATTCTGACGGGAACAATCGGTGCAATAATTATCCTCTTCCTTATAAACCTTATTATCAGGAAGAAATAGAGAGTCAGTCTCTTTATTCTAGACAAGGTCGGCAGATTATTACATCTGTTTGCCGAAACTTTTAAAAACAGTGAACCTCAGCAAGCGTTATCTGGCTTCCGTCCGGAACCCCGGGCCACGTACAACCCTGCCCGGGGTGGCGCCGGTATGGACTCCATCACGGAGCACCTGGACTCCGTTTACAAAAACATGTGACATGCCGGTTGAGAGCTGGTGCGGGTCCTCAAAGGTTGAGTGGTCCTGAATATTCTCCAGGTCAAAAACAACCACATCAGCATAGTAACCTACCCTGAGGGCACCACGCTTTTCAATTTTCATATTGGCAGCCGGAAGGGTGGTAAGCCTGTAGACAGCTTCCTCCAGCGGGATGACCTTTTCATCCCTTACATACCTGCCCAGCAACCGGGCGAAATTGCCGTATGCCCTCGGATGGGTAGCCGATTTCAGAAAAACGCCCTCCGGTGCCATCGATTTACCATCTGAACCGAAGCTCATCCAGGGAATGGCAATCTCCTTCCTGAGGTTATCCTCTGACATGGAAAAGAATACAGCCGATACATTGCTTCCGTCATCGATGATGAGGTCCATGATGGTCTCCTCCGGTGATGTGCCCCTCATGGCGGCTATTTCGGCAACTGTTTTTCCCTGCAGGTATTTCAGTGAATCACTATCGAATCCGATGACAATAATCTTTTCGGGTGTACCCTGTTTTCTCAGTATCGTCTTCATTATTTCCGGTCCGATCACCTTTCGTACCTTCGGATCACGGAGCCTTGCGACCCATTTGTCAAATCCGCCCTCCTGTACCCATTCGGGCATGATGATACCCAGTCCGGTCCCGCTTGCCGGGTAATTGTACATGTCTGCCGTGACATGGAGCCCGGCCTTCCGTGCCGAATCAATCTTCGCCACGGCCTGATCAAGCTTGTGCCAGTTGGTCCGCCCAACCTGCTTGAAGTGGTATATCTCAGACCTGATACCTGTTGCAGCAGGGATTTTCAGGAAATCATCAATGGCTTCCAGGAAGGTGTCATCCTCGTTCCTGATATGTGAGATGTACATTCCGCCGTATTCCGCAGCCACCCGGCAAAGTTCGGTCAGCTCTCCGGTGGTGGCGAAGCTGGCAGGGACATATTCCAGGGCCGAACTGACACCGATGGCCCCCTCTTCCATGGCCTTCCTTACGAGCAGCTTCATCGAATCCATCTCTTCCACCGATGGCGAACGGTTGTCATATCCTACAGTATGGATTCTGAGGGTTGCAGTCCCTACAAAAGATGCCACATTGGTTGATACCCCCTTCTTTTCGAGATATTCGAGATATTCACCCAGCGTTGTCCATTCTATATCATATTTTATGTCGCTCTGTGATGCCTTAAATTCCCTCTTCATGCTTTCACTCCAGGGGCCCCATGAGTCACCCTCACCGAGTACCTCAAGGGTTACACCCTGTACTATATCACTCATTGACCTGCCATCTTCTATCAGTGATTCCACTGCCCAGCTGAGCATGTTGATAAACCCGGGAGCAACGGTCATTCCGTTGGCATCTATCTCTGTTTTGCCTCTGGCCTTTCGGAGGTCACCAATGGCAGCAATGGTATCAGACATAATACCAATATCTCCCCTGAAGGCTGGCGAGCCTGATCCGTCTGCAATATTTCCGTTCCGGATGAGCACGTCATACGTGTCAGTGGCATTGCAGCCGAAGAATAGCAGCATTACCGGGATAAAAGCTTTGAATAATTTCATTTTGAACAAGGATTTGAGTGAAATCTACTCAAAAGTGAAAAAAAAATGACTATCTGAAAAATTTTTAAGCAGCCTGAAAGAGCATTTTGGCTCCGCAGATATTATTTTTAACATAAATTTCCGGAAAGAATGGTTTCTGTTCGGAATCTTCCGGATGATATCCGGTAACCTGGTAATGGCATTTAATGCGTTTTTCAGTTCATTCAACATGTTGCTTCACCTCTGTTTTTTAAAGCAGTATGATGTAATACAATTTTTTTTAATAAGAATAAATTTCTCAGTAACTTGTGAGAGTTAACTTTAATCAAACTAACGCTCTTTTCCATGAAAAAACTAATCTTCATTTTCCTGTCGGTATTGTTAGTCAATGCCGGCATGGCGCAGACCCGTGTTACCGGGAAGGTAACCGATTCTGAAGATGGTTCTCCGGTCCCTTATGCAGTAGTAGTGATAAAGGGGCTACGGGGAGTTGGAACCAATACTGATGCTGACGGAAATTATTCTCTCAGCAATGTTCCTCCCGACGCTGTACTGGTGTTCAGCTATGTGGGTTACAAAACGCAGGAGATCCCGGTTTCAGGGAGATCGGTCATCAATGTTGAGATGGTCACTGATGCTCTTGCGCTTGATGAGGTGATTGTTGTTGCCTACGGTACATCCACAAAGGGAACCTTTACCGGTGCTGCCAGCGTGGTGAAGGCTGATGCCATCAAGGATGTCCCGACGCTTTCATTTGAGAATGCCATGGGTGGAAAGATCGCCGGCATGCAGATTACAACCCTTTCAGGGCAGGCTGGTTCCACCTCCTCGATCAGGGTGCGCGGCGTAGGTTCCATGAATGCTTCCAATGAGCCTCTTTATGTTATTGATGGTGTTCCGGTGATATCGGGTAACGTCACACAGATGGGTATTTACACCTCCAGTAATGTGATGAGCTCGATTAATCCAAATGACATTGAGTCAATCACCGTTCTGAAAGACGCTGCTGCCTCAGCCCTTTACGGGTCAAGAGCTGCCAACGGTGTAATTGTCATCACCACAAAACAGGGTAAGCAGGGCAAGCCTGTGATTAATTTCAAGGCTTCAGTGGGTATAACCCCCTCTTTTGCAACTGACAACTACGAGGCTGCCAGCACTGAACAGCAGGTGGAGCTCTATTATGAGAACTTCTGGAATGCAGGTGTTCTTTATGACGGCATGACCAGTGAAGAGGCCAGTGCCAGTGCCCTTGCACAGCTGAACAAGAGGTTCAACAAGCATGGTTATACCTTCTCGGCTCCTGACCATACGGTCAATTCGCTTACGATAGGAGGTGATAGAGCTGGTCAGTATTTCGATTGGGAGGATGTTCTTTTCCGCACAGCGGTGTACCAGGCTTATGATCTCTCTGTCAGTGGTGGTACAGAGGCTTCAAATTACTACACTTCATTCTCCTATACAAATGACCTCGGCCGCAGTGTCATCAACGCCTTTGACCGTATAACGGGAAGAATGAATTTCGGTCAGAAGATAGGGAAATATATTGAGCTGAACACAAATATCAATGTCAGCAGCAGTAACAAAGAGGGTTTCAATGACAGCCGTGCCCTGGGAAACAACTACTTCCTGCAGAGCCGTAACCTGCTGTGGGGGCTCTACTGGCCGACTGACTATGGTACGGGGTTGCCCTGGACAGCCAGGTATGGAAGCTATGCATATAATCCGGTTTACTACAACAATGAGTGGGAAAACTGGTCAAAGACCCAGCGGGTATTTGCCAATGAGACTGTTACCATAAAGATACTTCCTGAGCTGATTCTCAAGTCTATCTTCTCATTTGACAATACCCAGACCCTTGATCACCTGTATTACAGTGCTCTGCATTTCAGTGGCACAGCCACCCAGGGTTCCGTTTCCGAGAACAGCACAAAGATCAGTGAGCTTGTCTCTTCAACCACTCTCAACTACAGCAAGACTTTTGGCGGAGTACATAATGTAAGTGCCCTGGTTGGCTGGGAGGTTGCAAAAAACCAGACTGACTACCAGAGATCTACCGGCACAAATCTTCCCACCAGCGCCCTTCATACCGTAGCCACGGCAGGCAAGCTTGATGCGAGCGCCTACTACTGGGGCCATACGTTGGCTTCAATGCTCTCACGGGCCGAGTACAACTATGACAACAAGTATTATGCTTCGGCTTCATTCCGCCGTGACGGCTCATCAAAGCTTGGCCCTGATTCACGCTGGGGCAACTTCTGGTCAGTAGCCGGATCATGGAGAATAGATCAGGAGAGCTTCATGGATGCTCTGTCTGTCATCAGCAGCCTGAGGCTAAGAGCATCATACGGTGTTAACGGTACTCTGCCAACCAGCAACTACGGATGGCGCTCACTTACCAGCTATGCCAACAAATACATGGAGCAGCCCGGCAGCAGTGTAAGTACCATTGCAGATGCAGACCTGTCATGGGAGACAAGCTACACCTCCAACATTGCACTTGAATTCGGGTTATTCAGCCAGAGACTGACCGGTTCACTGGAGTACTTTAACAGAGATTCGAAAAACCTTCTCCAGGATGTTCCTCTCTCAAGGGTGACAGGTTTTTATACAACGCTTGATAATGTTGGCGAGATAAACAACCGCGGACTGGAAATTGAACTCTACGGTGAGATAATGAGAGCAGGAGATTTCACCTGGAGTGCCGGGCTTACAGCCTCGCATATTAAGTCAACTGTGACCAGGTTGTATGGAGGGCAGGATATAATATGGTATGAACCTACCGGCGATGATAATCGGACAAAATTTATTTACACTGAAGGTCAATCGACGCTGGCCATCTACGGACTTGAGTGGGCCGGTGTTGAACGGGAGACCGGGCTCAATCTGTGGTTCCTGAATAATGATAAGGAACCTGACCTGATGGTTGACGGCAGGCCTGCCACATACAACTACAAGAATGCCAGCGAAATAGTTCTTGGAGATGCCCATCCGAAACTATTCGGAGGTTATAATACCGATCTGGCCTGGAAGGGTATTTCGCTTTCGCTCAACTTCATTTACAAGCTTGGCGGTTACACCTACGATGCTCCGGGCAGGGATATCAATGACGACGGCTACTACTGGGAAAGGATAATGTCACTTGACGCCTATGAAAACCGGTGGACACCACTCAACAAGGATGCGCGTTATCCTCAGCGTGTGGCCATTGACATGGAAGATGTAAACCAGAAGAGCAGCCGGCACATGCACCCGGCCGACTTCACCCGCCTGAAGAGCATTACTCTTGCTTACAACCTGCCAAAAGATCTTCTGAGCAAGATCAGAGTATCAGGGGCCAGGGTCTACTTCAACGGAGCCAACCTCTGGACACTTGCTGCCTGGAAGGTGTATGATCCGGAAGTTAATGAATACGGCTCCAGAGGCTGGGAAATGCCAATTGGCAAGACTTATACTTTCGGCATTGATGTCAGTTTCTAATCCTAAAAAGGCACAACGATGAAAAAGATAACTATAATACTTATGGTTCTGGGCCTCATGCTGATCACCTCATGCGAGGATTTCCTCGATGTCAAGCCCAGCAACTACGCGGCTTCGGAAACTTCCATCACAAATGCCGCTGACGCCAAGGTGGCCATCAACGGGCTGATGAGAAAGATGACTTCTTCGTCCTATTACGGGCGGAACTTCGTAATATATGGCGATGCCAAGGGGGGCGATTTTGCCATTCGTTCACAGGGCAGGGGCCTTGATTACTACTATTCATTCAACCATTCTGCCACATCAGGTTCCGGTTCAGGGTTCTGGGAGCAGATATACAACTGTATCCTGCAGGCCAACAACCTGATTATGAACATCGAAATGATGGAGGCAGAAGATAGGGGAAGCGCTGCTCTCAGCGAGTATAAGGGAATGGCATTGACCGCAAGGGCACTGATGTATTTTGACCTGGTCAGGCTGTACGGCAAAATGTACAACATGGAAAAATCATCATACGGTGTTCCCCTGGTGCTTGAACCCCTTGATGCCTCAGCCCAGCCAACAAGAGCATCGGTTGAGGAGATATATACCCAGGTACTGAGTGACCTGACCGCTGCGGCACCGCTTCTCTCGAAGAAAAAGGCAAACGGCTACATTAACTACTATGCCAACAAGGCCATCGAAGCACGCGTGCACCTCTTCATGGATAACTTCAGCGCCAGTCTGGCTGCTGCCGAAGAGGTCATCAACAGCGGGGTTTATTCACTCTACTCAAATGATGCCTGGGTTGGTTCCTGGGCCACACAATTCGGTTCGGAATCGATCTTTGAACTGGGCGTATATCCTGCTGAAGGAGACCTTAGAACCGGTTCCCTCGGGTACTATCTGCTTCGCCTCGGCAAGGTGACAGGAGCAATGGGGTGGTTCATGGCAAGTGATTACTGGATTGACAGGATGAACCAGGACCCGACTGACATTCGCTGGGCAGTGATGGACTACGATGAATCTTCTGACACGCGCTTTGGTTCATGCCTTAAGTATGTTGGAGGATCATCAATGAATGGTGACAAAGCTTCAGCCTCGGCAGTAAACATTAAGGTGATTCGGCTTTCCGAGATGTACCTCATTGCTGCCGAAGCTGCCCTGAAGCTTCCGACGTCTGACAAAGCCAGGGCTGCAGGTTATCTTAATCAGATAAGGAAGAGATCTCCGGGCCTGGCAGAGGCTACTGAAGAAACTGTGACTGCTGACATGATCCTTGATGAGAAGAGCAAGGAGTTCTTTGCCGAAGGGCTCAGGTATTTTGACATGCTCAGGCTCAACAAGACCATTGAGTTCAACGATGAGTTCATCTATCCGGCAGTTGTAATAACACACCGTGAGAAGACCCTTGACAGGACATTCTATAAGACTATCCTGCCTATAGATAAGGGTGAGATTGATGCCAACCCGGCAATAGGCAGTCAGCAGAATCCCGGTTACTGATACCTGGCTGTAGTAAGGCTTTAT
>Ga0079080_1012977_pt1 | contig 8463 bp, 10 predicted proteins | sample ADurb_Gly_01_Slu_FD_74552 | JGI IMG/M metagenome (GOLD analysis project Ga0079080, IMG submission 74552) | Active sludge microbial communities from Illinois, USA, of municipal wastewater-treating anaerobic digesters - ADurb_Gly_01_SludgeMetaT... | ecosystem: Engineered > Bioreactor > Anaerobic >...
GGAAGGTTTATTTATAATAGCACAGGTATGCTGCATCCTTTGGAGCTTCTACATCAAAGGATTCATTAGCTTTAATTACTACCTTTTCCCCTTCACCAACAGGTTTAAAATCTTCTCCTGGCAACTTGATCATTAAACTGCCTGCAATAACAATAAAGTGCTCTTCAGATGCTGTGGAAAATGTGTACTTTCCTGGCTCAATTACCCCAACAGTTGCATATCCGTCGGGTGTGTTAACCCCTAAACTCTGAACTTTCCCATCAAAATATGTATTGTGTTTCATACTATGTCCTCCATTTTTTAGTTTTACTAATTTATTCTCTATAATACATTTTCTTTGATTTTTTGAATTATTATTTCATTCGCAAAAGGTGACTCACTCTTATTATTTTTTATATCTTCAAGAATACTGTTCAAGTCATTCAATTGGATATATTTCATGAGCTTGTCCTCCCTCGCTATCCCCAGCGCTTGTGCAAGCAACGTCACAATGTTTTTAATCTCATACTCATATTCTTTTTCTCTTCCGATAAATAGCTTATGGCAAGCATGGCAGACGTCTATAAGAATATCGGCTTTTGTGATTTGAGCTTCTTTTAACCTTTCATCTCTCATGTGTTCCAGAATATCAACAGAATAATTCAGCGCACCCAGGCCGCAGCAAACGGTATCCTTGCCAGAACGCTTCATTTCAACCAAGTCGGCCCCAGGCAAATGCTGCAATATTTCACGTGTTCCGTTTAAATCAAGGTCGGTAAAAGCAGTTTTGCAGGCTTCATGTAATGTAAGAGTTTTATTTATCTGATTCCTGAACTCAAGTTTATTAATATTCTCTGCCACAAACTGAGGAAAAGAGAGCACTTTATAAGGTATTTCGAAAACTTTCGATAAAGTGATATCATACCTGCACAGGCATGTAGGGCACCACAGAATCACCGTTTCCGGCTCATAAGCGGCAATCTCCTTAATGAATTTTTCCGTAGCAGTTCTAGCCTTTTCGAGGTCTCCATTTTGTATATATACACTGCCGCAGCAATAATCAAGACCGGGTATATACGCGCAGTCATCTGTAATTAGTTCAATAATATCTCTTGCGCTCAAGATCTTTTCAGGCTGGTAGTATACGTTGCAACCGGGGAAAAATACATACTTTGCTTTTCTTTTTTCCGTCTTTTGAGTAATTCTTGTAAGATCATCTTTTGGTATTTGCACACTTGATAAAACCCTTTGCGGTGATTCCTTATCACCTGCGTCAATATATTTTATTATCTTCGTTCCTTTGTTTCGATAATCCCATTTAATTAACTCATTAATTAGTAAAGGGTTTAATCCTTGAGGGCAGCAGCCTTTAGCACACTTGAAGCATTGCAGGCAAGAAAATCCCCTTGCATAGACCGCATCGTCTTCTGTGCCATCTTTTAGAAAAGCCAAAACTCTTCGTTGTATTTCCGCAGGTGAGTAGTCCGTTTTTATCTGCCCGTTCAATGAACATTCTTGATAACAAAGCCCACATAGATTGCAATTCTCAAGTATTTCTCTTCTGCTTTTTTCATAATATTCGACAATATTTATTGATGGTTTAACATATGCTAGCAGTTCTTCAAGATATTTTTTCCTCGTAAAGTCAACAGGATTATCATACGCAGCGAGCATTCCTCTTTCATCGGCTGTCAGTTTTTCTGGGTCTTTACCCTTTAATTGCCTTTTTAACATCTTCATTAATAATTTATCAATAGGACCAAGCTTGTTGTAGTCAAATCCGCCTCTTACATAAAAGAATTTTATTAGTTTTTGCTGTTGGGCTGAAATGTTTTTATCTTTTACTTCATCAATTATCTCTTTTCTGCCTGGGGATGCACCAGTTGCAAATACAATAATCTTTTTGCCTTCAAGCTTATCAATGTTTTTGGTAATGAGCTTTATTCCATTGATCCCTCCAGCATATAGTCCACCGCCATAAATTATAGTGCCATATTCTTTTAAACTATTAATTGAAATCTTTGCGGCATCAAAAATATCAGCACTAAGCTCTTGGGCGATCCAATCAGCATATTTCTTTGTAAATCCAGTTTTTGACTTGTATATTATGGCAGTTTTCATTTTTACACCTCTTTACAATAAAATAATATTCCTAGATATTACTATATCAATATTTAAATATAAAACAATACAACCTAAATATAAAAAATAATTGACTCTAACGTAACGTCATAGTTTATTATAGAATTCGAGGTGATAAAAATGTCCTATAAAATCAAAGAAGTAGCAGCCTTGGTAGGGGTGAGCACCCGTACACTCCATCATTATGATAACATAGGCCTCATCCGTCCAGAAGCTTTAAGTGCATCCGGTTATCGGCTTTATGCTGATAAAGACCTGGAGCGGCTTCAACAGGTATTATTTTTTAAAGAACTTGGTTTCAATCTGCGGGAGGTCAAGGAAATACTAGATAATCCAAGTTTTGATCGAAAAGAAGCTTTATGCACTCAAAAAGAATTGTTACTAAAAAAAATTCAACGGCTTGAAGCTATTATCAGCACTGTAGATAAAACATTAAAATCAATTGAAGGAGGTTTTTGTATGAGTAAAAACGAAATGTTTAAAGCCTTTGACATGGCTGATATTGAAAAACACCAAAAAGAATATGCTGAGGAAGCAAGAAATAAATATGGCGATTCAGAGGCATACAAAGAAAGTCAAAAGAAAACTTCGCAGTATACAAAAGATGACTGGGGTAGAATAACAACCCGCGGAAATGAAATATATGCAAAAATTGCCTCATTAATGGAAAAAGGGCCCGCAGATCCAGCTGTTCAAGAAGCTGTCGGAGAATGGAGGCAACATATTACAGATAACTTTTATAACTGCAGCCTTGAAATTTTCAGAGGGCTAGGTGACTTATACGTTAACGATGAGCGTTTTACTAAGAATATTAACAAGGTTCACCCCGGTCTGGCCCAATTTCTACAAAAAGCAATGCACCACTATTGCGATAATAACTTAGGTATCTCAGATACCACCTTTTCCATTTCTAAATGATAATCATGAAATAGTTTTGTTATTATTTTTCCGGGCAAAACGATGCCCCCTAAACTGCCGGCGGCCTCACTCATCATTTTTATAGCCTGTTTTCCTCCCATAGATGGAAAGGGAAAGCCCATCGTGACAAACGGTAATATTTTTTTTCCTGATATACCCTGAAGTTCCTTGATGCATCTTATTATAACAGGGGATGCAGCAAACCCCCATACCGGACCCCCAAGAAGCAAGGCGCCATATTTCGTACAATCAGGGATATTTATAATAGAAAATTTATTAGATTGTCTCACCGAACCGGTAGCAGGGACATCAGTCTTGAGTTCAATAATATCAACTTCATGTTTATGTTCTGTTAATTTCTCTGCGATTAATTTAGCAAATTTCAACGTAGTTCCAGATTTCGAATGAACAATTATACCAATATTCATTTACATCTCTCCCCTATAATATTTTCATTTAGTTCTTTAGTCTATATCTTCTCAACTTTAAAACGAAGCACTGTCTGCAATTTTTCCGGTGATGTTTTTCTAGCATCAGTGATATATATTTCTTTATGGGTTTTCGATATTCTTTTTAGACTATTTACTGTGCAAAACGCTTCCATCCTTGCAAAGCTTTCCGGTTCATTGTCATATGATCCGAGATGCATCATTTGAACACATATTCCTTCAAGAATAGATTCAAATTTGACCTCATCAAATAAATGATGAGGTTTTTTGCTTTTTGTATTTTCTATAACCGTCTGAGCAATATCGTCTGTGGCAAAGTCAGGCTGTCTTATCATGATTGTATATATCAATTTATCTTTATCCAGCTTTTCTGCTTTTTTGGCTTCATCTGCTATATCCCACACTCCCTCCAACGGATATACCGAGTATTCAGAATATCCGGCAGGAGTAATATTTTTTTTAGGCAGCATTTTTATTGCATAAGAAAGTGCATATAAGACTCCAACCTTTTTGGCAAACCTTTCGCTGTTTGGATTACCCTGGCCATACAATGTAAAATACTTTAGCGGAGGCACACCTATGATTTGAGGTTGACTTTTCGGTAAATATAACTCTTTCTCCTGCTTCTTCCACTCATGTTTCATCTGAAACCCTTTCCTTTCCCAGGATGAATAATCTTTAAACAGGTTGATTCATCAGTTCCCCCATCTCAATTAAATGATAATCAGGATCATAAAACCTTGCAACTCTTTGACCCCAAGGTTGTTTTTTTATCTCATGAATGAACTCAATCTGATTATCTTTCAGTTTTTTGACCATATTATCCAGTTCATCTGTCTCAAAATATAATTCAAAGCTATTGGCTTTCTTTTGTATCAGCTGAAGCTCATTTCCTAATAGTGCTTGGAAATGCTCTTGTAAATGGATAGAAAAATCCCCTTCAAAAACAATATTTTCACCATAATCATATTTTATTTTTTGCCCCAAGATATTCTCATAGAAATTCCTTGAAACAGCTATGTCCTTAACTACTATTAACGGACATATGTATTTCATAATTCGCCTCCTAAGTTAGATATGACTAAGTTATGTCTCCTCAATATATGACTGAAGCTCGGACCAAATTGGCCCTCCTTCTCCAATAAATTGCTTAATGTCTTCATAAGTTGGCGCCTGAGTAACGTTAAAAAGCTTACTCCATTCCATACACTCAATCTCCCTTTCGTTTGGATTGACCTTATTTATAAACTATCAATATAATTTTGTAATTCAGTTAAATATTGGCCGATGTGGACTCCATCTACTAATGCGTGATTTACTTGCACAGAAAACGGTAATAAAACTTTTTTGTTCTCCATAAAGTATTTCCCCCAAGATATTCTTGGCACCGAATCATCTTTATTCAGCGATATGGTATGCGATAAATGAGTAAAGGAAATCCACGGTATACATGTTATATATATAAAGTCGTCTCTTCCAAAGAGTTCATTTAAAGCAAAATATGTTTTTTGATTTTTAGCTTTCTCCTCAGCATATTTGTTAAACTCAAAAATATCATCCTTCATTTCAACAGTAACAAATTTAAATAAATCATTCCCATCCTCAATTTCGGTGAAGGAAGGATGAATCTTTTCATGTAAAATCACGTTTCCTTCTCTGATTCTATAACGAAAATTTACTGTCTGATTAGCTATGTATGTGGAAGTATGTATCATCGCATAGTAAAATAATAACTCGTTTTCTCTTACATAACGAAGAAAATTGGTTACGTCTATGTTTGCACAGATATTGAATTGTGGATAATCCATCCTATGAAAAAAATTAAAATGTTCTTTTCTATCCCAATTATTTAAATCTACATTGACATATTTCATTTTATCTTCCACCAATTCTTATTTATTTAAAGTCCAATTCAATCCTTATCCGAGGAGATTTTCCGTATACTGCGTATGATTATTACCAGAAGAGCAACCACAGCTATTATCAAAATCCCTTGCAGCAGCCAGGAATTTCTCTCAGTCCATGGTCTCGTATCTCTAAACTGATACTCATTGTTTTCCCCGGATTGCTCCAGCGATGCAACTGGTGTTTTTGCATAATCAATATTACTTTTGAATTTCTGGATATCATATACCGGTGCTTTGATTTGACTGTTGCCCCAAAACAGTATCATCTCTTTCAGTTGTTCAGACGGGAAAACCAGCAGGGGATTAAAGCCTTTAATTTTCATTGCCTGGATGTTTAATATCGGGTTATCTTGGTTATTGACTTTCAGTTTAAGATAGCGAAGATTACTGTTAAACTTTATAACTAGCTGCTTTGCGGCAAGTTTATCCAGTTGGTAGACGAATACTTCCCCCTGCGCAACCAGATTCCAGTCTTTGTTATTCTCACTGGCATAGAGCTCAACAGTACGATTGAAATTGACCGCATCTGTGATAATCTCCCATTCCCTGGACGGAAGATGTACATGTATTAAATCAATCGTATATTCCTGAATCCCATTTTCACTGCTTTTGGCAAGCAATGTATAGGTGCGTTCTTTTGTTCCCGCTGCTGCTTTTGCTTGGTTTTGAGTGTACATGTTGAGACTGTCAAAATTGAAGTTTCCTTTCCCCTCGTTATAAATAGTTATCCTAAGATAGGAAAAGTTAGTGGGTGTCAGGTTGATTTCGAGGTTTCTGGCTTTTTTTTCATCAGTCAAGTCAAATATTGTGCTATCTTCAGTCATAGTCAGCCATTCCTGCTGATTGCGGCTTCCTTCCACTTTCACCCTGCGGATAAAATTTTTGTCATTCGTACTAAATGTCAATTGTTTGACTAACTGACCGGTTGGAATAAGTACTTCGAATTGCAGATTCCCCTGTGTATCTTTACCCTGATTGATTATTTCTGCCCGTACGGCTTTTACAGCTGCGTTCAAATCCTCTTCGGTAACAACTGCATAAGGGATCTCTTCATCCCCGCTATATATACGCAAATCGGGAGACCCTGCCTCGGTTTGTCCGAGAACTTCATCTGTCAATTCCAGAAGGTTATAGGAAGAAATCGAATCGTTGATTTTTATCGGCGCGCGATAGCGAAAGTCGCTTGCGGCAGCAAAGGCCTGAACTGGAAATAATAGCGATATGATGAAAGCACCGATAGAAACTATAGCCAAATAAGAAGTTTTCATTGATCATTCTCCCTTGATCTGATTCTTGTAGCGGTGATACAGCCATGAAACGGCAAGCAAAATTATGCCCAATCCCATAAAAGAAAGAATCCTGTAGGGGGTAGTAAGATTGGAAAGATCATAAAGGAATACCTTGAAAATCACTACACCCAGGAAACCAAGCCCAAACCAGCGGATGCCCTTCAGACGGCGCCAGAATCCCAGGACAACCAAAACTGCTGCATGTAAGCCCCAGACAATTGAGATAATTAGATCCTGAGAGTTCTGCAGCCGGAATTGCTGTCCAAGCCTAGCCAAATGCCAGCGATAGTCATAGTAAGCATTGATCTCCCTTGTAAGGAAAATGATAATCAGCAAATTCAGCGCAATCTGTAATCCCAGCAGCAGAATGCGGTTCAATCTCGTAACGGAATTGCGGGTCTGCCGATAATATAGATATACAATAATTGTCATTGCAATAATTACACTAATATACGCAACTGCCGCCTTGTTAAGGAAAATCCAGAATTCCTTCCCGCTTATTTCAAATGGATATGTGAACAAAGAGATAATAGTTAGCACCATGATTATAAATCCTGCCAACGGGACTTTTGCAGGCTTGATTTTAAGATTCAGGTAAAATATGATCACCGCTTCGACTGCCCATGCTATGGATATCCAATACCCATCAAACTGCAACGGAGCCGCTATAGTGATAAAGCCTGCAGCAACAACCAAGAGAGTAAGACTCAGGTTTCTGGTCCCGGCAAAACGCCTGTAAATAAACATACCCATCAAAAGATAGATCAAGCCGAGGAAAATTGCCCAAAACCCAATCCAGTCTTCAAAATGGCGGTTCAATAATTCATAGGAAAACACAAAATAAATAACAGCATTGAGGAGAATCAGGCTAATATCTGCCCAAACAAACGTTTCCTTAAGACGAAGATTCCTTGTATAGCTCACTACCAAGTAAATTATGAAAAACAAAGTCAGGAAGGAAAAAGAAATACCATCAAAGGTCTGATAATTATGCCAAATAGGACTGCTCCGAAATCCTGCAAAGAAAGACATATAGGTAAACAGGAATGTAAGGTAATTAAATACCAGCCATTTTTTAAAGTAGGCCACCAAGAGAACTCCGGCATCAAGGATAGCAATATATGTAAAAAGAACAACCCTGTTACTCTCACCGTTATTTAATAAAAATGGTGTGGCAAACCCACCTACAATACCAATAATCCCAACTGCCGGGGAATCATAACGGACTGCCAATAAAGAAGCTGCCAGAGTAATCAAAACCATCAATGCAAAAGCGACCGGCTGTGATATTAAATGGTAAAAGTTAAAAGCTGAAAATATAGAAAAGTATAAGATCGCTATTCCGCCTCCGGTGAAGCCCTGACCATAGATATGATAGTTTTTTCGTTGAAAATATTCACCGGTGCCGAGGAATACCAGGCCCAAAACAAGGCCAATGACAATGCGTCCCAACTCGCCAATCAAGTGATTGTCAAAAGACCATTTCAGGAAGAACGCCACGGCCAGCATGATCGCCAGTATCCCCAGACGATTGAACCAAGTACCTGCAAGTTTCTCTTCGCTTATCCCATCCGGCAGAATCGATCTTTTCCGGTCAACCGGTTTTGTCTCGGGTCGGCGTGAACTTTTTACTCTGGTCTGTAGTCTTCCCGTATCCGCTGCGGAACTTTCAACCTGATTTTCTAATATAGCCACACGTTCTTTTAACTGCCGAAGTTCTGCTTGCAGCTCTTTAAATTGCTGATCATCCATCTTATTCCCCCCTATCATTTTAAAAAT